>Ga0208902_1000643_pt1 | contig 17604 bp, 19 predicted proteins | sample AntAceMetag02UKH_FD_184767 | JGI IMG/M metagenome (GOLD analysis project Ga0208902, IMG submission 184767) | Saline lake microbial communities from Ace Lake, Antarctica - Antarctic Ace Lake Metagenome 02UKH (SPAdes) (version 2) | ecosystem: Environmental > Aquatic > Non-marine Saline and...
ATGTTTTTATTTTTTATAAAGATGTCTTTTAATTCTTGGAGAGTAACGGAATATTTATAAATGGAAGAACCCTTTAAAAAGGGAAAATGGAAGAGGAAGAAGAAATTTATGGTAAAAAAATTGGAATCTGGAAAGAAAATTGCAATGGTTTGCCATTGGGAAAGTCCATATAAAGAAGAATGGAAAGGTGGAATGGGGATTTATATGGATGGGCTTTCAAAAAAATTATCTAATGAAGGATTGAATATAGATTTTTTTGTACCCAAAGTTAAAGATTATCCTAGAGAACAAGAAGTTTCTCCTGGAGTTAGAATTATTAGGATAAACACTCCTGTGCAGATTATTGAAGGAGATATAAGAAATATTTCTCATATGGAAAAATTTGGAGAAGGTGTAATAGAATATGTAAAGAGAAACGAGTTAGATTATGATTTGGTTCATGCTCAATATTGGTCAAGTTTTATTGCTTCAAAAAAGTTATCCGAAGAAGTAAAAGCCCCTTTAATATCGCAATTACATCAATTACATTTACTAAAAGAAATAATCTTTGAAAAAATAGGATTAAAATATGAACCCATTGAAGAGAAAGGCGCTCGTGAAAAAGAGGTTATTGAAAACTCAGATAGAACTATTTTAGTATCAAATCAACAATTATATGATTTAGAAAGAGAATATTATGGGGGAGAATTACCTTTTGATATTAGAAGAAAAATAGCAGTGGTAAGAAATGCAATTGAAACAGAAGGATATGATTTAATAAATGAAAGAGAAAAAAAAGTATTAAAAAATAAAAAAGGGATTGACCCTTCTAGTATTGTTATTGGTTTTCATGGGAGGGTTGACCAAGATAAGGCTGTTGATAGATTAATTTATGCTACGCATCTTTTAAAGAATGATCATCCTGGGAAAAAAATTGACTTGTCCATTGTTGGAAGAGGATCTGAATTAACAAGATTAGAGACATTGGTAGGGGATTTGAAAATGAAAGATGTTCATTTTTATGGTTATAAGACTGGAGAAGATCTTAAAGAATCAGTGAAGATGGTAGACATTGGGGTTATTCCTTCTACGTATGAGACTTTTGGATTAAGTGTTGCAGAATTAATGGCTTTTGGAGTTCCAACATTAGTTTGGAAAGGTTCAGGAGGCCCTGAAGAAGTTACAGGTAAGATAAAACCAATTATTGCTCCTGTGGAGTCTATTATTGATTTAAAGAATAAGCTTGAAGAGCTTACTTTCAATCCTGGATTAAGAATTGAGAAAGGTGCTGAAATGAGGAAAAGGTGTTTGGATAAATTTAATTGGAAGAGATTAATTGATGAAATGAAAAAGTTATATTCAGAATTAGGAATTTGATATAATTTTTTCATATACTAAGAGATAATTCTCCGCCATGATTTTAGAATCAAATAATTTTTCAACATGTTTTCTACAATCTTTTGAAGAAATTGAGTCTATTTGTGGAAGAACTTCTAACGCTTCTTCTAAAGATCTCACAACAAATCCTGTTTTGCCGTGTTTAATAACTTCCGGAATTGCTCCTTTATTAAATGCTATAACTGGAGTTCCGCAAGCCATGGCTTCTACTAAAACCATCCCAAAAGATTCATCAACTGAACATGGATGAAGATAAACTTTTGCTTTTTGATAGATTTCTTTTTTTTCAGAGTCATTTAATTCCCCGATAAATTTAATTTGTTTTCCATCGATATGAGGTTTAATTTGAGATTCAAAGTAATTTCTTCCTCCCATTTCATTTGGGTCGTCTCTGATTTTTCCTGCGAGTATAAGAGGTAATCCTGATTGTTTGGATAATTTTATTGCGTTATGAACTCCTTTTTCTTTCCACATTAATGAAAGCATAAACATAAAATCTTCTTTATTTTCTGAGAAAGGAAATTCTTCAATTGGAATTCCATTATGAACCATGTATTCAACATTTATTGGAGAATAAGCATTTTTTTGAAAATTGCTTACTGCACAAAAATTAGCTTTTGAAAGAGATTTTTTATAAAAATTATTGTCCCAGAATAAATTTTTTGGCCCATGTAAAGTAGTTAATAAATTAAAGTTTTTATTTGCGAAAGGGAATAATCTTCCAACGTGATCATGAACTATGTCTGGTTTTATTTCGGAAATATGTTCTAAAGCTTTGGCAGAATGAGCTAGATTAGCATTAACTAATTCATACACAGAAGTAAACTTTTTGTTTTTTTGCATCATTTCTGTAAGAGGTCTTTCTAAACTAGGTAATAATTTTCCTTTCACAATAGACCCTTTTGGTGCAATAATGTAAGATTCATGCCCCTCTTCTACGTATGCTTTATCTAAATAATCTATTATTCTTTGTATTCCCCCATAGGTCATATTTGGTTTTATTGGAGAACCAAATGTTCCTATTTGCATAATTTTCATAAAATTAATCACAATAATTAATTTAAAAGGTTTTGTGTTAAAGTTCTGATGAGGGCTCAGATTAATTTTAAGGAAATAGAAATTTTTGCGAGAAAGGAATTGAAATTGTTAAAGGGAAGAATTTGTGATTTGGATCTTTATAAGGCAGGGCGGAACAAAGATAAAAAAGGAGGGTTTAATTTTTATTCTAGGGATTTAATCCTATCCTCTATACTTTTGAAAGATCTACAACTCTTGAAAAATTCTTTAAGATTGTGTGCTATCTTACAAGGAACAAAAAATAATCCTTATAATGGAGAAGAGAAAGGCAAGATTTTTCATGAATATCCTGAAAAAAAGAAAACAGAAAAAGAAGGAAGGAATACTGGATTTAACGCTTCAGATACGACCTCTCTTTTTATTATCGGGATGGCACATTATATTAAACAGACAAAAGATAAAGAATTTTTGGATGAACATCAAGAGAATATTATCCAAGGATTAAAATATTTATTAAAACATATAAGAAAAGAAATTTTTTGGGAGGATCCTAAATTTTGTAATGCTAAAAAATTTAGATTAAAAAGCACTTATTGGAAAGATACAGGTTTTTTGGGAAGGGAAGACTACAAACCGTTTTATCCTGTGGCTTATAGCCTTGTTCAAGCACAAGTCTTGTCTTCATTGAGAGCTGCAAATTATCTTTTAAGTTTAATTTATGGAAGAAGCAACCCTTTTCTGTTAAATCTAGCGAAAAAAATGAACTATCAATTGTGGACTTCTTTTTGGGATAAAGAATCTAAAAATTTTGCAGTGGGGATCGATAAAAAGGGTTTGATAAAAAGTAATTCTTCGGATTATTTACATTTTTTATATTATTTGGATGAGAAAGATGTTTCTAAGAGAAAATTAAAATTATTAATTAAAAAAAGCCGTGAACTTAAAACAAGATTTGGTTATCGAGGAGCAATAGAAAAAAATCTTCTCCATCCTTATTATAGTGCAATCTGGCCATGGGAACAAGGATTTATATTTTTAGCAGGAAAGAAGCATAAAATAAAAGAGATAACTGAAATAAGTAAAAAATCTTTAGATGCAATTATAAAATTAAATTGTTTCCCAGAGGTGATCAAATATTTTAAAGGAGAATTGAAAGTGATGAAATATAATACTCAATTATGGACTATTGCTTATGCTATTTTTTTAGCACAAAATTTTAATAAAGATTTATAGTTACCTTTATAAAATAATTTCTTCTCTTTTTTCTATGCCCCTATAGTTCATAAGGATAAATCCTAGAACTCGGAGTAAGAAGCCCCTATAGTTCAGTGGCCAAGAATGCAGCCCTTTCAAAAGTAAAGTTTTTTGAACTTTTCATTTTCTTCATTTTGGAAAAAGAAGAAAGGCTGTGACCCGTGTTCGAATCACGGTGGGGGCGTTCGGAAACTTTGTTGAAAAGTAGTGGGCTTTTTTTCTATAAGAGAAAAAATTAAAAAAACCAAAAAGTAAATATTTATATATTGTTATTATTCTATAGTAACTATGAAAGAAACAATGTTTTGTTTAAACAATTGCAGAAAAAGCCCATTAAATCTGTTTTTTGACAAAGTTTATTGTACAAATTTGAATCGGAGAACAGATAGGTGGAAAAGAATGGAAAAAATTTTTCATAATTTATCGTTGGATGTCCAAAGAACATCTGGTTTTGATTTTTGGAATCTCATGGAATCATTAGGTGTTGTTCAACAAAGAACAAGATATGCTGTAACTGAAACACATAGGAACATTATCAAGGATGCTTTAGAAAATGATTATGATTCTATACTTATTTTAGAAGATGATACTTTATTCTGTAAAGGATTTAATGAGGGTGTGGGAAAATTTCTTGAAGCAGTCCCTGATAATTGGGATATGTTTTATCTTGGATACTATGCAGGCCCAAAATTTCCTTGGAACCAATTTAAAGATCTTAAAATAATGAGAATACCTAAAAATAAAACTAAACACGAAGGGCTTTGGGCTGCTCATGCTTATGGATTGAGGAGGAATATTTATGAAGATATTTTAAATTGTGGTAATGACTCCTTTACAAGAGTTCAATTAGGTCCAGATGATTCTAAATATGGGGCTATTGATGTTACTTATTATTATAAATTTCAGGGATATAAAAATTGTTATGCTACAAACCCCCCTCTAATTTTACAAACGTTAGAAGATACGGATATTGATGCAGGAGGAAAACATACAAAAAGATTAAATATCCCTGCGAATGATAAATTTAGACATTTATTTTATTAAAATGGCCAAACACATTAAATCTTACTACAAAAGAATTTTTTTTGAAGCATTAGTTAACGAATCCAATAAAAAAACAATTTTAATTTTGCCGGGCTTTCCTTTTTCAGGAGTTAATAAAGAGATTATGGATTTTTTATTTAAGAAGGGGTACAATGTTTTTTTCATGTTTTATCCTGGAACATATCAAAGTAAAGGAATATTCCTTGAAGAATCTCCTGTAGAAGAGATAAAGGAATTAATTTCATATTTAAAGAATGGCGAGATTATAAGCCTATGGGATGATAGTATTAAAAAATTTAACTCTTCTAAATTTTTCTTATTTGGTGGAAGTTTTAGTGGACCAATTTGTTTCTCATTAGCTGAAGATGAAAATATAGATAAAATATTTTTATCTTCTCCAGTAGTGGACTTTTCAAAACATAATCTCAATGAAAACGAACAGGATCTTGAGCATTTAACAAACTTTGTTAAAAAAGCGTACAAAAATTTATTCAGGTTTAATTTTGAGAATATTGTAGAAAGAATGTCTAAATTTAGAGAGTGTTCTCCTTTAGAATATCTTGAAAGAATTAAAACTCCAATTTTTATTTCTCACGATCCTAATGATCAAACAGTTTCAATAAATCATATAAAAGAACTGATTAAGCTTAAACCAGAAATTAAGTTAAAAGAACATTCTTTAAATCATAGTGAGAAGGTAATCCAATCGATCTGGGAAGATCTGGAAGGATTTTTAAATGAGAGTAATAGCTAATCCTCCTCTTGGATTATACTACAACACAACAACAAAAAATTATCATGCTTCTTTTTTAATGTTGTTGGATTCTGTTGCAAGGTATAAAAGATTGAAGGGAGAAGAAGTAATCTTTCCAGGAAGATCATTTAATCTGTTAGGCAGGAGAGCTAAAAGTTTTATTGATCCAAGTTTCTCTTTTGAAAGGAATTGTCATAAAATAAAAAATAAACTTTATTTTCATATGGATCAAGATAAAAATAGAGAAAAATTAAATTTATCTTCATTAGATTTTTGTTTAGACACAGATTTAGATATAATACAAAAAGTAAGACAAGATGTAGTCAGATTACAAGAAAAAGAATTTTTAATTAATAATAAGGGTGTAACTTATTTAGATTGCCCAAGAATACGAGAAAAGCATAATCTTCATGAAATAGCATCTGGAATAAATATTTTTCCTGCTAAAGCAAGAGGAGAGTTTTTTCAAATGCTTGACCGAAATACTTCTTATCCAGTACAAATAACAAGAATATCTTCTTTTTCTCCTTCAAATCCATTAGGAGGAGATAATATTGGTCCTCTATTTGTTTTAGCAAATATGTGGAAGCATAAATATCCCAATTCAGATTTTACTTTTGCAGCATCCCATAATATTTTACTTAAATATGCTTTCTTAAGTTTTCTTTCAAATATTGCACTAACAGGAGAAGCACTTTTTAATGAATTAATAGTTTGGCCAAAGACATACTTTGAAGGAGATTGTTGGGATTTGGAAAAAAGAGTAACTAATCCTGTGGAATCAGATATTTTAAGATCAACGTTTTTAAGTGCAATTCCTTCTACAAATGAAAAAGTAAACATCTCAGAGGGAATGTATAAAAGGGCAAGAAATTTTGTTTATAGAATATCTAATTTAAAACATCCACTAAAAGGGTTTTATGAGTTACCTAAAGATTTAACATCCAATCAGTTTGATGAATATAAAATTTTATTAGATAACTTTAAATTTCCTAAAGTATTTTCTATCTTAGAAAAAGAAGCAAAAGCTATAAGTCAAAAAATAAATCATTTAAGAGAAAATAAAAGATTTGGAAATCAAGAAAAAAACGAGTTGGGGGCAAAGTATTCAACAATTTTAGGAATCTCTAAATTGTATATGCCTTATGTATCTGAGTTAAAATGAAAACTGGAATTTATGGGGATATGTTTATTGTAGATCGAATAATTTTTAGAATTTATAACAATATACATCCAAAAAATCATTATATTGCATATCCAATTTACAAAATTGATAAAAATAAAATTATAAAAATTAAATCGACTAAATATATCAAGAAATATCTCGCACCTGTTGGTAAGGGAATTAATATACCTTTTATTCCAAGAAAAAAGGTCACACAATACTTTTCATGTTTTGATTTAAATCTAAGGCTTACGGGTAAAACAAAAAAAGAATTTGAAATAATACTTCAAAAGTTACGAAAAATTGGAATTAAGAATATTGGATTAACAGGTTCAACATACTTAAAGGGAAAAGGATTTAAAAAAGATTTTTCTAAAAGTGATCTTGATTTTATAATTTATGGAAAAAAAGAATCTAAAATATTAATGAATAAATTGAGTGAATTACATGATAAAGATTTTCATTCTTATAAATTTCACCCAAAAAAGATTTATCATCGGAGAAAATATCATAGTACTCCTTTCTTTATAGATTACTTCACAGCAAAAGAATTTGAAACTTCTAAACCTCAAGGAATTTTAAATGGAACACATATAAATATCACTCCTACAATGAAGATTAAAGAAACCGAGATTACGTGCAAAAATAAAATTGAATTAATGGGTCTTAAGAAATTTAGAATAAAAATTTTGGAAGATAACAAAGCCCAAAATACTCCTGCACAATATAGTGTAAAAGATATGGCCTCTGATAAAGAGTATATACTCTATACAAATATTTTTTACTATTGTTTTGGGAAAAAGGGAAATATCTTCAACATTGAATGTGAAGAAATTAAGAATAACAATAAAGTTTCATTATCTCTTGAGGGTTGGGGAAATTTCAGAAAATATCGTATGAATTTAATTAAACACGGTAAGTAAAATTAAAAAATTTAGAAATATATAAATTTGTTTAACTATTCAACAGGAAAACGATCAATTCTTTCCCTCCCTCTAACTCACCATTAGAGGTAACTAAACATAATTTTGAATATTTACTCTCGTAGAACTATAGTATTAATACGTATTCAGGCAGTAAGATTTAAAGGAAAAAAATTAGAACATATTTACTATTTTAATAATCAAGAAGATATTAAAAAATAATCCAAAAAATATATAAACTCCACCGTCTTTAAACTAACAACAAAACATTCCGAATATAAATTATGTGAGGAAATGTGGCAGTTCTAATATATCCCCAGTGGGGGCGTAAATGAGGTTGTAAACCTCATATTTTCTTTCTGATATTTTGAAGTAAAACCAGAATATTTAATTTCGAATCTAAGTAAATCAAAGATTTTCATTCTTCCGAAATTTCAGTTTCGAACGAGAGTGTTTACGTTTGAATTAATCCTGAAGGACAAACTTTCTACAAACGTGGGCAGGAGTTAGGTGGGTGTTTTAAAATAAATTAAATTTAATGTTTTTAAAATCAAAACTTATTTAAAGGGTAATCTCTTATTTATATCACTTAACTTCGGTTAAGGTTATCTGACTTCGGTTAGGTAAGGAAAGATATGAATTTCGGTTTGTGTCTTTCCATTTTTTTAATAATTTTATGAGGGAATTCGAAACTTCATTATACTTCGGGGGTGTTTAAATTTTTAACAAACTTTATTTCTTAGAAACTCTTATAAATAATGTCTTCAATAAATTATTATGAGTATTAATTTTAAGAAAATGGAGAAAAAGTGGCAAGATAGATGGGAATCTGAAAAAGCATTTATTGTAAAAGAAAATTCAAAAAAACCAAAATATTATGTCATGGAAATGTTTCCGTACCCTTCTGGTATTGGGCTTCATATGGGGCATGCAATAAATTTTACAATAACGGATATTTTTGCTAGGTTCAAAAGAATGCAAGGATATAATGTAATGTTTCCAATAGGATATGATTCTTTAGGGCTTCCAGCAGAAAATGCAGCAATAAAAGCAGGAATACATCCAGAAGAATATACAAATAAATCTATAAAAAGTTTCAAGAGCCAACAAAAAAGATTAGGATTTAGTTATGATACTTCAAGATTAATTAATACTGCAGACCCGCAATATTATAAGTGGGACCAGTGGATTTTTTTAAAAATGTTTGAAAAAGGTTTGGTTTACAAGGAAAAATCTTTTGTTAATTGGTGCCCTTCATGTAAAACTGTTCTTGCAAATGAACAAGCTCAAGGAGGAATTTGCGAAAGATGTAAATCAGTTGTAGAAGTAAAATCACTAGAACAATGGTTCTTAAAAATAACTAATTATGCTGACGAACTTTTAGAAGGACACAAAAATTTAGATTGGCCAGAAAAAACAATTGCTATGCAAAAAAACTGGATTGGAAAATCATATGGAACAGAAATTGATTTTAAAATAAATAATAAAATTTGGCCAGTATTTACAACAAGACCAGACACAATTTTTGGTGTAACTTTTATGGTAATTTCTTCTCAACATGAAAAGTTAAATGAATTTGTAACAAAAGAACAAAAATCAGAAGTTGATAAATTTTTAAAAAAACTAAATTCAGTTTCTGAAAAAGAATTAGTTGATATGGAAAAGGAAGGGGTTTTCACAGGAAGTTATGCAATGAATCCTGTAACAAATGAAAATGTTCCAGTTTATGCTGGAAATTTTGTCGTCGCTGATTATGGTTCTGGAATAGTGATGGCTGTTCCTGCACACGACCAAAGGGATTTTGATTTTGCTAAAAAATATAATTTAGAAATTAAACAAGTTATTTCTGGAAAAATAACAAAAGACATGGCTTACACAAAATCAGGAGAGTTAGTTAACTCAGGTAGGTTTAATGGTATAGATAATATAAAGGCAATTAGAGAAATTACAAAATTTTTAGAAAAGAGGAATCTAGGAAGAAAAACAATAAACTATAGATTGAAAGATTGGGGGATTTCTCGTCAAAGATATTGGGGAACGCCGATTCCTATTATTAACTGCGAAAAGTGTGGAGAAGTTCCAGTTTCATATTCTGATTTGCCAGTAGTTTTACCAAAAAAAGTAAAATTTGGAGAAGGTAATCCTCTTGAAACAAATAAAAAATGGATTAAAACAAAATGCCCAAAATGCGGTGGCGTAGGAAGTCGTGAAACAGATACAATGGACACTTTCGTGAATTCATCATGGTATTTTTTACGTTACTGCGACCCTAATAATAATAAGAAAATATTTGACTCAAAAAAAGTAGACTACTGGTGCCCGATTGACTTGTATATTGGGGGGGCAGAGCATGCTTGTATGCATTTAATTTATGCAAGATTTTACACTAAATTTTTAAGAGATTTAGGATTAATTAAATTTGGTGAATTTGCAAAAAAACTTTTTCATCAAGGAATGCTTCATGGTGCAGACGGAAACAAAATGAGTAAATCATTAGGCAATGGAGTTGACCCAATAGATACAGTAGAAAAATATAATGCTGATTCTTTGAGATTAACCCTAATGAGTTTTGCATCACCTGATAAAGACACAATTTGGGATGAAAAAGTTATGATTGGAAGCAATAAATTTATAACTAAAATCGCAGATATTTTTAATATAATAAAGATAAAAAAATCTTCCTTACAATTGGATTTTCTTTTAAATAAAACAATTAAAGAATTTACATTAGATATAGAAAATTTAGATTATCGAATGGCTACAATAAAAATAAGAACATTATTTAATAAAATTATCTTAGAGAAAAATGTTTCAAAAAATACAATGGAGAAGGCTCTTCAAATGTTTTCATTATTTGCCCCACACATTTCTGAAGAACTTTGGGAAAAATTAGGAAATAAAAATTTAATTTCTCTTTCAAGTTGGCCAAAAGCAGATAAATCAAAAATAAAAATAAAATCTAAATCTCAGAATGTGGAAAAAAATATTATTTCTAATATAAAAACAATAATAAAAAAAATCTCCAAAAAACAAGAAATAAAAAAAATTTATCTTTATGTTATGCCATTTGAAATTGAAAAAATCTCCAAAGAAAAATTGGAAAAAGAAATTGGAAAAAAAATTGAAATTTTTTCAACAAATAATCCTAGAAAATACGACCCTGAAAATAAATCAAAAAAAGCCCGTCCAGGTATGCCTGGAATTTTTGTGGAGTAAAATATTGGTGTTTTCAAACTTGATGATATTTCATTCTTCAATATCATGAGCCTACACAGATTTGAACTGTGGACCTCTGGCTCTCTTAGATTTCTCTATGAAATCTAAATGAAAATTTGCATCTTCTTTTAGACGAATCCAAGAGAAAATAATCCTAATGGATTACATTCCTATAAGACCAGCGCTCTGACCAGACTGAGCTATAGGCTCGTATAATCTCTAATTTGATAATCTATATAAAGGTTTTTCTCTTTTTTTTATTTATGTTAATTGGTCTTGTTGGGAAGCCATCATGCGGAAAATCTACATTTTTCAAAGCAGCGACTCTGGCTGAGGTTGAGATTGCAGCATATCCTTTTACAACAATCAAAGCGAATCACGGGGTTGGTTATGTAAAAATTGAATGTATTGATAAAGAATTTAACACACAGTGCAACCCAAATCACGGATTTTGCATTGAACATCAGAGGTTTGTGCCAATTGATTTAATGGATGTTGCTGGTTTAGTTCCTGGGGCGTCTGAAGGCAAGGGATTAGGAAATCAATTTTTAGATGACTTAAGGCAAGCAGATGTTTTTATTCATGTTGTTGATATTTCAGGAGAAACAGATATTGAAGGAAAATCTACGGAGAATTATAATATTAGGGAGGATGTTGAATTTTTAGAGGATGAATTAAATAAATGGTATTATAATATTTTTATGAAGGTTTGGAGGAGTTTTACAAGGAAGACAGAAATGGAAAAATCAAAGTTTTCCGACGCTGTTGTTAAACAATTTTCAGGTTTGAAAGTTAATGAAAATCAAATTAAAGATGTTTTGAGAAAATTAAATTTACCTGAAAAACCGAGCATATGGAAAGAAGATGATTTAATGAAATTTTCTTCTGAATTAAGAAGGATTAGTAAGCCAATGATTATTGCTGCAAATAAAGTCGATACTGAAAAAGGCGAAGAAAATTATAATAAACTTAAAATAGAATTTCCTAATCTGATTATTCTGCCTTGTTCTGCTGATTCTGAATTAGCTTTGAGAGAAGCAACAAAAGCAGGTTTGATAAAATATATTCCAGGAGAAAGAAAATTTGAGATAATTGGGAAACTTTCAGATAAACAAAAACAGGCTTTAGAAAAAATTAAAAAAAATGTTTTAGATGTTTTTGTTGAGGGAACTGGTGTTCAAAGTATTTTAAATATGGCTGTTTTTGATTTGTTAAATTATATTGCTGTTTTTCCAGGGAGTGCAAATAAATTAGAAGATAGTAAAGGAAATATTTTGCCTGATTGTTTTTTACTTCCACCTGGTTCAACTGCTTTGGACTTTGCGTTTTTTCTTCATACTGACTTTGGGAATAATTTTATTAAAGCAATTAATGCAAAGACAAAGAGAGTTTTAGGAAAAGATTATCTTCTTAAACATAGAGATGCACTTGAAATAATAACACGATGAAGGTTAAAATTAAAGTAAAACCAAACTCTTATCAGGAAAAAATTGAAAAGGTGTCTGAGAATGAATATAAGATTTGGTTAAAAGAAAAACCTATTGGTGGTAAGGTTAATTTAAAATTAATTAAGATTTTGAAAAAATATTTTGGTGTGAAAGTTGAAATTAAATCTGGTTTTACGTCGAGAAGAAAAATTGTTGAGATTGAAGATTAAGGCTTTTTTTCACTTCCATGCCCAGGGCATAAAATTTTATATTTTAATTTGCTTAATTTTTTTAAAGAATTTTTCATTTCTTTTTTAGAACTTCCTGGCAAATCTGTTCTTCCAATTAACTTTCTATGAAATAAAGTATCTCCACTAAATAAAATATTTTTATATAATATGCATATTCCGCCTTTAGAATGCCCAGGAGTTTTTATTATTTTAAACTCTGGGATTTTTAGTTTGTCAATGTTTAGAACTTTTTTTTCTGGGAAATCTTTTTTTCCTCCATAAACTTTAGCATTTTGGAATAAATTTGAATTTTCTATATGGTCAAAGTGGTGGTGAGTTAGAATAATTATATTGATATCTGAAGTGGAGGTATTTAATTCTCCTAATTTTTTAATTAATTCATTTTTATTTGCAGATGAGCTTGTATCAATTAAAATATTTTTTTCATTAAGTTTTATTAAATAAACATAAGAACCGAATTTTTTAAATGAAAATTTCCAGATGTTTGGTTTTATTTTTTGTGTCATCTAATTATGCACACAAAATAATTTAAATAGGTTTGTTTTTTATTTTTTATGAAATATGAATTTGCCCAAGATCTACAAGAAATTGCAAAAGAGATTTCTAAAATTTTGTTTCCTCACATTTTCATTAATAGAATAAAGTGTTTTAGAAGTTATGGAACTTCTTCAAGGGGAACTATTGCTAGATGTCATGCCTTAGGAAAGTTAATGCAAAAAGCATTAGGAATTAAAGCAGTTTATGCTTTGGAATTTTTGTCCGAAAGATTTGATAGAATGGATAAAGAAGAACAACTTAAGGTAATAATTCATGAATTAATGCATATTCCGAAAACTTTTGGAGGAGGGTTTAAACACCATGATTATGTTACTGAAAAAAATGTGAATTTAATGTATAAAGAATATAATAGGTTAAAAAATGTTGATAAATTTAAAATTTAAAAATAGAAAAATAAAAATTGATGTGGAAGTTTGTAAGTATAAGTTTTTAGGGTTGATGTTTTCTCGACGAGAAAGCGCAAAGGCACTTTTATTTAAATTTAAAAAAGAGGTGAGAATTTCAATTCATTCATTTTTTTGTCCAAGGTTTCTTGCTGTTTGGCTTGATAAGAATAATAATATTTTAGAAATGAAAAAAGTTTTTCCGTGGAGTTTTTTGATTCTTCCGAAGAGAAAATTTTCAAGATTGGTTGAAATTCCTTGCAATAGCAAGTACGATGAGATATTGAAATCTCTCGACGAGGATTAGAAAGATTTAAATAGTAAATAGTCCTTTATTTTTAAGATTAAAGTTGTTTCTCTTCGGGAAACAATAATATAATTTAGAAGGAGGTGACGATATGGGAAAAATAATCAAAAAAAATGTTATCACAAGAAAACCAGGACATCTTTATTATGTAGATGGACAAGGTAATGTTTGCGAGGCTAAAATGGCTCGAGGTGGTAAAAAGAAAAAAGTTGTTAAGAAGAAAGTTGTTAAGAAAAAAGTTGTGAAAAAGAAAGTCGTTAAGAAAAAGCCAGCAAAAAAGAAAGTTGTGAAAAAGAAAAGACGATAAGTCTTAATTTGTTTTTTATTTTTTAATTTATTTTGTAGAGAAATAGGATTATCTTAATTAATAAATGGATAAAATCCTTAGATAAAAGAATGATATATTTTATAAATTCTTTTTATGTTCTTTTTTTATGCCAGTAATTTTAGGAATTGAATCAACTGCACATACTTTTGGAATTGGTTTTGTTAAAGATGGAAAAATTCTTTCTAATGTTAAAAAAACATACACTACTGAAAAAGGGGGCATAATCCCTCTTGAAGCAGCAAAGCACCACGAAGAAAATTGGAAGAGTATTTATTTAGAGTCTTTGGAAAAAGCAGGGATGGCACCCAAGGGTGTACCGTCTCACGGCGTTCCCGGCACGAGAACCTCTAACGAGGTACCTTCTGTAGAAGAAAATATAAATACAGAGGGCAAGATTGACGCGGTTGCTTTTTCTCAGGGTCCTGGCTTGGCTCCTTGTCTTCTTGTTGGTTTAAGAAAAGCAAAAGAACTTTCTAAAAAACTTGGTGTTCCATTAGTACCTGTTAATCATTGTGTTGCTCATCTGGAAATAGGGAAACTTACAGGAGCTGAAGATCCTGTTATGCTTTATGCTTCTGGGGCAAACACACAAATAATTGCTTATGCTTCTGGCAAATACAGGATTTTTGGGGAAACTCTTGATTTAGGAGTGGGAAATTTTATAGATACTTTTGGAAGGTATACTGGAATTGGTTTTCCTGCTGGACCAAAAATTCAAAAATTAGCATCTGGTAGTAAAAATTATATTGAACTCCCTTACAAAGTAAAAGGAATGGACATTGCTTTGTCTGGAATTTTAACTAACTTAAAACAAAAACTTGATTCTAAATCCCCAAGGGATTACTCCTCAAAGGATGACCCTGCTGGGCCTTCTGGTGAGCCTAATTATAAATTAAATGATTTGGCTTATTCTTTGCAGGAGACGGTTTTCGCTATGCTAGTTGAAACTGCAGAAAGGGCGTTGGCGCATACAGGGAAAAAAGAGCTTCTTCTTGGAGGGGGTGTTGCATGTAATTCCCGTTTGCAAGAAATGTGCAAGATAATGTGTGAAGAAAGAGACGCGAAGTTTTTTTGCCCTGAAAAACAATTTCTCGTTGATAATGCATCAATGATTGCTTATTTAGGAGAGATTATGTTTAAAGCAGAGATTAAAGAATCCCCGAGGGATGACTCCTCAAAGGATGACCCTGCTGGGTCTTCTGGTGAGCCTAAAAATTTAGAGAAAATTGATATTAAACCTCGTCAGAGAACTGATGAAGTTGTGGTAAGTTGGAAATAAGATATTTTTAATTATGGATTATGGATGAAGATTATTAAATCTATTTTTATCACAACTATTTTTTTATAGTCTGAGGAATTTTTCTTTTTATGGAGATTAAAGCAAAAGTTAAACACAGAGGAGAATATTTTGGATGTGATGATGCTGAGCCTTGGAAAACACTTTCTAGCAATTGTCCGAGTCTTGAAAAAGTTTTTCGAGAGGAATCTTGTTACGGAGGTCCTGGATTTTATAAAATTAAACATGACGACAAGAGATTGAGAACTTTAATGTCAGAGATAGATAAATTTAGAAGAACACCAGAGGGAAGATATCATCAAGTTTATTTTTTGAATAAAAATATTCGAGAGGTCTTAATTAAATCTATGAGTAGAAAAAAAGATATGGATGTTTATTATTTTATTTGGTGATTTTTACAACCGACAATTTTATAAACTAATTTAATCCTTATTTTATATCCAATGATAGGAGGATATAATCTTCTTATTAATTAAATAATAAAAATGGAAAATATATATCAAATAATTGAAAAGGCGAAAAGAACAGGGAAGATTGAGAAAGGAACTAACGAAGTTACTAAAGCGATTGAGAGGGGAACTGCAAAGTTGGTTGTTTATGCTTCTGATGTTGAGCCAAAAGAAATTGTTCAGCATTTGCCACTTCTTTGTAAAGAAAAGAAAATTAAATGCGTTGAAGTAGATAGTAAGCAAAAACTTGGAATTTCAGTTGGGCTTCCTGTATCAGCGTCTTCAATTGTGATTATTGAAACAGGTGATGCTGAAACAGAAATTGCTGCTTTAAAATAAATAAAATGGCAAAAACTCAAAAAACTAAGGAAGTAAAACAACAGTCTTCTAAAAAAATAGAAAAAATTTCAGGAGAAGCTGTGCCGGCAGTTGTAGAGGTAATTATTGGAAGAACTGGTTTTAGAGGAGAGATTACTCAGGTTAAATGTTTGGTTAAAAAAGGAAGAGATGAAGGACGTTCAATGAGGAGAAATGTCAAAGGACCTGTGAGGGTTGGAGATGTTTTAATGCTTAGAGAAACTGAAATAGAAGCAAGGAGAATTAAAAGTAAAGTGAATAAGGGGGCTTACACATGACTTTTATTGTAAAAATGTCTCTGTTAGAATTTTTTCTGGTACAAATTAATAAATTTAATTTACACGAAGGAGGGTATGCTTAAAATGTCTAAATGTGTTTATTGTGGAAAAGATTATGATTTGCATAGTTCGCTTTGCTCTCGACTTCGTCGAATACAAATCACAAAAGGAGGTTTTGCAAGATGGTAAAATGTTCATATTGTGGAAAAGATTATGATTTGCATAAAGGATTAACTTTGGTTATGAAAGATGGGACAATTAATCATTTTTGTTCTGCAAAATGCAGAAAAAATAAAGAAATGAAGAGGCGGAAAGTTAGGTGGATTAGCAAAAAAGAAAAAATAAAATCTAAATAATATACTTGGTTCTTTTTTTATTTTACTAATAATAATTTCTATTATCACACTAATTAAAAAGAAAGTGAAGAAAAATATTTTTTGTAATAATCCACATGAAAGGCATTTAAAAAATAATTACATAATAGTTTAGAAGGCTCATTAAAAATCTATAAGTAATAGAAATAGCTAATTTAATTAATTCATATTTTAACTACCTTTTCATAATTCTTTTAATCTTCATAGCTTTAAAAATTCTTTCGCATAACTTTGAGGGCGCACGTTTCTTAAAAAATATTTGTTCAAAAATAAATAATGTTATTAATGACCACGATACTTATATAAATTAGAATATATCGGTAATATTTATGGATGACCCAATTGAATTTCACAGGAAGTTTAAAGGAAAATTAGAGATTAAATCTAAAGTTCCTGTTAAAACTAAAAAAGATTTATCACTTGCATATACTCCGGGTGTTGCTGAGGTATCAGAGGTAATTGCTAAAGATAGCACCCTTGCTTATGAATTAACATCTAAATGGAACACTGTAGCTATTGTTAGTGATGGTACTGCTGTACTTGGTCTTGGAGATATTGGTCCAACTGCTGCATTACCTGTAATGGAAGGCAAAGCTATTTTGTTTAAGGAATTTGGTGGGGTTGATGCAATACCCCTCTGCCTTGATACTAAAGATACTGAGGAAATAATAAAGACAGTTAAATATATTGCACCAGTATTTGGTGGTATTAATTTAGAAGATATTTCAGCACCACGTTGTTTTGAGATTGAAGAAAGATTAAAAAAAGAATTGAATATACCTGTTTTTCATGATGATCAACACGGCACGGCAATAGTAGTTTTAGCTGGTTTAATTAATTCATTA
>Ga0208902_1000644_pt1 | contig 17598 bp, 19 predicted proteins | sample AntAceMetag02UKH_FD_184767 | JGI IMG/M metagenome (GOLD analysis project Ga0208902, IMG submission 184767) | Saline lake microbial communities from Ace Lake, Antarctica - Antarctic Ace Lake Metagenome 02UKH (SPAdes) (version 2) | ecosystem: Environmental > Aquatic > Non-marine Saline and...
AGAAAGAATTGGACAAGAAAAAAAAGAGAGAGGAAAAAAGGAAACGCAAGCTGGGAAACAAAGCGGTTGAAACCGATGAAACTGAAAAAGCCCCGACCCTTTCACTGGAGGACCGGTAAGCATAGGAGGCTGTCCGAGAATGGCTATTTTTCCCAATCTCTGCGTTAGGCTCCATAGGGACCGACCGGCGCCAAATGCCGGAGCTATCCAATGGTAATAATTGAACATAAAAAAGGCCGGGCGAAAGAGAAGCAGACGGGTTTTCATGAGGGCCAGAAGGTAGCGCTGCTCATCTCCGCTCGAAAAAAGATGGGATTTATCGCCGTCATCAACGGCACCCACAAGGGCATCCTGTATGAAAACGAAGTGTTTCAGCCGTTGAAAATCGGTCAGGAAATTGACGGGTTTATCAAAAAAGTGCGTGACGACGAAAAAATTGACCTCTGCCTGCAAAAGCCCGGCTACAAAGCCATCGACGCCATGTCCCGAAAAATTATGGACAAATTACAGCAACAGGGCGGATTTATCGCGGTCACCGATAAAAGCCGGCCGGAGGTAATCGCTGACATTTTCGGCGTCAGCAAAAAAGCATTTAAGAAGGCTATCGGCAACATGTACAAAAAAAGGCTGATTACGCTTGAAAAAAATGGCATCCGGCTGCAGGAAAAAAAGTAAAAAACCCTCGCCCGGAGCTCAATCAGGAGGATACCATGAATGCGAATGGAAAAACCATGGTGCTGGCCTCTTTTACGGCAGATTCGCTGGCCCTCGGTGCCCACTGGATTTATGATACCGAAAGTATTTCAAAGATGTTCGGTAGGGTCGATACCTTCCTGAAGCCCACACCGAATTCCTACCACGCCACAAAGGAGAAGGGGGCGTTCACACATTACGGAGATCAAACCTTTGTGTTGCTTGAATCCCTTGCCGCCAAAAAGGGCTTTGATCTTCCCGACTTCTCGGCTCGCTGGCGTGCACTTTTTGAGGATTACAACGGTTACATGGATCACGCAACAACGGACACACTTTCCAACTATGCTTCCGGAAGCAGCTATGAAGATCCGGGCTCCCCTTCCGACGATCTTGCCGGCGCCGCCAGGATCGCGCCTCTCGTTTATGTCTACCGGCATGATCCTGACAAACTTGTCGAGAGCTCAAAATCCCAGACCCGTATGACCCACAATAACCCTATTACCATTGACAGTGCAGCGTTTTTTGCCAGGGTTGCATGCCAGGTCCTGCAGGGGAGCAACCCGATTGAGGCGATGAAAAACGTCTCACAGGAAAACTTTGGCGGCTCACCCGTATCGCGTTGGGTGCAGGCAGGCCTGGCCACAAAAGACAAGGACAGCGTCACGACCATATCAAGATTCGGGCAGAGTTGTCACACCGAAGAGGCATTTCCAGGCGTGGTCCACCTCATCGCTCGTTACCACAATGATCTGAAGGAGGCCCTGATTCAATCGGTAATGGCAGGGGGTGACAGCGCTGCAAGGGGGATGATCGTCGGTATGGTGCTGGGTGCGCATCTCGGACCATCCAGCCTGCCCCAACAATGGCTCAATGAGCTTAAAAAAAAGGAGCGTATCTCAGCCCTGGTAGAAACGCTTTAGCAAATGTGAAACTCAAGTGGTAAAGGGTATACCCTAACTGTCACTATGTTTCGAGGAGGTTTTGCATATGAAAATTGCTGTGATGGGTGTTGGTGGCGTAGGAGGTTATTATGGTAGTCTCCTTGCACGGCATTATGCTGAAAGCAGGGATATCGAGGTCATATTCATTGCAAGGGGAGAGCATCTGCAAGAAATCAAAAAAAATGGGCTGAAGATGCTGAGCGATAAAGAGGACTTCCTGGCAAAGCCAGACGTAGCAACCGACGATCCTTTGGAATGCGGGCCGTTCGATGTGCTGCTGTTTTGCACAAAAAGCTATGATCTCGAAGATAGTGCAAGATTGGTTTCACCGTGTGTAGATGAGAATAGCGTCGTCATTTCATTGCTCAACGGCGTGAATAATCCGGAACGTCTCAGGGCTGTCCTCCATAAAGGGAAGATATTGAATGGCTGTGTATATTTATCGGCGTATATTCTGAGGCCGGGTGTTATCCAGCAGATAGGCGGCTCAGGCAAGCTGTTCTTTGGTGGTGAATCGGATCTGCCGGTCGATGGAAAAGGTATCGAGGATATTCTACGGGCCGCAGATATAGATGCTGAGTACAGCAGGGATATTGAAAGCATAGTGTGGGAGAAGTATATATTCATCTGTCCGTTTGCAAGCGCCACCACATTTCTTGACAGGACCATCGGCGGTGTCTTGGATGATGGAGAAGGGAAATCGCTCCTTGAAGGTTTGCTCGGGGAGGTTATCCATATTGCAGAGACGCAGGGCGTAAACCTGCCGGAAAATATCCTAAGAATAACCATCGATAAGGCGCTCACCTTCCCCCATGAAACAAAAACATCGATGCAAAAGGACGCTGAAGAGGGGAAAAAAACAGAAATCGATACATTTATCGGATACATCGTCAAAACGGCCAAAAAACACGGCGTATCGGTTCCTAACAATGAAAGGGTTTATAAAGCGCTGAAAGGGCGTTTGCAGGCATAAAGCATGAATTCAGATTTATTGAGATGGTAAAGGAAGGTGTTGGAGGCGCTGAAAGGCCTGTCTTAGCGGCAGAGAAGTGCGTGACAGGATGATTAAAGATACGAACATAATATACATAAATGCGGAGGTGTGTGATGGACTATATTAGGTATATCGACAAAACCCATGAGTATTACCGGGGCTTAGGCTACGACAAGACCTACAACTACGCGTACAACGAGGATATTCCCTTTGTCCCGTTGAGGAAGCCGCTTTCGGAATGCCGGGTGACGCTGGTGAGTACGGCCTCGTTCCTTCTGTTAGACGAGGAGGGCCTTCCTTTGGAAGAACCCAGGATGTTAGGCACCAATGAAATGGAGGTTTTCACGGTGCATAGCGATTGGCCTGCCGATCGCATTCTGTCCACCAGTGAAGATCACGACCGCTACCAGACGGACATGAACGACGTCAACGCCTTTTTCCCCATCACACGGATGCAGGAGTTTCTCAAGGAAGGGATATTCAAAGGCTTGAGCAGAAACTACTATCGGACCCTGCCCAATTACAGCCACCGCAAGACCACCGAAGTGGACGGGCCGGAAATCCTCCGGCAGTGCCGGGAAGACAGCGTGGATGTGGCCCTTCTGACGCCTGTCTGACCCGTCTGTCACCAGACCGTGAGTCTGGTAGCCCGTGTGTTGGAAGCAGGAGGCATCTCCACGGTCACCTATACCAATGGGCGGGATATCGCTGCCAGTGCCGGCAACCCGAGGCAGATCTTTCTCAACTATCCCTTAGGCAACCCGGCGGGCCGGCCCCACGACCCGGAAAACCAGCGCAGCGTCCTGCGCGCAGGGCTGAAGCTGTTGGAAGATGCCGAGAGCCCGGGGGTCATCGTCGATCTCCCCTACACGTGGTCCGATAGCCAGGAGTGGATGGAAAACTTCATGACCGACGAGCAGCCTTTCATTTCCGAAGATGCGGAAGCCAAGCGGCAGGATCTACTGGAAAAAGCGCGGGAACAGAAGGCCAAAAAACCACAAAAATAAGGAATGCCATATGGGAGACCATAAAATCACCGTGTATTCGCAACCCTTCTGAGGTCCCTGTTCGGCACTGGCAGAGTATCTGACCGGCAAAGGGGTGTTATTCTTGAGAAAAGATCTGATGATAGACGAAGAGGCCCGGGACGAGCTGTTCAGCCTGGGCGTTCGCTCCGTGCCCGCCCTGGTGGTGGACGGCGAGGTGCTGATCGGGTTCGACAAAGAGCGCATCGACGCCCTGTTGAACCTCTGATCCCAGCCAGGATTCTTTACATCTATCTTGCCGACCAAATATTCAGGGCTTTCCCGGAAACGGTTACCGGTTAGACATTCTATATCTTGGATTGTGGCTATGTTTATTACCGTAGGAAATTCGTAGACGGAGATCTTAATCATAAGGTGGGGGTATATAGAAATTTTGAGGATGGGCCTTGCCAGGTTTGGATGGGAACTGGGAATGCAGGATGGTTGATGAAAGGGTGGTTCATAATGGCAAATTCCTGATTGGCTAAGGACCGATTTGATATCGTAATTTATGATTAAGGTAATATCGTGGTTTCTATCTTCAACCGTAGCCACATATGTAAGGCGTATCACAACATTCTATCTACCCGGATTTATTTGATATTCCGGGCAATATCAAAGGCTGGTATGGGCCTGAAATTATTTAGCATGCGAAGGATATTGCATATTTTGCAAATTCCAGTATCATGCACGAAATATTCAATCGGAATTGCTGACAAATATCAAAAAAACCTAACAGCATTGTTTTCATTCTGAAGGCCAAAACACTCGGCTATGAATTCATTTAAAGACTCGATCTTCCTTGACTTAAAACCATTTTTACTATTTCATTACTTTTAGGTATTCCCACCCATCACACAGCCTCTATTCAGGAGGTATCCAAAGTGAAATCCGTTTTTATTTAGACACGACAACCGTGACAAGAGACACTAAAGAGGGGGCGCGATTGTGAAAAGCCTTATCATAATGGTTTTGATAAGCGTTCTGGGCTTCTTAGGATGTGGAGGGAGCGATAATGAGAGTAATTCCGGTACTGGCCAATCTATCCCGTTTACCCCCTTCGGGCTCACAGACACCACCACACCCATATACGAGTGGACATCTGTGCCCGGGGCGACCAGGTATTGTCTTCTGGTAGAAGATACAAATTATGTACCCGTCATCGAGGAATGGTACACCGCTGAAGAAGCGAGATGCGGAAATGGTGAATATTCGTGTTATGTAACGCCTGATATTGAAGTCGTTGGGAACACCTGGAAGGTACTTGCACGGGCTGGAGTGGAATGGGGTCTATGGAGTGATGAACTGCAATTTAGTTACATCGGTGGTGGTCCGCCCCGACCGCGTTTTACCGATCACGGTGATGACACGGTTACGGATAATCACACGAAGTTAATGTGGACGAAGAGCGCAAATCTTTGTCCAGAGCCGTTGGATTGGTGGGATGCGAGTTCCTGTTGCGAGGGTTTAACGCTAGCGGGCTACAGCGACTGGCGACTCCCGTCGTTGCCGGAACTTGCGAGTTTAGTTGACAGAAATGAAGAGAACCCCGCGCTGCCCCCCGGGAACCCATTTACGGATCTTAACTGGGCGGGCTACTGGACGGCTACCTCTGATGTCCCCGACGATGGAGATGCGTGGCAAGTTTGGTTCGAATGGCCCATATTTTGTGTCTACAATAAGAACTACGGTTACTCGGCATGGTGTGTTCGTTGCGGCATCTGAGCATGCAGTTAGCAGTGTTATTTGCTCATTTAAATATTGGGGCGAGGCGGCGACCCGCAGGTGACCCTTTTCCTATCACTGTGTTATAATTGTTGGTTCTTCTACGCGAACACATGACGCCGCACTACTCAAAGTCGCATGGACCGAGACCCGAGACCCTCGCCTGCTCATCTTACCTACCGCTTTGTGTACTCTCCGGGCCGGGTGGAACCGGAAAGTTCTCCCGGCCCTTGCTCATAAAGCTGGACTGCACGTTCAACGAAACTATTCAGGTTCTTTTCGGCGATGGCACGCCCTTCAGGGCCGAAGTGATAACCGAAAAAATCCAATTCTCACTCGGTCCAGCCTATCATGGGCTGGTGCAAGAATGCCTATATAATAGTTGAATCTACTTTTCACTAAGATTGTTTTCCATACTAACTAATCTGGGGAACTAAATGTAGAGTGAAGGGGGACGTAAGTGCAAAAAGTGCTTAGCGGTCTTTTTAGAATGATCCTTATTCCAACCGACAAAGCGCGCCAACACATAATTCATGCACACTGTGTACCCATGCCCCCCAAGGTCCACAAGATAATTTTGAGGTAAAAATAGCGAGATGAGCCAGGAGTAAACCCCGTGATTTTGATCCAAATTTAATCAAAAGGCCAACTTTCAGAATTTCGCTTGACATGATAAAGAAACAACACCTATAATTGTTTAAAAGTTTAATTGTTTAAAGGAGCTCCTTATGCCTGCAGTAATGAAAATCAGCCCACAGGGACAGATACGTATACCGATAAAAATCATGAACGCCCTTGGTATTACAGAAGGCGACTATGTTGAGGTGGATGTGAAAGACAGTGACATCATCTTAAAACCCAGAAAGCTTATTGATCCTTCTCAGGGATGGTATTGGACAAAAGAATGGCAGAAGGTGGAGGCCAGCGTTGACGACGAGATCGCAGAAGGCCATGTTTCGCCAAAATTCAAAACTGCGGAAGAAGGATTGAAATGGTTGAAAAAATAACAACTTATCAGTTCAGCAAGCGTTTTAAAAAGGAATATAACAGACTGCCCAAAAAAATCCAAAAAGCCTTCAATGAAAAACTGGCCCTCTTTTTGAAAGAAATATCTCACCCCTCGCTCAAAATTAAGCGAATCCAGGGAACAAAGAATCGGTGGGAGAGATCTGTTACCATGAAATATCGGTTCACCTTCGAATTTTTAAAAGACGAGGTTCTCTTTCGAACCATAGGGACACATGACATATTGAAACAATGAAACCAACATCTCTTTTTTAATCATCTTCCCGTATCCAGGATACGCCCGACACCTAAATTCCCTATGCACCTCCGCAAGTGCTTGGTAGAAACCAGCCGATCGCAACACTCGAACTTGGAACGATCATAGGTTGAATAAGCCGGCATGGATGTTTATTCTTTTCGCAAGACAAGAAGGAATCGATCCGTGCGGTTACTTTCTCGTGGTTTGAAACCATAAGATCTTGTATTCAACGCAAGACGCAAAGGACGCAGAGACAAATGATTTTCTCTTTGCCGTTGAGAGGACGGCAAAAAGAAACCACTCAATTTAGCTAATCGTATCAACATGGCCTTTAAATTCATCTTTTTTGTGTGGTGAACTTAACTGTTGATAGATAAATTAATATTTAGTTACATTAATTTACGGATGGCTATCTCTTTTGTTTTTCGGCCTCTCAACGAAAAACAATAAAAGAAGTAACCTCTGCGAACTCGGCGCCTCTGCGGTGAAATGCCTTTCCGCACAGGTCAAAAAAATCAGGAGAATACATTATGTTTGAACAGGGTGTCATCAGACCGCCGAGTGAGGCAAACAGTCTTCTGGTTCGTGTAACGAGGAACTGTCCATGGAATCGGTGCCTCTTCTGTCCGGCCTATAAGGGAACCGCTTTCTCCAGACGATCCGTGGCGGAAATAAAAAAAGACATGGATGAAATGGCTCAATATCACGGCTCCTATGCCGCCGGAATCACCACGGCGTTTTTTCAGGACGCAGACTCCCTGATCCTTCCCACAGGGGAACTTCTGGAAATTCTTAGGTACCTGAAAAAGAAATTCCCCGGTATTACCCGGGTCACTTCCTATGCCCGTGCAAAAAGCCTTAAGAAAAAGAGTATCGAGTCGCTTAAAACCCTCAAAGAAGCGGGGCTGACACGGATACATACGGGGCTTGAAAGCGGTTTTTCAAAGGTCTTGAAACTGATTCGAAAGGGAGAGAGCCCCGAGGAGATGGTCAAAGGGGGACAGCGTGTGATGGCGGCTGGCATATCCCTTTCGGAATATATCATGCCCGGTGTTGGGGGCAGGGAATTGAGCCGTGAGAATGCCATGGAGACGGCAAATGTGCTAAATCAGATCCGACCCGATTTCATCCGGGTGCGCACTTTCGCGCTGCCACCCGACTCCCCTATGGAAACCATGGTTGATGATGGCCGGTTCACACCCCTTGGCGATCTGGAAATTGTGGCGGAAATCCGCTTGCTATTATCCCATCTGGATGAAATGCCTTCCCACTTCCGGTGCGCGGATTTCAGCCTTAACCTTCTGATGCATGTGGACGGCCATTTAAACACGGACAAGGCGCACATGCTCGAAGAACTGGATCTCTTTTTATCCCTGCCGAAACAGGATCAAAAGGCCTATGTGCTGCTCCAAAGGTCCGGGCATTATGGTCTGCATCCGCTGGACATGCTTAAAAACCAGGACGTCATGGCCCAGCTTCACGAAAAACTCGAAGACCTGGAAAAAGATAATCCAGAGGGGCTCGATCAGTATATTCGATCCATGATGGCCTGCCAGCTCCCCCGCCCCCAGACAGATTCCTGGAGGTAAAAGGGGGTAATATGGGTAGGAAGATCGCGCTGAATAATCCATTGTTTGTTGAGATCAAAGGCTTTTTGTGCTAAAAGATATTTTTAAACCAGCTTGTTATTAAGGAGGGGTCCTATGTGGGAATATACGGATAAGGTAAAGGAACACTTCCTCAATCCTCGGAACGCCGGGGAAGTGGAGGATGCTAACGCGGTCGGTGAAGTGGGCTCAATGGCCTGCGGAGATGCCCTTAAACTCACCCTGAAGGTGGACGACGAGGGCACGATTGAAGACGCAAAATTCCAGACTTTTGGTTGCGCCAGTGCCATCGCTTCAGCCTCGGCCCTAACCGAAATGTTGAAAGGAAAGAGTTTGGAGGAGGCCGAAAAGGTCACCAATCAGGAGATTGCGGATTATTTGGGAGGCCTTCCCAAGGAGAAAATGCACTGCTCCGTGCTTGGCCGTCAGGCCCTTGAATCAGCCCTTTCCAACTATAAAGGAGAGGCTCCGAAGGAACAGGAGGGGGAGATTGTCTGTGAATGCTTCGGGGTCACCGATATGGAGATTGAAAAAGCGATTAGAGAAAATAATCTCTCTTCGGTTGAAGAAGTCACGAATTATACCAAGGCCGGGGGTGGTTGTGAGACATGCCATGACACTATCCGGGAGCTTATTGCCAAGGTTCGGGACGAAGAAGCGCCGGCCAAACGCCCGAAGCTCTCCAACATCCGGAAAATCAGGATGATCGAAGAAACCCTCGAACGGGAAATCAGGCCTTCTCTGCAGCAGGATGGTGGTGATATAGAGCTGATAGACGTGATCGGAAATCGCGTTTTAGTGGCTACCCGTGGGGCCTGTGCCGTTTGCAAAGCCTCTGAGTTGACCTTAACCAATTTAGTGGAAAAGACACTTCGTGAGATGGTATCGCCCGAACTGGTGGTTGAGGAGGTAACGGAATGAAAACCATATACATGGACAATAACGCCACTACCCAGGTGGCGCCTGAAGTATTAGAGGCAATGCTCCCCTTCCTCACCGACCGGTATGGAAACCCAAGCAGCGCATATACCTTTGGGGGTCTGGTTGCCCGCAATATTCGGGATGCCAGAGAGCAGGTAGCCGCCATATTAGGCGCTTTTCCGGAGGAGATCATCTTCACGAGCTGCGGGTCCGAAAGCGACAATACGGCCATTATGTCCGCCCTGAGCACAGGAAAAGACAAGATGCATATTGTCACCAGCCGTGTGGAACACCCGGCTGTAAAGGTGCTCTGCAATGAGCTAACCAAGCAGGGTTATCGCGTGACCGAGATCCCGGTGGACAAGGAGGGGCGCTTAGACATGGATCGATACAAGGAAAGCCTCACCCCGGATACGGCCATCGTCAGTCTTATGTGGGCGAATAATGAAACCGGGGTGATTTTTCCGGTGGAAGAGGCCGCTCAAATGGCAAGGGACCGGGGAATCCTCTTTCATACGGATGCGGTTCAGGCCGTCGGCAAGATCCCGATAGACCTTCAGAACAGCACCATTGACATGCTTTCCATCTCCGGCCACAAGCTTCATGCCCCCAAAGGGATCGGGGTGCTCTATGTACGAAAGGGCACCAAATTTTCCCCCTTTCTGATCGGTGGACACCAGGAACGGGGACGTCGGGGAGGGACCGAAAACACCGCGAGTATCATCGCACTGGGCAAGGCCTGCGAATTGGCCGCCAACCGTATGGAAGAAGAGAACACCAAGGTCAAAGCCCTCCGAGACAAACTTGAAAGAGAGTTATTGAGGCAGGTTCCCAGTAGCCGCGTAAACGGTGGTATTTCTGAAAGGCTTCCAAATACCACCAATATCAGCTTTGAATCCATTGAAGGAGAATCCATCCTCCTCCTCATGGATGAATTCGGCATTTGCGCCTCTTCCGGGTCGGCCTGCACCTCCGGGTCCCTTCAGCCCTCCCATGTGCTTCGTGCCATGGGCGTACCCTTTACCATGGCTCACGGATCCGTACGGTTCAGCCTGAGCGTTTATAATACCGAGGAAGAGATCGACTTCGTGATAGATAAGATTCCGCCGATTATCGAAAAACTGCGGGAGCTCTCTCCCTTTTGGAAACCGGAAGGTCAGGTATGTTAGAGGGCGCGAGGTAAAAGCCATGGAAAGTATGCCAAAAGAGGACCAATGCAGGATAGATGAGTCAAGCAGGGAGCACTTTCGGCGGGAAATTCCGGGCATCGTCGACCAACTCGTGCTTTCCTGTGAGGGAAGTGATTGCTTTGAGCATGTGAGCCCGGAGCCCATTCCTTCACGCGAATCGATCATTGCCCTGATTGAAAAGGTTAGAAAGATACTCTTTCCCGGCTATTTTATCAGCACACCGGTGGACAGGATCAACCTCGGTTACTACTTCGGACAGGAGGTCACCGGACTCTTTGAGGCCTTAGCCGAACAGATTACCCTTTCCATTCGCCATGAATGCCTCCGTTATGATTTACCCTGCACCCAGTGCCTTGAAAGGGGCCATGAGGCCGCCATCAACTTCCTTGAAGAAATGCCCGGGTTGCGAAAGGCTCTTGCCAAGGACGTTATCGCCGCCCGAGAGGGAGACCCGGCCGCACAAAGCTATGACGAAATCATCTTCAGTTATCCTGGACTCTCAGCCGTCACGGTCTACCGAATGGCCCATCAACTCTATGAACAGGGTGTTCCCCTGATCCCGCGCATAATGACTGAATATGCCCACAGCGAGACGGGAATCGACATTCACCCCGGGGCCCACATCGGTGAGAGTTTCTTCATTGATCACGGTACTGGGGTCGTAATAGGCCAAACCACCGAGATCGGAGACCACGTAAGAATCTACCAGAGTGTCACATTAGGCTCCATCTCCCTCCCCAAAGGGGCCCTCGAAAACCTTCGAAAAAAGAAACGTCATCCCACCATAGAGGACGATGTAATCATCTATGCAGGGGCAAGCATCCTCGGAGGAGAGACCGTGATCGGCGCCCGTTCGGTGATCGGCGGCAATGTCTGGATTACCGAATCTGTACCTCCGGATACCAAGGTCTTTTTAAAAACTCCCAAATTGATCTTCAAGGGAGCAACTTCCGAAGGTACAATAAAGATTTGAGGAAAGGAGGGGAAAACATGGGAGAGACTTTTTCAGACATAACCACGACCATCGGTTCCACACCCCTTGTGCGTCTGAATGAGATATCCAGGGGCCTGCCGGCGACCATCTTAGCCAAACTGGAATTCAACAACCCCTTAGGAAGCGTCAAGGACAGGATAGGACTGGCAATGATCGAAGCCGCGGAAAGGGACGGGTTGATTGGCCCTGACACCTTGATCATAGAGCCCACCAGCGGCAACACGGGGATCGCTCTGGCCTTCGTATGCGCTACCAAGAAATACCGAATCCTCCTGACCATGCCGGATACCATGAGTCTTGAGAGACGAAAGCTCCTTAAACATTTAGGCGCAGAGTTGGTGCTCACACCAGGAAGCGAAGGGATGAAAGGGGCTATACACAGAGCAGGTGAGATCTTGGCGGAATCCCCAAATGCCTATATGCCTGATCAATTCAGCAATCAGGCAAATCCTGAGATTCACCGAAAGACAACGGCAGAGGAAATCTGGCAGGATACCAACGGCAGTGTGGATATTCTGGTGGCCGGCGTGGGTACCGGCGGAACCATCACCGGGGTTTCAGAAGTGATCAAAGACCGAAAGCCTGCCTTTCGGACTGTGGCGGTCGAACCCAGCGATTCGCCGGTACTTTCCGGCGGCAATCCCGGTCCCCACAAAATCCAGGGCATCGGGGCTGGTTTTGTGCCCCCCGTGCTCAATACCGCTATCATTGACGAAATCGTAACCGTCTCCAATGCGGAGGCCTTTGAAACGGCCAGGGATATGGCCAAAGAGGAGGGGATTCTTTGCGGGATTTCATCAGGCGCTGCAGTGACTGCCGCCCTTCGGGTTGCTCGCAGAAAGGAGAATCAAGACAAGCAGATCGTAGTGATCCTACCAAGCACCGGTGAACGGTATTTGAGTACTGATCTTTTTCTCGAGGATTAGGAATCTTAGACAGGATAAACAGGATGGACTGGATAATATTTTGGTACAAATCCTGAAGATCCTGTACATCCTGTCAAGAATAAATGAAGTAAGGACTTTCTACGAGTGTATCATAACTCGCTGAGTTCCAATTGAATTTGAAATCGGGTCTTTTCTCCTGGACTAAGCTTTATGGGATGAAGGAAGAGGAGGCTCGAACCCTGGTAGGTGCGCTCAAATCCCTCTTCGGACTTGGATACCGTCATAAGCGGAAAAAACCAGACCGAGACTGGCTTGGAGAAGGAAAAGATAGCACAGAGGCGATCCGGACCATTGACCAGTTCAAACCGGGTCAAATTCTCCTCTTCGCCGATTTCAGGCACCTCCCGCCGCCTCCCTGTTTCAGGGATGCGAAAGTATCTTTCCTGATCCTCATCAGAATAAAGGGTCAGGTTGAATTCGCACCCATATCGGGTTGATATTGGCTCATTACCCTGGCACTCAAATTGATAGTCAACTACCACCCGAGCGTCTTTTTCTACCCGGATTATCTTCTTAACTGCCAGATCTAACCCGTCAACCCTGCCTCTTCGGCCCATTTCAATAAAAGCTTCCCCGGATGAAACAGACGCCTCTTCCACCCTGTACCTCCCTTGCACAAAATCCCCCAATTCGGCATATTCATTGACTGCATAACCCTCAGGGTTAACCTCCGCTCCCAGGAAGTGATCTAAAAGAGAGGCCTTTGTATACCGGTCAAAAATGAGCAGGCCCGCAAGGCCTTCATCCCCTGCCCCGCCCAGATCATGTATTGATGCAATCCCTTCACCGCCTGCGCCCCCATCCTCTCTTGCTTCATTAAGGTGCCGGTGATAGGCCTCAGGCCTCCGGGTAAGGGTGTCGCTCAGGTTCAGTGCACGGTCCAGATGACAGATATCAAAGAGCCCTCCACCACGGTTAGGGTCCAGACCAAAGCTGAGGCTCCGGTTTGAAATAAGGATCTCCTCAGCGCCATCCTTGTCAAAATCAAACCTCAGCAACTGTAGGTCATCCCCTGATTTCTGCATGAGCAGGGCCTGGGCCTTAATAAGATTTTCATGCACGGCCCGTCTCAGGTGGCCTAAGTAAAGCCCGCCAAAGACACCGTGCCAGTATGCGCAATTGCACTGTGCCCGCCAGAGATGGTCCCGGGCCTCATCGTCCCGGCCAACCCTCTCACTCAAAAAGAGCATCTTCTTATGCATCCGGTTGGCCTCATCATACTTGACCAGGAAGTTGTCCCACACCCCGCCTCTCACAAAGGGACGCCACTCATCCCACCGGCCCTGATCCTTGAGCGAAGAGATGATCTCTTCAAGCGCCCTACCCTGCTCAGGTGGCAGTGCCCACTCAGTCATTTCCTCGTATGACGCCTGCGGAAGATAAATACGCCCAAGGGGTGGACTTGAGGTCGCAAACTCTCCGGGAAGGATCGTCTTCAACCACTCCCGGTTGTCGGTTATGGAAGCGAAAAACCTTTCCAACCAGCCCTTCTCAATGACCCATTCATAGGTCCCTGGCCAGAGCCCGAACTTTTCACCGTCGTCGCCGTAAAGGGCTACATTATGGCCGGCCTCTTCAAGTCCCCGAAGATGACCCAGGACTTCTTCCACCGGTTTGAAGGGTATAATATAGCGCATGGTCATGGGCGTGGCTAAGAGGCTCAGGGTGTGGCCCTCTTTTTCGGTGACGTAGCGACCATAGATTTCATCGGGCCTGAGACCCGCATAATAGAAATGGGTGTCATCAACCACTGTATATTCCATTCCCGTGCCGGCAAGCGTCAGCGGAAGGGCCGGGTCCCAGACACGCTCGGTTAGCCAGAACCCGCGCGGTTTGAACCCGAAGCGGTTTTCAAGATAATCGTTCATCATAAGTAGCTGTCCCTTGGCATCCCGGACAGGGATAGAGGCAAGCAGGGGCTCAAAAAATCCCCCGGACAGGGGTTCCACCTGCCCTCTCGCGACCAGGCCTGCCATAAGCTCCAATGTGCCGGACCGGTGCTTTTCAAGCCACTCCAACAAAGGCCCTGAAAAGTGGAGACCCACCTTGACCTCAGGGTAAGCCTCAATCAGATCCAGCAAAGGTCGATAGCATTTATCATGGGCCATACCAAAAACGTGGTCAAAATTGCCCACTGGCTGGTGACAGTGAATTACCATAATTAGATTCATAGACAAGTGAATTCCTTTCTTATCCGAGGTTTCATGAGGGTGTATTAAGTTAAGCCCTTCTCATGAGCCCGTTAATGTTCCGACGTCCTGTTACCATTGCCCTGGGCTGCTGTCAATCGAATTGCTTTTTGCGACCCTCTGTAATATAGCAATGAACGCGAGTGGAGCTTTACCCGCATATCGGGTCGAGCTTCACTTCATCTAACATCTGGCTTGAAGGAGAGTTGCTGTGAGGAAGGCATCATCCGGCTTTTCAAGGAATTTAAGAATCCGCGGGATACATCAATTAGTTGCAGGAGCTGTGATGATAAGCTTCTCCGCGGTTTTTGTTAAACTTGCAAATGTAGGGCCCACTTCTTCAACCAAGCCTGTCCTTCATCTGGGATATCCTCTTCTTCAGCAGGCCCACAGGGAATATGGAAATTCTGGGATGTATTGTCGCCATTTCGGCCATATATATGGGTTCGACTGCAAAAAATGAATAATGGCATGTCATGGGGTCTGCCGTTGGCTGTATTGTTCTGTTTTTCATTTCGTACCAACAGCAAAGAATTCCACACCGTGCTTACGGGTCGTCCCCACCAGCGCCGGAACATTTGTCCAGCCTGACTCTTCCAGGAACAGGCAAAGTTCTTCAGGTCGTATGCTCCAGGTCCATGGTTCTCCAACAAGCTTCTGAAGCCACAGCATCAACCCGGTCCATCGACCGGCATCAGGCCGACCATCCGCACCGGTAGGGATATAGGTAAAGGCAATCCGGCTGCCGACACCAGCTATTACAGCACATTGACGAAATAAATCCCGGACGGCTTCGGGAGGCAGGTAGATCATTAGGCCCTCGGCTACGATGACGGTTCGTGCACTCTGGTCCCATGACTCGTTGATCTTTAGAACATCCGCCAGTTTCCGTTTCCCAAGATCTTCCGCGATCAGACAGAGATTGTCTCGCTGTCCCATCGCATATATTCCTTTAGCCTTTAGATCGGCTGTCGCCGGGTGATCGATTTCAAAAAAGTTCACCCCAGAGAACTCCGGCGCCAACCGCCACCCCATCGTGTCGTAACCGGCCCCCAGAACAAGGATTTGGGTAGCTCCAGCGCCAATACCATCTCTTACCTGTCGCTCACAGAACGCCTTTCTGTGAGCAAAGGCCTCAAACTGACCCGGCAGCATCCAGTCGAACGCTTCGTAGACAGCGACCATCCGTTTGGAACGGAACCATCGTACAGTTCTTGCCTCAGCTGCACCGGAAGCAACGAGCAATTTCTCCGTAGCTCGCACAGTGCCGGGAGGAAGAAACCTATCCATCCCCGGTTTAGCCCCCAAGGTAACAACGTTTAGTGCAACCTTATACGCCGTCCTACTCGGTTTGTCTTGGCGCATAGTATCCTCTTCGAAACAGAACGTAAGGCTGAGGTGGCCTGGGCAGATGATAAGCGAATTTAAAGGCAATACCTAAGCAACCTTATTTGTTGGATCTCCTTCTGCAATCATAGCTTTCATCACTTCTTTTTCTTTTAAATCTGGTGCAATACCTTTTAAAAGTGCCTCAATGACAATCGTTCCATTTTGGTTTTTGTATTCTGCTTTTGCATTGAACCAGCCATTATCGTCTTGCTCTGAAATAACAAGATTACAAACAATTCTGTCCCCAAAATATACCGGTTTCTTAAAACTAAAAGTCATATCCGTAGCCAAACACCCCATTTGCCCTCCGATTTCGGTAAGCATGCTAGCCACCAATAGCCCATGACAGATCCTACGGTCTAAACCCTTTGCCTCAATAAATCGTTCATCAAAATGAACAGAATTGTAGTCTCTCGTAATATCAGCAAACAGATTCACATCTTTTTCCGTAAATTCACGTGAAATAGAAAATACGTCTCCAACATTTAATCCTTCAATAGTTTTTTTTCGAATTTGTGTCATAGAATTCAGCCTCATAGTAAATTAATGAACAAACAGATAGCAAGAGACAAGAGTAGACTTGACACCATTTCTTAATAATTATCTCCCTTGATACCACTCGCTCCAGGCGTCGTAGTCAGGAAGATCCTGCCTTGTTATCTTCTTCAAGCTGCCTATAGCGCCCATCCGAACCCAATCGTCTTGATCTCTTGATGCCCATATAAGGAGCTCAATCGCTGACTCGTCCCCCAGGTTCCCCAATCCGGATGCGGCGTTTCTGCGTATATTTACATCCCCGTCGTTTAAACCCCCCAGTAGAACGTCGAGTGCTCGCGCGTCACCTATACTCCCCAATGCCTTTATGGCAGCTACACGCATCATACCACTCTCACGCTCATAGACGTCTATCAAAGGGCCAACCGCGGTTTCATCTCCTATCAAGGCTAATCGTAGCGCGGCATCGTATGCTGCTCGCTCATCACTGCCTTCCAGTTTCCGAATGAGTTCTTCGATCTTCCTTGCTTTCTCCGGATCACTATCTGGTTTATGTGATACCTCAGGCTCCAAAATTGTCTGTGTCGGTTTCTCAACTTGAGCCGGTGTCTGAGGTTCTTCACCACCGCAACAAAAAAGGATAAAACCGATACCCACTGTAAGAAACATATAAAAAATCGCCCGTTTTTTTAACATGTTCTATCCTCATGTTTCCAAGGGGGACAATCCGTGACTTATTTTACCCTATCGATAAAGCTCCTATTCCCAACAGCAATGTTTTTCGTCCATTCATCATCAACGTTTTTTCGTTTCAAAAAGCCACTAAAGCCATCTCTTGCGATCCTTGGCAAACTTGAGAAGAAACTCTCTCTTATGGCATATGTGAGTAATGTGCCAAATCTGGCCTGGGATATAGTGTCTTTTTGCTCTTGCCATTGATTATTTTGAATAACACTCTTTTTGCCCCTAAAAAGTTCAATATAGGGCCTAAATAAGGGAGTTCTTACGTTTGTTCTTTAATAGTTTTAAATAGTTAGCGTGGCCCGACCCCATCCCGACAACAGCTTCACCTCCAGCTGCGAGATGATGCAAGACGGCTTCTCGCGCTCCACTACCTCTTGATATAGGGCGCCTTCAAACCCTTTAGCATTGGATAGTGTTTTGTGTTCAGAGTCTTGAGTTCGGCGTCTTCAGTCACTGCCGTCGCAGCCATGAGAGCATCGG
>Ga0208902_1000646_pt1 | contig 17577 bp, 24 predicted proteins | sample AntAceMetag02UKH_FD_184767 | JGI IMG/M metagenome (GOLD analysis project Ga0208902, IMG submission 184767) | Saline lake microbial communities from Ace Lake, Antarctica - Antarctic Ace Lake Metagenome 02UKH (SPAdes) (version 2) | ecosystem: Environmental > Aquatic > Non-marine Saline and...
AAAGAACAGGAACAAAGACAAAATCAGCAGCAGCGTCTTATAAAAAAACAAGAGCTCAGGCGTAAAAATGAAGAACGCAAACGTCAACAAAATCTTGCTAGAGAACTTGATAAATTAGATCGTCTTGAAATAAGAAAGCAAAAAGAACTCGAACGACAGCTTGCACAACAGCAAAGAGAATTAGATCGTCTTATAAAAAAACAAGAGCTCAGGCGTAAAAAAGAAGAACGCAAACGTTAACAAAGTTTTATTAAAGAACAAAAACAGCAAGCACGCCTGAAAGCCAAGCAATAAAAATAACTTCAGAAACGAAAGTAAAAAAGATCTCCAAGTTGTATGAGAAAGCATCTAATAATATATATAGTAAAAACCCCCTATTTATTTGTAGATATTTCCTATAGAGGCAAGTAAGAATCTGTTTTAATCCAGTGAAAAACATCAAACCCGCAGATATAATCCTTTTTAAACCAGGTGGTGATTTATTTTCAAGAGTAATTGCCTGGGGTACTAAAAGTGCATATAGTCATGTGGCAATATGTGTTTCTCCTGAGATGAGCTTGGCTATTGAAGCTAACACTAGAGGTGGAGTCAGGGCTATAGATCTACGTAAGATAAAGCGTGAGTTTGATATTTACCGAATTAAAGAAGATTATGGGTTTAATTTGGAAGGGGCGATTTCTTTTTTGGTTGCGCAGCTTAACAATAGGTATGATTTTCTTGGAGTAATATATCTAGGGATTTTAAAGTTTATAGGAATAATTTTACGTAAGCCGCTTAAACAAGTTGCGAATAAATGGCAGAAGAAGAGGGATTATTTTTGTTCAGAGCTCTGTTATGAGGCTTTTTATAAAGGTGCAGGTTTAGATATCGTGCCTGATGTTGATGAGGCTGAAATAACTTCTCCTGGTGATATAGCAAAAAGCATTGTAGTGGAAAAGGTGTAAAATAAGTTAATTTAATAAAGTAATAGCATGAAGCTTAAATATAAAGTAATCGATAATCAGCTGGTTATAATAAAAAATAACTCTGTTTTTAAGCCAAAAGGTGAATTTACCATTGAGACGAACAATAATCTTATTTATCTGGTAAAGGAACCTATCGGTTGGTGTAGAGTAAATAGCATACCTAAAAAGATTGTCTTTAAAGGCAACTGGAGCCTTGATTTAAATCACAATCTTATTTTTACGCTCAATAAAACAAAGACTCAATCCGGAAGTGACAGGCTTTTATTAAAAACAGAATTAGTAGAGGTCAAGGTCAAGTCTTTGGTGTTTTCCTTGAACACAAAAGAAGAAAAAGGAGTTTATAAACTTAGGCTTTTACAATTAAAAGGTAAATGGCGCTCAGATAAGAATAATCGACTGATATTCTTAGTAAAGAAGCTTAAATCATCTGATACATTAATCTTGCAAGGCACATGGGAGCTTAAGAATAACTCAATTATATATACCTACAGGAAGGCTTCTTTAAAGACTAAAACCAAGAAGCTTCATAGCTTAGTCTTTAAAGGCTATTGGCAGATGAATAAGAAAAACCGCCTTAGCTATATCTTGGATAAAAGAAGTGATTCTTATTTTGAGTTTAAAGCTTTTATTGAAACACCTAATTTAATTGGTAAAAAAGGAGAAATTAAATATAGAGTAGGTATCGGCGTAAAGACAAGTAGAATAATAACTTTATACGGAGTATGGAAGCTAAATAGAAAAACCGGCCTTTCCTTTGAGATGGATTATGGAGATAATAGAATAGAAGCGATTAGGTTTGGAGCATTTGTAAGGCCAACCAGTAAAGATAAGCTTAGTTTTAGCCTAAAAACAAAGAATGGTCAATCTCTTGGTTTAGGTGTAGAATTTAAAAAGAGTTTTTTAAAAGATGCAGAGTGGTTTTTAAAGGGGAGCAAAGAGGGTAAAGTCAATAGGTTGGATTGGGGAGTGGTGGTGCCATGGTAACAGAGCATAGGAGACATCAATTCTAAAATGATTATTTATAAAATAATAGCAGGAAGGTTTGATTGATGAAAATCAGGCAGATAAGATATTTGATTATATAAAAATCGAACGACACAAACAATTTTTGTAATTCTTTCCAGATCGGACTATAAAAAACTCCGTCTACAATACCTCTAAATAATTCTGTTTAACAACAAATAGCGCTTGACATGTTAAAAGCATAGTGATATATTAAAATTCGTTAATAGGAATAGTTCCCAATAATTAGCTAAATGGCAAATTTATCCGATAGAGAAATATCCTGGCATTATAACAGATTGAGTAAATATTGTTGTAGGCTAACCAAGCCGAGGCGATCAATCTTGGATATTTTGAAAGATACAGAAAGACACTTGAGTGCCGAACAAATTTATAAGGAAGCATTAAAGATGTCTTCTGGTGGGGGTTTGTCTACTGTTTACCGTAATCTTGAATTACTGGTTCGTATCGGTTTGGTTTGGAAATTTGATGCAGGTGATAATAAGGCCAGATATGAGATAGCTAAGCGGCTCGATGAAAACCATCATCATCATTTGATATGCAAAAAGTGTAATAGTATTATTGATTATTCAGCTTCCGTAGATAACGAGAAAGACTTTATAATGGAAAGAGAAAAAAAACTTTCAAGAAAATATAATTTTAAGATTGAAAACCATTGTATTGATTTTTTTGGTTTGTGCTATAAATGTAGAAAAGGCAAATAGTATTATTTTTTTTAATCAAAATGAGAATTATTCTCATTAGCTAAAAAAGGGGTATGTGATATGTCTGGTGGAGATGGAACATGTTCGGCAGGCATGGGGCCAATGACAGGACGTGCCGCAGGTTATTGCGAGGGCTATTCTGTATATGGTTATATGAATCCAATTCTAGGAGCAGGTTAATATGGTACAGGAAGATATTAACTCTATAAATGAACGTATAAAATAGCTGAAATCTGCTAAAAAGTCGGAAAAGAAGTAGCGATATTAGAAACAAGAAGTTAGATATTTTCAATAGATTATTTTAATTTTGATAAGTAGTGCTATAGTTATTTGGAAAAACGGAGGAAAATAATGGCAGTTAAGGTAGATAAAGAAAAGTGTACGGGGTGTAGTGCTTGTGTTGAAGTTTGTCCTGTAAATGCTATAAGGATTAAAAGTGGCAAGGCAATAATAAGTGATGAATGCGTGGAATGTGGTGCTTGTTTAAATCAGTGTCCAAAGGAAGCGCTTTCGCTTTCAAAATGAGGAGGTGAGTAATATGGCAGGTGGAGATGGAACAGGTCCTTTAGGGGGAGGTTCAGGAGCAGGAAGAGGTATGGGTAGTGGTGGTGGTCGAGGTAGAATGGGTGGTAACCGTTCGGGCGCAGGTCCCGGAGGAAATTGCCTTTGCCCTAATTGTAAATTATCCGTGTCGCATACGGTGGGTACTCCATGTTATAACATGAGTTGTCCCAAATGTGGCGCAAAAATGGTTAGAGGATAAATTTATATTATAGAATTCATAGTCTTTTGAAAAAATCAGTCAAAGGGTAGAAAAATGGAAAAGGCCTATTTTGATAGAGTCAAAGATGAAGCCGGGGTAGATTTGGTATAGGCTGCGTAGAAGGAAGAATGTTTCAAAGGCAGCATTCTTTTTCTGGTCAAGCGTTACAGGATGTTATAAAGTTTGTTTCAAAAGAACAGGAATTAGAACTATTCAAACAGCAGTTAAAACAGTTTAAATAGTAATTTGATGTAGTTCTTAGAAGGATTGAAGAAACGGAAAAAAGAAGTAAGCAATAGTTGCGAATACAAAGATTTAATGATTTAAGGGTTTTTATCGATAAACCAAAATGCATTTCTTGCGGCGTGTGTACAAATTTAGCCTTCGAAGAACAATCTTTATTAACAATTTATTGAGAGTTAATAGGGCGCTATGTATAGATTGCGGTGTTTGTGTTGGTGGGTGTCTTAAGCGTACAATTTCTTTAGCAGTAGGATAAAAAGTAAGGATGAGAAATGAATAATATCAATTGGAAATTTGCGGATAAATTTAGAAGTCATTGGGTTAAGGTAAAGTTTTATCAGGAAAAACCGCAAGAAGAAGCTAAAAAGATAAAAGATGTAAGATTTTGTGAAGCAGTAAAGGAAGCCATAACGCACCCTATTATTTTAGATAAAGATAGCATTTCCTGTCTTGGTGCCCAATACGCTTTTGGATGGAATTCAAATAGAAAAGAGTTGTTAGAGGAATGTCAGGGTAAGACTCAAGCATCAATGGCAAATTTAAAATCAACACTTTTGCAATCACCACGGTTTAAAAAGCCCTTTAAATATATTGGGTTAAACACCGAAGGAATACCGGATATTTTAATATCATATGCTTCACCCCAGGAAATTATGAATATAACAGGGTTATATCAAAAATACACAGGTAAAAACTTAGATATTTCTTTATCTAATATGATGTCTATTTGTGGAGGAATTGCTGTGAAAAGTTATCTTGAACAGAAAATCACGATTTCTTTTGGATGTATAGATTCGCGTAATTTTGCCGGTTTAGAAAGGCATACTGTTGCGGTGGGAATACCAAGGAATTTATGTAATATTTTTGTCGATTAACCAAAAAATAAAAAATGCAAGAAGAAGATAAAAAAACACAAGAATTAGAACAGGAAAAACGCCTTAGGGAGAATATGCTTAAGATAAAGTATAAACTTATCGTGATAAGCGGCAAGGGTGGGGTCGGCAAGACTACAGTGGCGGTTAATCTTGCATATGGGTTGGCTGTTAAAGGCAAGAAGGTGGGTATTCTGGATGTTGATATTCATGGGCCAAATGTTGCCAAAATGTTAGGTATTGAAGATAAGAGGCTTATTAGTTCTGATTTAGGGATTGAACCAATGGAAGTTATGTCTAATTTGAAAGCAATAAGTCTCGCTCTTATGTTGGATAACAAAGATCAGCCAATAATTTGGCGTGGACCCCTTAAGATGATAACCATAAAACAGTTTTTAACAGACGTTAATTGGGGTGAGCTTGACTATTTGATCGTGGATTCGCCTCCTGGAACGGGTGATGAGCCTTTAAGCGTATGCCAGCTTATTTCGGATATAAACGGAGCGATAGTAGTAACTACGTCGCAGGACGTAGCTATTTTAGACTCAAGAAAAAGTGTTTTATTTGCAAAAGAACTTAAAGTCCCCTTTGTAGGCATAATTGAGAATATGGGCGGTTTTATATGCCCCTATTGTAAAAAGGAGATAGATTTGTTTGGAAGCGGCGGCGGTGAAAAGTCTGCCCAAGATTTAAATGTGCCGTTTTTAGGAAGAATTCCTATTGAACCCGAAATAGTAAAATTAGGTGATTCGGGCAAGCCATTTATTTATTTTAAAAAAGAAACACAAACAGCGAAAATTATGGATGGAATAATAGATAAAATTAACGCTTATATAAAAAAATGAATCAGAATTTAAGTCTTTAATGAAAATTATTGTTGTATCTCTAGTTATATTGTTATTCGCCATTTTTATGGCAATGGTGGGTCGAGGAGGAGGAAATTTTTATGTTCCGGTATTAATCGCTGCCGGAGCTTCGATGAATACGGCTGCAACTGGTGCTCAGTTTATTTTAATGACAACAGCTTTGGTTGCTACGTTAGTTTTTCATAAATATAAAACAGTCGATTGGAAACTTGCATTGGCGATTGATCTCCCTACAGATATAATGGCTTTTATTGGGGGATATTCTGCCCATTATTTTTCCGGATTTTATTTAAAATTCCTTTTTGCTATTCTTTTAGTAATAGCAGCTTTTTTTATGTTAAAGCCGGTTAAAGAGCGTATTGATAATAGTAAAAAGCAGTTTGGTTATTGGAATCGTTCTTTTGGTAGGTATGATTATAGAATAAATCTTTTGTTGGTTCTCCCTATTACAGCATTAGTAGGTTTTTTTGCCGGAATGCTCGGGATTTCAGGAGGAAGTTTTAAGATACCGCTTATGGTATTGGTTTGTGGTGTTCCTATGAGAATAGCTATTGGAACATCTTCTGCTATGGTTGCTGTAACAGCTCTGATGGGGTTTACTGGCCATAGCATTGCGGGCGATTTTAATCCTGTTTGGGTTATTCCGTTAGCTTGTGTTGCGGCTTTAGGCGGTTTGGTGGGTGGCAAGATTTCTATCAAGACAGAGCCCTTGCGCCTTAAGAAATTATTTGGTTATACTACTTTAGCTGCCGCCGGTTTTATGGCAGTAAGCTCAATTTTAACTCGTTGACATGGAACTATTAGAGATTAAAAAACACCCTGACAAGATTTTAAGAAAGCAATGTCAACCGATAGGAAAGATTACAGAGAAAGAAAAAGATCTTTTTGAGAAGATGCTTTTTACGATGAAACATTTTTGCGGTATTGGATTGGCTGCTCCGCAAATCGGTATTGCTAAAAAAATGATTGTTGCGGAAGTGAATAGTAGAATTATAAAATTAGTGAATCCCCAGATTGTCGGCATAAGAGGATCCGATCGTATGGTTGAAGGTTGTTTAAGTGTTCCTGAAGTTGCAATTGATATACAAAGGCCTAATGAGGTTTTTGTACAAGGGTTGGATGAAAGAGGAAAAATCGTAGAGATAAGGATGGAAGGTCTTTTGGCAAGGGTTGTACAGCATGAAATTGACCATTTACAAGGTAAATTAATTATTGATTATAGGAAAGCGAAATGAGTGAAATAAAAAGAGTAGTTTCTGTTGGATGTTCCGGATGCGGTGCACTTGCTGCTTTGACGCTGAAAAAAATAAAACCTTCCCTGGAGGTAACTATAATTCGGGAATCAGAGGAAAAGGGCTTGTTGACAAGATGCGCAACCCCTTATATCTGTTGTGGTGATGTAATGGTAGATTCTTCTTATAAGGATGATAGTATATTTACGGAAAAAGGAATTCGGTTAGTAAATGTACGATCCGTGGGGATAGATAGAAAAAAGAAAGTAGTTACGGCAGCCGATGGCAGTACATATCCTTACGATAAGCTTGTTTTAGCTGTTGGTGCTAAACCTGTTATGCCTCCTATCCTTGGGATTGATTTACCGGGAGTATTTACCCTTCGTACAAGCGGTGACGCGGTTAATATTCTTAATTGGATAAATTCCAAGCGAGTTAGAGATGTGGTTCTTTTAGGAGCAGGCGCGATAGGTATTGAAAAGGCCTATTTACTTACACGTCAGGGGTTAAGGGTTGCGCTTGTGGAAATGCTTGACAATATTATGCCCAATGTTTTAGACCCGGATATGGCTGAAGAAGTACAACATTATATGGAAGGTAAAGGAGTAGAGCTAAAATTAAATCAGAAAGTAACCGCAATTAATGGAAAGGTGAACGTGGAAAGTGTAACCTTGGCCTCAGGTAAAGAATTAAAGGCGGGCATGGTTATTGTTTCCGCGGGTGCCCGTTGTAATATTGATTTAGCTAAAGATGCCGGATTGGAATTGGGTAGACTTGGTTTAAAGGTTAATCAAAACCTGCAGACACAAGATCCTGATATATACGCTGGTGGGGATATTATAGAGTATGAAAATCATATTACGGGCAAACCCGCGCTTGGTCAGTTGCGGCCTAATGCGGTAATTGCCGGTAGGGTGATAGCTAAGAATATAGCAGGGTTTGATATAAAATTTCCACCTTTAATTAACAGTTTTTGTACCAAATTCTTCGATAAATCCATTGCGGGTGCAGGTATTACTGAGCTGGAGGCTAAAAAGGATGGTATTGAAATAATTACAGCGAAAGAGACGTCTATTAGCAAGCATTCTATGATGCGGGATCGAAAACCATATGTGGTGAAGCTGATATTTGATAAAAAAAGCCAGAAATTAATAGGAGGACAAATTGTCAGTGATACCGAATGTCCTGTAAAGCACATTGATGTAATAGCTATGGCGATAAGGTGCGGTTTGAAGGTTTTGGATTTAACAACCTTAAGGTGTGCCGGTCAACCAGAGTTATCTCCGGATCCCGGCAGGGAACCAATAGCGTTAGCAGCTGAAAGTGCTTTTGGTAAATTTTATAATAGGTAAATTTTTTTAGAGAATTTTCTTAAATGGGAGGCAAGAAAGTGAAAGTATTGATTATTTTTAATCGTAATCCTTATGATGGAACAGATGTAAGTTGGAATGGGTTGCGGTTGGTAGAGAAATTACTTGATTTAAAAATAGAAGTGCGACTTTTTTTAATGAATGATTCAGTGGATATGGCCCGTGATATTGCCAGGCCACCGGAAGGATTCTTTGATTTGGGTAAAATGCTGAAAGACTTAATAGCTAATTCTGTACCGGTTAAAGTTTGTGGTACTTGTAAGGCAAGATGCGGTATACATAAGGGAGAACCTTATTTTGAAGGTGCCTGTGAGGCGAAGATGCCGGAATTAGCGAAATGGGTGAAAGAAGCGGATAAAATTATTACATTTTGACAGGGAAAAATAATGAAGCAAAAAGGTTTAATTATGTTTGGTGCGGATTCGGTAAATAATCTAGGTTTTAATTTACACATTGTTTCGGCGGAAAGGTTTTGGAGAAAACAGAATAGTAGTTATATAAAAAGGTAAATACAATAGAAGGGGTGGTAATGTTAAATACAAATCTTAAGCATGTAGAAAGTCTTGAAGAAAGTAATGAGTTAATTAAAAACAATATTAATGTTATGGTTTGTTGCGGAAGGATGGGGCCAATGTGTATTCCGGTTTATGGTATTATGGAGAAATTAGAATCGGAATATCAGCATGTTCAGATGGTGGATATGGATTTTGATATTCCTGCTGCTTTTTTTATCAGAGACTTGCCGGAGTGTTCTTATTTTATGGGGTTACCTTTTACCGTATACTTTAAGAATGGTAAAGCTGTTGAGGCTACAAGCAGTATACAGGATGAGAAACAAATAACAGGGATATTAAATAAGCATTTTAAAGAATAGAAGAAACTGATTATATATTAGAATAACTTTGAAACTGTTTAAATACAGGATAGTTATATTTGTAGTTTAATATATCGTAATATATTAATAGTTTGTTTGCGTGGGGAATGAGAAATTTATAAATACGGGGTATTGTTAATAAAGAGAGGGCGTTATGTTTAGAAAAATAGTGAAAAACTTTGGTCCCGAGTGGGGTGCTGCAGTAATGGGAACCGCGGCTCTTTGTATTACCATGCAATTATCTTCAGAGGTTGCCAGGCCTTTTTCATTCCTTTTGTATGTTGGTTTGGGATTTTATCTACTGACCGTTTTTATGTTTATTGCATTTTTAATTCCGTGGACATTAAGGTTTTTTATGTATCCGGAAGAGGTTAAAAAAGACCTGCGCCATCCGATAAGAGGCAATTTTTTTCCTACTATGCCTATTTCTTTTATATTAGCGGGGACAGGAACTAATAAGCTTGGCCCAATGCTTTTCGGTCCGGAATTTTCCTATCATTTGAGCGTAATCTTTTTCTTTTTGGGGGTTATAGGAATTTTTACGTTTGGGTTTTTATTGGTTAGAATTCATTTCTTGAATAAAGAAATGCGGTTGAATGACGCAAATTTTTCATGGTTTATACCTCCGGTTTCTCATCTTATAATACCCGTGCTGGGAACTTGTTTATTGGATGTTTATTGGGCAGAAACAGGTTTGGCTCCTGTTCTGTTCATAATCTCTATGGTGGCTTTAGGCGTAGGGTTTTTCAATTTTTTGTTTGTCGGTTCAATGGTATGGCGCCGTTATATCTGCGGTACAATTCCGCAAGGAAGCCTGGCACCCACAATTATGATAGGAGTAGCGCCGACGGCTATTATGGTTATATTTCTAATAAAGTTTATCGAAGCTATTGAGGCATCGCACGGGACTCTATTTGGCATAAATTTTGTAAGCGTATTTTCTTTTATAAAAATAGGCGCTACTGTTCTATGGGGTTTTTCTTTTTGGTGGCTTTTTTTAGTGATAATTTTAGTTACTCATTATATCAGAATCAAAGAGCATCCATTGGTTTTTGGTTGGTGGGCATACACATTTCCATTAGAAGCGTTTGTCGTTTCTACGGGTCTTCTAGCTAAATGCGTAGCTCCCAATTTTTTCCGCGGAGTACTCTTAAGTTTAAATACATTGGCAGTAGCAATTTGGGTAGTTGTTGTATTTGGTACTATTAAATGGCTTGAAAATGGGGCTTTTTTAAGCCTCAATACTAAAAATCGGGAGTCAAAATGAAAATTCGCTCTGTAACCATAGCTTTAACAATTGTTTTAATCCCTTTTATTTTAGGCTTAATTCTGTTTAATGCGAGATCACACAGCGTCGTTCATGGAAAAGATAATTTTATATCTGATACCAGAGAAGAAAATAAAGGGATAGATTATAAAGGGATAAAAGTGGACTGGGCTTTTTGCCCCGATTGGCAGTATAAACCTTTGTTTTTCTCCTCTAGAGAATATTTGGTATTTGTTTTTCATTATAAAAATAATAGTGAAGAGGATATAGAGCTTGTACCTTCTTACTCCTTCGTCTCATCGTCCGATAAGCGATATTCGGCCAACGAAGAGATATCAATGTATATCGAGGATGAGGTAGAAAATGAGCTTGGAGTAACCGATGAGACTTCTATGAGTTATAATATTTCTTCCGGCGCTACAAAACATTATATTGCGACGTTTGAAAAACCCGAAGATTTAAATTATTTTTATATAGATGTAGATATTTTTAGAGACAATACATTGCGTTTGCATTATGATAAGAAAGAAGGAATATGGATCAATTCTAGAAACGAATTAATTGAAAAATACAAAGGGCGAGGTTGAAGAGGAAAATAGCAGATTTATAACAAACTTATTTATAAAAGCACTATTTACGGGAGGTTGATATGCCTTGGGTTAATGCAGAAAAATGTACCGGTTGCAATGTTTGTATTGAAAGGTGTCCGATAGACGCAATTTCAATGGAGAATAAAAAGGCAAAAATAGATATGGATAAGTGTATCCGTTGTGGCACCTGCCATAGCGTATGCCCCAATGAGGCAGTAAGGCATGATAGCGAGAAAATACCAGATGAAATAAAGGCTAATGTTGAAGAGACAAAGAAATTTATGGAGCTTTGCGTAAAATACCTCGGAGATATTGAGGAAAGGAACAAGTGTTTACAACGAATGATGAAGCATTATAATAAAGAAAGGATTGTTGCGGAAAAGACTATGGAAGAGCTAGAAAAACTAAAAAAAGGAGAATAAATTTAATGTATGAATGGGTAAAAGACGATAAACATCTTCAACAAGCGCAAGAAAGGCATAAAGAGTTTTTGGTTTTAATGTTTTATGCTGATTCCTCATCTAATGCAAAGCGTGCGTTGGTTGAAATCGAGAAATTTAGCGTAGAGAATAAAAGAATTCCAGTTTATGTTATCGATGTGGGGAAAACTAAAGGCATGCATAAACAGTTTGAGGTTAAAAATGTACCTACGGTTTTGGCGCTTCGCGAAGGAAAAGTAACCCACAGGATAGAAGGAGTTGAAAGTGTTGGGTTTTATACCCGTATTTTCTGCGGTATAGCATTAGTGCATAAAAGCGGAGAAAAAGTAATTTCCCATCGAGTAGTTGTGTATAGTGGTCCGGGTTGTCCTGCCTGCGGAACTGCCAAAGCGTATTTACGTAAGCGGGGTATTGGTTTTAGGACAGTAGACATAGCTCAAGACCAACATGCCGCTGAAAGGTTAGTAAGGCGCAGCGGTCAGATGGCTGTGCCTCAGATTGATATTGATGGACATTTAGTGGTGGGATTTGACCAGGTAAAAATTGATAGGTTTCTTTCAAATTAAGTGGAGGTGGTAAAATGTTGTTACAACCAATCAATGGGCGTATTTTAGTGAAGCCTTTCGAGGCTAAAGATAAAACATCAGGAGGGATATATATTCCTGATACTGCCAAAGAAAAGCTTCAAGAAGGTAAAGTTGTTGCAGTAGCAGAAGACGCGACCGATGAAGTGACGGTTGGTGATCATATTATCTATAAAGAATTTGGTGGAATAGAGATTAAAGTAGAAGGAGAAGACATTGTTTTGTTGACCGAAGACGACTTTCTGGCAAAATATGAGGCGGTGGATAAAATTCCGGAGTAGAAATTTATTTTAATTGGAAAACACCGAAAAATTATAAGGACAATATATAAAAATGGAATAATCGGTTTCAAGAGAATTTAAATTTTTCTTTTTATGTAGATTCTATTTATATTGTAAGCAAAAAGATGTAAGTCCCGAGTTTGAATGAACAAATTCCGGCATAAAAAAAGTAAAACCTTCGTCAATAAAGGCGGAGGTTTTTTATTTTAAGGTAGATTATGGAAAAATTTAATATAAGTAGAGAGGGAATAGGTGTTATTTTGGTAAAAGCTAATGAAATATTTATTAATGAATAGAAGAATAGTTAAAATATTTTAATCATGTTAACTTAACCTTTCTTTGCTATAATACCTTCTATGCAAACAGTCTATATCCGCATCTTTGGATGACAGATAGCTGCGTTATAAACGGACTATGGAGAAGATAGCTGGGGTGTTGTATTTCAGAAAATTAGCACGGATAAATTTAATACCGTGGAATAGGCAGAAAAGTTTATGCAATTAGGTGGCAAGATTTATGTCTGCGGAAGCTGTATCAAATCAAGAGAACAAGAAGACTCAGAAACGTGTTTGATTTCAACCATGAAAGACATGTACGATATTGTCAAAGAAAGCGATAAGACTGTAACATTCTAAGGACATTATGAGCAAAAAAATATATCTTAAAGTTTTTGGCTGGCAGATGGACGTAGTATTATACGACTTTAGTGCCTTACTTGAGCAGAATTTGGTGACTATATAAGCAAGAGAATTTTTGGAAATATTGGTGTAATTAACTTGTTATGGAGGAAAAAATGAATACTAATTCTTGGGCCTCACAAATTTCTTTTAAACAACGAATTTGGTTGTTTGTGACTGGGGCAGGAATGCTTGCGATTATAGGTGTTGGGATTTTGTTGAATTCATCGAGCACGCTAAAGGAATCAATCGATTTCAATATTACTATGTCTATTCAGGATATTGCTCCCAAGCTTGGAGTTACGAGTAAAGGCCTTTCCAGGGAACTTGAATTGCCACTTGACGTTTCTAAGAAAAAGCCAATCCGAACGTTAGGCGTGACATACGAAGAACTTGATCATGCCATTGAACACATTCTATCCCATCGTGACGTTATGCTTAAATATTATGTTTATGCAGCATTGGTTTTCTTGGGACTTGTATTTCTTGTGAGGCTTGGACGACCCGATGGATCTGATATTAAGAATCGCCGTTTTTGGTACCCTAAAACACCATATATTATTGCTCTTTTGTTTTCTGTAATAATTGCCGGATTCATTCTTGGCAAATCACCTAATCCCATGGAGGGGACAGTCAAAGTATTCAAATCCATGGTAGGGCTGTACCCCGATCCAATAGTCAAAGCAATCGCTTTCGGTTTTTTCATTATACTCGCCATTGTTGGGAATAAAATAATTTGTGGCTGGGCGTGTCCTTTTGGCGCTTTACAAGAACTCATCTACAGTATTCCAATTTTGCGAAAAATCAAAAAAAGGAAACCTTCTTTTATAGTTACAAATACAATCCGTGTATGCCTTTTTATTGTTATGCTTTTTTTCCTGTTTGGGATAATCGGAGGACGTAGAGGATTTGTAATTTACCACTATGTTAACCCCTTTAACTTATTTAATCTTGATTTTGAAACATTCAGCATTCTGCTGACAGTAATTATTGCTTTGTCGGTATCATTCATTGTCTACCGTCCATTTTGTCAGCTCATTTGTCCCTTTGGCCTTGTATCATGGATATTTGAACGGTTCAGCATTTTTCGTGTGCGAATTGACAAAAAAAAATGTATCCAATGCGGTGCCTGTATAAAGGCATGCCCCTTGGACGCCGCAGAAGGCCGGGTTAACGGCAAGAAAATGCCGGCCGATTGTTTTAGCTGTGCTCGTTGCTTGAATGTTTGTCCGGTTGATGCTATTCAATATACGTATTCCTTAAAGAAATAAATTCTAACCTGGGTATCTGCCTACCGGCAGGAAGGGATTTGTCAGGTTAATATCGAGAAAATTATGCCTAAAGTCTATATTAAGACATTCGGCTGACCCTTGGTTCCTTCTTTACAAATTCTCCAAACCCTTCCTTTTTACAGTATTCCAAACAGAACTTGCTGCGATAGAATGATACCCCGCCAGCTTTCGCCTCCTGAATGTCGTCTCCGGCTGGCTAGGTGGTAGGTGGATTCCCGTTCGTCTTCGCTAGGGCTCGTCCTCACTTGGCGCTCGCTAGGCCGCTCGCTTCGTGCTTATGCATTTGGTTACGATTCGGCTTCTCTTTCCCCTTATCGGCTTCAGCTCGCCGATAAGGCATACCTGCGTCCTCTCTTTCGCAAAAACTTCCTAAATCATAATTCTTTTATTTCAAGTCGGCGGCGGTAAAATCCTGAGAGAAATCGAAGGGCGAAAAATTTCTAAAAGATGTTTTTGCGAGGGGAGAGTCCGCATTCTGCCTACGCGATTGTCCCGTATTCATTTCGGGACATCGCTTGGCAGAACAAAGCCGAATCTTTCTGCAAATATAAGTGATTAAGAATACCCCACCCACCCAAAGTCTATCTCAGTGCTCGCGGCTCTACTTCGACTCGCTTCGCTCGCTCAGTATCGCCTAGCTGCGCTCCGAGCCAGCCTTTTCCCCTAAGCGGAAAGAGAAGCCTATTAATGCTTTAATTTACACCTTGACAGAATAGCTAAATGTTTTAGAATAGTTTATGCTGAAGTTAGTTAGTATTAACTAACTTGCCAAATTAAAACTACCCAAAAGACAAGGAGTTTATTGATGAGGCGAAAGAGTTCACAAGAGAGAAAGGCTATGATCGTAAATGCGGCCAGAGATTTAGTAATTGGGGAGGGTGTGCAGGCCTTAACTATTAAAAACCTTTCCCGAAGAAACAAAATATCTGAGCCAGCCATCTATCGGCACTTTAAAAACAAACGGGCAATTCTGGTGGCTTTGATAGATGATCTTGAGCATAATCTTATGGAGGCCATAGATGCGCCGGTGCGGATCTATAAGAATCCCCTTGAGCGGTTACGAGAAATTATGAAAGCTCATATGGTTTTCACCGAAAAAAAGAAGGGAGTGCTTTTTGGTATTACTGCTGAGTCTATACATTTCAACGATGATTTTTTGCGCCGTAAGATTTTAGGGGTGATCGAAAAATATAAATCGAAAATAATAGAGATTCTTCTAGAGGCAAAAAAAGAAGGGTTTTTACGTGAGGATATAAATTTAGATGCAGTAGGTTTAACTTTTTTCGGGCTTATCCAAGCCGCTATAGTCCAATATGCTCTTACTAATTATTCGGTGCCGCCGATTACTAAGTTTAATACTCTCTGGAACGTCTTTTTGCGCGGCATTGAGCAAAAGGCTAAAAAATAATGGAGCAAAATATAATTATTCGTAAATATCAGTCTGATGACCGTGAGGCGCTTTGTAAGCTTAGCTGTGATACTGCTTATTTTGGCGACCCTTGCGAAGTTTTCTTTCCCGATCGTAAGCTCTTAGCTGATTTGATTATGAGTTATTATACTGATTATGAGCCAGAGCATATCCGGGTAGCTGATTTTAGGGGCGAGGTCGTTGGATATATATCGGCGGGGTTGAACGAATCTCTTTATAGCCAGCGTATGCTATTAAATATTGTGCCGTTTAGCCTCATTAAGGCTTTATGCCGGCGGAAAATTTGGGATATAAGGATCTTACGTTTAATACTCTATAATTTTTTATTTGGAATTTCCGGAGAAGGAAGACTTAAAAAGTTAAGTTCGAAAGAATTCCCGGCTCATATTCATCAGAATATAAAGCATGGTTTTCGAGGAAAAGGAATTGGCAGTAAATTATTTGATAGTTTATACCAAGATATTCAAAAAAAGACTAAAGGAATCAGATTCAAAGCTTTGAGACAGGAGCCCAGATTCTCATTCTTTGAAAGGTATGGTTTTCAGCTTTTTGATTGTCGGCGGGCTAAAATTTGGGAAAAATGGTTGGGTAAAAGCCCGCTTTATCTTATGGAATACGGAAAAAAGTTTCATGAACAGTAATATTGAATTAAAAGAATATAGTGTTAGGTGGGCTGGGAAGAGGATTTTGCGCCGAAAAACTAAGCATCAAAAGTCGACAGCTAAGCGTGTGTTTTTGACCTTCGATGATGGGCCCGATAAAAAGTTCACACCTAAAATATTGGATCAGTTAAAGCGCTTTAATGTTAAGGCTACCTTTTTTGTAGTCGGGAAAAGAGTTCAGCAGTATCCAGACATTGTGAAAAGGATAGTTAATGAAGGACATGATATTGGTAACCATACTTTTACTCATCCGGTAAGTCCGATTTTAAAATATAGTCTTATGGAAAAAGAAATAAAAGCGACTGAACATATGATTCATAAAATTACCGGAAGGATTCCCAAGCTTTTTCGGCCGACTTGGCTTTCCTGGGATTTTCATGCCCGAAAAATGAACCAAGTGCCCAGAGAATTAGGTTATTATTCTTTACGCTGGTCTATTTCCAGCATGGATTGGCTGGGTATGAAAAAGGTAATTAAACACAAAATTTTTAATGCTAAGATTGATTCCCGGGAAGTGCTTTTATTTCATGATGGCTCAGAAAAATCTTTCTTCCCTAGCCGTAAGGCTACGGTAGATGTGTTGCCTGACATTTTAGAGATATTTAGATGCAAGAGCATAAATCCTCTTAAGCTATCGGCTTTTATTCCCAATATTGCAAGGTAGGAAGTTTTGGTTGTTGACCGATTAAGAGTTAACAGCTATTTATTTTTGATTTAAAGAACAATGGATTGATTTTTAAGTAAAAATTATGGCTAAAGAAGAAATGATTGAAATGCAGGGTACGGTTAATGAAAGCCTGCGTAATGCTATGTTTCGGGTAGAATTGGAGAACGGCCATACGGTTCTTGCTTATCCCTGCGGAAAAATGAGGAAATATTATATACGAATGCTTCCCGGCGATAAAGTCACAGTTGAGATATCACCTTATGATTTAGGTAAAGGAAGAATTACCTATCGGCATAAGTAGCTTAAAAACTATATTTTCTACTAAAGGAGTAAGTGTTGTTAATTTAGTTTATGAGGAATCAAAAGTTAATTCTTGCAGTTTTTCTGCTGGGGTATTGCATGGTTGGCGGAGGGTGCAATTTATTGTTAAGGATTGTAAATAAAGATATGGCTGAAGAAAAAGAAATTTTAGGTGAGGTTTACGGTTTTAATTCTAAAGTTGAAGAACTGCAAGGTATGCTAAAGGGCCTCGGCTGCAATGCTGGCTTAATCGATGGAAAGTTAGGTTTTAGGACTCGAAGCGCGGTAAAAGTGTTTCAGAAAGAGCATGATTTAGAAATGAGCGGTTATCTAAGTAAAAAAACTTGGCAAAAGTTGAAGTTATTGCATGAGGAGTTTTTTTCTTTAAAGCAAGTTACTGTTATACAGATACAAAAAGCATTGAAGAACGCTGGTTTTAATCCGGGAGCTCTGGATAATAAACTTGGGCCAAAAAC
>Ga0208902_1000650_pt1 | contig 17541 bp, 11 predicted proteins | sample AntAceMetag02UKH_FD_184767 | JGI IMG/M metagenome (GOLD analysis project Ga0208902, IMG submission 184767) | Saline lake microbial communities from Ace Lake, Antarctica - Antarctic Ace Lake Metagenome 02UKH (SPAdes) (version 2) | ecosystem: Environmental > Aquatic > Non-marine Saline and...
GAAATTTAAACAGTTTATTATTCATAGTTTGCTAATAGTTACAATGTTAACTGGCCCGAGTTTGTTAATTAACTATTTATTGTTTTCTTTTAACATTAACCTGACTTTGTTCCGTGTAGTAATATTATTTGCTTTAATTATTATTGCTGCAACATCAATTGAAAGAAAACCCTATTCTATTTTTGCAAAGCATAGCATGCTTTTTTTTACCATTGGGATATTGTTATTGTTTTTTGGGCTCTCAGTCAATTTATTCGGTCCCGGAACCATTTATATAGTGAGAACAATTATTCTCTTTCCTTTGTTTGTAATAATTATGAAAAGTAAAAAGTTTAATTTGTCCAATTTCATCAATTATTACCTGAAAGTGGTCTTTGTGCTGGCTTTACTTTCTATTGTTCAGTATTTTGCAACTCCCTTTGGATTGGTTCCATTTCGGGCATTGAATTCTAATCCAGAGCCTGTAATGGTTGGTTTTGGTGGGGTGCGCTGGGTTATTGAAGAACGAGCTAAGAGTTTAATCCCTAGAAATGTCGGTTTTTTTACTGAACCCACTAATTTTGGCCAGATGTTGATGATCCCATTGTTTTTGTCTGCTTACAAAACATTACAATCAAAAAAAATTAAAGATTTAGTTCGTCTTATTACCATTGCTTCTGCTTTTGCTTTAACATTTTCTGTTGCTAATATTTTCGGACTATTCTCTGGAATTATACTATATTACTATTTAAAATTAAAAAGTCCCAATTTTAATACAAATCGCAAGGTTTTTAAAAAAGCATTAAATGTGTGTGTTTTGATGTTAATTATTTATGGGGGATATAGTTTTTTTCAATTAACAAATGATAATATCTATAATAGCGAAGTCATGGTGGGAAAAAATACTATTGTCAGTGTGATTAACAGGATAGATCGAATACTCATATACCTTGCTAATGTAAAAGAAAACCCCTTTGGTAATTGGTCCTTTAAAAACGAATACCATAGTAATCCGGGTTTTATAGGAACTGTCCTGTTAGCTGGTGGTTTCCCTTTCCTTGTATTCTGGATTTTCTTTTTGCTTTATTTTTTTAGAAGGCTTTATAAAACAGCAGCAAAAAGTCAGTATTTACTTATTTATTGTGGAATGTTTGCATTTAGTTTACCAATGCTTTGGGATGTTCAATTTTATGAAGCTCAGTTTTTATTTTATTTAGCGTTTTTTATTGTATTAGTAAAATATGATGTAGGGGTGAGATTTGTATTTAGCAACAACAACAGAAAAGGTTATTTGAGATGATTTCAGCTCCAAAAGTCACAAAACCCAAGCCACTGGTTTCGGTGATTATCCCAACACACAACCGGGCACAAATGCTTGCCAGAGCTTTAAAAAGTGTAATGGCCCAAAGCTATTCTAACATTGAGATACTAATTGTTGCTGATTGTTGTACCGACCATACAAGGGACACAGTGGGCTCTTTCAAAGATAAAAGGATCAGTTTTATTGAATTAAATAAAAATGTTGGTGGTGCTCAGGCCCGTAATATAGGCATGGAAAGAGCAGAAGGTGAATATATTGCTTTTCTGGATGATGATGATGAATGGGAGCCTGACAAGCTTCAAGAGCAATTGAAAATATTTCAGAATAATTCTGATGTAGCAATCGTTTCTACAAATTTTCAAGTATATAATGGATCCGGAATTATAAGCACATCCAATATTAAGGAAAAGGTCACCATCAATGATCTGTACTACGAAAATCTATGTGGCAGTTTCTCATTCTGTATTACAAAAAGGGAATTTGTAGCAGGGCTTAAAATTAACCCTTTGTTAAAATCTTGCCAGGATTGGGACTTATTTCTGAAGATTCTTCAGAAAACTGATTTAAAATGCCTTGTTTTTCATGGTTCGCTTGTAAAATACTATGTAGGGCATGGAAATAAAATAACAGATAATCATGGTGATGCTTTTAATTCTTATATTTTATTTTTACGGAATTACTGGCAGTTTATGAATAAAACACAAAAAAACTATCAATTATACAAATTGAATAAATGGAAAAGAAACCTTTTGGGTTTGAACATTGGATATCTCTATAATATTAAATTGTTCGTTAAAGCATTAAAATATTATAAAAGAGCTGGATATAAAAAAGAGATTTCTAAATACTTTTTACTAATACCACAACTATTTAAGTTAAAGAAAGCGAGCTTTATTACTCGAACAACCTAACAATAAAATGCTATCTATTATAAAATAGCTGCAATTATTAGTAGAACGTTTACCAAACCTAAAAAACTCTCTAAATCAAATTGAACAAATTATAGTTATGGTGAATATAAAAAATTGTAAAGGCAAAATACAGTATCAAAGTAATAATTCACTAATGGAGCAATTTCATTGTGGAAAAAGAGGAACATTGAAATGAAAAAGAAAATACTAGTTACTGGCGCTGCAGGATTTATCGGATCGCATCTAACTGAATTATTGGTTAAAAAAGGCAATGATGTGAAAGTATTTATTCATTATAACTCCAGAAATATGTGGGGTTGGCTGGAAGATTCAGAATGCAAGAGTCATATAGAAGTTGTATCGGGAGATATACGGGATTATGACTCGGTTTTAAGTGCCATGAGTGATTGTAACATTGTCTACCATTTGGCTGCACTTATTGGGATTCCTTATTCTTATGTTTCTCCTCAGGCCTATATAAAAACAAATATAGATGGTACCTATAATGTACTTCAGGCTGGCAAAACATTAAATATTGAACAGTTAATTGTTACCTCAACAAGTGAAACTTACGGTACAGCTCAATATGTTCCAATAGATGAAAATCATCCTGTAGTTGGGCAATCACCATATTCTGCAACTAAAATAGCTGCTGATCAACTGGCATTAAGCTATTTCCGTTCTTTTAATTTACCGTTAAAAATTGTTAGGCCATTTAATACCTATGGGCCAAGACAATCTGCCCGGGCAATTATACCAACTGTAATCACACAACTTTTATCAGGAGAAAAAGAACTTGCATTGGGGAATATTCATCCTACGAGAGACTTGACTTATATTAAGGACACTGTGAATGGTTTTTACGAAATAACAAAATCCGAAAAGTTGTTCGGTGAGATCACCAATATTGGAATGGGTGAAGAAATATCGATCAAAAATTTAATCGAATTGATTGCTAAATTAATTGGTGTTAAAGTAAAAATAATCCAGGATATAAATAGAATACGCCCTGAGAAAAGTGAAGTGGAGAGATTGTTTTGCGATAACAAGAAGATCTTGGATAAGACAGAATGGCAACCAGTTTTTAATTTGAAAAAAGGCTTAGGTGAAACAATTCAATGGGTTAAGTCAAATTTGAAATATTTTAAACAAGGCATATACAATGTATAAAAGAGCAATTATACTGGCAGGAGGCAAAGGGACCCGATTAAAGCCATATACTGTTGCGCTCCCTAAGCCTTTGGTTCCGGTAGGTGATAAGCCTATTTTGGAAATTATTATCATACAACTTATTGAAAATGGATTTAGTCATATTACAATTACACTCGGTCATCTAGCCGATGTAATTAAAGCATTTTTTGGCGATGGTTCAAAATGGGGAATAAAAATTGATTACTCCTATGAGGATAAGCCTTTAAGCACTATGGGTCCTGTGAAAATGATTAATGATTTACCGGATAATTTTTTAATAATGAATGGGGATATTCTAACAGATTTGGATTTTAATCTATTTTATGAAGAACATGTAAAAAATGAAAGATTATTCTCTATTTCAACGACTCAAAGAACCGCTATGATTGATTACGGTGTTTTGGAATATGCCCATTCAGGAAAACTGAAAGCGTTCATCGAGAAACCATGCCATAATTATTCAGTGAGTATGGGCGTCTATATGGCAAATAAGGAAATATGCAACTATATACCACATAATCAGGCCTTTGGGTTTGATAGCCTTATGCTAAAGATGCTTGAGTTGAAAAAATATGTGGCTGTAATTCCTTTTAAAGGACATTGGTTAGACATTGGAAGGCCCGAAGATTATGAAAAAGCATGTAATAAGATAGGTGACAACAATGAGTAAAAAAACAGTATTAGTTACTGGAAGCTCAGGTTTTATAGGGAAACACTTAACAAAAAAATTATCGTCTCTGGGCTACGAAATTATTTCATTGGACAGTAAAAATGGATATGATTTAACAATCCGTGAAAAACTAAACGATATACCGGTATTCGATCTCATGATACATCTTGCAGGTAGTTTGTTTGTCCCGGAGTCATACAAAAACCCATATAAATTCTATCATGATAATATTATTTCCACATTAAACGCTTTAGAACTTTGTCGAATAAATAATGCGCGTTTTATTTATGCAAGCTCTTATGTTTATGGTAATCCTCAATCTCTTCCAATTGATGAAAATCATCTCATTCAGCCATCAAATCCATATATGCAATCCAAGCTAATTGGTGAGAATCTTTGTGAGGGCTACTACCGTGATTTTAAAACACCAATAATTATTTTAAGACCATTTAACATAATAGGTACTGGTCAACACAAAAATTTTCTTATTCCAAAAATAATTCACCAAATACAATCAGGAAAAGTATCCTTGTTTGATCCTCGCCCCAAGCGAGACTTCGTTTATATAACCGATGTAGTAGATGCGTTTATTGCTGCGGCAAATTACCGGAAAAGTGATTTCGAAGTTTTCAATATTGGAAGCGGTATTTCTTACAGTGTTGAAGAAGTAATTAGAATATTAAAAAAAATATCCAAAAAAAAATTTATGGTTGAGTATACTAATGAGTACAGGCAGAATGAAATTTTAGATACAATAGCAAATATCAATAAGGCAAAAAGACTGCTTAATTGGACGCCCAAAATTGATATTAAAACAGCTTTGAAACAAATTTTTGAAAGTCAGATATAACATTTTATTATTTCAGAATATACAATCATAATTTATCGAGAAAAAACACATCAACAGTAGGATAAATCTTAGTTATAATATTAAAACAATGCATTCAACTAAAAAAAACAAAACAAAAATTATCATTGTAGGATCAATACCTCCGCCTATAGGAGGTGTTTCGGTTCATATTGAAAGACTTATTTTGTATTTGGAACAAAACAACCTTGATTATATATTGATAGATATATCAAGAAAGAAAAAAATAAACAAAACAGCTGTAAAGCAATATTCTTTATATTATCAACCGATACAAACTATTTGGACGATTATTAAACCTGGGATAAAAGTAATTCACTGTATATTATCAAATCATATCACAAAACAGAAATTATTATTATTGTTTTTTATGAAGCTTTTTAATTGTAAACTGACAATCACATTTGTAGCATCTCCTGTCCAAACGCTCGCAGATAGTTCAGTATCGTTATCATCTATTTTGCGAATTGCTCGTGCCTCGAAGCAAATAATTTCAGTAAATACTGATTTTAAAGAACTATTGATAGGCAATGGTATTTCACCAGATAAAATTTCAATATTTCCGGTCTTTATTCCGCAACAAACCAAAAACCTTAACATGTTGTATGTAGAAAAAGAGTTATTCAGTTTTTTTAATAAAAAATCTTTAATTCTGTTAACTTATGCATATGGTCCAGTACTCCATAACAACGTTGATTTATATGGGATTGATTTATTTATTGATTTAGCAAAATATTTGGTAAATCATGATCCCAATATTGGATTTGTTGTTAAAATTCCTGGAATTAGTCAGGTTGATAATTTTAATAAACATAAAAAGGCAATTTTTGATGCAGGATTGGAAAATTCATTTTATTTTTCGATAAATCAAAAATCACAGTTTGTTTCTATTCTTAAGCATACTGATTTATTTATCAGAGCAACAAATACAGATGGAGATGCAGTTACTGTAAGAGAATCACTGTTCATGAAAGTACCCACTATTGCAAGTGATTTTTGCCAACGACCTGAAGGAACAATCTTATTCAAGAGTCGGGATCAAGAGAATCTAAGAAAAGTGGTGATGGCAACGCTTCCTAAATTACAAGAAATTTCAACTGGTTTGAGCAACTCAAAGTCTAATAATGCAGAACGCATTATTGATAGGTTCCAAGCAGCTTGTGAGTGAGAAACTCCAATAATTGAAAATATTTTTCAAACCGCTAAGACAAACGTAATTAATCATTTCTTGAAAAGAGTAAAATATGTGTGGCATAAGTGGTATATATAATTATGATAATTCTTCCGTTAATTTAGATATTTTGAAAAAACTAAATGAAGTAATTGAACATAGGGGGAGAGATGATGCAGGTTCAGTACTTATATCTTCATACTGTAATCTTCCCGCACAAGAGCTAAATAATCATTTATGTTCTAATATAAAAAAGAATGACAACCGATATAACATTGGGTTTAGTCATAGAAGACTTAGCATAATTGACTTGAGTGCAATGGGTCACCAGCCTATGAGCGATACTAATAATGAAATTTGGATCATTTTTAATGGTGAAATATATAATCACGAAGATATAAGACTTGAACTCAAAAAAAAAGGATTTCAATTTAAAAGCAGTACAGATACAGAAGTTATTATTTATGCCTATAAAGCTTGGGGTATAGAGTGTATTAAAAAATTTAAAGGTGTTTTTGCTTTTGCATTATGGGATAATCGTGATAGCACTTTTTTTTTAGTAAGAGACCGAATGGGTGTAAAACCATTATATTATACTTCTATAGATGGTTCTTTTTATTTCGCTTCTGAGATAAAAGCACTTTTAAAAATTCCTCACGTGCAACCGTGTTTAAATTATAAAATGTTATCCTATTATTTTTCATTTCTGGCAATTCCGGCTCCTGATACCTTGTTCCAAAACATCTTAAAATTGGTGCCTGGAACATATTTAAAAATAACAAAAAATGGGAAGGTTTCCAAAACAAAATATTGGGATTCTTGTGAGAATTATCAAGATTCAAAAAAGAGCGTGGACTATTATATTCATCACGCGGAATTAATTTTAAAAAAAGCAATAAAGAGCAGAATGATGAGCGATGTTCCCTCTGGTGTTTTTTTAAGCGGGGGTGTTGATTCAAGCTTGATTGTCGCAATCATGAGTGAGTACTCGAGTCAACCAATAAATACCTTTACAGTTGGGTATAAAGGTCTTGAAAAATCAAATGAATTTTTTTGGGCGAAAAGAATTTCCGATAAGTACAAAACAAATCATACTGAATTAATTATTGATGTGCAGAATACTGAAGAGATCATACGTGATATGGTGTATTATCAGGATGAGCCCATAGCTGATCCTGTTTGTATTCCTGTTCTTCTTCTTGCAAGAAAAGCAAAAGAATTAGGAATTAGCGTTGTCCACGTTGGGGAAGGAGCAGATGAAATTTTTGCAGGGTACAAAAATTTTAAAACATACTATAATATTAATGAAAAATTATGGCGGAATTCAGCTAAAATTCCTATTTCAATAAAAAAAGTTTTTGGTTTTTTTGGGAAAAGTATACTTTCAAAATCAAAATACAGGAAGTATACAGATTATTTTGATTTTTTTACAGATAATAAAGAGTTGTATTGGAGTAATACGCATAAGTACTATCCATCAGATTTAGATAGAATATTAAAAAAAGAGTATATTGACCCTTATGAGTTTATTTTAGATAAAGCCACCAAGTACGAGGCTTCAGGAAATAAAAATTTTTTAAGTAAAATGACTTATCAGGAATTGAATCTCAGACTTCCTGAATTGTTATTAATGCGTGTAGATAAAATGACAATGGCATCTACTGTGGAAGGAAGAGTTCCTTTTCTAGATCATGAACTAGTCGAATTTGGCCTCAATATTCCTGATAGTTTCAAGATGAAGAATAAGCAAACAAAGTATGTGATAAAAAAGATTGCCGAAAAGTATTTGCCTAATGACATCATTTATAGAAAAAAAGTCGGATTTGGGTTTCCAATAAAAGAATTCTTCTCAGGTGATTTTAAAAGCTTTCTGTATAAAACCATTTTTAACTCTGGTTTGAGGCAGGAAGGAGTGATTAATTACGAATTCGTTTTAGAAATGTTTAAATTGTCAGAATCAAATAAAGTTAATTATTATACTCATATATGGAGTCTGGCTAATCTATCTATGTGGTATGACCTTTGGTTTAAAAACAAATAACAATTAAACCAATAATTATTTAGTGCCAACCAGAAAACCCATCCTGAGTCATGGTCACTGAAATATAGATGGCTGTTCCTGAAATACTATTCTACCATATATTGAAATATTTAATAATCGCAAAATGGGGCATTCTTATCTTTGGCTTGAAAGTCCCCAGGTTTTCGAGAATAGATATATGGTAAAATAGTACGAGAAAACAGCGTGATTTTGTATCTACGAATTCAAAGAAAGATTAGTCAGTTTCCTAAATTTTGAAACTGGGATTGTCAGAAACCTTTATTATTCAATTATTCTAACATGATTAAAAGCATTTTTTTTGTGGTAAGCAACTCTCTTCTAAGGTTAAATATATTATTAAGATCAAATGTTATATTGGGGCTGTGCTTTTTTATAAAAAAGAAATTCTCCAAAAAAGAAATTCTCATAACCAGCTTACCCACTAAAATGCAAGATGTTTTCAACCTAAATATAAACCATTCAAGGTTTAAATCTTTTATAGAAGAGAACTCTCTTAAAAAAGAATTTATTGATGATGCTAATAATTTTGTTAAAGGCAAAATAAAAATTTATGACAAAGTGGTTTCATTAGTTGATTATTCAATAGACAAATTTGATCAGAATCGAAATAAAAGTGAAGTACACAATCAGGATATAAGGTTTCACTGGGAAATTTATCGTGGGAGGAATTTATTCAATATAGCAGTAACCTATGATATTACAAAAGATGAAAAATATGCTCTATCATTAGTCGAATATATTAAAAATTGGGAAAAATATAGCCCTTGTATTGATGATAAAGTGATTTGTAATGGCATGGAGACTGCTTTAAAATTAATAAATTTGTCTTTTTTAGATCCATTACTAAAAGACTCAATACATTATTCAAAAAATGTACAGGATGAGCTCTTTAAGGCTTTAATTTTTCACGCAGAATATACTTTTAAGAATTATGAAATCACATTTTATGGTCTTGAATCGAATCATGGATTATCATGTGCTGTTGGCTTAATTTATGCCGCATTACTTTTTCCTACTTATCCAAATTCAAAAAAATGGAAAAAACTGGGGTACGCTGCGCTGCATAGAGCTTTGAAAAAACAATTTACTTCTGATGGTGTAAACTTTGAGTCTTCCGTTAATTATCATCGTTTTATTTTTGAGCTTCTAATTTTTTTATTAGGTGCATTATATAAACAAAATCAGAAAGTAGATTTTTTTGTTGAAGAGAGTATCAGGAAGATCGGAAATAGCTTAATTAGACTAACTCATGCTAATAATATGATTTCTCGATTTGGAGATAGTGATGGCGGAAAATTTCTGCCCGACCTAAATACAATGGCTGATTTTAATAATTTACAATATTTGAATTGGTTTACATCTTTAAGAGATAACGAATTCTTTGAGACACTTATCTTTTCTAATATATCCCAGTTTAATGGTTTCCTTAATCGTAATAATTTTATTGGTAGAGTAGGGAACTATATTTCATTTAGGAAGAAAAATTTAAGTTTAATTATAACTATGAATGAAATTGGTACCCTTGGCAAAGGAAACCATCAGCACAACGATTTTCTTGCATTTGAGCTTTATGGAAAACATCCATTTATTGTGGATCCATGGTCGCATTGTTATACTGGAAATCCCAAGTCCAGAAACTTGGATCGAAAAGGAAACAGACACTCCACGATAGTTATTGATTCAAACGAAATGGTACAATTTTCAGATAGTAAATTATTCGAAATGATAGGTGATATTAAAACCACATTTCACAAATTAAAAGAGGATGAAAAATCATGGTCTGTAGTTATTTCTCATAATGGATATAAAAACTTACCACAGGGTGAGCAGACGCATAAAAGGTCATTTCATTTTTTTAAAAATGAAATGACTCTGAAGGTAATTGACCAAATAGAAGGAACAGGTGATCATAAAGCACAAATTAATTTTCTTATTCCGAAGAAATACTGGAAACTTGAGCAGAAACATAAAAAAATTATTTTTTCAAATACAGCTGAGCGGTTCATTATTGAAATAAATGATGGAAAATTCATTGTAAATGAGGATCATATCAGCGAGTGGTTTAGCCAACAAGAGGAAGCTTATCATTTGTCTTTTGAAGTAGGATATGAATCAAATATTGAGATCATAACAACAATTCAATATCAAACTTTTAAAGAATAGCTAAATGCTAACTTATACATACAAAATTTAAAGAGGTGTACTACATAATGAAACAAGCATTAATAAAAAAAGGAAAAGTATTAAGCACAGAAGTTCCTGCTCCTATTGCTTCAAAAGGTTGTTTGCTCATAAAAACTGTAAATAGCTGTATTTCTGCCGGTACTGAAATGGGTAGTGTAAATACGAGTGGTATGAACCTGATTAAAAGGGCAATCAAACAACCGCAGAATGTTAATCTTGTTTTCAACAGTATAAAGCAAAAGGGTATATCCAAAGTTTATGCTAAGGTGAAAGGAGAACTAACCGGAGGAAAAGCAACAGGCTATTCATTAAGTGGCGTTGTTGTAGGAATTGGAAAAGATGTGACTGATTATAAAGTAGGTGACCATGTTACAGCAGCAGGTGCAGGTATTGCAAATCATGCTGAATATGTTGATGTTCCAGTAAATTTGACTACCAAGATGCCAGTGGGGATGAGTTTTATTGAAGCTTCCACTGTAACTCTTGGAGCAATCGCATTACAGGGTGTACGACGGGCTGATTTTAAAATGGGAGAGTTTGGAGTAGTGGTTGGAGCAGGAATCTTAGGATTACTCACAGTTCAAATGTTGAAAGCATCCGGGGTGAGAGTTGCTGCAATTGATTTCGATAATTCCAGATTAGCAATAGCCAAAAAACTTGGGGTTGAAATGGTTTTTAACCCAAATGAATCAGATCCGGTGCTTGAAATAAATAACTGGACCGGAGGATATGGCGCTGACGCTGTTATCTTTACAGCAACAAGCTCAAGTAGTAAGCCATTGTCACAAAGTTTTAACATGTGCCGAAGGAAAGGTAAAGTTGTTCTTGTAGGTGTTGTTGGAATGGAGATAAAACGGGAAGATATCTTTAAAAATGAATTGGATTTTTGTATTTCAACTTCATATGGCCCCGGAAGATATGATACGAACTATGAAATAAAAGGTAACGACTATCCTTATGCCTATGTTCGTTGGACGGAGAATAGAAATATGATGGAGTACCTGAGAATGGTACATTCTAAGGAGATCAAGTTAGAGAAGCTGATCAATGGAATTTATCCAATAGACAACGTATCAGAAGCCTATGAAAGCTTGAAAGATTTTGAAAACAAACCGTTAATGGTCATTCTCGATTATGGAGAACCTGTTGACGAGAAGATAGTTGAAGATCAAAAATTAAGTACTAAGATCATTGTTGGCGATGCTGTGATTTCAAAAGACATCATAAATGTAGCTCTGATTGGTGGAGGATCATTTGCAGTGAATACACATTTACCAAATTTTGCTAAACTGAAAAACAAATATAAAATTCACGCAATCGTTGATAGAAAGGGCGCGAATGCAACAAATATTGCTAATCAGTTCGGTGCCAGCTATTCTACAACAAATATTAAAGAAGTATTACAAGACAAAGAGGTAGACCTGGTTTTAATTTCTACAAGACATGACTCCCATGCTTCTATAACGATGCAGGCTCTTGAAGCAGGAAAGCATGTATTTGTTGAAAAACCTTTGGCCACTTCTCCTGAAGAATTGCAAAAAATAAAAGATTTCTATAAAAAACCAGGAAATAAAAAACCGATTCTTTTTGTAGGATTCAATCGAAGATTTTGCAAGTATGCACAAGAAATCAAAAAGCATACTGATAATCGCATCAATCCATTATTTATTAGATACAAAATGAATGCCGGATATATTCCAATGGATCACTGGGTACATGAATATGGAGGAAGAATAGTTGGTGAAGCGTGTCATATAATAGATTTGATGACTTTTTTTACAGGCTCAAAAATCATAAGCATTGCTACAGAATCAATGGATCCAAATAACAATAAGTTTAGCATGAACGATAATCGTTCTATGATTTTAAAATATGAAGATGGATCAGTTTGCAACATTGATTATTTTGCAGTTGGCTCAAAAAAATATTGCAAGGAATTTATGGAAATACATTTCGATGAGAAAACTATTGAGATGAACAATTACAAGTCTCTTAAGGGATTCGGCTTAGCTATTAAAGAAATGAACACAAAAAATAGTCAAAAAGGTCAGTTGGAAGAACTGTTTTTTCTCTATGATTCTCTAAAGGGCAAAATCAAAGGATGGCCAGTAGAACTTTGGGATATGCTTCAAACTACTGAGGCAACCTTTCTTATCGAAGGAAATAATGAATAACAAAATAAAGAAAGTTATATTATAATGGCCGAAAGGTTAGATATATATCGTGATGCAAGAGTACAAAAAGAAGCGATTACGCTTTATTTTAAAAAAATGTGAGGAAAATTTACGTTTTCCAGGGTTTATATATCCAGCGCCAGTCCTTGTGTGATGTGGTTCAAACCCTGATTTATAAGACTCAATCCCTCTTCCAAAACATGTGGTTGTGTTGGGATATTTCGGGCGCTTATTTTGAAAGTGGCAATGGTTTCTAAAATGGCATTATGCTATGCACGAAAGAAACTTAAATATTCTGCTTTTGTTGAATTTAACCTTTTGTGTCATTTTTTATGCGTTTTGCTGTAGCGGCAGGACAAGTCAATAAACAAATTTTGAAAAAAAACATTGTGGGAGTTTTATACTATGAAAAAAAAACCTGTTGTAATTATGGCGGAAAGATCTGACATCTACAGGGATGCAAGGGTTCAGAAAGAAGCAATGTCTTTAGCAAGTAATCATTATGAAGTGGAAGTTTGGGGATTCCGTAACAAGTGGAAAAATGAAAAGCTGAATTCTAATTATAAACTTGTTACTTTTCCAATTATTTCTAGACGATTTAGGATATTTAGAAATATTAGCATGGCTTTAAATATATTGATTATTAGTATTGTTATTTTGTTGAAGAAGGCAGATTACTATCATTCTCATAATACGTTTTTTTTATTTCCTATGTATCTTTCAAGCAGAATTCATAAAGGTAAAATTATTTATGATAGTCATGAAGTGCAGTGGGAAAGGAGTAAATATGAAGCATTTATTGAAAGAATGTTTATTAAAAAAGTCGATAAAGTAATTAATGTATCAAAGGGACGGGCTAAAATTCAGCAAAAAAGATATTCCTTGCAAAAGGATCAAATAAAGGTAATTGCCAATTATCCAGTTATTGTTAACAATCAAATTAAAATAAAACCAAAGTCATACGAAAAGCTGAATTGTATTTTTAGTGGTGGTTTTTCTTTAGCTAATAATAGATTAGATAACTTTCTCTTGGCACTAAAGGATGTCTCTGACATCAATTTTTTTCTATTATCATTTGGATATGGAGCAAGCCGTTTTGAATTGAATCACATGATTGAAAAATTTAAATTGACCGATAGAGTTCAATTTTTACCCTTAGTAACTGCTGATAAAGTTATAGAAACAATATCTAATTATGATTTCGCTGTTAATTTACTTGTAAACAAGGACCAATTAGATTCATTAAAATATCCAGCAATTAATAAGATGTATGAATACTTAGCTGCAGGGTTACCATTATTTACTTCTAAACTACCTTCATTTATCGATGAATTCGAAAATGAAGGGGTTGGGGTTTCAGTTAATGCTGACGATGTAAATTCTATAAAAAATGGCTTGAGGTATTTTAAAACTCATAATGATAAAATTCCATCTATGAAACGCAAAGCATTAGAATTATCAAAAAAACATTATAATTGGGGAACACAGGAAAAAATACTGATAGATCTGTACTCAGAATTAACTTAAATAATAATGTATTTTATTTAACATATATAAATATTTATAAATTTTACAACAAAATATTACAAAAAGAGTGTTTTAATGAATCAGCTTACTCAACAATTAAAATCTGGAAAAATGCAAATTTTAGAAGTTCCATTTCCTGCTTTGAATAAGGGCTGTATCTTAGTCCGAAATTATTATTCGGTAATAAGCGCAGGAACTGAAGGCAAAACAGTTTCTGATGCCAGAAAAGGCTATCTTGCCAAAGCAAAGACCCGCCAGAAAGAAGTTAGGCAGGTAATTGAAATGGTAAAAACCAATGGCCTGCTCCCAACTTATAAATTGGTGATGAATAAGTTAGAGGCACCCGCTTCTTTGGGGTATAGCACTGCGGGGGAAATAATTGCTATTGGTGAAGGGGTTACAAAATTTGAGGTGGGTGATTTTGTTGCCTGCGGTGGGCAGGGTGCATTTCATGCTGATGTTGTCTCTGTCTATGAAAATTTATGTGTAAAAATATCGAATGACATTGATTTGGAACAAGCTGCTTTTTCAACAATTGCCTCTATTGCTATCCAGGGAATTAGGCGGGCAGATCTTAGATTTGGAGAAAATTGTGTCATTATTGGAATGGGATTGATCGGTCAACTTACATATAAAATACTTGAAGCATCAGCAATATATCCAATTGGTGTAGATATTTCAAACGCGCAGATTCAAATTACAAAAAATGCCGGTATAACAAATGTTTATAATAGAAATCTTGAAGGTCTTGAAGAATTAATCAGTAAGCATACAAATGGGGCTGGTTCTGATGCTGTTATCATTACCGCAGGTACTTCGTCAAATGATCCCGTTGAGTTTGCCGGAACTGTTACAAGGCAAAAAGGAAAGGTTATTATTGTTGGTGCTGTTCCTACTGGTTTCAATCGAGCCAACTATTATAAAAAAGAGCTTGATTTGAAGATGTCATGTTCTTATGGCCCGGGCCGATATGATGCGGCTTATGAAGAAAAAGGAAGAGATTATCCAATAGGCTATGTTCGCTGGACAGAAAATAGAAATATGCAGAGTTTTATTGATTTGCTTGCTTCAAAGAAGATTGATATTTCTAAATTAATTACACATAGTTTTACGTTGGAGAATGCAAAAGATGCTTATGACATGATTCATTCAAAGTCAGAAGCATTTGGTGGAATTTTATTGCAATATAATACACAAAAGGAATTAAAACAATATGTTCAGTTAAATACAAATCAGTTTAATCCTCAGGAACCCAATGTAGGGTTTATTGGTGCCGGTTCTTTTGCACAAGGTACTTTGCTGCCAAACATGAAGGGCTTGTGTAATTTTGTAGGAGTGTCAACTGCAAAAGGTAATACAGCACGTTATGTAGGGGATAAATATGGATTTTCATATTGTGCTGAAACAGCAGATGCCATAATTAACGATGACAAAATCAATACTATATTCATTACCACCCGGCATAATTTGCATGCTGAATTCATTATCAAAGCAATGAAAAAGAATAAAAACGTTTTTGTTGAAAAGCCTATGGCAATGAATGAAAAAGAGTTGTCTGAAATTAAAGCTGTTTATGAAGAATCCATAGAACAAGAAAAGCCTGTATCTTTTATGGTCGGTTTTAATCGAAGGTTCTCTCCTGCAGTTCAAAGTATAAAAGAAATGTTTGAAGATGCACAGTCCAAAGCTATTAATATAAGGATTAATGCAGGACAAATGCCTTTGAATCACTGGGTCAATGATATTGAAATAGGTGGTGGAAGAATTGTCGGTGAAGCTTGTCATTTTATCGATCTTGCAATGTACCTGGCTGGAGATAAAATAATTTCTGTTTCTGCAGATAGTATGAAAGATCCAGACGGGCTAAATAATTCTGTTGTGATCAGTCTTCAGTTTAAGAATGGAAGTGTAGCTTCTGTTAATTATTTTTCTAATGGAAATAAAACATTACCAAAAGAACAAATTGAAGTTTTTTGTGGTGGTACTGTTGCACTCATAGATGATTTTAAAAGATTAATCATCTATAGCAGTGGGAAAACAAGAAAAATGAAATTTAAAGGGCAGGATAAAGGTCACGCAACTGAGGTGAAACTTTTTCTAAAAAATATCAGCGAGGGGAAACCCGCACCAATACCTTTTAATGAATGTTACTTAAGCACGCTGGCGACTTTAAAGGTACTCGAAAGTATAAAAGAGAACAGGAAAATAGCAATTTGATGGATATGCTTAACACTTCATTTGATAAGTTAGAAAGATATATTACAAAAGCACATTATAGAGGCTATGATCCTTACGATACACTGAATTCTTGGATACCATTTCATTTGACAGGCAAATGGGGGCCGGTCCTAGCCACCCAGATCCAGAAGCGAAATCCCATCAATCTCCGCCCGTTTATAGGCATACAAAAAGATTACAATCCAAAGGGCATGGGACTTTTCCTCAAGGCTTACTGCAACCTTTACCGGAAGACCAGGGAACAAGATTATCTTGACAAGGCCAAATGGATCTTTGACTGGCTTGTGAACAATCATTCCAGGGGATATTCAGGTATGGCCTGGGGATATAATTTCCCTTGGGCCAGCTCCAGCGATTATAAAAAAGCCTTCCTTCCTTCAGTAGTTGTCACCCAGCATGTTGTAGATGGAATATACGCTTATTATGAGCTTACCCATGATGAAAAGGCCGGGAAGGCCATTATCAGCGCTGCTGAGTATGTATCAGAGGATATTCCAGTTACAGAGTTTGATACAGGTATTTCATTTGCCTATACCCATCAAAGCAAAGGGGCCTGCTACAACGCCAGCCTGCATGCGGCTGAAATTTTGCTCAAATCCTGTCTGGTCCAGGGGATAAGCCCGGATGAACGTATTGAGCAGGCAGTACGGTTTGTTTTGTCCATGCAGAAAGAAGATGGTTCCTGGTATTACAGTTTGGACACTGGAAAGAATACAGAGCGCAAACAGATTGATTTTCATCAGGGGTTTGTGCTGGTATCTCTGTACAATATCCTGAAACAGGGTAGATTCCTGCAGAATGAGATAACGAGTGCCATTACAAAAGGCCTTAAATTCTACAAGAACGAGCAGTTTTTTTTAAATGGTCGATCCATGTGGCGGCTGCCAAAAAAATGGCCTGTGGATATCCACAACCAAAGCCAGGGGATTATCACCTTTGCCATGCTCAAGGATTACCATCCGGATTATCTGGAGTTCGCCAAAACCATATCTAAGTGGACCATCGACAATATGCAGGACAAGACAGGTTATTTCTATTACCGAAAATATCCTCTGTTTACCAACAAGATACCCTTCGTGCGGTGGTCTCAGGCCTGGATGATGCTTGCGCTGAGTGAGTTGAGGTTAGCAAAATGAAATATCTTATCTACTTGGGTCATCCGGCCCATTTTCATTTATTCAAAAATACGATCAAGGGCCTTGAGGCAAAAGGGCATAACGTTGCTGTATTGATCAAAAAGAAGGA
>Ga0208902_1000654_pt1 | contig 17517 bp, 14 predicted proteins | sample AntAceMetag02UKH_FD_184767 | JGI IMG/M metagenome (GOLD analysis project Ga0208902, IMG submission 184767) | Saline lake microbial communities from Ace Lake, Antarctica - Antarctic Ace Lake Metagenome 02UKH (SPAdes) (version 2) | ecosystem: Environmental > Aquatic > Non-marine Saline and...
ATGGTAGGCCATCCAGTATCCACTCGGTGGTTATCGCGGCCCAGCACGCCCCTGATGTGGATTACGACACCCTTCGTGAGGCCATTATTGAGAAGGTTATCAGAGAGGTGATCCCAGAGGAGATGTTGGTTGATAAGACAGAGTATTTTATTAACACAACCGGCCGGTTCGTAGTGGGCGGACCATTAGGGGATTGCGGTCTGACCGGACGTAAGATCATTATGGATACATACGGTGGTTTCGGTTACCACGGTGGCGGGGCCTTTTCAGGAAAGGACCCGTCCAAGGTGGACAGGAGCGCCTCATATATGTGCCGTTATATTGCCAAAAACATAGTGGCAGCGGGGTTAGCTGAAAAATGCGAAATACAGGTAGCATATACTATTGGACGGGCTGAACCGGTTTCGGTGATGGTGGGGGCCTCCAGTACGGGTGTTGTTTCCAGCAGTGAACTTACGGAAATAGTCAAGAAAGAATTTGACCTGAGACCTGCTGCAATTATTGAGCGCCTCGATCTTCTCAGGCCTATTTATGGGAAGACCTCCAACTATGGACATTTCGGGCGGGAGGAAGCGGAGTTTCTCTGGGAAAAGACTGATGCTGTAGAAGCGCTCAAGAAGGCGGTAAAATAGGATGCTGGATACTGGATGCTGGATACTGGATGCTCGTTAAGTTCCTTGCGCCTAACGCCTAACGCCTAACGCCTTCAGTACTTGAAACTGGATAATGTAGAGTATAACAAAACAAAAAATGAGGAGTGAAAACAATGGATTATGATATCAAAGATATTAATTTGGCGGCAAAGGGCCGGTTGAGGATAGAATGGGCCGAGATGAGCATGGCGGTCCTCAGGACCATTAAAGAACGTTTCTCAAAGGAAAAACCTCTTAAAGGGATCAGGCTTTCCGCCTGTCTGCATGTCACAACGGAAACAGCCGCCCTTGTCAAGACCCTGAAGGCAGGGGGGGCTGAGGTAGTGGTATGTGCGTCTAACCCCCTCTCAACCCAGGACGATGTGGCAGCCTCCCTGGTGGCCGATGATGAGGTCCCGGTTTTTGCCATTAAGGGAGAGGACCACGCGACCTACTACAGTCATATTCTTTCAGCGCTCAGGCATGAGCCTCACATTACAATGGATGACGGCGCTGATCTGGTAAGTTCGCTTCATTTTATTGCTTTGAAAAAATGGAATGATTTAGAGTCCTCTGTCAGTGAGTGGGGGAAAGCCCTCTCTAATGAGGAAAGAGACAGATTTCTTTCAAACATTATCGGCGGGACAGAAGAGACAACCACCGGAGTGATCCGGCTCAGGAGCATGGAGAATGACGGGGTCCTGCAATTCCCTATCGTTTCTGTAAACGATGCCAATACCAAACACCTCTTTGATAACCGTTACGGAACAGGGCAGAGCACAGTGGATGGCATTATAAGGGCCACCAATCGTCTCCTTGCGGGCGCAACCTTTGTAGTCAGCGGATACGGCTGGTGCGGAAGGGGTGTGGCAACCAGGGCCAAAGGTCATGGGGCTGATGTGATCGTGTGTGAGGTAGATCCCCTGCGGGCCCTTGAAGCTGCCATGGACGGGTTTCGGGTAATGCCGATTGGCAAGGCAGCCCCCTTAGGAGATTTCTTTTGTACCCTTACTGGAGATATCAACGTTATCAGGACCGAGCACTTTCTGGTAATGAAGGAAGGGGCCATGATTGCAAATTCAGGCCACTTTGACGTGGAATTAGACCTTAAAGGGCTTGCAGAATCTTCATCGAGCAGACGTCCAATAAGGGAGTTTGTGGAAGAATTTGTCCTCAACAACGGACGCAGGGTTTATCTGTTGGGTGAAGGGAGACTCATCAATTTGACCGCGGCAGAAGGTCATCCCTCCAGTGTCATGGACATGAGCTTCGCAAATCAGGCCCTCTCCGCAGAATATATGGCGAAGGAACATGCGACACTCAAGAAACAGGTTTATCCGGTCCCCCTTGAGATAGACCAGGAGATCGCCCGGTTAAAGCTTTCGTCCATGGGGATCGAAATAGACACATTGACAGAAGAGCAGGAACGATATCTCTCCTCATGGGAGATAGGGACCTGATTTGATTCGCAGCATCTTTCATAACAAGGCAAAAGTGATGTCCATGTAAAAATTAAATGGATTTATGTGGAAAAAGATGAACGTCGAACATCGAACATCCAACATCGAACGTCGAATAAAAAAACAAAGATCCAATAAAGAACGTAGAGTTTACAGGCTGCCTTGAAAGATGAATCCCGCTGTGGCGGGACTGCCAGTGGGAAACGTCTAATCACGCCAAGCCACCTCCTCTGGGGGTGATAAAGTGAGAAACGAAAGGGAATCAACAAAATGAATACCCCAGATTCTACTCCCTCCCTGGATTTTATCCGGTCCATTATTACGGAAGACCTGAAAGCAAACAAAATCCATGGGACAATTCATACACGTTTCCCACCGGAACCCAATGGCTATCTGCATATCGGACATGCCAAGTCTATCTGCCTCAATTTCGGTATTGCGACGGAATTCGGCGGTCTTTGTAATCTGAGGTTTGACGATACAAATCCAATAAAGGAAGAGGAGGAGTTTGTTGAATCGATCAAGAAGGACGTCCGATGGCTCGGTTTTGATTGGGAAGACCGTCTTTACTACGCATCTGACTACTTTGATCAACTTTATAAATATGCTGTACAGTTGATCAAAAACGGCAAGGCTTATGTTGATGACTTGACTCCGGATGAGATTCGTGAATACCGCGGCACCTTAACTGAGCCAGGCAGGGAGAGCCCCTATCGCACACGATCGGTCGAAGAAAACCTGAGACTGTTTGAAAGTATGCGGGCAGGAGAATTCGAAGATGGCTCCCGGGTACTTCGGGCAAAGATCGATATGGCATCCCCTAATTTGAATATGCGGGATCCTGTTCTGTATCGTGTTTTACACGCTGCCCATCACAGGACGGGTAAAAAATGGTGTATCTATCCCATGTATGATTTTACCCATGGCCAGTCCGATTCCATCGAAGGGATTACTCACTCCCTCTGTACGCTCGAATTTGAAGATCACAGACCCCTATACGACTGGTTTGTAAATGAACTGAAAATCTTTGCTCCACAACAGATCGAATTTGCCAGACTCAATCTCTCTTATAATGTCATGAGTAAACGCAAGCTCATGGAATTGGTTGAAAGGGGCGATGTGACCGGCTGGGATGATCCCCGAATGTCCACTATATCCGGTATGCGCAGACGAGGGTACACGGCGGAATCAATCCGCAATTTTTGTGAGCGTATCGGGGTTGCCAAGAGAGAGAGTATGGTTGATATGGCGCTTTTGGACTATAGCATCCGTGAAGATCTGAACAAGCGGGCCCGGCGTGTGATGGCCGTATTGCGTCCCATTCGCGTGGTAATTGACAACTATCCTGAAGATGAGACCGAATACTTAGATGCCGAAAATAATCCGGAAGATCCCGGTATGGGGTCACGTAAACTTCCCTTTTCACGTGTGCTGTTTATCGAAAGGGATGATTTTCGTGAAGATCCACCCAAGAAGTTTTTCCGCCTGGCGCCCGGTCGTGAGGTGCGGCTGAAACACGCATATTACATCAAATGTGAGAGATTGGTTAAGGATGAAAAAACCGGTGAGCTGATTGAGCTCCACTGCACTTATGATCCAAAGACCCGGGGTGGATGGTCCGATGACGGGCGTAAGGTTAGGGGTACATTGCATTGGGTTTCAGCAGCCCACTCAATCGAGGCCGAAGTACGATTGTACGACCATCTTTTTGTGAAACCGAATCCAAGCGATGAAAAAGATGGCTCTGATTTTAAAGATCATTTAAATCCGAACTCATTAGAAACACTGACCTCCTGCCGGGTTGAGCCAAGTCTTGAAGATGCGACGCCGGGCATGGGCTTTCAGTTTCTCAGGTTGGGTTATTTTTGTGTTGATTCCGTTGATTCCTCAACCCACAGACTTGTATTCAATCGAACGGTGACTCTGCGTGATACGTGGGCCAAGATCGAGAAGACGCAGGAAAAATCTAAAATGCCGGGGAAAAGGAAAAAGGGTGCATGAAACTGGATGCAATATGCAGGATGCACGATGAAGGATAAAGGAAACGGCTGCTCATTCATTTCCATGAGCCATGAGCCTTGCGCCTTGCGCCTTGCGCCGATCTGCATAAAGGGGGGCGGGGACATTGCCTCGGGTGTTGCGTGGAGACTCCATCAGTGTGGGTTCAGGGTCTTGATAACTGAGATCCCGAGACCCATGGCCGTGAGGCGTAAAGTGGCATTCTGCGAGGCCGTGTATGACGGTCATGCAGAGGTGGAAGGGGTAGAAGCCCTGCTAATAGGTGAGGTGAGTGATAGCCGTCAGGTCTGGGATCAGGGGAAAATACCGCTACTTGTTGATCCTGAGTGTGAGGCGGCAAAGATAATTCAACCTGATGTGATTGTTGATGCAATCCTCGCCAAGAAAAACATCGGAACCTCTTTAAGTGATGCGTTTCTTGTCATCGCTCTCGGCCCTGGATTTGAAGCGGGGAGGGATGCGCATTTTGTGGTGGAAACCAACCGGGGTCATTATCTTGGCCGACTCTTGACTGAAGGTTCGGCAGAGCCAAACACCGGTGTTCCTGGAACGGTCGCTGGAATATCCACGGACCGTGTCCTACGGTCGCCCGGTAGGGGTGTTTGGCAAAGCGAGGTGGAGATTGGTGATGCGGTGAGGAAGGGCGGGGTGGTGGGATCGGTAGACGGTCAGCCCGTAAACGCCCTCATCAATGGGGTCTTGAGGGGAATGATCCGTCCGGGAATCCCCGTGACAGAGGGACTAAAGATCGGAGATATCGACCCCAGGGGGGTGAAGAAGAACTGCTACACCATTTCCGAAAAGGCCCTTGCCATAAGCGGTGGAGTGTTGGAGGGTATATTGAGGGTTTTTGGCTAATTCGCTACTAACCCCCTCGCTATCTCCGCGGCCTCTCCCATTATCCGGTCAAAAAGATCTCTTACCGTGGGAATATCATGGGCCATGCCGATACCCTGGCCGCATGAGATAATCCCTGCATCCAAATCCCCTTCATTATACATCTTCCTGGCTTTTTCTCCTGCGGCAATATTGAGGATCTCGGGTAAACCTGCCTGGTTTGCCTCGAGTTCCGCAACCTTATTGGCTGCTGTGTTGTTCCAAACCCTGTGGGTGGCGCCTATAGAGCGCATGACCAACATGGTATCGAGCTCACTCGCATTAATGAGCGCCTCCTTGAGTTTCTCATGGATCGGGGCCTCCCTGGTGGCCAAGAGGCGTGTGCCGATAATGACACCCTGGGCCCCTAAGGCCAGTATCGCAACAAGTCCCCTGCCGTCAGATACGCCGCCACCCCCAATTACAGGGACATTTAGGCTTTCCACAACCCGAGGCACCAATACGAGCGTACCCACATCTAACTTGCCCGTAGCGCCCCCGTTCTCGTAACCTACCACGGTGACGATGTCGGCGCCCATCTCCTGGACCTTGAGCGCATAACGAAGACCCACGCATTTGTGAATCCAGGTCAGGCCCGCCTCTTTGAACCGGGCACAGAGCTCTTCCGGTGCAGAATGTCCTGATGTCTCAACGATCTTAACCCCTTTTTCGAGCAAGACATCTAAGTAATCATTATTGTCAATGGGACGCATCATCGGAAAGAGGTTTAGATTGACGGCAAACGGCCTATCAGTGAGTTCAATGAGCTCATCGAGGGCCTCTCCAAAGGATTCACGGCTCTGATAAATTGCCGAAGCGAGGACGCCTAATCCCCCGGCATTGGAAATGGCCGCACTGAACGCAGCAGTTGTAATGGACATCATGGTCCCGCCGACAATGGGATACTCTATACCTAACATTTCCGTGATCTTAGTTTTAAACATTGATAACCTCCTCGGATTCTATGATTGATGATTGATGAACTCGTAAAAATTCAGAAAGCACCCGTTATTGTCATTCCCGTGAAAACGGGAATCCAGGAAAATCAATTCCACCGCGGCAAGAGTCACAGCCTTGGAGACTTTTTACGAGTTTGTCAATATTGAATATTGACTTAGGCGCTCCCTGATGCCTTCATGACGGACAGAGGCACTATCGATTTTCCTCGTTTTTGCGCTAATTCCATCAGGGTGACCTGGGCCATTTCAGGGGGTTCACGTCGTTCTGCATCTGGCTTGGGCTGAAGACTCATCGCCTCTGTTGTACAGGTCGTAACGCAAAGACCGCAGCCGATACAGCGATCCAAATCAACCACTGCCACGTCCTCATCACCTATGGTGATTGCATCCATCTGACACCGGTCCAGACAGACCTCGCAGGCGGAACAGAGATCAGTGTCTACCTCGGCATAATAGTTGGCAACGACCATTTCTACAGGCTTGGGGTGCTTTTTTAACCCCCGGAGCACACCGCAGCAATCTCCACAGCAGTTGCACATTCCCCCGGGATTCTGCGCATTAAACGGTTGCGGGACCAGGCCTGCCTCCTCACAGCGATCTAAGATCTCAAAGGCTTCTTCGTGGTTTATCCATCTACCCATTCCCTTGTCCACATAGTATTCAGCGTGTGATCCCGCCATAAGGCAGACCTCCACGGGTTTGTCGCAGGCCTGTCCCAACAGACCCTGCTGCACCCTGCAGATGCAATTGGCAACTGCGAGGCGGTCTTTTGATTTGACAATCGCCTTAGCATCATCGTATGGGACTACTTTCCATGCCACGTCAATGGCCTTGTTTACCGGGATCGTCCGCATCGGCACTATCTGCTGCGAACTCTGCTCGGTAAAGGCCTCCTCGAAATATTCCTCTATCAATTGAGCCAATTCGCGGTCCATGGTCCCGACCTGGTATTCATAGATCCCCACCACAAAAGGAGCTGCGCCATAGGCGGCCGACCCCTCTTTGCGTACGCGGAAGATTAAGCCTTTCTCCGCCATTTGTTCCAAGAGAGCTCCTACAGGCTCATGGTCCTGATTTAACCGTTCGGCAACCGCCTTGGGTGTTTCAAGCATCATACTCAGATTCAGATACATCCGTGCCTCTTCTGCAGTGAAGAGCTTCTCAAGGAGCTTCATCTCCACGCCCGAGGTTGTTGATGGAAAACCCACAGAGTATTGATCCAACTGTTCCCGCAACTCGTAGAAAACACTTTCTGTCATTTTAGCCCCCCTGTAAAACATCTTTTGGGTTCCAGGTTCGGTTTCATTTACTACAAATCCCCTCCGCAGACAAGAAGAATCCTGTTTTCACAATTTGCCAGGCATATCTCAATCAACAAGACGAATCTTGACTATGGTTTTTCACTGGCCTTAGGGCAAAAAAATAGCAGGTTAGACAGTCGCTAACCCGCTGTTTTTTAACCTTTATGGTTGGGGTGATCCCGCTTCCAGCGGGACGACACCCTGCTCCCAAAGCAACTACGCCTAATTTCTAAAACAACCGTAACTGACTAAAATGCCTGATTTTTAAGGCGTTACGCTATTTCCCAAATTCCTGGGAGTAGACGTTATTTCGTCTACCACGACTGATTTTGACTCAAAACGTCTACCAAAACGTCTACCACTTACCCCTTTTAATGAGCTCCTTTGCGCAGGGTTGCGTTGAAGGGGATGGGTAGTATATGAATTTGTTTAGAATGCGTAATTTGAGTTGGTGGGCAGAAGCAACAATTAATTTAATAAAAGATTGACTTATTGATCATGAAATAGGTATGAATATCCTAAATTGTAAATTGTAATACCTAAACCTTCTTAAACTGGGGAAGCAAGTGGCATGGGCTGGGTGTATAGCCAAGTAGCTTATAACTCCCGGATTTCAGACAGCGGTAATAAGCAACGCCTTTGGGTGAGTGTACCTGAAGGCGTTTTTTTTGTCTTAAATCTTTGGGCCGTGAGGCGGTATCCCTCGTCGGAGGGCGTCAGGTGTTACCGGATCATTGCTATTTCTTTTGAACCCAAAATGAAACGAGGTGAATCATGTCTGAACTATATTCTTTGATTTCATCCGCGGTGGCTAACGCTTCCGCCCTGCGTCTTGTTGTGCGACTTAGACCTGCCAATGCAGATGGGCTCGTTTATCCACCCACGTACGAACAAGGGCGACATATCTTCCGTCCCGCATGGATCGAGGGACAAGAGCGTGAGGCGGTTTTGCTTGACTCTGTGCAAAGCCAGGCAAACCGCATTGAGCTGGCTGTCCTTGATGCTTATCGTCGCAAGCGCATCAAATACCCGGATATTGAACTGGTGGTAAATGCAAAGACTGGTAAAGAGATTTACTCAGTCCTTCAACTTTCTCACCGGATATATGATGCTGCGTTACGTATGTCCACCATAGATGGCGTTCCATTCGGTGAATCTGAAATCGGACAAGCCCTCCACTCAGCCCGCACAGAAAAAGCCTCGCCATTGTATAGTCACGCGCCGATGACCCTGACTTTAGGCGGATGGGACAGTCACGGAGGCGGTGGCCCGTTGGTGGCCAAATTGCCTCGTTTGATTACCTCAGAGATCGTTGGCCTCGACGCCAAACCCGTTACGCGGGCGGCGGTAAAATTTGACCCCATGGACATCCGCAAGGATGCTGGCCCCTTGTACGAATCTAAAGATCCGAGCCACCTGTACGAAACCGACAAGAAAAAAGCAGTAGAGAAAAGCAAGGAATATAAGCCGTCTGAAGTCGGCCTCGGGAGTGTCCCCAGTCTTTCGGAGCATGGGTCTGTAATTACAGAAGCGGTTCAAACCAGTGTGGTTTCATGTGCTGCTGTTCGCCGTCTGCGGTTCGAGCTTGAAAATGAATCTTACGAGGACCCCCGCGACCACGCCGGGCAGACCACGGTCGTTGCGCTGGGGCTATTTGGTCTCCTTTCCCAAATGGATTCAGGCTACTACCTGCGATCCGGCTGCGATCTTATTCCAGTTGTTGAGCCTGAATTGGAAATCATCGGACGTACCCTGAACGATATTAAAACCTATGCCATAGATGGTACTAAAGCCCTGTTTGCACTTGAGGAGGCCCTGGATGCTGGGAAGGCACAAGGGCTCAAATGGAGGACAGATCCGGTAACGGCAGAGGCAGACGAACGTTTGGTCACCCTGGTCCAGAGAAGCCGCCAAGCTAAAGGCGAAGAGGACTGATGTACATTCGAGTCGATTTTCCAACAGGGCGATGCTACTCTGCCCAGGCCCACGATCCGTCTTCGTCGGAGTGGCCGCCCCATCCTTCGCGGCTGTTTTCTGCGCTTGTAGCATCAGGCTATCGCAGCGAAAATGGCATGACACCACAAAAACGGGGCGTGCTTGAATGGCTGGAGGCACTCTCACCCCCAATGATTGCCGCCCCACCCGCGGATCTGCAACAGGCCCCAGTGACCTATGTCCCCCCCGGGGATTCGGTTGGTCGTAAGGGCAAAAAGGGCCAAGAAAAATACGAGCATGGCGTACATCGATGGAGACAACCACGGCACTTCCCAAATGCAATTATCCTGGGAGAACCAGTAATATATTATGGATGGAAAACAGATCCTCAAGATGATTTCATCTCAGCTTTAGACGAGATAGCCGCCGGAGTCACCCACCTGGGGACATCCCATTCAATGATCATTATGACCGCATGTGCGGGAACGATGCCGCAGTCCGCAACCCTACTTCCTGACCCAAACGGGATCGACTTTTTTCGGGTTCCGACTCAGGGTCGATTGCGGGAATTAGATGCTGTCTTTGAGCGAAGTGCTGGCGTGCGTAGACCCGTTTCCGCTTGCGAACGGTTAGTGTCTTACCGTTCGGAGGGGGAAAAGCCAGAGCAAGTTCTCGCATCTGATACGCCCTTGATCGTTCTTCGTGTCACCGGGAGCATGCACGGTGCTGATACCGCCGCTTACCTGGGGCGAGCCCTGCGGCGCGCAGTGATGTCTGTGCTTGGCGATGGGGCGCCTTCAGCCGTACATGGGCATAACGGGGGACCTCACGTCGGCTGGCTTCCGCTTCCCGATGTGGGCCATCCGCACGCTAAAGGACGTATCATTGGAATTGGTATATTTCTCCCATCCGATATGGCCCCTAAACAGCGCCAAGAGGTACTGGCCGCGGTGGGCCGGGTACGTGAGTTCCGTCTCCCCGATGGCCGGGTAACCACCCTTATACCACCCATGCCTGGCGAACATCTCCCGGTTGCAATGGCTCGTAGTACTTGGACCAGGCCCTGTAATACATGGGCGACGGTCACTCCCGTTGTCCTCGACCGCCCGCCCAAGAGGCCTACCGAGGAACGCATTCGTCATGCGGTTTCTCAGTCTCTGGTTTTTGCCGACTATCCTGAACCCCGAGACATCAAGATCTCCACCTTTAGTGAATTCCAGGGTGCGCCGCCAGCCTTCCGTGTCCCAGCGGATAAACCCCGCTATCATGCAACCGTTTGTTTCAAGGAGCCTGTCGCAGGGCCGGTAATTGCCGGTCGGCTGCGTTACTTTGGGGTGGGACTCTTCCGTCCACTTCCTTCTTTCCGTTCAGCAGGTGCCCAATGAACTTCGAGTCGATGTTCAGTGCGATACACGGCTGTAGCCCTTTCCCATGGCAGTCTGAAGCCGCCCGTCGTTTGGTGGAGGGTGAGGTATTTGCTGCGGTAGATGTTCCTACTGCCTGCGGAAAAACCGCCATGATCGATGCTGCGGTGTTTTCAGCTGCCCATGGCGGTCCCCGTCGTATAGCCTTTATCATAGACCGCAGGGTAGTGGTTGACGAAGCCTATGCACGTGCACAGCGGATTGCCAGCGCCCTTGCTAACCCCTCAATGAAAGAGCTGTCCAAGCGACTGGGTCCGGTTCAAGTTGTTCGCCTTCGGGGTGGAGTATATGGAGATGACGACTGGTTTTTGTACCCTGAAAGGGTGACCGTTATTGTGTCTACAGTGGACCAGGTGGGTTCCCGTTTGCTTCACCGAGGTTATGGGGTCAGCCCGCGAATGGCCCCAATTCACGCGGGTTTCGTGGGAAATAATGCGCTTTATATTACCGATGAAGCTCACCTCTCAACAGCCTTTATCGAGACCGTGGAAGCTGCACGCCGGTATGGCGCCGACGTTCGTTTGATAACCATGACTGCTACCCCAGTTGCGGATAAAGGTGCCACCGTCCGTCTTTCCCTTGATGACCTGGCAAACCCTGTCCTTAGTCGGAGGCTCCAGGCTTCAAAGCGAGCGCAATTAATGATTGGGGATACGAAGGAATCCGATTTCGTGAACAAGGCTGTTTCAGCAGCCGAAAAGCTATCAGAATCGGCCAGAATCATTGGAGTGGTTGTAAACCGGGTGGTCACTGCTCGAAATATCCACCAAGCCTTGATTAAACGTAAACACCGAGCGGAACTGCTTACTGGTCGCGTACGACCCTATGACCGCGATCATTTGATGGACCGTCTTCTCCCGGAGATCCGTGCGGGTAGAGTCCGGACAGACGGAGAAATTTTGTTTATTGTATCCACCCAGACAGTTGAAGTAGGCGCCGACATCGATTTCGATGCCCTGCTCACAGAAGCAGCTCCCCTCGATTCCCTACGCCAGCGCTTTGGTCGCCAAGACCGCCTCGGCGAACTTGGTGATACGCAGGGAGTGGTCCTTTACCGGGAACCGAAGCTCAACAAAAACAAGGAGCCAATTCCCGACCCAGTATACGGAATGGCCACCCATGATGCATGGGAATGGTTGCAGACAGTTGCCGAGGACGGTTGCATCAATTTCGGCGTAGCTGCCATAGCGGATACAATTCAGCGGTTGCCACCCCCGGTCATCGAAGCTAAGCACGGCCCAACCCTCCTGCCAGCACACATCAAGCTGTTTTCTCAGACCGGCCCGGAAGCGCCGGAATTCGATGTTTCCCCATGGCTCCACGGTGCGGGAAGCGGTGCTCCTGATGTGTCGATCGTCTGGCGGGCGGATCTCCCTCCTGGGAATAATGCTCAATGGGTGGAAGTAGTGAGGTTACGCCCGCCTCTCACCAGGGAGGCGCTGGAAATCCCTATCTATGCGGCTCGTTCGTGGTTGAGAGGCCGTAGACCACAGGACATTACTGATCTGGAAGGTGTTGCGCTGAAACCACCTGATGAAAACGCTCTGGGCAGGCCAGTGCTATGCTGGCGAGGCCCTGACGACTGCAAGGTGCTTTACCCGCGTGACGTCCGACCGGGTGATACCCTGGTGGTTCCAGCACAATACGGCGGGTGTGACATCTATGGGTGGGCTCCAAACAAAAAGAGGCCGGTAGAAGACATCGCCGATTTCTGTTCCCTTGAACGACAAAAGAATCATGTTGTGCGATTAGTGCCAGGGCTAATGAACTGGCTGGGATCACGTGAATCACAGATACATGAAGCAGTTACAGAGTTGATATCTGCTGAGACAGAGGTTGATCCGGAAATGGGTATTGATGAGAACCGCGTCAAAACAGCCCGTTCCGGACTTCGCGCCCTGCTGGCAGAGGTGGACCACCCATTCATCATTGCCTTTAGGCGTAAGTTTGTGATCGAACGACATCCGGCCGGTGTGGTGCTTCGAGGGCGAGTAATCGACGAGATTAACGTAACTTTTAGCGGGGGCGTGCGCGTGGAACTGGACCATCACTTGGAAGGCGTTGCGCGGCAGGCCGATATGCTGGGGGCTGGCCACCCTGAGAGCCAGCGAATATCTATGGCCGCCCTTCAGCACGACCTGGGAAAAACCGAGCCTCGTTTTCAGACCATGTTGCACGGTGACCCTATTGCCGCGGCGCTCGGTCCGACCCTGGCCAAGTCTGGACTGCGCAAACTTTCAGAAATCCGGGCCGCTTACACTGAATCAGGGTTACCCGCAGGTTTTCGGCACGAATTAGCCTCGCTGGCGCAATCCGGTGAATCGGAGCGTCTGGTTCGCCACCTGATCGGCACCCATCACGGTTACGGGCGCCCGTGGTTTCCGGTCTGTGTCGACCCAGAAGCACCAGGAGCAAAAGAAATTTGGTTGGGCAGCTCGTGGGCACAAACATTCGCGGAACTGGTTGATAAACACGGCCCCTGGGCCATGGCAGGCATGGAGCTGTTGCTTCGGGTGTCAGATATCCGGCAGTCGATATTGGAACAGGAAAATAAGGATGCATGATCTCCCAGGACTTACAGCTGCATCACCCATAGGATTTCTGGCCGCACTCGGGATGCTTCGGGTGCTGGTCTCGGACCGCCATCTGAATGTCCGGCTGGGCTGGCGGAATGGGCATGCTGTCGTCGATGGTATAGACCCCGACAAGGCTATCTCGGAGCTTGCTGCCAATATGGAAGGCCGGAATGGGGCGCCTGAGTTCAACTGGGCCGATACGCCCAGGAAGATCCCCCCTGAAATCTATTGGGATGCTTGCGAGGAAATGGCCGGGGACGAACGCGCCCTTGGTTTCATGGCAGGGTGGGCATCCGACACCATATTACGTAATGGGTCTGTTGTTGTTACGCGAATGGATATGACTTCCGGGCAGCAGAAACTCTTGCGGGACCTGCGAAGGCTCGCCCAGAGGGTTGTAATAGATCATTTTCACCATGCACTTATGGGAGGTGCCTACGAAGACCAATCTTCCTTTGGTCTCGATCCGATTGCAGTGCGCACGCACGCCCACGAGCACAGGGCACCAACCAAAACCAGACGTCCGGGCAAGCCAGGACTCATATGGCTCGCCTTCGAGGCGATCCCGCTCCATCCTGTGGTGCCGGTTGCCACCAACAGGGAGAAGACTACCGGATGGCGAAAAGGTTCTGATACCGCTTACGTATGGCCCATATGGAAAGCGTTGCTGAGCCTGGAAGAAGTGAGCCTGTTAAGAGGTCTGCCAGTAGAGCGGTTGCACATTCGACCAGGAGTGACGGAAGTGTGGGCCTCCAGATACGGAAAAAGTGGAAAATATGGCATGCTGTTTCCTGCACAGCGCGAACGTTGAGCTCACAGGAAAACCCAGGGAGGTTCGCGGAAAAGGTTTTCTGTGAAATATCAAGGGGTTGGAATGACAGCTGCAAAAAGGTCCAAAAAACTGAAGGCAGTAACAGAAGGGTTCGCGGAAACTGCCTTAAAAACCCTGTGTCAGAAGCAAGTTACGCGGGCGCAGGTGCTCTCCCGGTGAAAGCCGGGACTACGTTGAAGCCTTGGAAAAGATGAAACCCTGGCACAATTAACAGGGTGCTCTCCCGGTGAAAGCCGGGACTACGTTGAAGCCCGTAACCATCACACACCTCGTCCATCGCTCTCTGGTGCTCTCCCGGTGAAAGCCGGGACTACGTTGAAGCAGCGTGTCGTGGATCTCAAATAAGTCTCGGCCAGGGTGCTCTCCCGGTGAAAGCCGGGACTACGTTGAAGCGCTTTAGTCAACTCTGCACGGGCTTGGAAATACTGGTGCTCTCCCGGTGAAAGCCGGGACTACGTTGAAGCTGAAGTGGTTGCCATATCATATCGTCTATCATCAAAGTGATCTCCCGGTGAAAGCCGGAACTACGTTAAGGTTTTATTGGTGGCCTTCGGGATGTTCATAGGGAAGCACGTAAGAAAGAGGAAAAGAGGATTCAGTGTAGCCTAAGACGAGCCAGAAGAAAGGAGGAGAAAAGATTGGCCCTTGAAAAGAAAGAGCGTCTGCGGAAGCAACGTGAGGCGAAAGGGATTTTTTTGAACTGGAAAAACTAAGGACTGAAATCTCAAAATTCCAAAAACCAAACGAAAACCGGCCCGGTTGCTTCCCCCTGTAAATTCAAACTCGTTTTTCAGAAACCTTGACAAAAAACATTACTTAAAACCTCAAAGAGCAACGAAAAACACGACAAGACTTTTCCTATAAGCGAGGCCTTAGGACGAACCTGCACAGGATAAGGGCGAAAATGGTCCATACTGTAGGGTATGGACCAGGCTGAGAACGGTGCTTGTCGTTGATCTCGGGGAGCCGGAGACCGATTAAATAGATACAACCCTGAGAAGATATCATATGAGGCTCCACCGGGGCGCTTTTCTTGGCGACATAATGTGAACCCCTGCATAACTCCGAATTTTTGTAGGATATACAGAAACTGCTCAATCACTGGTTGGTTTTTCTTAAAGATGCAGCAACTGGAGGTGACCAATGCCAAAGACCAAGATATTCATCGGCTCATCAACGGCAGCAAAGGCTCAAGCACGAGTTGTGGTGAGAGATCTCACTTTCCCTGGCATAAAGTTTCTTCCCTGGTGGGACGCATTCACCCCAGGAAGGACACTTCTCGAGGAATTGGACCTCATCCGGACAAAGGTGGATGCAGCCATCCTCCTCTTCTCTCCAGAGTCACAAACTACGTTGCGGAAGATTACGCACAGCATTCCGAACCTGAATGTTCTATTTGAATTCGGCTACTTTTATGGGCATTTTGGCAAGACAAAGACAGCGATCCTGAAGTACGGGGATTTCTATCTCCCTTCAGACCTTGGTGGTCACATCTACATTTACGGTGGAGCCAAGTTCAAACGAGGTAGGGCCTTCAAGCTCCTTAACCGCACAAAACAGCAATTCGCCAAGTGGATCGAGAGTCTGTAGCTCCCAACCAACCATTCCATGCGACGGCAGATAGCCACGCGTGAACAGTTATGTTAAGTGTAAAGTATCATAACCTTATTGCTATGTATCAGGGTGATATGTTTGTAATAAAAAGTGACTTTATGGGGAGTTTTAAACTCGGAGACAATATCAATCACAGCTTACGAGTTCTTGCTTTACTATACAAACAACAATCAAATGGTACTCCAGAACAGCAATCGCTTCTATGTAAACCAATAATCATCCTTATTGCTTCAATTTGTGAAGCATTGCTTTATGATTTCCATTTGAGGCTTCAAACATACACGTCTGAGGGCGTAAAAAATATTGCACAAGAGGTTATGGACTACGTAGGAAGTAAAAAAATAGATGAATTTGCGAAATATATCGCCAGCGCAAAGAAACATGATCTGTTTGAAGCATCTGACACAAACTTTTATGAAGCTTTAGATTCGATCAGGAAGTTGAGGAATCGAATACACATACAAAACGCCAAGAACCATTTTGAGCCAGATGATAGGAATGCATTTACTTTAAAACGACAAACAACATCTGAAAAAGTGCTTGAGAAGGTTATGAAAACGATGGCTACAAAGTATAGCCGAGATAGGGATCGATACGGCTGTGTTGCAGATTTTAGAATCCCATGGAATGAACATTTTAACAGTCAATAGGTACACTTAACCACCTGCTGCAGGCGACAGCGTAAAAACCACGCTGCCCCTGAGCAGCGCGTTATTTTTTTTACCCCAACAAGGAGTCGAAAATGGAACAAATCTCAGAAAAATTCTCGTTCAAAGGTTATGGCGTTCACATTTATCATGTTGTGACCGATGGCCAAAAGTGGCATTACGATATTGTAATAACCTCCCCGATAGACCGTCGTGACGTAGACGAATATAGGGAATGTAGAGAATGTTCCGCCTCAAACGCACAAGACGTGATTGAAATTGCAAAACAATTCGCCATTTCTTTCATATCAAAACGAACAGACTAAGATGGTGGAAGGGGATTTGAAAATGGGATAAAACACAACAGGAAGAGATAGTATGAAAACCATTACCTGTTCTGATGGTTCAAGATATGTCGGTGAGTGGGACTATGGGGAAAAACAGGAAACTGGGAGGGGCGATGTTTATTGACAGTAGGGGGTGTGGCAGGCAAGCGTTGAAACGCTCACCCGCCACTATTTTACAACAGCAGGGCAAGAATGAATGTCGCAATGACCCAAAGGATCTTAGCAGCATCCACCAGGACTCCTACTGTTATCTGGCACTTTAACATAATAAATACCTCGTATGTTAAAGCCCAGGCGCCTGGGCGTTCATACCCAGCATTTATATCGCGCCTGCTGCGGGGCGCTATCCCAAAGCCTTGATCAGAGACTCGGGGAGTCGGGTAGTTAAACTTTTAGATTGCCCTTTTCAGCGATTGCGACCATTTGGGTCTCGGGGCGGTCTACCCCGAATTCGCATCAAGGATCCATCAGTTTCCACCCATAAGCCGGGGATACCAACCCCGACACCGGCGGTGGTATACCGCCTATCCAGCAGGTTCCAGGTTTCCTCCCGGTTCCTGTTTGGGTTCGCAAAATCGAAGTTATTCATTAATTTAATAATAGAAGTATTTGAAGTCAAGACATCTAAACCCCAAACCCTGAATTGAGATCCCACCAGGACCTCGGAGCTATTATCAGGATCGTCAAAATGGACCGGACTTCCGGGAGAGCGAAAACCCCACCGAAAAAACCCCAAAAATGACCCTAAAATCCAAAACTCAAAATAAGTAAGATGGGGGACGTTGGTGCAGAAAGTGTTTGACCGTTGACCCAGGTTATGAGACCCTATGGATATGCCGAGATTAGCAAGATTAGATGCCCCGGGTGTATTGCATCACATTATGGGGCGTGGAAT
>Ga0208902_1000661_pt1 | contig 17401 bp, 12 predicted proteins | sample AntAceMetag02UKH_FD_184767 | JGI IMG/M metagenome (GOLD analysis project Ga0208902, IMG submission 184767) | Saline lake microbial communities from Ace Lake, Antarctica - Antarctic Ace Lake Metagenome 02UKH (SPAdes) (version 2) | ecosystem: Environmental > Aquatic > Non-marine Saline and...
TAACCTCTATTACCAGGAAAATCAGAGAGCGGAGCTGACCGGTTTGGCCGCTGGAAAAGCCTATGGAGAGGCAGAAAAATATGAAGCTGACAATGACTTTCGGAACGCGGTGGATGCCTATGACCGTGCTCTGGGATTTGTCGAAAATTACCAGGATGCCGCCGCCCGCCGTGAGAAGATACTTGATTCAGTGACCAGCCGGCTCTTTATTATATGTGATGACTCGGGGATAGATCCTCAAGCTGCCCGTATTGTTACCAGGGGTATCGGCGCCTCGGCTATGTCGCAACGTCCCAGGTTTTTAAAACTGGCGAAAGACCGGGATTCAGCTACCGCTATCTGTAATGTGGTGATCGAGGACGCAAATTTTATGGATTCCGGCTGGAGTTCGCACCGGGATAGCCGAAAAGTTCAGGTAGATGTATATAATAAGAAAGGCAAGAAGACCGGAACCGTAGAGAGAAGAGCTTACTGGACCATATATCGCCGGGAAACTGTATTTACACTCTCGTCCGGCTTTACGGTAAAATCTGAGGTTGCCGGTGAACCGGTTCCCTCGGGCCGGGCCTCAAAATCCGCTTCCAGCGAGGTTAGTTACGCGCACTGGCATGGCGAAAAGTCCGGTGTGCCTTCTGATGTTTTGGAGATGTCCAGCAGTTCCGGTCCTCCTAAAAGCCGGGCGACCCTGACCGGGGAGTGTGCCGGAGCCGTTGTCCGTGAGTTGGGACATAAACTGTTTCTGGGGTATAAATGATAATTTAGCGCCTTTGGCGCTAAATTAGTTTTGAAGAACGACCATCATTATTGTATTAAATCTATATTGGCAAAACTACTAATAGTCCCACTTGTATTTTAATGAAATTCGTTATTATAATTTCAATTGTCTTGATCGTCATTTCGGCCGGGTGCGCCACACCTAAGATCGGCAGTCCGATCGCGACCAGCAAGGTGCAGCAGATCCGCTCCGGTTATACCACCAGGGATGATATCCTCAATCTCTTTGGAACCCCCTTGCGTAATGTCGCCGGGGAGACGGGAGAGATATGGGTCTACCGCTATCTGGACGGAAAAGGTGTGGGGCAGGAGTTGGTGGTATCCTTCAACGGGGATAAGGTTAGTATCTTTAGTTACCGGTAAGGAATGGGGAGTGGAGAACGAAAAAGCGAATAACGAACCGCAGAATATCGAATGTAGAATGTCGAAGTAAAAGAAGCAGTATTGATATCCCGCTCTTGATAATGTACGGGGATGATAATTTTCCTCAGATTTTACAGCAGAGCAAGCTTCTGCTGAAGAAAGCCCGGGGTCTCGCCCTACCTGTTGCCTATAAGGTTTTAAAAGGGAAGACCCATTTCTCAAAAATCCTATCCTTCGCGAATGAGGATTGTGAAGCCCGGAATACCATTGTTGAGTTTATTGCGCAACCTCGTTAGCGAGACTTTTTCCAACAAGCTTGAGCCCAACCCTAATAGAGAAGCCGATATAATTAAAAATCCTGATCTCTAAATCCGAGATGCTGGAAGAGAATTTAACGGTTAGGATGTAGGAATTCCTCTTCAACCTCATTTTCCCGATAGTTTTTAGATGTTCTCTCCGCTATAATTATCTTCATAATTAAATCCAGGAATGCAATGAGAACTACCGGAAAACCGTTATTTAAATCCGATTATTGGATTATTATAGCTTTTAGTATAGCCATTGTGCTGACTTATTTCTTTCTCCACGACATCTACCGGCCTGACAATTATGACGATCCCGGATTCCTGTCATTTGTATATAACTATATAAATAAAGGAATATCCCATGATGTTGTCTTCGGAACCAATCACCAAGACGGGTATTCCGGCCTGGTTCTCTTCGGAAAGTCCTGCGGTTATCTTTATGGATCCGTTCTGGGTTTGCTCGGCTGGACCCGGAGCACTTCTCATCTGATATCAATAGTTTTAGTATTATTATCCGCGTTCTTCTGGTATCGAATAATTTATAAACTGGGATTTTCCATTCGATTCGCCCTCTTTTTTTCACTCGCCCTTCTTCTTCTTGAACCATGCTTCGGAGCCGCCAACCAGGCCCGATCAGATGCCCTCTGTTTCTTTCTGCTTTCGTTGGCCCTGCTCTTATTCATAAAAAGAGTTTATCTGCTCTCCGGCTTCATCGCCATGGTCTCCTTTGAAGTTCACCCGGTAGGCATCAGCACTTTCTTCTACATTCTGGCCGTGGCCCTGGCCCCGCTGGGTAACATAAAAACCAGGGAGAAGAATCCGTACCGTTCGATCTCTGGTTTCGCCGTGGGTATTATGTTTGGGGCGGTTTATTACTATATTCTTCATCGAAACGCTTTGCCGCTTCTCTTCTCTACACTGGCAACAGGGAACCGGGGGGGATTCGAGATAATTCCGATACTTTCGGAATACTTTTTCAAAACCAAATACTATCGCCACATTCCCGAACTAATTCTCATCATAGGTTGCGCGGGGATATTTGTTGCCAGGAAATACTGGCGAAAGAATCGATTGGCGGCCTTATTATTCTTAGCCGGTTGCGCTATTGCCCTGGTTATCCGGCGGCCAAACTTCATGTATATGATCTTTCTCTATCCGGCTTTTTTACTTCTGATACTCTATGTATTTCAGGAGTCCGGGCGACTTCGGTTAATCATGGTGATTGTATTAATTTATCTCATCCCCCAGTATGCGTTTGTTTATTTTCAGAATCGCGATTTTAAACTCCCACGGTATATCGGAAAGGTTATAAGAGTGGTCCCGGATGACGGCCTCCCCGTTTTAGGAAGTCCGAATGACTGGTTCGCTTTTCAGGACCGTGACTTTTATACATTGGACTATCGGAAAGGTATCGAGAGTTTGGATTTAAAGGAGTTCTACCTGATTGAAAGTGGTACATACCGGAACGGGGAATACAGCGCAGCCAGATCGATTATCCGGGGAAATTATCTTACCCGGGAGGTAGGGCAATTTAAGGATAGGGGAAAATCAACGGTGGTGAAGAAAGTAATTCGATTTAGAAAAGATCGTTTTGAGCCGGCAAAGCCGGATAAAAACGAATAACTTCAGGCACTTTAGGCACTCCCGAGCGGATTATCACCGAAAAACCACATTTCTTGGAGTTTCCCTCATCGCCGGATCGAACCGGCTGATATTTTCAACCAAATCTATCCCGTCATTCTGCGACGCGACTTCGTGTCCCGCTCCCCGCAGGGACATCTCGATCGAGGCGACAATATCAATGTCATCATCTATGATATATACCTTCATCTTAAAATTTCCTTTTCCTTTTTTTAACTTCTTCGAAAAGCATTTTTTACCACGAAGGACACGAAGTTCACAAAGGAATTTAAAAAATCAGGAATAATTATAATAATTCTGTTATTTCTTCGTGTTCTTCGTGAACTTCGTGGTGAATATAGTATATATGAATAAGGTATTGCTAATGAACTACTTGTTTTTCAAGAATTGAGTTCATTTTCGGAAATGGAGCTAACGCTCGTCTGAATATACCCAGGCAATACGCCAGTGTTATCTTGTAGTTTGTAATAGGGACTCTCGCCCGGGAGCACTGCATAATTCGGGAAAGAACCTCTCCCCGATTATTTTTAAAATATATAGTGGACTGGCAGGCAGTATACGCTATATGATTCATCCTCATTAAAGGAGACCGGGACCATTGTGATTAATTCGAATTATCCATAAAACGGGTTTAATAAAACTGATAATAATTATAACAGATCTGTTCTAATCTGATGATTGTGACATAAACGAACGGCCGGAAGGAGTATGTATTGATGAATACGAGTACCGATATCTGTTGCGGGGAAGAGGCAAGCGAAGAGGATTTGCTCTCAAGACTCGATGATCTGATTGAGGAGTACAAGGAAAAGCCGGGAGGGCTGATCCCGGTTCTTCAGATTGCACAGAGGTTGTTTGGCTATCTTCCGGAAAATGTCCTGAAACGGGTCAGTCTGGGGTTTAATAAATCCTATAGCGAAGTAGCCGGGGTGGTTAACTTTTATTCGTTTTTTTCCACCCAGCCTCGGGGCAAATACTTAATCCGGGTCTGTCTGGGGACTGCCTGTTATGTCCGGGGGGGGAAACGGTTGCTGGATGAAATCAAGAAACAACTTGAGATAGATGTCGGGGAGACCACACCGGATCAAATCTTCTCTCTCGATGTGGCCCGCTGTTTCGGAGCCTGCGGTCTGGCCCCGGTCATTACAATCAACGATACAGTTCATCAGAGGGTGAAAGAAACCAAACTTCGGGAACTGCTCAATTCATATCGGAATGGGACAGTGGATAATGGTGAAGGAGAAGAAGAATGATAAAAAAAATCGAAACCGGCGAAGATCTGAATACGCTCCGGGAAGAATCCCTGGGAAACTTACTTCCCCGTATTCTCTCTCCGGAAGAAGCGGAGGGGAAAAATCTCCCCATTCAGATTTTGGTTTGCGTGGGGGGCGGATGTCTGGCTTCAGGTTCCCGGAAGATTGTGGACGCCCTTAAGGACGAGATCAAGCAGCACGGGCTTTTGGAATCAGTGGAGGTAGTAGAGACCGGCTGCATGGGGCCCTGCGTGTTCGGTCCGGTAGCCAAAATAATGCCGGAAGGTATTTTTTACCAGAAATTACAACCCGACGATGTTCGTGAAATTATCGAGCAACACATTATTAAAGGTAGGGTGGTGGAACGTCTGCTTAATAGAGACGCGATGGGGAAACCGATCGCTCGAAGAAACGATATCGAATATTTCAAAAAACAGAAAAAGATTGTGCTTCGCAACTGTGGAATAATCGATCCGCTTAAAATCCAGGAATATATCGCTCGCGACGGTTATCAGGGGCTTGCCCGGGTGTTAACCGGAATAAAACCTGAGGAGGTAATTGAAACTGTCTTTGATTCCGGTTTGCGGGGTCGGGGAGGGGGCGGATTTCCTACCGGGTTGAAATGGAAGCTTACCCGGGCGGCAAAAGGGAGGCCCAAGAATGTGGTCTGTAATGCTGATGAAGGAGATCCGGGGGCTTTTATGGACCGCAGTGTGCTGGAGGGCGATCCCCACAGCGTTATCGAGGGGATGGCGATTGCCGCCTATGCTGTTGGAGCTTGTCATGGTTATGTCTATTGCCGGGCGGAGTATCCGGTAGCCGTGGAACGGCTAACCCGGGCCCTGGACCAGGCAAGAGGGTATGGATTACTGGGTAAAAATATCCTGGACACTGGATTTGATTTTGATATTGAAATCCGGATGGGTTCCGGAGCGTTTGTCTGCGGGGAGGAGACAGCCTTGATGGTGTCAATCGAAGGATATCGTGGGGAACCCAGACCCCGGCCCCCGTTTCCGGCCAATAAAGGTTTATGGGGATTGCCCACGTTATTAAATAATGTGGAAACCTTCTCCAATATACCAGCTATTATTTTAAACGGTGCTTCCTGGTATTCCTCCTTTGGCACGGAGAAGAGCCGGGGAACAAAAGTCTTCGCTCTGGCCGGCGCGGTCAAGAATACCGGACTGGTTGAAGTCCCGATCGGCATCCAGCTGGGCGAACTTATCTATGATATCGGCGGCGGCATTCAGGGAGGAAGGCCTTTTAAGGCTGCTCAGATCGGGGGTCCATCCGGGGGCTGCATTCCCCGGGAATACCTCAATGTTTCTCTTAATTATGAGTCGTTGGCCGAGCTAGGCGCGATCATGGGGTCGGGTGGACTTATTGTCATGGATGATAACACCTGCATGGTGGATGTGGCCCGATTCTTTATGGAGTTTGTACAGGAGGAATCCTGCGGCAAATGTACCCCCTGTCGGGTGGGAACTAAACGCCTGCTGGAGATTCTGGAGCGAATTTGCCAGGGGGAGGGAGAAGAAGACGATATCGAACGTCTGATAACTCTAGCTTCCGAAATCAAGGAGACCGCTCTCTGTGGTCTGGGGAAGACGGCTGCCAACCCGGTCCTATCCACTATCCGGCATTTCCGAGATGAATATGTGGCTCATATTCGAGATAAACACTGTCCGGCGGGGGTCTGTCCCGCTTTGGTAAGATCCCCCTGTCAGAATGCTTGTCCGGCTGGTGTGAATGTACCGGGATTTGTCTCGCTGGTAAGCGAGAAACGATATGCCGAGGCTCTTCGACTTCACCGGGAACGAAATCCTTTCGCGGCTGTCTGTGCCCGGGTATGTTTTCATACCTGTGAAGATCACTGCCGGAGAATTACTCTGGATGAGGCTGTCTCCATCCGGGCCATCAAACGTTTTATGGTGGATCAGGAGGTAACGATCCAGGTTCCGGAAATGCGTGAGAACAAAGAGAACGCGGAAAAAAATATTGCGATTATTGGTGCCGGACCGGCGGGTCTTTCCTGCGCGTATTTTTTGGCACGGCTGGGATATCATCCCACTGTCTTTGAGGCGGAACATCGACCCGGAGGGATGATGGTCCAGGCAATTCCCGCTTATCGGTTGCCGCGGGAAGTGCTGGCCCGAGAAATTCGAATGATGGAACGAATCGGGGTGAGGATTGAGACTAACAAAAATCTTGGCCGGGATTTCAATCTGGGAGAATTAAAGCGGGAGGGTTATGATGCCGTTTTTCTGGGAGTAGGAGCTCCCCAGGGAAAACTTATGAGGATTCCGGGAGAAGATAGTGAAGGGGTAATTGAGGCGCTTGGTTTTCTTAAACAATACAATGTTCGGGGATCGTTTCCGGTAGGTAAAAACGTTGTCGTTATTGGCGGCGGAAACGCGGCTGTGGATGCGGCTCGAACCACCCTCCGCCTGGACGCCGAGACGGTAACGATTATTTATCGTCGAACCCGTAATGAGATGCCGGCCTACTCTGAAGAGATTGAAGAATCTGAACACGAAGGAGTGCGTCTTATGATGCTGACTGCTCCGATTGCCATTGAGACCGAGGAAGGTAGGGTAGTGGGGGTAAAATGCCACCGGATGAAGCTGGGAGAATATGATCGTTCCGGGAGAAGACGGCCTGAAAACGAAGAGGCGGAAGATTTTATTATACCAGCTGATCAGGTGATAACTGCCATAGGTCAGACCATTGATACTACGGAGATCCTGAAAGATTTTGAATTAAAACTAAATTCAAGGGGATTTATTGAAGTTGATCCGGTGACCGGACAGACTTCACGGGAATGGATTTTCGCTGGAGGAGACGCGGTAAGTGGACCGAGTTCAGTAGTAGAAGCAGTCGCGGCGGGGGAGAAAGCCGCGGTGGGAATAGACGCTTTATTGACGGGGAAAACCCATGCTTTCTGGCGTGAATGTAAGGATTCGGATGTTTACTTTGATCCTGACGCGGAACCGTCGGATGATCCACGGGAGAAATTACCCTTGATTTCGGTAGAGCGGAGACGGAACAATTTTGATGAGGTTGAGCTCCCCTGGGATGAGGCTACCGCCATCCGCCAGGCGAAACGCTGCCTGCGGTGTGACTATAGAGCATAAAAAAGGAGTAGTAAACGATGCCCACATTGACCATTGACGATCAGCCGGTGGAAGTTCCGGAAAATACCACCATCCTGGAAGCGGCTCGTACCATCGGTATACGAATTCCCACCCTCTGCTATCTGGAGAATCTGAAAGGAATCGGGGCCTGCCGGGTCTGCCTGGTTGAGGTGGAAAATCACAAAGAATTGGTAGCTTCCTGTGTCACTCCGGTAGCCGACGGGATGAATATTCATACCAACAACCAACGGATCCGAAAAGCTCGCCGGGTTGTTATTGAACTGCTCCTCTCCGAACATGGAGGAGACTGCCAGACCTGTGAACGGAGTGGAGACTGTGAACTGGAAGACCTGGCCAATCGAATGGGGATCAAGAAGATTCATTATCCGGGAGAGAAGAAGCCCCGGGTGATTGATGAAAGTACCCCCGCTCTCCGGAGGGATTCCGGTAAGTGTATCAACTGTCGCCGTTGTATTACGGTCTGCAGTGAAGTTCAGGGGGTTTACGCGCTTGCTCCGCAAAACCGCGGCTTTAAAACGGTAATCGGGCCGGCTTTCGCTCAGAATCTTGACACGGTAGCTTGTGTTCAGTGTGGACAATGCGCGGCGGTCTGCCCGGTAGGCGCGATCACGGAAAAAGATCAGATTGATGAAGTCTGGGAGGCTCTCGACGATCCCAAGCAGTGGGTGATAGTACAGACCGCTCCCGCGATTAGAGCCGCATTAGGCGAATGTTTTGGCTTACCTCCCGGGACACTGGTGACCGGAAAGATGGTAACCGCCCTGCGGAAACTTGGCTTTCGAGCGGTTTTTGATACCAATTTTGCGGCCGATTTGACTATCATGGAAGAAGGAAGCGAACTCCTGCAGCGTCTCAAGAGAGCTATTCTGGAGAAACAACCGGTGGCGCTGCCTCAGTTCACAAGTTGCTGCCCCTCCTGGATTAAGTTTGCCGAATATTTTTACCCGGAATTTTTGCCCAATATCTCGACCTGTAAATCTCCCCAGCAGATGTTTGGCCCGATTGCGAAAACTTATTATGCCGAAAAGATTGGCAAGAAACCGGAAGAAATAACGGTGGTCTCGGTTATGCCCTGCACCGCTAAAAAATTTGAAGAAGATCGACCAGAGATGTGCGCTAGCGGAGTTAAAGATGTTGATTATGTTTTGACAACCCGGGAGTTGGGACGGATGATAAAACAAGCCGGGATTGATTTTCTGGCTCTGGATGATGATCAACAGGATTCCCCCCTGGGATTGTCCTCAGGCGCGGCGGATATCTTCGCCAATACCGGAGGGGTAATGGAAGCGGCTCTGCGAACCGCCTATGCAATTGTTACCGGTCGCCCTCTTCCCGTTCCTAACTTGCATATTGCAGCAGTAGAAAGTTTGGAAGGGGTAAAAGAGGCATCTCTGACCATTGAAGATCCTCTTGAAGAGTGGTCTTTTCTGGCCGGCGTCACCGTTAAGGTTGCCGTGGCCCATGGACTGGCCAATGCCCGCAAACTTCTGGAATATATCAAGGCTGGACACGGTGAATATCATTTTGTAGAGATCATGGCCTGCCCCGGCGGCTGTATTGGTGGCGGCGGTCAACCCCGGATGACCAACAATGAAGTCCGTCAGGCCCGAATTAATGCGATCTACCGGGAGGATGAAGGAAAAAAACTTCGGATGTCGCATGAAAATCCGGATATTATCGCCCTCTACCGGGAATTTTTAGGTCAACCGCTGGGAGAACGGTCTCACCACCTGCTCCATACCACCTACCGGGAGAGAAGCAGGGTATAACCCGATTTATTCATAAATCGGGTTAATATTGAACGAAAAATATTATCCAGGATTATTCATGAAATATTTTAATTTTCATGAATAATCCCGGATAAGTGATAACCTTTAAAGATAATTCAACAATGGGAGGTTGCAATGAGTTTAACCGTCAGAAGACTGCTTGAGAAAAAAGGCCACAAAATTTTCTCCGTTTCCCCGGAGACCACAATTTATGAAGCTATTAAAGTTCTGGTGAAAAAGCAAGTTGGCGTGGTGGTTGTAGTGGATGAAGGCCGCCTAGTTGGTGTACTCTCCGAACGCGATATCATTCGACGGGTTGTTTTCGAAGAAACCTGCACAAAAGAATGTCCGGTCAAAGAGGTTATGACCCGGGATATGGTCTCCGTAACCCCGGAAGACAAACTGGAAAAATGCATGATGATAATGACCGAAAAGCGATTCCGCCACCTGGCAGTAAAGGATGGCAATGAATTGTTGGGAATTATCTCTATCGGCGACCTGGTTAAATTTATGATCGACGAAAAGGAGACACTCATCAAACACTTTGAGAAATATATCTATGAAGGATGGTAGCAGGAAATACCGGCGATTATATTAATTGCCTTTAGAAATATAGATCCCGCTCTCCTGCCTTGATTCGCTCGTAATATTCTGTGAACCGGGTATAGAAATCGGGAAGTTTTTCTCGGATTTCTTCAATCTCTTTTTTGATGAGATTTTCTGATATGGCAATTGTTTCTTGACTGGCGAAATCATCCAGCCATTCGCGGAATGTGAGTACCGCGTTCAACTTGCAAAATTTGCCTTCCGTGCATGATTTAAGCAGGTCCATGATAATCTTACCGGTTCTTCCACATCGGTATCCCGCGGTACAGAAAGAGGTGATATACCCCATCTGCGCTAATTCTCTGATAACTTCGTCCAGTGTCCTGGTATCCCCAAGCAGAAATTGCTGATGATCTTCTTTCTGGCCGTTTTCGCTCAGGCTGTACGCTCCCACGCCGATTCGGCTTGACGCGTCGGTCTGTGTACATCCCCGGTTGATTGCCGCCATCCTCATCTGAGCCGATTCCCTCGCGGTTACAATCATACCGGTATAAGGAACTGCCAGCCGGAGAACCGCGACCAGATGGAGAAAGTCCCTGTCGGAAACCATGTAAGGAGACTGTACGTTAAAAGGAGTATCAATAGCCGGTTCAAGCCGGGGGAATGAGATAGTATGAGGACCGATTCCATAGAGTTTTTCCAATTCACGGGCATGATACAGCAGTCCCATCACCTCGAATTTCCAATCATAAAGACCGAAAAGTACACCGATTCCAACATCATCGATCCCCGCCTCAAATGCTCGATGCATGCAGTATAACCGCCAGTGATAGTTCCCTTTGATGGTTTTGGGAGGATGCATCTTTTTATAGGTAGGCCGATGGTAGGTCTCCTGAAAAACCTGATATGTTCCAATTCCCGCCTGGTGAAGGAGCCGTAACTCCTCGATCGGCATCACCGGGGCATTAAGATTTGCCCGTCGGATATCACCATAACCGTTCCGGGTTTTAACTTTAACCGAATAGATACAACGCAGTGATTCCAGCATATAATCTATCCCACTGGAAGGGTGTTCCCCATAAACTACGATCAATCGTTTATGTCCGATCTTTCCGGCTAAGACCTCTGTCTCCCGGCAGATCTCCTCCCCGGTCAGCAGGCGCCTCTTGATTCCGGTATTTGAAGTACGGAACCCGCAATAGGCGCAATTGTTCACACAGAGGGTTCCGGTATAGAGAGGAGCAAAGGTTACTATCCGATTATCATATACTTTTTTCTTTATCCGTAATGCTACCTCTGCCATCTCATCGCACAGATCATGGTCCTTCAAATTAATCAAAGCGGCGACTTCATGGGGTAAGAGTGTTTCCAATGAAAGTGCCCGGTTAAAGATATCTCTAATCCATATCGGATCCGGATCCCGATTTTCATCCAGAAGATTCTCGATCTCGAGAACAGGAATAAAATCATCTCCATCCCCCAGATATCGACTTATTTCATCATGGTGAATTCTTTCATTTGCCCAAGTGGTGATATTCATATCAGTAGTTTTCATCATTACCCTTTTAAATTTTTGCCGAAGATTTGCCGGCTGATAATTAAATGAACTGTTTATTTCTCAATAATTGAAGAAACTTCCGGAAAGGGCGCCAGCGCACGCTGAAAAATTCCCATGCAATAAGCCAGTGTTATCCCATAGTTTGTAATAGGAACCCCCGCCCGGAAACATTGCATAATTCGAGAAAGAACTTCTCTTCTATTAAACATACATGATCCGCAGTGAATAACCAAGCTATATTTATCAAGATGATCAGGAAAATCATGGCCGGCCACCACATCAAAATCAATTGTATGACCAACCCGTCGGCTTATCCATTGGGGGATTTTAACTCTTCCGATATCGTCTTCGATCGGATGATGAGTGCAGGCTTCGGAGATCAAAATCCGGTCCCCCGGTTTCAATTGGTCGATAACTAAAGCCCCGCCTGCAAATGTCGCCAGGTCTCCCTTGAAACGAGCAAACAGAATGGAAAAGGAGGTCATCGGAATATTTAAAGGCGTATCTCGAGCTACCGATTCAAAAGCTTGGGAGTCGGTCACCACCAAAGCGGGGTTGTCTTTTAGATTATTAAGCGCGCCTGGTAATTCATCTACACCTACGATCAATGAGCAGCCATTATGGTCAAGGATGTCCCGAATAGTCTGAACCTGAGGGAGGATGAGTCGTCCTTTCGGCGCTTCCTGATCAATCGGTGTCACCAGTATTATTGTTTCTCCGGGGCCAATGAGATCTCCGACAATCGGGCAGGCCGCGATAAAATCATCCGGAAGAATTTCCAGCAGCAGCCGTTTAAATGTATTGATCCCGATTCCTTCGGACGCGACCGCAGTCATCCAGGGAATTCCCCGCTTATCCAGTGTTTTCGTGGTCTTATGATCCGGTTGGTTAAGATCAGTTTTGTTGAAGATCACGATCACCGGAACTTTTTCCCGGGTGAATCGGGTAAGTAACGTATCCTCAAAATTACCCCAGTAACCCGCCTCGGTAATTATCGCCGCCACGTCACTGCGTGAGATAGCTTTTAAACTTTTTTCTGTCCGCATCTCTCCCAGTGACCCAGGGTCATCAATTCCCGCCGTGTCGATAAAGAGGACCGGCCCGATCGGGAGCAATTCCATCGCTTTCTCAACCGGATCCGTGGTTGTCCCCGGGGTAGGGGAGACGATAGAGACCTGTTGTTGGGTGAGGGCGTTAAGGAGCGATGATTTGCCGACATTCCGTCTTCCGAAGATGCCGATCTGTAATCTTAATCCTTTTGGTGTTTTCATTATTCTTTTTACTGCGTAAAAATAATAGTCTGCGAGCATTGAACCAAAATTGCAGGCTTTAAAATATATTCGTGTAATTCATCTCCCCGCTTTCTTCGGGGCAATAACTATTTGAAAACTAAACATTATTATTGGTCAATTACGGTAGCGAGGCGAATCTTTTAACTTTAGTCACTTTTCCGCCGGAGGCGGATCAGCCTCTGGCTGAAGCGCATTTCAAACTTTAGGCACTTAAGTTGACCGAACGAAGTGAGTTCGACATTCTCTTTTTAAAGTGGGGTGAATCTCCCCACCGATTGGGGATGATATCTTCTTTGATATTGTTAAATAAGTTTCGCAGATATTCCAGAGGTGCCGTACTTTCTTTATTTTGGGTTTTCCCTTCATAAAGATTATAGTCAGTCCGGTATTTCTGCGGGGTGAGGTTGGGCATGACGACATTAGCTCCGGCTTGTATACCCCGCGCCCATCCGGTCGAGCTCAGAGTTTGAAGCGCGGTTGTGGCCGCGATGTTGATATCCGGCATTAAGAGGCGGCAGACCGCTATCATCTTCAGGCCTAGATTCAACTGTCTGTCTCTGTTATAGTTGCTGGCCATTTTTGCCAGGGGAGTACGACTATGAATGACATAGGGGCCCATCCCGATCATGTCCAGATCAATTTTACGAAAAAAGAGCGCGTCTTCGGCTAGGTCATCCGTGGTCTGGCCCGGCATACCGATCAGTACACCGCTTCCGACCTGATATCCGAGTTCCCGCAATATTCTAAGGCATTGGATCCGGACGTGGAAGTCATGATCTTTTGGATGAACCTGCTCATATAACCGCTGGTTTGAGGTTTCGATCCGGAGAAGATACCGATGAGCACCCGCTTCAAACCACCGGCGGTATGTCTTTCTATCCTGTTCTCCCAGGGAGAGAGTTATCCCTATCCTTCCCTGAGATCCGGCTTTGATTCCCCGGACCACTCGTTCTACCATGGCCGTGAACTCATTGTCACAGCGTTCTCCGGACTGAAGCAGGATGGAGCCGATTCCATCTCCGTAGGCTTGCAGGGTGATATCCACAATCTCTTCTTCCGGCATCTGAAAACGCGTGACTGTGCTGTTGTCTTTCCTGATGCCGCAGTAATAGCAGTTTTTGTTACAGATATTGCTGAATTCTATTATTCCCCTCAGGTAAATCTGTGAACCGACCACATGGCATTTTGCTTGGTCGGCATACTGGAAAAGCTTTGCCAGATCATTTGGGGAAGAAAGATTGAGCAATCCCCGGATTGTTTCATGATTAATGGGGATTAGCGATTCCGAGTAGACTGTATCTTGAATAAACATTAGAAATATAAGTCCCTTTCTCCCTCTTCGCGAATTCTCATAAGGCAATTGAGATTGATAAAGTCAAGGGCTCCTTTCGGATCTTTTGTCATAATCTTGGCTTACTAATTATATTTTTGCGCGACAGATTGATCTATTGTTTCAAATTATCCGCCCTGGGTTTTTTTATGGCATGGCCTTCAGAAAAAAAAGTAATAGATAAAAGTTAACTATCACATTCTTCTTTAATTATCCCTTATCTTTTACCAGTTTCTCCAATTCCCCCAGGATCTGTTCGGAACGAATCGGCTTGGCGAGAAGCACATCCGCTTTTATCCAATTTTTTTCTTCCCGGGTTACTACCTCAAACTCAATCCCGGTCTTCTCCGCTACTCCGGTTACAATTATTATCGGCATATCGGGGAAGAGTTTCTTGGTCCGGTAACAGAGCACAAATCCATCATCTTCTTCTTCCAGCATTAGGTCAGTGATGAGAGCTGTCAGGGTACTTTTTGAAATTATTTCCTCCGCCTCTTTTCGGGTTTGAGTCTTGATGACCTGATAGCCGGCCGATTGGAGAATTAGCTCCAGTTGAAAGAGAAAGTCCGGATCGTCATCAACGATCAGAATTGTTTTACTATTCACATGAGACATAATTAGTTATCTCCTGATTTATTTCTTGCCAGATTAATGATTCAAATAGTTTGGGTTTGTTATCCGGACTGACAAATGTGTCGCATCCCCTGATTATTACCTAAGTTGAGCGATTATTGCGGATGAAATGTGCTAAGATTATGAGGCTGCATCGGTTGCAAAAAACGCAGACGCATTAATAAATGCGAACGAGTATTTTTGTAATCGATTGCAGACCATAAGATTGGTGCAGTTCGCCGCATAGAATCGCTCAATTTAGGTATTAGTTAATTAGTATAGGGTAGGCACATCTCACTTTCCGCCAATCTGTTTTGAGGAAAGGGAATAAAAAATGGATTTCCTGAATTCCATGAAAACATTACTCATTCAGAAACTGTTGAAATAGTTTTTACCGTATAGGTTTGCGCTGAAAGCGCTAACCTATACCACTACATCCCGTTTCACGTAATGAGTATGCAGCAATTCATGGCTCTTCTTTTGCAGCGGTGCCCCCAGAAATTCATCATATAAGCGTTGTATTGATTTATTGCTGTGAGAAGTTCTTATGTTTTCTGATCGGTCCAGTTTGTAGAGGCACTGCATTCGGGCCAGAACAGCGGATTTATCCACGTCTATGGGTTGGCCTCCTCCGTTGATACATCCGCCCGGGCAGGTCATAACCTCAATAAAATGTAGTTTTTTTAGGCCGGATTTTATGTCTTCTAAGAGTTTTCTGGCGTTCCCCAGTCCATTAGCTACAGCCACATTCAATTCAATATCTCCGATTTTTACAGTAGTCTCCTTGAGATCGTCCATTCCCCTTAACGCGCCTATTTCAAGTTGTTTCAAATCAATGCCAGTCACCAGGAAGTGTGCGTCTCGGAGGGCTGCCTCCATTACGCCGCCGGAGGCGCCGAAGATCTTGCCCGCTGTTGTTCGCTCTCCAAACGGAGTATCGGATTTACTGGGCTTTATCCGGGCCATGTTAATTCCGCTCATTTTGATCATTCGGGAGAGCTCGCGCGTTGTCAGTACCGCGTCGATATCCGGCAGTCCCCCGCGTGCCATCTCCGGTCGACTGGCTTCAAATTTCTTGGCTGTGCAGGGCATGATGGATACACTGAAAATATTGGCGGGGTCGATCCCTTCCTTTTCGGCGAAATAAGATTTGATCACCGCCCCCATCATCTGTTGCGGGCTTTTACAGGTAGAGAGATTGTCGATGAACTCCGGATAGAACTCCTCTACGAATTTAACCCAGCCCGGCGAGCAACTGGTCATCATCGGCAGAACGCCGTTGTTCTGCAGTCGATCTACCAGTTCGGCGCTTTCCTCCCTGATGGTCAGGTCGGCAGAGAACGCGGTATCGAAGACCCGATCGAATTTGAGTCTGCGCAACGCGGCGGTCAGTGAGCCGACGATGTCCTTTCCCGCCTGCACATTAAACTCCTCCCCCAGTGTGACCGATATGGATGGAGCATGCTGCACTACCACAAACTTATCCGGATCATTTAAAGCTTCCATCACCGGCTTGATTGAACTCTGTTCGCGCAGGGCTCCCGTGGGGCAGGCCAGAATACACTGTCCGCAGTAAACGCAACTGCTGATATTTATCCCTTCATCAAAGACAGTGGAAATCCGGGTTTTACTTCCGCGTCCCGTAAAATCAATCGCCGCCACACCCTGTATTTCTTCACATACCCGGACGCATTTTCCGCAGAGAATGCACTTAGCAGAATCACGTTCTATCGCCGGGCTGGAAATATCCAGATGGTAAGAGGTCTTCTCTCCACTATAACGTCGTTGCCTGATCCCGAATTCTTCCGCCAGTGATTGAAGCTGGCAGTTCCCGTTCCGGACACAGTAGAGGCAGTCATCGGGGTGGTCGGCCAGCAAAAGTTCGACAATGGTTTTCCGGGCACGGACAGCCCGGGGGGAATGGGTCAGAACTTTCATCCCTTCACTGACCGGTGTCGCGCAGCTCGGGGCCAACCCCGGTCTTCCTTCAATTTCCACTACGCAGAGCCGACAGGCGCCGGTCGGCGCCAGCCCTTCAATGTAACAGAGTGTCGGGATGTGCCATCCGGCCCGCCGGATTACCTTCAGCAGCATCTCGCCTTTCTCGGCCTCGGCCTTATAACCGTTTATCTCAATTGTGATCATTGTAGAATAAGTGCCTTAAGTGCCTAAAGTGCGCTAAAGTGCCTAAAGTTGTTCGCCTTCACCTAGTTTTTCCGGCCTGGTTATTGAACGTTGGATGTTCAGTTTTTACCCCCCCCTACCTCGGCCCCTTTTTATGACAGGACCATTACAGACAGGACTATTTACCTCGCCTCGGGGCTTTTAAAGGCAGAATGATTAAGGGCAGAATGATTAGCCTCGCCTTGGGCTTTATTATTTTGTTTTTTAATCATTCTGCCCCTAATTATTCTGCCATAAATTCACTTTGTTTTTTTAATCATTCTGCCTTAATTTCTTTCTGCTTTTTAATGGTCTTGTCTGTAATAGTCCTGTCTAAATTCTTTTGTTTTTTAATGGTCCTGCCTGTAATAGTCCTGCCTCAATTCTCTTTGCTTTTAATCGTCATGTCTTAATCACCGCGCCGAATTTACATACCTCAAAACAGGCACCGCAGCCGATGCATTTTTCTTCTAAAATATAGTGCATCTTCTTCGCGGTTCCTTTGATGGCGTCCGCTGGGCAGTTCTTAGCGCAGGCTGTGCAGCCTACACATTTCTCCGGATCTATCCGGAAGGTCAGAAGTCCGGTGCAGACGCCGGCCGGGCATCGGCGTTCATAGACATGTGCTTCATATTCATCC
>Ga0208902_1000666_pt1 | contig 17362 bp, 17 predicted proteins | sample AntAceMetag02UKH_FD_184767 | JGI IMG/M metagenome (GOLD analysis project Ga0208902, IMG submission 184767) | Saline lake microbial communities from Ace Lake, Antarctica - Antarctic Ace Lake Metagenome 02UKH (SPAdes) (version 2) | ecosystem: Environmental > Aquatic > Non-marine Saline and...
CCACGCCCGGGATCGAACCGGGGAACCTCCCCGCCAGAGGCGGGGCGCTCTAATGTTTCTGACCCTAAGCCCACGCCCGGGATCGAACCGGGGAACCTCGTCCTTACCAAGGACGCGCTCTACCAACTGAGCTACATGGGCATACCAATCAATCTCTTGAACGCATTCCCACCTTTATACTTCTTTATCTGACGCTCTCGCTTTATAGCCTCAGCTCTGGTATCAAATGATTCCTTGTAAATCAACTTGAATGGTCCCCGGCTTCTTATGGACTTTGTTTTTCCGTGATTATGCTCCTCTATTCTTCTTCGTATATCTGTTGTCTGCCCAATATAATATCTTCCCGCTAAATTTTTTAGTATGTACACATAATGCATAGTTGAAGGGATGGCCTAACCAACCAAACTATACGTGAACCTGCCAATATCAATATACAGAAAGCCCCCATATCCATGCAATCTAACATCTAACTGAGATTATACAGGCCCCAGTCTGCCGTTAAAAACCAGTACTACCAGCCGACCGGTGTGCGCGAAGATGATGGAGGCGTACTAATCCTGTACTGCATACTATGCTGCAGTCGGGCCATATTATCAAAACGGTTTATACTGTCAACAGAGAAAATATTTAATTTTTTTATACCATTTAAGCGGGCGATGGGGATCGAACCCACGTAACGAGCTTGGAAGGCTCGTGTTCTACCATTGAACTACGCCCGCAAAATTTATCTTAGAAAAATTTTGTTTGTTTATTTGATCAAAGAAAAAGCACCGCGTTCAAAAAGAACCACCGGTACTATATTTTAATTTTGATCTAACTTTTTTTAACTACATTTTTTACCTTGCAACGCGAGGTAGAAAATGTATGGGGAGAGGAGGATTGTTCGCAACTTAAAAACTTTCTGCTCACGTCCTGCTCTCGGCCGCTTGGAACCGGCCTCCTTTCGCGAAGCGAAAGGCCCCTGTTCACTTCGTTCACATGGGGAGAGGAGGATTCGAACCTCCGAAGGCATTGCCAGCAGATTTACAGTCTGCCCCGTTTGGCCACTTCGGTATCTCCCCGGTAAAATTTTTTACCTTGGAAAAATCTTAGTTTGGAATACTAACTAAGATCATACCTCCCGACAATAAAAAAATGCTGGTCTTGGATTTAAAGCAGGCAGAGGAATTCTCCGCCAGAGGCGGATGCGCCTCCGGCGCAGAACCCCCGGCTTAGTGATTATCCCGACAGGGCGGCGTAGCTCAATGAAAGAGACCCTGTTAATCATCATAGAGCTGGCGAGAGGACTCGAACCTCCAACCTGCTGATTACAAATCAGCTGCTCTTCCATTGAGCTACGCCAGCATTGACTACATCATCCCTATAAGAAATAACCAATTCTTTTGCTTTGATGATTTATCATACCTGCTTGTCGGGACTCTTCCATTCACGGCTTAAGTTTTTCGGTAATAGTTTCACCCCACTGGTTAAAAAAAAGACGCAGTTCATGAAACGGGATCGGCTCTGTAAGTAATAACATATCAAGTGAATCATCATTGAATGTTTTAATTCTTTGAAAAGCTACGCCCAGCCAGTAAAGGTCAAATCCGGGATCTTTGATCCCGGCTTTCTCCATCAATTCTTCCGGGTTGAATTTATCTTTCTTGATCAACGAATATACATCGATAAAATCCCTTAAAGTAGCCCGCCCGAATAAGGCCAGTAATTTATTAGCTGCAAGATCAGGTAAACTGTCGATCTTCAGTCCCGGATATTGTTGAAATTCCCTGGTCTTCTCAAGCCGAAACGGGGAATCCTGGGCCAGGTGAATCATGGTGGTTTCAGGGCCCCGATCCACTATAAGTTCCACAAACGAATGTAAACTCCTTCTTCTATTGACCTTCATCCCCTCCCTTCTGAGTTTATCTTCCAGACGGTAACTGAACGGCATGATCAATTCTTCGATTGATGAGAAAAAATCGAGATCTTCACTCCTCCGATGTTGAAGATAAAACTCGGCTAAAGCCGTTCCTCCAGTCAAATAAAGGTATTCGCTTTCTGATACATCACCGAAGTAACCAAGTATTGTTTTTTGAATATTACTGATGACTTCCATTAATGAAATCCTCCCAGAACCCTTTCACTTCATCCGGGATAAAATGTTTTATCCTCTCCAGAGATTCTTTCAGCCGCTTAGAATCAACGGATTTCAAGAGATCCTTAATATCTTCGGTGCCGCCTCGAGTAATGATCTGCTGAACATACATATCAAGTTCTGACGGTTCGCTCAGGTCAAGTTTTATCCCTTCTTTTATGAACCAAAATAGATTACTGCTTGGAGTTACAGACGGTTTTAGGTCATATTTTCTTGGCGAACTCATTTTCCTGTCCTTCTTTTATCTTTACGGAAACCAGAATATATAACTCTATCAATACGTTTTATGAAATACAAGTATAGAAGATAGAGGGAAATAGATCCGTGAAGATTATCGAGTTTCGCGTGTTTAAGGGAGGCGAGGCGGTGGGATGTTCCAGGCAAATAGTTCTTTTAATACTGAGGGGATCTCCTTCAGGAGATCCGAGGCGATCAGACTGATCTCTCCAACTTTTTCCGCGGCTTTATCTCCGGCCGCTCCATGAACAAAGACACCGAGGCGGCTCGCGTCCAGGTCCTTCAATCCCTGGGCCCGGAAGCCGGCGATCAAGCCGGTGAGTACATCACCCGTTCCCCCGGTCGCCATACCGGGATTACCGTTCACATTGACCCAGAGGGGTCCGGAGGGGGGGGCGATCAATGTACCCGCCCCTTTCAGAATCAGGGTTAGGTTATATTCCCGGGCAAACCGGCGGGCGATCTCTTCACGTTCTGTGAAGAGTTCCTCTTTCGTCAATCCGGCCAACCGGCACATCTCGCCCGGATGTGGGGTAAGGACCAGAGAGGAAGGGGCCTCCCTGAGGATGGATGAGTCCTCCGCGATCAGATTGAGCCCGTCGGCATCGATCACCAGAGGTACCGGACAGGTTCTGACCAGCTCTCTCACCAATTTACCGGTCTCCTCATTCTGGGAGAGACCTGGTCCCAGGGCAACGATGCCGGCCTTCCGGCAGAAATCGATGATTGGCGCGGCGGCGGCTGGTGAGAGCGTTCCCGCTGACGTCTCCGGAAGCGGGAGGGTCATCACCTCGGTGCATTTAATCTCCAGAACGCGGTTCAATCCTTCCGGAACTCCCAGCGTTACCAGACCCGCGCCGGCTTTAAGGGCACCCCACGCAGTCAAAGCCGCCGCCCCGGTCATTCCCGGTGACCCCGCTATAACCAGAACGTGACCATAATCCCCTTTGTGAGAAGAGCATAGGCGGGGGGGGAGGAGAGTCACTAGTTCATTCCCGGTCACCATCTCCAGTTCGGTAGATATTTCTTCTATCAGGGAGGAGGGGAAGCCTATATCGGCCACGGTAATCCGGCCGCAATAATTTAAACCTTCTCGCCGGACCATCCCCGCCTTGGGGAGCCCCATTGTCACCGTCCGGTCGGCCCGGATGGCCTCTCCTTTTACCTCCCCTGACTCCCCGTCCAGTCCGGAGGGGATGTCGATGGCGACCACATGAAGCGCGGGAATGGCACGGGTGGTCTGATTGACCAGTTTCATAACCCCGGCGGTGATCCCGCGGGGTACTCCTGTGAATCCGGTCCCGAAGATGCCGTCAACGATAAGATCGGCCTTCGAAAAGCTTATCCCGAGTTCTCCCAGCCCGTCGTCTTCAAGTAGTTCTTTCAGTGGGATCTTCTCCCGGACCATCCGGTCCAGGTTGAGGGCCGCGTCTCCTTTGAGTTCCAGGGCTTCGGATAGAAGGAACGTCTCTGTTCTGACCCCCTTCCGTGCAAGGAGCCGGGCCGCAACCAGAGCATCGCCACCATTATTTCCCTTCCCCGCCAGGAGAAGAACGGAGGACTCAGTACGGCCCGGGGGGAGGAGTTCTTCGACCGCCGCCGCCACTGCGGCCCCGGCCCGCTCCATCAGGTCGCGGCCGGGTATCTCCAGATCGTCGATAGCCCGCCGGTCGATCTCCCGCATCTGCTGTGGTGTGACTACTTTCATCTTATTTTTTTCAAAATAGCGGGTTTGGGAATCCGGGATTTATTCTGTTCCAAGAATGACCGCTTGAGCTACCGAGTAGTCATCGGCATGAGAGAGGCTGACCAGAACCCTTTCAACGCCCATCTCTTCTTTCAGTCTCTTCCCCTTGCCCAGCAACTCAACCCCGGGCCGGCCTTTACGACTCCGATTGACCAGGATGTCCTTCCAGCCGATCTTCTCGCTCCAGCCTTCGCCGAAGGCTTTTAAGACCGCCTCCTTGACCGCAATCCGGGCGGCGTAATGCTGGGCCGGATATTTCTTCTTCCGGCAGTACTCGATCTCATCGGGGAGAAAGACCCGGTTTAAGAAACTACCGCCCCACTTCTCGATCAGCTTCCCAACCCGCCTGACCTCAATGATATCTATCCCGATCCCCAGAACCATTTTAAATTTAATCGCCTCCGGTGAAAATTTTAGCAACTCCGGCTCTACCGGAATTGTAGCTTAAACTGAAAAAATTCCATCAAGGCAACCCCAATTACAACTTCGGGGCGGAGTACAATAATAAAGATTTATAACTATTATTTCCGCGCCCCCGATTAAGACTTCGGGGCGGGGAGCCAAAAAACAATATCAAGCATCTCCCGAACCGCGCGGTCGAGGCCCACGAAGACCGCCCGGGAGATGATGCTGTGGCCGATATGGAGTTCTTCCAGATGGGGGAGGGCAAGAATCCGTTTCACGTTCAGGTAGTTCAAGCCATGGCCGGCGTTGATTCTCAGCCCCAGTTCCTGTCCTCGCTGGGCAGCGGTAAAGAGCTTCTCTAACTCGCGCGCGGTCGCCTCTTCTCCCACCGCATTGGCGTAGGAACCGGTATGGAGCTCGACGAACTGAGCGCCCGCATCCCGGCCGGCCAGCAGCTGATCTTCCACCGGGTCGATGAAGAAGCTGACCAGGATCCCAGCCTCTCGAACCTTCGAAGCCGTTGCCGTCAGAGACTTGAGGTTGGACCGGACATCCAGCCCTCCCTCGGTCGTCACTTCCTCGCGATTCTCGGGTACCAAGGTTACCTGCTCCGGCTTGACTTCCAGGGCGATCTTAACGATCTCATCCGTATCCGCCATCTCCAGGTTGAGCTTGATCTGAACGGTCTGCCGGAGGAGCCGGAGATCACGATCATTTATGTGACGGCGATCCTCTCGAAGATGAACTGTTATAATATCTGCTCCGGCCAGTTCGCAGAGCGCCCCCGCCCAGATCGGGTCCGGCTCCTTCCCCTTTCTGGCTTCTCTGAGTGTTGCCACATGGTCGATATTGATTCCCAGTTTTATCATCTTCTCTTATTTTAACCTAAGTTGAGCAATAATTGCGGACCCGCCCGCCACGCAAGCCAAGCAAGCTTGTCTTGCTGGCGTTGCGGGCAGGTGAAATGTGCTAAGATTTTGATGTCCAACCCCGGTTATTTAATAACCGGGGCTCGGACGCAAAAGATTGGTGCCCCCGAAAATCGAAGATCCCGAGGCAGCGTAGCTGCTTTTCGAGAGACACCTCCAGCATTCCTCGGGGTAAAAGTTCGCCGCATAGAATCGCTCAATTTAGATTTAATTATAGCCCCTCAAGGGCCGAGCAGTGCTCCCGGACCTTGCTCCAGCGTCACTTTGATGATCGCGGGCTCGGCGCGTTCCAGAACGACGCCCGCCGGAAAGACCGTCTGGAGAGGAAGTTGCCAGGGGCCCGGCTTCAGGCCCACGATATCGACGTAGACCCGCAGGTCATCCGAGGTCATGGCTTCCAGAGCGCCCTCCGGCCCCTTCAAGTAGAGGTCAACCTTCCTGGGGACCATCTGTATCTCACCGGTCTGACCGAACGGCCGGAGGAGTTCAACCCCGACCCCTTTGAAAGTTCTCTTCTTCAACTCCGGCCCGAGGTAGACGATAACCCTCACTTCCTGCAGCTTCTCCCTTGAATAAAGGTTGAGCGGTTTGAGAGCGGACGGGATATCAAAAGTAATCTCGCGACCCGTCACACTGACCGGTTCGGTCTCGATCTCCGTCATCGTATCAAGCAGACTCTCCGGCCCCGGAACCCGCACTTCAGGCGGGATAACTCTCTGCCCGGTAACCCGGTAGCCGCGCCGGGGGGGCCCCCGGTAGACCACTTTGACCGGAAGGACTTTCTCGACCAGGCGGTCGACCTCCGCCGTGATCCGGGAAGGATTCAGCCCCGCTACCCGAACCCGGGGAGGTCTCTCGACGTCTTTATCCTGGAGGTTGAAGACAATCCGACCCGGGGTCCGGGTCTTCGTGAGATCGTGGACTACCTTTATCTCACCGTTGCCCCGGTCTATCAACTCATACGACTCCCGGGGATATTCGAGGGTCACGGTAACCGCGGGGGGGGAGACACTCTTCAGGGTCATCCCGGCAGCAAGGGTCAGCTCTACCGGGAGAACCAGGGTGCTGGTCTCATAGACCCAGCGGGAGGCGACAAACCAAACTGCCGTCCCGACGATCAAGGCTAATATCTTGAGCAAAAGGTTATGACGAAGCCAGCGTTTTATATCCGATATCATAATCATATCCGTTTCAAATGCAGGTTCTCTTTCAGCAGGTTTCGCAGTTCTTCTTCCTGGAGATCCCGGATCAGTTTGGCCCGAAACGCCATCGAGACGGTTCCTTTTTCTTCCGAGATAACGATCACCAAAGCATCCGAGGCTTCCGCCAGGCCCAGAGCGGCCTTATGCCGCATACCCAGGCCATCGGTCAGGTATCTCTTCTGGGAGAATGGGAAGAGGCAGGCGGCGGCGACTATCCGATCGCCCTGGATGATGACACCGCCGTCATGGAGCGGGCCGAAGGGTACGAAGATGCTGACCAGCAGCTTGGTGGAGATCTCGCTGTTCATATAGACCCCGGACTGGGCCCAGACCCCCAGACCGATGTCTCTCTGCAACGCGATCAACCCCCCGATCTTCTTCCGGGAGAGTTCCATCGCCGCGTTGACCACGTCATCGATGACCCGGTCTCCGGTCGAGACACTGCTGAAGATCCGGCGGCGCCCCAGTTCCGCCAGGGCCCGGCGCAGTTCCGGGGCAAAGATAATGATAAAAGCCAGGAAGAGGTAGGGAAAAGACCGGGAGAAGAGGGAGAAGAGAACATCGAGATGGATTAGCTTGGCTAAGCCGAAGGCCAGTCCCAGCAAGGCGATGCCTTTCAGTGCCTGGACCGCACCGGTCGCCCGGATGAAAACGAGAAGGTAGTAGGCGAGGATAATAAGAAGTGTGAGCTCAATGCCGGCGGTGATTATTCGGAACATATCCGTCTCCTAAAACTCAGCCCCGCCCTGGCGGGGCGACTACAAGTTAGCGCCTCCGGCGCTATTTTGGAGTGCGCAAGCTTGCTTGCGCTTTTCGTATAATCGCGGTAGCAAGCTACCGCACTCCAAAATTATTGAAAATTCCGAAGCAGCGAAGATATCGTAACTGTCGACCTTTTCGACAGGATAAGTTTTACCTGATTAGCGCCCCACTTGGTCCACCCGGTCCATGACCGTGGACAGGTCCTTCATTACCTCCACATCATGAACCCGGATAATATGAGCCCCGTGGGCGATACAGGCCGCGACAGCACCGGCGGTCCCCCATAAGCGATCGGCCGGGGGCTTATCGAGGATGGCCCCAATAAACGACTTCCGGGAGGGCCCAAGCAGAATCGGTCGCCCCAGCTCGGCCAGAGAGGCCAGCCCGGCCAGGATCGTGAGATTATGCTCGAGGGTCTTCCCGAATCCGATCCCTGGATCGATAATAATCCTCTCAAGAGTAATCCCCTCCTCTTCTGCCCGGTGCAACCTCTCTCGGAAAAATTCCTTGATCTCGGCCATAACGTCCCGGTAAGCGGGGGCGTTCTGCATGGTACCGGGTGTTCCTTTCATGTGCATCATGACATAAGGACCCATAGACTCTGCCACCACTGACACCAGGCCGGGATCGAAACGAAGGGCGCTGATGTCGTTGATAATCGACGCTCCGGCTCCCAGCGCCCGCCGGGCTACCCCTGCTTTATAAGTATCAATGGAGATCGGGATCGTCAACCGCTCCACCAATCTTTCCAGGACCGGCATGATTCTCTGTAGTTCTTCCTCCTCCGGGACAGAGACGGCTCCCGGGCGAGTGGACTCTCCTCCCAGATCGATAATCCCGGCACCCGCTTCTTCCATCGCCAGCGCCCGGTTGACTGCTTCATCAACGGTCGGGTAGAAACCACCGTCGAAAAATGAGTCCGGGGTCAGGTTCAAGGCCCCCATAATCACCGTCTTCGGCCCGAGCGTAAGACTGAATGAACGTCCCCACCGATTCGACCACTCAAAAGAGAACGGGTACCGACCCGATCTGAATTCCATCGTAAAACCTGCTGTTGGGAGACTATGGTTATGGTGAAGAAGATGCCCCATCCGGCAGCGGTTCGGAGGTGGGCAGCTGTTTCTCGTCCGACCGCGCCGTCTTTTCTTCCGCCTTCTGGGGCTTATCTAACTTCTGCCCGGGGGAGACCCGCTTCCTCGCTCTTCCCCGTTTCCTAACCAGCTTACCGGTCTCGATAATCTCTTTAATCTCGTCGTCATTGAGAACTTCGTACTCGAGAAGAGCCTGAGCCAGCGCCTCCAATTTATCCCGGTGCTCTCCGACGATCTCCGCGGCCCGGTGATAACAGTCATCGATGATCTTCTTGATCTCCCGGTCGATCTCCATGGCGGTGGCCTCACTGTAATCGGCCGACCGGGTTATCTCCCGTCCCAGGAAGATGTGTTCTTGATGTTCCCCGTAGGTCATCGGGCCTAACTTCTCGCTCATCCCCCATTCACAGACCATCCGGCGAGCGATCTTGGTGGCGACCTCTATATCGTTCCGGGAGCCGGCGGTGATGTCATTAAAGATTATCTCCTCCGCCACCCGGCCTCCGAATAAGCCGGTGATCACACCGAGGAGCTTCTTCTTCGACTCTAGGTACCGGTCCTTCTCCGGCAGCTGCATGGTAGCCCCCAGGTAGGCGATGCCGCGGGGGATAATAGTAACCTTGTGGAGAGGTTCGGTATCCGGGACCAACGAGATAACCAGGGCGTGACCCGCTTCATGATAGGCGGTAACCTTTCGGTCCTCCTCATCCATCACCCGGCTCTTCCGCTCTCGCCCCCAGCGCACCTTGTCCCGGGCCTCTTCCATCTCAATCATTCCAACGCTCTTCTTGTTGTTGCGGGCGGCCAGGAGAGCCGCTTCATTGATCAGGTTGGCCAGATCCGCCCCTGAGAATCCCGGTGTTCCCCGGGCAATCCGGGAGAGGGAGACCGATTTAGACAGAACGATCTTCTTGGCATGGACTTTCAGGATCTCTTCCCTTCCCTTGATATCCGGCATATCGATCACGACCTGGCGGTCAAATCTACCCGGCCGCAAGAGGGCCGGATCGAGTACATCGGGACGGTTGGTAGCGGCGATCAGGATCACCCCCTCCTTGGTCTCGAATCCGTCCATCTCGACCAGGAGCTGGTTCAGAGTCTGTTCCCGTTCGTCATGGCCGCCCCCCAGCCCGGCTCCCCGGTGACGGCCGACGGCGTCTATCTCATCGAGAAAGATGATGCAAGGGGCGTTCTTCCGGCCCTGCTCAAACATATCCCGCACCCGGGAGGCGCCCACCCCGACAAACATCTCCACAAAGTCAGACCCGGAGAGAGAGAAGAAAGGCACACTGGCTTCCCCCGCCACGGCTTTAGCCAGGAGCGTCTTCCCCGTCCCGGGGGGACCGATCAGGATAACCCCCTTGGGGATCCGCCCCCCCAGCCGTTGGAACTTCTTCGGGTCCTTGAGGAATTCGATGACCTCCTCCAGTTCTTCCTTGGCTTCCGCCACCCCCGCCACGTCCTTGAAGGTAACCTTGTCTTCCCCCTTGTGAAGCCGGGCCCGGCTTTTGCCGAAACTCATCACGCCCCGGCCGGCTCCCCGCATCTGGCGATAGAATATAAACCAGAGGAGGCCGACGAAGATAATCGGGCCAATCAGAAGCGGCAGATATTCTGACCACCAACTCTTCTCTTTGAATTCGACTTTTACTTTGTGTTCCATCAGGGAGGGGAGAAAGTCCAGCGGAAGAGGAGCCTGGAGGACTACTTTAAAATCCTTGTACTCATTCCCATCCCGGAACTGGCCTGTCCCCTCCTCACCGGCGATCATCAGATTAACGATCTTCCCTTCCCGGGCATAGTCAATGACCTCGGTATAAATCAGCTGCTCCGGCTTGGTCCGCCTGAACTGTTGCCCGGCATAAAGATAAAAGAGAAGGAGAGCGCCCACCAGCCAGAAGATCAGCCACTTAACTTTTTTCGGATTCTGGAGCTGGGGGATCTTGCCTTTCGGTTTCTGATTGTTATTCATTTAATGAATGCCTCCGGCGGCGTTTTCTACTTCCTGCGTTTCTTAACTATACCATACTTCATAGGTTTTATCCCAGATAAGGCTTGCATTCTCAATGAGAGTCGTTTTTTTGAGTATGGTTTAACTGAAGGGAACGAGCCACACGAGCCGGTTCTTTTTTCGCTCTCCTCTATTTGTACCAGATTTAACAATTAAGACAATACTAAATCTCCGGCGGACTTTCCTGCTTGTCGGACAGATCCAGCGGCACCAGCGAGATCTCCAGGATGGTCCTCGTCTCTTCCCGCACCCGGCACCGGTGATCCGGTCGATAACCGGCCAGCCAGATGATCTTCTCGGCGTCCGCGATGATCGGAATTAAATCCCGAAGGGAGCCGGGCACTTTCTCATCAATTAGGATCTTCTTGATCTTCCTGTTGCCGGCCGTTCCCAGGGGCTGATACCGGTCACCGGGCCGGCGGCTCCGGACCAGCAGCGGGAGGACGACCGTGTCCCGGTCCAGGTACTCTTTAAGAACCCCTCCCCCGGGATAGTCTTCCCAGTATCTTTTCAAGCCCGGCCCCGGACGAAATGTGATCTCGGGCGGCCGCGGATATTCACGGACAACGATCCCGGCCCGGATCAATTCTATTTCGGTCTCCCCCGGAACGGCCAGCTCCCGGGAAAAAGCCCGGAAACCGGTCACTCCCCCCGGCCCTTTTTTAATGATTAGCCGTTGTTGCTCTTTAAGAACAGTCAACCTCCCGGGAAGGGTCAGCCTGCGACCAGACGGCCCCTTTATTATCCGCTCCAGATCGCGGTGGACGCGGCGATGCGGATCGTTGAAACCGGCCTTCCACAACAACTCCCGGAGTATCTCTCCCTGTTCAAAAGAGGAGAGCTGTTTGAAGAGGGGAAGATCCAGGACAAGTCCTTGCTCTAATTCCGCCGCCACCGCCTGGAACGATTCATGCATCCGGTCCTTGAGATAATCGTCGCGTTTCCGTTCCATCCCGGCCAGGTGAACAAGCACTTCCCTGATCCTTGGATTATACTCCGTTTCCAGGAGGGGAAGCAGTTCGTGGCGAAGCCGGTTACGGAGAAACCGGCGGTCGCGATTGGAGATATCTTCCCGGAACGACTCCCCGATCGCCGACAAGAAATCAACCAGTTCTCTTCTCCGGATCTCCAGCAGCGGCCGGATGAGACGTAGCGTTCCGTCGAGCCGATATGGTCGCATCCCTCCCAGGCCGGCGGGATGGCAACCCCTCAATAATTTCAGCAGGACCGTCTCAGCCTGATCGTCGGCATGATGACCCAGGGCCAGAGTGTTGATCCCCGTCCGTTCCGAGAGGTCGCGGAAGAAGGTGTACCTTACGTCCCGGGCCGATTCTTCCGGAGAATGGCCACCGCGCCTCAGCTTCGCGGAAACAACTCTTCGCTCCACGAGACAGGGAATATCCAACCGGCCGGCCAATTCCCGGACCCAGCGTGAATCGGCCTCCGAGGCCTGTCCCCGCAGCCCGTGATCAAGATGAACTACCGTCAGTTTGAGATCCTCTTCCTCCTTCAGCCGGTACAGGAGGTGGAGGAGGGCGACCGAGTCGGCACCCCCCGAGACCGCGACCAGAATACGCTCACCCTTTTTCCACAGGCGATGGGAAACGGCAAACCGCTTCACCCGGCCGGCCAGGTCCGGCTTCTTCGGGGATCTTATCCGCTTCCGGGGCTGATCTTTATCTCTCGGCAGACTCACGGCCCAAGCCTCCTTTTTTTCTTGGTATTCCAATCCGGTGATGCTAAATTCATGAAGATTATACTACACGCTACGTCAGCGACGCCAAGTTTAAATTATGGTCCCAATGAGAAATACCAGGGTATTGTTCGTCTGTGTGGGGAACTCCTGCCGCAGCCAGATCGCGGAAGGATACGGACGGATCTGGGGCAACGGCGTTATGGACGTGGAAAGCGCGGGAACCTTCGCTACCGGGACCGTCAGCCCGGTAGTGATAGACATAATGAAAGAAGACAATATCGACATCTCAGGACAGCGGTCGAAGCAACTCACCCGGGAGATGGTCGGACGAGCCGATCTGGTAATAGCGTTGGGAGGTATCCCGGAAACCCTCTACCCCGACCTCTTGACGGATAAGTTACTTACCTGGCCCATCCCTGATCCGATCGGCCAGTCCATTGCCATAAATCGTGATATCCGGGACATGATTAAATCCCGGGTCACCGATCTGATCATCGATCTTTCGAATGATCTTGCCCAAGGATAAATCAGCCGCCATCCGTGACCGTGGATGCAACGGGATAACGGCCACCGTCTGAACTTAACCCGGAGAAAGGAGATACGTATGAATGATAACGGAAACAAGTTATGGTCCAAGGATGTGGAGACGAAATGGCATCCGCCGGAGGGATTCTTCGAGCTATGAAGATCGGGATCATATCCGACACCCATGAGAACATGCCCAGGATCAGGCAAGCCGTGGAACTATTTAACCGGGAACAGGTTGAATTGGTGCTCCACGGCGGCGACATCATCTCTCCCATTACAGCGAAAGAATTTTCCGCTCTTAACGCTCCTCTGATCGGCGTCTTCGGTAACAATGACGGGGATAAGCTGCTTCTCACGCAACGATTTGAAGAGATCGGTCGGCTCCACAAAAAGAAATATGAGGGAACCTGGGACGGGAAAAAATTCCTCCTCATCCACGAGCCGGACATGCTCGAGGCGTTGGTCGAAAGCGGGGTATATGATGTGATCATCTATGGTCATACGCACAGACCGGAGATCACCAGGAAAGGTCCGACTCTGGTCATCAACCCCGGTGAAGGCGGGGGGTGGATAACGGGGAAGTGTACCGTGGTTCTGCTGGACACAGAGACCATGAAAGCGGAACTGGTAGAATTAAATTAGCCCCGCCTCTGGCGGGGCCAATTCAACTTTAGTTCACTTTAGTCACCCTCCTTCGCTATTACATAGCTACGGCGGGTAAACTTTTTTTATCCGCCGTAGCTTTAGCGAAGGCGGAAGATCACTTCAGCAACTTTTAACTTCCTCAATGTTTCTCGATCTGGCAAAAAAAAGACGCAGCGTGCGTCGGTACCTGGACCGGCCGGTCGAAAGGGAGAAGATCGAGCTCTGCCTCGAAGCGGCCCGGTTTGCTCCTTCCGCCTGCAACGCCCAGCCCTGGAAATTTGTCGTGATCGACGATCCCGCGAAGAAAGAGCGGCTCCGCCGAGCGGCTTTTTCCGGGATCTATTCGGTAAACGCGTTCGCCGGCAAGGCCCCGGTACTGATAATTGTCTTTCGCACGTCGGGCAAGCTACTGCCGCGGATCGCCGGCTGTTTTCAGGGAAAAGAATATCCCATCATCGACATCGGGATAGCAGGCGAACACCTGGTTCTCCAGGCGACGGACCTCGGCCTGGGTACGTGCTGGGTGGGTTGGTTCAACGGGAAGGGCGTTCGCAAGGCGCTCAACTCCCCCCTGGGACAGAAGCCGGTCGCGATAATCCCTGTCGGATATCCGGTTCCGGATAAGAAGAAAGCCGTTCCCCGCAAGCCGCTGGAAAAGATCTCCGACCTGAACCCGCTGAAGCTTTAGACTCGGGGTTCGCCCGGCAAGATCCCGGGGTTAACCGCGTAACGCCTTTCAGTCTGACTATTCCTCCAGGCTTTCTTCTTCCCGAATGTCCTCATCAATTTTCGGCTTCGCTCTCTTTGGGAAGAGGGCGGCCAGGAGAACCAGGAGAATCAGCGCGCAGGCTGCGTCACCGATCCACCAGGTTTTATATATCCCCAGGCTCAATCCTTTCCAGATCGCGACCCCGATCCAGAGGATGGCGCCGATCATCACTACCACCACAAAGGGGCGCATCCGGAGCGGGTTGACCGCCGCGCAGAAAAACAACAGCCCGATGCCCAGTGCAAAGATCGCGTATCCGCTGACGATATATTTGATGATATTCTTTACCTCAACATCAGGCAGGGCGGATGACTTAATGAAAGCCTGGACATCTCCGGGCGGGATAAAATTCCGGATTAAGTAGGCGTTCACCGGGGCAGTCTGAGGGCAATTGTGAAAGAAGATCAAGCTGGCGGACGCCAGGCAGATCAGTCCCACTACAATAGCCATTATTCTGAATCCTATCATGTTCTCCTCCTTTCCTTTAGAATTTTCCGCTGTAAAACTTAGGTATTACTCTTGTGCCAGGACGGTCAACCGGACGGTGATAAAATCCGACGGCCCTACTTCCGGCTGCTCCACCTTTCCCAGAGTTTCAAGCTTCTTAATAAAAACGGGGTAGGTCCGGGCATCAAAGACCAGCGTCTTCTCGTTCGGCCCCATGTTCTTAAAACCTTTGATCGGGTAGTTGATGAGCTGCCCGGAGGCTGCCTGGGCCACCATGACAGCGTCCTTTAGACCAGCCGGGACATCTTTGACATAAAGCCGGACGTGCTGATCCCGAAAAGCCTTGTAACCGGAGGGAAGGGGGGCGACGGGCCGATCGGAGAGACCCGCGTCCTTTCGGGAGGGCTCTCCCTTCGCGGTCTTAACTTCCGTTTTTTCTTCCAGGATCAATACCGAGCCGCTTTTAGATTGGCGAAGACGGATTCCAGCCGTCTCATCCTCCGAGACCGCCTCGGCAGCGCGGGTGGCCGGGGGAGGGGGTGCCTCCTCTTTCTTCTTGCCACAATCGCAAAGGACCAAAAGTGATATGACCATAACTACTCCCAGCAGGTAACCTCGTGTTTTTATATACCTCATCTGTTCTCCTCCTTGTTCTGCGAAAAATTTGCGGGGATAAAAAAATAATCGTTAAAAAATCCCTGATCTGCTATAACCCGATTTGTATTTATTCATTATCCATCGGTGCCATACTGTTATCAGAATATCTGAACTCCGGCTTATGCGGGAAGATTATTCCGGAATAAGAAATTAATACTATATCCCTAACCGGCAAAAAATCAAGTAATTATTGTCTATGAAGATCATCGTCACCATCCTGCTGATCGGACTTTTGGTGCTTCTTGTCTGGTGGCTGGCCCGGAGATTCGAACGGAGCCGGATGTACTATCCCCAGTCGGAACTGGAAGCCAGTCCCTCCGAGATCGGGCTGGATTATGAAGACGTGACTCTCACCGCCTCCGATGGCGTCCGGATTCACGGCTGGTGGATCCCGGCCGGCGCGAGCCGGGGTTCAATCATCTTCTGTCATGGCAACGCCGGCAATATCAGCCACCGCCTGGATAGTATTCGGATATTTCATGAGCTGGGACTGGACGTCTTCATCTACGATTACCGGGGCTACGGACGGAGCGGAGGCTCTCCTTCCGAGGAAGGAACCTACCGGGACGCTACCGCGGCATATGATTATCTCCGGAAAGCGCGGGGGATCCCGCTGGAGCGAATTATCATCTTCGGGCGATCACTGGGAGGAGCCGTGGCCGTCGAACTGGCACACCGGCGAAAGGCCTCATTGCTGATCTGTGAATCAGCCTTTACCTCGGCGGTTGATATGGGCAAGCTGCTCTTCCCTTACCTCCCGGTGGACCTCCTGGTCTTCGATAAGTACGACTCGGTCTCGAAAGTCGAGTCTCTCACACTGCCCAAGCTCTTCATCCATAGCCGGAAGGACGACCTGGTTCCCTTTGAGCAGGGAAGACGGCTCTACCGGGTAGCCGCAGAACCAAAGGAGTTCCTGGAGATCCGGGGGAACCATGGAGAGGGCTTCCTGGAGGACGAATCTATCTATTGCCGGGCGATCGACGCCTTTCTGGGGAGATATCTGCCCGGCTGAAAAAATGGAAAGGTTAGAAGCTTGTCCAAACCGGATTCTTATGAGAACTGTCGGAAAGATTCCAAACTTCATCGTATATTTCCTCCTGCTGGGGAGCGGCTTCATACTGATGCCGGCCTTTCCGGGTCCGGAAGTTTCTCAAGACGGCCCAGCCTCGGTCCCGGCTGAACAAAGATCCCTCTCGACCATCAAAAGCCTCCCCTACTTGCAAGGCTATAAGCCCGCGCCTAAAAAAACCGGGGTAGTCCGATACGATGAGAAGGCCGCTTATCAGGGGTTGAACTTCTATGTCTCTGCTTCAGTTCCCGGGGCTTTCCTGGTCGACATGAAGGGAGATCCAGTCCACCGATGGATGATCCGGCCTCGAGATATCGACCTGCCGGAAGAGAGTCATTGCCGGCGTGCCTATATCTATCCGAACGGTGACCTGCTGGGAATATTCGAGGGGGACGGTGACCTCTCCGGCCCCCTGGTAAAATTAAATAAAGAATCCCAGGTGTTATGGATTTACCGGGGCAAATGGAATTACGATCTCTTCGTGGCCGGGAATGGCCGCATCTACGTCCTGACTCACCGGGAGCGCGCCGAGTATCCCGGGCAAAAGCTTGCCGCCCCTGTTCTGGAAGACTTCATCACTGTATTAGGCCCGGATGGAAAGGAGATAAAAAGTGCCGCCCTTCTCCGGAAGATTCCGAGCAATTGTCCTTTAATCCATAAGGAGATCCGGAATTGAAGTTGTTAGCCCCATACCCCGGTAAAAATATTAAATATTTAGTCTATTCCACTGTAACACTGGCTATAATTGTAATAATTTGCAAGCTTGTTGCGGTATTCCTCCCTCCCCATCTTGCCTGGGGCTTCGATCATTTAACTTTTTCTCCTTATTGGCTCCAAATACTGTTAATAATTTTAGTTATTTTATCAATTCTTCCTTCTACCAATAATCTCTTCTGGAATAAGATCGATTTTTTCATCAAGAAAAAAGAGAAAATCAAACCGGCGGGGAAAAAATATTATTTCTTTGCCCTTATCAGCTTAACAGTATTATTCGTTTTCTGGTTCCTGAGATCACAAAAACTGTGGGGAGATG
>Ga0208902_1000667_pt1 | contig 17347 bp, 19 predicted proteins | sample AntAceMetag02UKH_FD_184767 | JGI IMG/M metagenome (GOLD analysis project Ga0208902, IMG submission 184767) | Saline lake microbial communities from Ace Lake, Antarctica - Antarctic Ace Lake Metagenome 02UKH (SPAdes) (version 2) | ecosystem: Environmental > Aquatic > Non-marine Saline and...
GGAGAGAAGCGCCTGGTATGACTTAACCGTATTTTTTTTGTGAATTGGACCTGTGGTAATCCAGCCAGAGTTTTCCTGCTTGTGTGATTTTCATTTTTTGCCCTCCTTGTCTTTGGGTTAATAATATCGTTCCGTCAAGATGGTCCCACATAATAATCCGTGCCCGTTTTCTAAGATATAAACACATTGAAGCGCTTTCATCTGGTCAGTCTTGCACTGATAAGCCGGTTTAAACTTACGCCCTCTTCAGCAGCTTGGATTGCTAAATACCTATGGACTTCCGGGGGAATCCGCACAGAAAATTTGCCACTATATTTCTTATTGGATAAAGGCTCAGGAATTGAGTCGCCATCGGCCTCCATAATTTTAATGCCCACCGCAACAACCCTACGGATACCTTTCAGTGCCGCCTCCGGCGTCCCAGCCAGCCAACTCAAACTCGGGAACTCCGCGCAAAGGCCCAAATACTCGTTGTCTTTATCTGACCATATTACTCGATAAGAGTATCTATCGTTTTTTAATGTCATTTTTCTTCCTCCATTTTATCAACGGCATCCAAGACTTGTCTTACCTGATAGTCTTTGGCTTTACCTTTGAAATTTTGGACATTTATCAGCGGAGGGTAAACCCAGCTTACCTTATATATCCTGTGGCTTGTGCTTTTTTGTCTTGGCTCTCCAAAATAGTGATCACAAACTCTGCATACATCTCCAAACCTTACATTAAAAGGGCTTAGTCTCATCTTTACCAATATTTTTTGAATGTCGGCCATCGGTTACATGATACCACTATTGGTGTCATTGTCAAGACAGAAATGCAGCATCTATTTTGGTACTAATGGGCAGAAGATCGTGAGCTTTCACCTTTTCTAAAGTTGAGATATCTGCTATATTGCTCAGCTTTTCTATCCCAATAAAGCTTTTTATATCCATTAGATACATAAAGATCTGCAATTGGTTATGCCGGTGGGATTGGCGGAAATCGAACTTCCCTACAAACAGAGGAATTGGTTTAGAAGACACCGAAAAAGGCAACATTACCAGAACAATGGTTCACCTCTCGAGGCGTCAATACAACATAACCAAACTAACAACATAAATAACCTTATGTCGAAACCTTCACTCTAATGGGCCTGATTGGCGGTCTTTCAGGCAAGACGGTGGTGGATTTAGCCTGTGGCGAGGGTTTTTACACCCGATTGATTCGGCAACAGGGAGCTGCAAAGGTCGTTGGAGTGGATCTTTCCGAACGTATGATTGAATTGGCCCGTGAGCAGGAAGCGGAACAACGGCTCGGGATTGAATATGTCATAGGGGATGTCAGACAGCTGGAGTTAAAGGGGGAATATGATCTTGCTGTCGCCGCCTATCTGATGAATTACGCACGGGATCGCGATGAACTCGGAGCGATGTGCGACGCAATCGCGCGTTGCCTGCGACCGGAAGGACGATTTGTCACGGTCAATTCCAGTTCCGCTCTGGATTATCCAACCGCCCCGTCATATCGCAAATATGGATTTGAAACCCATGTTCTTGGCGAGTTTCGGGAAGGAGTGCCGATCACCTGGACCTTTTTCCTGGAAGACGATGCCTTTGAGATCGAAAATTGCTTTCTCGATGTGTCTCTTCATGAGGAGATGCTCCAGTCCGCCGGGTTTCAGGCAATCCGCTGGCATCGACCTAAGCTTTCACCGGAGGGGGAAGCTACTCATGGTGTAGATTTCTGGAAGTGCTTCCTGGATCACCCTCCCATTATCGGTATCGAATGCTTCAAGCAAGGCCCCCGCAGGTCGCAATCAGAGCATAAACATCATCAGGGCGGGGTCTTCGATGGACGAGGATTTTTTACTCGGAGATTTTCTCAGTCATCCTGATGAAATTCTGGGAAGGATTTCCTGGACAAGGGTTGAAAGTGAAGAAAGTGACGAAAATTGATGAAAATTGATGAAGCAGGGACTTGGGAACGAGGGGGGAAACCATGTGTTTTCCTGAAGGCCTGTGCAGCGTTCAATCCTTTATACCACCCCATTTTGACAGATACGGTCAAAATCGGAGGATTTTTTTTGAAAAAATGACCTGCGCTTGATGACTTGTGGAGAGAAGAGAATACAACTTATAGACTAAAATGTCACGATTATCGCCCAAATTTTGATAATACAAAAACCTGCGATATCTGCTATTGGTCAGCCTTTCGGCGCCAATAAATCCGTTGATATTAAGATGATATTGGCAATGAGAGCTCAACCTAAATGGGTGTGCTCATGGCAGGGTATCCAACGAACACCCGCAAATTCCAGACCATATTCCATCCCGAAAATTGACATATTACTGCTTATTGCCTCTTGCTGTGAGACAGGTGTATTCTGAGAAACCTGCTGGCGAACCACCTCAACAGGATCTTGGCATAATTGGCCCCGGCGAGGTAGACACCGGCCGCAAAAATCAGGTGTACCGCCACAAAAACCGCGCCCACCCCCAACGGCAAGATCAGTGGCTCTTTCCAGGCATGGGCGAGATAGCCGCACAGTGCCATGGCCGGCAGACCTAAAAGGTAACTCAAGGCCATCAAGCATAGGCCGAGATAGAAACGCGCCGATGGCTTGGCTCTGAATACGCCAAGGTCAACTTCCTCGGCCATGGCCCACCGGCCAAAACGTGTTCCCGCCAGGCGTAGGGCTATTTTTCGGGCTATAGGCATGTTAACCGAGATTATGCGGCAGCGTGGCGCTGCCGATCACTTCCCACTGCTTGGCCACTCTTTGCGGGCCAATCTTGGGGCTCAATGCCTCAAAAACGACTCCGCTGAGGCCCAAAATGAGACTCAGCTTGCCTAAATCTTTCGGTTTGTGCAACAGTTTTCTTTCTCAATGCACACCGCAGCCCTGCTCCCGTCTTCCAACCGACAATCAACCGGCATCTACCCGCAATCATCAACCAGCAATCATCAATCCTACAACGCCTCCTCCCCGTAGAAATCGCGCCCGGAACTCCCTCCGAATTTTTCAAACCCTTCTATCCAGGAGTCAACCCGGGCATTGCCATAGGCCTCTTTCCAGGCAGTTACGATGATATCTACAGGGATATCCGCATAAGTCCCGTAATCTGCCACATATTCCATAAACTGCTTTTCTTCCAGATTGTATGGGTGAAAAATGGAATCTTCGCGGCCATCAAATTCCAAGGGGGCTACACTGTGTCTTTCGCACAGTTCCTTGTTAAAGGCCGGGGTGGCCTTGACCCATTTGCCATCGAGATAAAACTCAACAAAACCGTGATAGACAAACAGATCTGAACCCAAGAATTCAATCAGTTGTTTCGTGGCCAAGTGATTCTTGACGTCGGCGAAACCGACTCTTGATGGTATTCCGCACGCCCTCCCCAGGGCACAAAGGAGTGAGGCCTTGCAGACACAGTAGCCACGGCCGCTTTTCAGGACATTGCTGGCCCGGTAATGCTCGGGTAGATAGAAGGGATAGTAGGGGTCATACCATATGCCATCCCGAACGGCGTAATAGAGTTTTATGGCCCGTTGGATAGGATCTGTGGTCTTGCCTATCGTCTCCATGGCATAATCAATTATCGATTGATGATCGCTGTCAATAATAGGTGTTGGGTCAAGGTATTTCTGGTCAATTTTGCTCATTAGTTTTGCTCCTTGATTTGATCCGGCGTCAACGTAAAGCCATCTTCTAAAAAGCGTATATCATCGTCCTATTTTTTGATGGTTTCGTAAAAAGTTCAATTTCAACTTTTTCTTCTATTTTTTCAATAAATCGGGGTAAATCCTCTGCTGTGCTATTTTTCTGGATTCCCGCTCCCCGATCAGGTCGAGGACAAGCTTCGCGGGAATGACAGATGTTTATTCTATCATGACGGGCACTTACTCTATTTCGTCATTCCCGCGTACGCGGGAATCCAGGACCCGTTACCGTTACTTCTTGAGATGTTACCCTCATGACATTACTACATTGCAATTTCACTTTTTGTGAATTTTGTGCCTTTTTGCGGCCGTATCAATTTTTTACACTCAATTTTTTTCTTGACACGTAGTTACTTTATAGCTAAATTGTAACCATATTTTTTCTTGCCGCTAATCATAATAAATTCTAAAATAGCATTCACATCAGATAGTTGCTGTTTATTTCAGTCCCACATGGACAGTGAAAGAAGCTTAGCAGAAATGCCCGACGAAAAGAAATTAAAAAATGAGAAAAAAGACGCTCCCGGGAAATTGAGAGGGAAGGTCAAGTTAGAAGTCTATGGCGAAGAAATGGTGGAAAAGGTCGTTAAATTAAGCGGTAATAGTGGACGTGTGTATCTCCCACCTGATTGGGTGGGGTGCAGAGTAAAAATTATAAGGGTTGATTAAATAAAGTTGCCCTATGGATGAACTATTGGAAAATTTGCAGATAAGAAAAATCAAGGCAGAGGATGCTTCTGATATAAGCCAGATCCAGTCGGCCATCACAAAATCATCCCCAACGATTGATTTCAGACAGATTATTGAACAACAGGTCCGAAAAGATGAGGATGTCAGCTTTGTGGCCGAGGTTGATGGCAGAGTTGTAGGTTTCATGATCAGTTACATCGTATTCGGGGGATTTGGTCTTGAAAAGGGTGCCTGGATTGCAACCCTCGGTGTGGCGCCGAAGTTTATGGGCCGGGGGATCGGTAAGCGGTTGGCGGAAGAGATATTGGAGGTCTATCGCAAAAAGGGTATAAACGATATATATACGTCTGTCCGCTGGGATTCTGTAGATCTTTTGTCGTTTTTCAAGACATTGGGTTTTGACCGGAGTAATTTTATTAATCTGAGGAAAGAGCTGGATTCTTGACTGCCGCTGTCGTCTCGACGTCTGGCCTCTCATAATGCATAGAAAAATAACTTCAGCAATTTAAGCAATTTCGACCTTCACCCGACGGGTGAAGGTCGTTTTGAGTTAAGTGCCTGCAACCTATGATGAATCAAGAAACATGTCACGGATTCAGGTAATATAGAAGGGGAAATAAAATGAGGTACGCAGAGACAGGGTTTAATTTAGAAGTTGATCTAACCCGAGGAAACATTGAGAGGGTAGCAACTGACCCAAGAGACACCGAGCTTTATCTGGGGGGTCTGGGGACGAACGCCAAGATATTATGGGATAGGGTTCCCCCTGAAGTTGAACCCTTTTCTCCGGATAATCTGCTCATATTCAGCGCCGGTCTTTTATGCGGTACACCTGCTACCGGTTGTAATCGTACCATTGTTTCTACCATTTCTCCTCAGACTCGGTTAATGGCATTTTCAATGATGGGGGGATTTTGGGCGCCGGAATTAAAGTATGCCGGTTATGACAAAGTTATCTTTCGCGGCAAGTCCCCTAATCTGGTTTATTTGTGGATAAACAATGACAAAGTAGAAATACGTGACGCCTCTCATTTGCAGGGTAAGGGCGCTACTGAAACTGCAGAACTTATTCGAGAGGAGTTGGAGGAGCCGAAAGCCCAGGTGGCGGCTATCGGCCTGGCTGGTGAAAACAGGGTCTATTTTGCCTCCATCGAGCAGGGCAGGTCCAGTGCCAGCCGATTAGGAATTGGCGCCGTTATGGGAGACAAAAATGTAAAGGCGATCGTTGTTCGCGGGACAAAGGACATCAATGTTGCCCAACCGGCTGAATACATGGAGCTTTGCAATGAAGTGTTGGCATACATAAAATTCCGAAATGAAAATCCGGTTCCGGGGGTCATGGCCATTTTAACGGGGCTTGGATCACCGCAAGAAATGGCAGTCCATGATGAGAAGTGGCACACCGAGAATTTCATGTGGGGAAATTCCCGCACCCGCAGAAAGGGCTTTTGGACCGAGGAAATCGCGAAAGAATGGATGGAGACTCTGGAAAGTGCGCGGACGCGGTTAATAAGCTGCTATAACTGTCCGATGAAATGCGGGGCAACACTTTCCTTGCCGGGACTTCCAACATACATGATGAAATGCTTTTCGAAACTTACTTATACGCTGGCGGCCTATTCAGACCTGGATTTTGGTTTAAAAATCGCACAACGCGCTACGGAATATGGAGTGGACGGATACTCAACCCCGCAAGTTATGGCCTTCGCCCTTGAGCTTTACGAAAACGGCATATTAATTGATGATGATTTTCCTGGAATGCCGTCTGATAACGAGGGGAGATTTTACTGGTTACTTGACAGAATTGTTCGGCGGGAAGGGATAGGAGATGTTTTAGCCAATGGTACGTATTGGGCGGCCCAAGAGATTGGAAACGGCGCCGAAAACTATGCCCATAATAATATTAAGAAACATGAACAGCTGCCTCTCAAACTATCAATGCTGAATCCCATGTATTTCCTTATGTATGCCACCGGTGAGAAGATAAACATTACCCAAATTGAGGGGAATTTCCCCCAGGCACCTTTTCCTACGAGAGAGGAGAGGGAAGAGTTTGTAAAGGACTGGATCCAGGTTCCTGATGAAAAGTTTAAGCAATATTTTTTGGACTGGGAACTACGTGGAGAAAACTCAATCCCATATTACCCAACTGTTCAAATGTGCTGTGAAATTGTTGACTGGCAAGAGAGGATGCACTACATCGATGACGCCCTCGGCATGTGCGCCGGGTTGTCGTCATTCCCCCTGAAACCTCCGTATCATATACACAATTACCCGAAATTTATCTCGTCAGGGGCCGGAATCGATATGGATGAAGAAAAACTGACGCAAGGGGCCAAAAGATACCGGACTTTAGTGAGAGCCATCAATATAAGAAGAGGTATGAGAAGAAAAGATGATAAGCCGCCTGAAAACCATTGGAAGAAAAGATTTCCCGAGCTTGAACAGGAGCTCTTAGATACGTATTACAAATTTAAGGGGTGGAATAATCAGGGTATTCCTACGAGAGAGTCTTTACAAGAATTAGGTTTGGATTACGTGTTCGAAGACTTCGAAAAGAGGGGGGTCTATTCAGATAATGGTGATACACCTTCCAAAGAGACCTCGGCGGAAAAAGAGAAGGAGGTGTAGCCGTGGGTGATAAAGAAAAGAAAATAATTAAAACAATAAAAATTGATGTTGATAAATGCAATGGTTGCCGGGCATGTGAGGTAATCTGCTCCGCTTTTCACGCTGCGCCAAAATATAGCAGCAATAATCCGGCGAGGTCTCGTATCCGGGTGATTCGTGATCCACTAAAAGACGTATATGTCCCTGTATACGCGGGTGAGTATACTGCATCCGAATGTATGGGTAGAGACAAATACACGATTGACGGAAAGGAATACGACGAATGCGCCTTCTGCAGGGCTTCCTGCCCATCCAGAGATCTTTTCAAAGAACCCGATTCCGGTCTGCCTCTGAAATGTGATATGTGTGAATCCGATCCTGATTTAGAAGAGCCCTTGTGTGTTCAGTGGTGCTTGGCTGATGCCCTGACTTACGAAGAAAGGGAAGAGGAAGTCGAAGAAGAAGTGGAGCAGGAGGAAATGGAGATCGGATTGGAAGCATTGGCAAATAAATTTGGATTGGAAAAGATGATTGATACCGTTGCCCGAATGTCCATGTCAAAGAAGGACTAAGACATTAAGGCGAAACAAGGGGTTTAAGAAAGACAGTGGAGAATGTAGCCGACTACAAAGAGATCATCGATGTCATAAAAGAGAGCGGTGGTGAAGCCTTTAAAAGATGCTTTCAGTGCGGATTATGCGATACGGTTTGTCCGTGGAATAGGGTTAGAAACTTCAGTATGCGCAAGCTTGTCCGACAGGCGACGTTCGGTTTTACAGAGATAGAAAGTGAAGAGATGTGGCTTTGTACGACGTGCGGAAGATGCCCTCAGCAGTGCCCCAGGGACGTACAACAGATAGAATCCGGGATAGCCTTACGCAGGGTTGCCACGGAATACGGGGTCTTTCCGGCTTCTGTCAAACCTGTCCGCACCGCGATCGGAAGCCTCATTGGCGAAGGCAACCCCCTTGGTGAAGAACGAAAAAAGAGGGCAGATTGGGCAAAAGGCCTTTCCGTAAAAACGTTCACCGAGGGCATGGAAATCTTATATTTCCCCGGCTGCTACCCGAGCTATGACCCGAGATTGAAAAAGGTCGCCACTGCCACAGCAAAAATTCTCAACTCAGCAGAGGTAGATTTCGGGATACTGGGCGCCAAGGAGAATTGCTGTGGAGAGAGCGTCCGCAAGACGGGTGACGAGGAATTATTCAAGCGCTTAGCCAAGGAAAATATCAAAACGTTTATCGATAATGGAGTGAAGAAGATCCTTGTTTCTTCCCCTCATTGCTATCACACCTTCAAAAACGAGTATCCTGAATTTATGGTAAACTTTGAGGTGATTCATATCTCCCAGTATTTATTCGAGCTTATGAATGAGGGAAGGCTTGATTTCACCAAAAAATATAAGAAGAAAGTAACGTATCATGACCCCTGTTACCTCGGTCGACATAACGGCATATATGACGAACCCCGGGAAGTCTTAAAAAAAATACCTGGTTTAGAGTTGAATGAGATGCCTGAGTCGCGCGTAGATAGTCTCTGTTGCGGAGGGGGGGGCGGCAGGGTTTGGATGGAAACTCAAAAGGGTGAAAGATTCGGCGACCTCAGATTAGAACAGGCGATCGGGGTTGGGGCTGAGTTGCTGGTTACTTGCTGCCCATATTGCATTACCATGCTTGAAGATAGCAGGATAACCATGGGTTTCGACGAAAAGATAGAGATTAAGGACATTACGGAGATAATACAGGAAGTTATTTAGTGAATATTAGAACTCTGATAAGGAAATAGAGAAGTGGAAAAAGAACAAATTGAACAGCTTTGTAAAAGTTTCGCGGACACTGATTTTGGCGATGTTATGGTTCTCGGTGGAGGAGTCAGCGGTATTCAAGCCTCTCTTGATCTTGCCACTGCTGGATTTAAAGTTTACCTGATTGAGAAAACGCCGAGCATTGGGGGCCATATGGCCCAGCTTGACAAGACCTTTCCCACCAATGACTGCTCCATGTGAATTCTCTCACCGAAACTGGTCGAGGTCGGCCGGCATCCAAATATAGAGGTTCTGACCTATACTGAAGTTGACAGTGTAGAAGGGAAAGCGGGAGACTTTAAGGTCACCCTGACCAAGAAACCCAGATACATTATAGAGGAAAAATGCACGGGCTGTACGACCTGTGCAGAATACTGCCCGGTCGAATACCCGGATCAATTTAATCAGGGAATATCGGCGAATAAAGCTGTCCATATATACTTCTCTCAAGCAATTCCTCTTATCTCATATATTGATGAAAGCTGTATTTACCTAAAAGAGAAAAAATGTCGTATTTGCGAAAGCGTCTGTCAGAATGAAGCCATAGATTTCAATCAAACGACGGAGAAGGTAGAAATAAGTGTAGGGGCGATCATTCTGTCTTCCGGTATAGAGCCATTTGATCCTAAGGTGAAAGATGAATATGGCTACGGAAAGATGCAGAACGTAATCACCAGTATGGACTATGAACGTCTGTTATCCTCCACCGGGCCGTACGAAGGTCAGGTGCTGCGTGCTTCCGACAATAAGCATCCCAAGAAAATAGCCTGGATTCAATGTGTCGGTTCCAGACGGGTTACACCGGGTGATAACAGCTATTGTTCAGGCGTATGCTGCACCTATACCCAGAAACAGGTAATTTTGACAAAGGATCATGATCCAGATGCGGAATGCACCATATTCCATAATGATATTCGTTCTTTTGGTAAGGACTTTGAACGATACTACCAGAGAGCAGAACAGCTACCCGGGGTTGAATTCATTAGAAGCTACGCGTCAATTTCAAGAGAGGATCCGGAAAGCAAGAATGTTTTTTTAAGATATGCGACCACCGACGAAGGCGTAAAAGAGATAGAATTCGATATGGTGGTATTGTCCGTTGGATTGAACCCTCCTGCCAATAATAAGGAACTGGCAGATACGTTTGGAATCGAACTCAATTCACACGGATTCTGCGAGGCAACACAATCTAACCCTATGGAGACCACCAGGCCTGGAATCTTTGTCAGCGGAGCCTTCCAGGGCCCTACAGATATTCCCGAGTCGGTTTTTACCGCCAGCGCGGCCAGCTCCCAGTGTGGTGAACTCCTTGATTACAGGAGAGGGAATCTGGCCAAAGAAAGGATATATCCGCCGGAGAAGGATGTCTCCAAAGAGGAGCCAAGGATAGGAGTCTTTGTGTGTCATTGTGGGGCTAATATCGGAAGAGTGGTAGATGTTCCTTCCACAGTTGAATATGCCTTGACCTTACCCAATGTTGTCTACGCACAGGAACAGCTATTTTCATGTGCCACCAATTCTGCCCAGGAAATAACAGACATGGCAGAGGAAAAAGGGCTCAATCGAGTGGTTATCGCTGCCTGCTCCCCCAGGACCCTTGAACCCTTATTCCGGGACACCATTCGGGAGGCGGGACTTAATCAATATTACTGTGAAATGGCGAATATTAGAGAACATTGCTCCTGGGTCCATTCTAAGCAAAAGGAAGAGGCCACTGAAAAGGCAAAGGATATTACCCGGATGTCGGTAGCGCGAGCTCGCTATTTGGAGCCATTACAGGAATTTGATCTGCCGGTAAATAATAGGGCCTTAGTGGTTGGTGGCGGTATAGCCGGCATGACCTGTGCGCTCTCCATAGCCAACCAGGGACATGAGGTCCACCTGGTGGAAAAGGATAAAGACTTAGGAGGGGTTGCTCGAAGAATTAGCACTACCCTGGAAGGAATGGATGTTCAAGCATATTTGAATGATGTGATACGCGCGGTTTATGAGAACCCCTTGATACATGTATCCCATGAAGCCACAATCACAGATGTTTCCGGTTACGTGGGGAATTTCGTCACCACGGTGGAAACTGAAGGCAGCGTCAAAAAGATAAAACATGGTGCATCCGTCATTGCTATAGGCGCTGATGAATATAAACCTACCGAATACCTTTATGGCGAAGATGACAGGGTAATGACCCACCTTGAGTTGGAGGAGCACATCGCCAAAAGAGACGAATGGGTGATTAACGCTCAGAGTCTGGTGATGATCCAGTGTGTAGGCTGCAGAAATGAGGACAGAAATTACTGCAGCAGGGTATGTTGCAGCCATGCTGTAAAGAACGCCTTGAAACTGAGAGAGACTAACCGCGAAATGGATATTTACATTCTCTTTCGGGATATGAGAACGTATGGGCTTATGGAGGATTATTACCGGGAAGCCTCAGAAAAGGATGTAAAGTTCATCCGTTATGAGCCGGATGCGGGGCCCCAGGTGGAAGCGACTACAGTAGAAGGTAGGCCCGTTATAAGGGTTACCGCGACCGATCCCGTCTTAGGTCAGAAGCTTGCTATAGATGCCGACGTGCTCTCTTTGGCTGCCGCTGTTATTCCCTCTGCAGGAACCAACGAAGTAGCCGGATTATTCAAGGTAACTTTGAGCCCGGATGATTTTTTTAAAGAAGCCCATGTCAAACTAAAACCTGTTGAGTTTGCTGCAGATGGCGTTTTCCTGTGTGGGACAGCTCACTATCCTAAGCATATACAGGAAACCATTAACCAGGCTTATGGCGCTGCCGGCCGGGTCTTAACGCTTCTCTCACACGATACCGTCACCGCCTCAGGTTCTGTTTGCGAGGTAAAAGAGAACGATTGCGTATCGTGTGGGGCATGTATCTCAGCCTGCACTTATGGCGCTATAGAGTTTCGTGAGACACCACAGGGCAAAAAGGCATGGGTTAATCCTGTTCTCTGTAAAGGAGATGGTCTCTGTAACGCAAAGTGCCCGACAAATGCTATTTTTCTAAAGCACTTTACCGATGAAGAACTTTTGAACCAAATTGACGCAGCAGTTCCAGAGGAAGAGATCATACAACAAATGGATGCGGCGGTTGGAGATGTGTAACTGGATGCTTGATACTGGATACTGGATAAAAAAAGAAGCGCCTTCCAGTATCCAGTATCCAGAAACCAGTATCCAGCATCCAGTATCCAGAAACCAGTATAAGGAGATGAGAACAAATGAGTACAGGTCTTGAATTTAAACCAAGAGTATTAGGTTTTGTATGCCATTGGTGAGCATACGGCGCTGCTGACCTGGCTGGAGTTTCCAGACTGCAATATACAACGGAAATGAGGCTTATTCGGGTCATGTGTTCCGGTAGAATCGACCTTGAATTTATACTCAGAGCCTTTTTAAATAGACAAGACGGCGTGTTTATTGGTGCTTGCCGGCTGAATGAATGTAATTATGTTACTCATGGAAATTACGATGCCTTAAGTAATACGCATTTATGTAGGAAAATAATGAAACACATAGGCCTGAACCCGGAAAGGCTAAGGATTGAATTTATGTCTGCCGCTGATGGAGGCCTTTTGGCTGAAGCTTCTAATGATTTTATCAAGAAGGTGAAGGAGTTAGGACCACTTGGCAAGAGTGAAGGAATAGACGAAAATGAATTGAAGTTCAAACTTGAAGCAGCCAGCAAATTAGTTCCCTACATTAAGCTGGTGGAAAGGGAGAAGCTGAGAGTACCTGTTAAGTCGGAAGAAGAGTATAATAAATTTTTCATTAGTGACAAGGTAAACAGGTTATTTGAAGAATTAATTGGTGATAAATTGTCAATAAGCCAAATCATGTTACACCTGCGGGAAAGACCCCTTTCAACCGGAGAACTCTCCGAGATTTTAAGACTAAACCCGTCTGAAATATCAAGACACATGAAAAGTTCATCGAGACAAGGACTCGTCAGGTACGATGAAACCCGGAAGTGCTATGCTCTCGCCTAAGGTGAAAGAGCAGGCAGTGGATTAAGGGAAAGAAGAAGATTAGGAAAGCGACTATGGATAACGATAGAATCGATCAGATTATTGATAAACATCAGGGCGAAGCCAGTTCACTAATTCAAGTATTATTAGAGATTCAGAGCGAAAATCGTTGGCTTCCTAAAAAGGGATTGGAGAGGGTCAGTGAAAAATTACAAGTTCCTTTAACCCGGATATTGCATATAGCTACCTTTTATAAAGCCTTTAGTCTCGTTCCTAAAGGACGTCATGAAGTTCACATTTGTGTGGGTACTGCCTGTCATGTTCGTGGTGCGACGCGCGTCCTCGATACGGTGCAAGACCTGATTGGAATTAAACCTGGCGAAACGGATTTGGAGTTGAAGTTCAGTCTGGAAACTGTTAACTGCCTCGGCTGCTGTGCTTTAGGACCGGTGATGGAAATCGATGGGAAGACCCACGGTAAGATGGCGCCGGCCGAGACAGCAGACGTGTTAAAAAACTATGAGTAGGATAAAATTATGTCGCGGATAAATTCGCCCGCTGAATTGGAAGAATTCAGGAAGGGCATCTTGTCGAAAAGAGACCCGAATAAACCTTGTATTACACTCTGTTCCGGATCTGCTTGCAATGCTACTGGTAGTGGAGAAGTTGCTGCGCGTATTGAAGAGGAGCTACAAAAACAAGGATTAAGTGATGAGGTGGACATCAGGAGGACTGGTTGCCATGGTTTTTGTGAGAGGGGTCCTATCATCATTAATCGCCCTGAGGAAATATCTTATTTCCAGATAAAGCCCGAGGATGTTCCTGAGATTATCTCCGAGACGATAAAGGAAAAAAAGGTCGTAGAGCGTTTACTCTATACCGACCCCGACACCAATGAAAAGATAATTCATGAATCTGAAATCCCCTTCTACAAGCACCAGAAGCGGCTTGTTTTTGGCTCCAACGGTAATATTGATCCTAAGAGCATCGATGACTATCTCGCAATTGACGGTTATTCCGCGTTAGCCAAAGCTCTTTCCGGGATGACCTCCGAAGACGTATTGGAGGAAGTCAAGAAATCCAACCTTCGAGGGAGGGGAGGTGGCGGCTTTCCCGCAGGGAGAAAGTGGGAAGGGACCCGCAATGCCCCTGACGAAATAAAATATGTGATAGTCAATGCAGACGAGGGGGACCCCGGCGCTTATATGGATAGGAGCCTTCTCGAGGGGAATCCTCACTCAATCCTTGAGGGGTTGACCATCGGAGCCTATGCCATCGGCTCTCACGAGGGCTATATTTACGTTCGACAGGAATACCCCCTCGCAGTAGAGAATGTGAACATTGCTATCAAGACGGCTGAGGAGTATGGTTTTCTTGGGAAAAACATCCTTGGCTCAGGCTTTGATTTCAAAGTCATTGTGCACCAGGGGGCCGGCGCTTTCGTCTGTGGTGAATCGACTGCTCTGATGACGGCATTGGAAGGCAGGGTAGGAGAACCCCGACCGAAGTATATCCGCTCCAACATCAAGGGCCTTTGGGATAAACCCAGCGTGTTGAATAATGTTGAGACTTGGGCGAATGTGCCGCTTATAATCAATAAAGGCGCTGACTGGTTTGCTCAATTTGGAACTGAAGGAAGCAAGGGCACGAAGATTTTCTCCCTGGTCGGTAAGATAACCAATACCGGCCTTGTGGAAGTCCCCATGGGCACGCCCCTGAAGGATATTATCTTCAAGATAGGCGGTGGGATCCCTAACGGCAGAAAATTCAAAGCAGTCCAGACCGGGGGGCCGTCCGGAGGATGTATCCCTGAGGAACTGTTGGATCTGGAAGTTGGTTTTGATGAGCTCACCAAGGCCGGTTCAATGATGGGGTCTGGTGGGATGATTGTAATGGATGAAGATACCTGTATGGTTGATGTCGCCAGGTACTTTATTGACTTCCTCACGGATGAATCGTGCGGTAAATGTGTCCCATGCCGTGAAGGCCTGAGACAGATGCATAAGATTCTTACCAATATCACCAAAGGAAAGGGAAGAGAGGGCGACATCGAGCTTTTAGAGGAGTTAGCCGAAACAGCCAAAGAAGCTGCCCTTTGTGCTTTGGGTAAGAGTGCCCCAAACCCGTTTCTAAGTACGTTACGCTACTTCAGAGATGAGTATGAGGCACATATCAATGAGAAGAGGTGCCCGGCGCTCTCCTGCAAAGAGCTGATCTCGTTCTATATAGATCCTGCTAAGTGCAAGGCATGTATGATTTGCCTTAGAAAGTGCCCTGCCGAGGCCATCGATGGTGGTAAGAACAAGATCCATATAGTGGACCAGGAGAAATGTACAAAGTGCGGAACCTGCTTCGAAGTTTGCCCCCCTCGTTTTGGTGCGGTGACAAAGATTTCCGGCGAGCCTGTTCCGTCTCCTATCCCTGAAGAAGAAAGAATAATCAGAAAGAGAAAGAAAAAATGAGTGAAATCCTTTTACAGATTGATGGAAAAGAAGTCAAAGCAAGAGAAGGGATGACCATCCTGGAGGCCGCCCGAAGTGCGGGGATATCTATACCCACACTCTGTTACCACGAGAAATTAGAACCTTACGGGGGTTGCCGACTTTGCATTGTAGAGGTAGAAGAGCGCGGTTGGAAAAAGCTCGTTGTTTCCTGCGTTTATCTCGCAGAAGAAAATCTGGTAGTAACAACCAGATCTGATAAGATAGACAGAATTCGCAAAATGATTATAGAGCTATTGATGGCTCATGCGCCGGATTCCGTGGAATTGCAGAATCTGGCTCAAGAGTATGGCGCAGACAGAGACCGTTTTGAAAAAGAGGCCTCATTTTGCATTCATTGTGGTCTATGTGTCAGATATTGTGCTGAGGTCAAAAAGAAGAACGCTGTTGGATTCGTTGACAGGGGAACAAGGAAAGAGATCAGTTTCATCCCGGAAATAGCCGCTAAGGAGTGCTGGGACTGCAAAGAATGCTTTCCGCTTTGCCCTACATCGGCACTACAAGCAGCTTTCGTTTTAACCAAAGCGCTATATTCTCCCCCACCCTCTTCCGAACCCGAGTCAGAGGAATAGGCAAAGATTAATACTCTTCCAGGCGGAATGATTTGACTTTTTGTGTATCTTGTGCCTTTTTGTTTACCCCGTTAAATCTCTTTTGCATTTATTTAACCGGGGCGGCTATATCAAAACTAAATATCTAACTCAAGATTTATCATATCACCCTTCTGGAAACCTATACTGTTAAAAAATTTCAAGAGCTTCCAGTCCCGCCGCGTTACAAATGTATACATGGTATCTACACCCACTTTCTTCAGGTTATTAGTCATTTCCGTGAACAGGATCTTTGCGATGCCCTTTCTTTGGTAGTCAGGGTCTACGCCAATGGTATCAATCCATCCAATATTTTCCGGAACGCCATATTCCCACCTGCTTGTGCCGCCGATAATAAAACCAATCACCTTACCATCCAATTTAGCAACAAGGGAGGCAATCTGCGAGCGTTTTTCCATTAACTCAAGCTTGACAAACTCGTAAAAAGTTGGAAATGACCCGTTTTTGTCATTCCCGCGAACGCGGGAATCCAGGAAAATTAACCATTTATGGACTCCCGCGTTCGCGGGAGTGACGGCCTTGGAGACTTTTTACGAGACCATCAAGCTTCATTTCCCAATATTCGGGTCTTGGTTTCCCCAGAACCTTTATGTCTATTTTAACTATTCGGTCCAGATCCGAGGGAAGCATTGTTCGAATAACAGGTGAACTGGAAAATCTATTACTCATATTACCCTCCTTTATTTAAAGAATTTATAAACCCATTCACTATAAAACACGATAAGTCTATCATATAAAATCCGTCATGTCCAAAAACCCTTTAGAGCGGCAATGATCTACCACCCTATAACAACACTTACCCATGTAAGGCTCCGCCAAAGACCGGAAGGCAGGACATATTCCTGAAAAGCCTGGGGCTGAAGAAGGGGACAGATCAAATTAATAATTGTAATAATTGGCGATTTTTGATTGAATCATTCTCTGAAAACCTTCAACCGACAAACTTCAATTTAATGGGGGTTTGATAAAAATGATATCTGCAGGAATCGATTGTGGTGCCAAGAACACCAAGACGATTATTATGAAAGACGGCCAGATCATAGGCAAGGGAATGGTTCTGACCGGGTTTGGTCAGAATAAGGCCATCGTCGCCTCCTGGGAAGCGGCCCTGAAAAACGCCGGCATTTCGGAAGGTGATGTTGAGAGGACGTGCGGAACCGGGTCAGGCAAGAATTCGATCAAGAATGTCGCCGGCCTGGTCAATGATATCAAGGCCATGGCAAAGGCCGCCAACTTTTTCTTCCCCGACGCCCGGACCGTGGCGGACGTGGGCGCAGAAGATGGCCGGGCCGTCAAGATCGATGAAAACGGGGACGTGATGGATTTTGCCATCAACGAAAAGTGTGCGGCAGGCGCAGGGGCCTTTAACGAAGAGCATATCGCCCAGGTTCCGGAGGCAGAAGGGGTTTATCAGCTATACGATGAAGACAAAAACATCTTAGCCATAAAAGGGACCCC
>Ga0208902_1000671_pt1 | contig 17305 bp, 15 predicted proteins | sample AntAceMetag02UKH_FD_184767 | JGI IMG/M metagenome (GOLD analysis project Ga0208902, IMG submission 184767) | Saline lake microbial communities from Ace Lake, Antarctica - Antarctic Ace Lake Metagenome 02UKH (SPAdes) (version 2) | ecosystem: Environmental > Aquatic > Non-marine Saline and...
ACTATGATCAAGGATATGAGCAGTTTTCAATTTCTTTGCCACTTGTTCCTGAGTAAGTCCTGCATCAAGCCGAGCTTGTTTAAGTAAAGCCCCAATTTTAAACTGCTCATATCCTTGATCATAGTTTTGAGCAAATGCTTGATTTTTCTTTTTTCTTTTCTCGATATATTTATCAAGATCATCCATAATTTACCCCCTGTTTAAATAATTCTTCTTACGCTGTTCTGCAAGTTTAATCTCCTTCCCTGGAGTCTTTTGTGTTTTCTTTTAAAATGAATTTGTTAAGATAATCAATTTTCTATCATGAATAAACCCAAGAAGACGGAAAATATTATTTCCAACCCTAATTCTTACTTCCCAAATATCATCTGTATTGACCAGTTTCTTAAAATACTTGGTTGAAATATTTTCTGACTCTCGAATTAATTTCAAAACCCATGTTATTTTAGTAACTTGTGCATCAGAAAGGGACTCCAAGTGTTCTTCAACTGGCGATCTCCCTGCATCAGTCTTGTAAAATGATATTGCTCTCATAAAAACAAAGTATACATATATGTAAACTTAGTCAAGCCGGTTTTGTAAATCATGTTTCTTGATACTCAATGGGAAGTGAGATAAACGCTCTTTCTCAAATCTATAGCTTTCTTCTCCAGAAAAACCAGCTTTCAATATACATCCAGACAACAAAATTACGTTTATCCATCTGCACCAGCCTGTTAGAAGACTTGCAAGGAATAGTTTCTGCTTTATCACATTTTTTGCATTTGCAAAAACATATGCTAACCATTACATTGATGAGTTGAAGAGAATTGAAACTATCAATAAAGAGAGTAAGTAAAACGCAAATACTTCATATTGTACATATGCCGGCGATTGAGAAGACTAAAGAAATACATACGTATATGAAAAAGTTTCTGGGTTGATCTATTAAATAATCACTTTCTTCCCGGTGCTGCCACCGCCTCCGTCCCCGGTTCCATAGAACTTAACAGCATAAAACAGCAATAATAGATTGGTCTCACTCACGTTTTCATAGTTGTCTGCATATTTTCTTTCAATCCATTTCAGAACAACATACCCTGCATAAAGACGGGGCGCCTGTAAATATAACTTCTCCAGAGAGGTTTCTGAAAAACTCTCAACGACCCCATTAAAATCCATATGCCTGGAGAGAAGATGAATCAGTAAAGCACGCAGCTCCCAGAAAGCTAATTTACGATCGTTCGTTTCATAGTAGTTAATGGCATTGGGAAGAGTATGCTGCAAAACAAATCTGATAGTTTCTGCAGGAGTTCTGGAGAGTCCTTTTAACTGTTTTCTAATATCCTTAAATAAGTGCTGTACCGATTCTTCTCTGGCAAGCTCTGTCCCTGTAAGAAATTGGTAAAATTCACCAGGTTTTCCTAAAATATTGGCTATGGCTATTGAGAGCTGTTTCTTAATAATCAAATTTTCAGTCTGATCTCTCAACTCAAGAATTTCCTGAAGTACCGTAATTCTCTCTTCCCGTTCCGACATCCCTTCAGCACTTGTTGTTTTTATACGCAAAGATTTGTCACTTTTCAGCATCCCCATCAAAGCTGCAGTTGATTCAGGAGAGTTGATTTTTCCAAGAGCACGGGCTGAAGCATCAACCAGCTTTTCATCATTACTCCGTAATGACTCAATCAGAAATGGAACCGCCTCCTGAATCCGGAGCTTACCAAGGGCTCGTGCACAATCAACCTGAACCAGGGAATTCATGTCTGACAGGCTGTCGATTAATACTTTTGAGGCATCTTCACCGCCAATCCGACCAAGTGCCCTGACAGCTCCTTCCCGAACATCTTCATCCACATCATCCAGCCGTATAATAATTTCATCCAGAGCAATAGAACCTCTTGTATCTTTTATCTCATGAAGAGCACGTCCAATTTTCTCCCTATTATGTGATTTACCCAAAGTAGGAATATTGAAATAGGCTTTTATGATTCCAGGAGAGGTTATAGTGGATACGAGCCGTCTAAATTTTAACTCTTTACCAGTCTTAATGGTATCAAAAAGAAGAAAGGAAATTATCATTACTCCAAGAGTGCTGAAAATGAGGACTGATATACTCCCGGTATTCTCAAGCAGGTATCCGCCAATAATGGGACCGATCGCCTGTATACTTCCCAATAATGCCCAGTACCATGCTATATAGACTGTTCGGTCTTTTTGCGGAATCAGCGATAACATTATCTGGCTAAGTCCTTCATAGAGAGCCGGTGCAAACAGTCCTCCGAAAAAAGCTATTACCGGAAGAATAAAGACATAATTTTGCGGAGTTAAAAATATATAGCCGATAAAACTTATAGGAAAAATCATTCCAACCATCACCACTGATTTTCTTCCAAACCGATCCATCATCGTTCCCCAAAATGGAATAACAACTACCCAGACAAGTTGTGAAATAGCAAAAATAACTCCCAGCCAAACGACGGGTGCACCTATCTGCTTTGGATCTGTTATCATTGGTACAAAAAAGGGCGCTGAAATATTTATTCCTAACAGTGAGACACCGGCAACAATGCAGAGTGTTCTAAAATTTTTATCTTTAAAGGGTTTTACAAAAAGAGAAGCTCTCATTTTTGATCTGTTTAACTGAACCGAACGAGGCTCAGGAACTGGAATATGAAGTATAAACTCAGTTAGGCCAAAAACACCGGAAACAGTATAAATTATCCCAAATACTGCAAAGGTGTGAGAAGAAAAATAATCAAGAGCATATGTTGCTGCAAAGAAAGTGATTATATTAAGAGCTTGAGTAAGTGATGAGCGTTTACCAAAGTAATTAGCCCTATTTCTTTCCGGTATAATGTCATTCATCCATGCCCACCAGCCGGATCCAGCTGTATTCCCGAGCAGAAAGGTCATTATTGAACTTGCCATGATAACATACAGAAAAATTCTCTGATTACCTCCCCTGGCCAGTGCAAAAGAGGAGGCTGCAATTAAAAATGAAAATGAGCGGTGTATGAAACCCATAATAAGCCACAAAGGTTTTATTGCTCTACTTTTAGCGTAGATAAAAATTGCGGCAAGATGAACTAAGCTGGCAATATTTAGAATACCGAGAAAAAGTCCAAGTTGTGATGACGTCGCTCCCAAATTATTTTTAATGAGAATTATGAGGATTTGCTGAGGTGCATTCAGGAGGAACCATACACCCCCAAATCCTCCGCCAATCAGGCTTAATATCATTGAGCGCTTGATAATCTTTTTTGTGATTGGTCGGCCTTTGGTGTCTTCCATTCTACTCATGACAAATAACATAATTAGGTCATCAGGAGAAGTCAATTGCAATTAGCCTAGTAATGGTAATTTTATGCCTCAAAAATAATATTATTTCTGATTAAGTTAAAAAGTGTCTGCAGTTTGCTTTAAAAATTGATTTTACTTTGATATATATAACTCTTGAAAATATTGTTACATAGACGATTTACTATGATAGTAACCCTTGGAGAGGATTTAACTGCAGTAAAGCAGTTGCCGGACATATAAATCGGAGTGATCCATCAGTATACTCTCCATTAGGATTAACTACTCTCCAAGCTCTTTTTTCTTTTGATAAAAAAGCCCTCTTGCCTGCCTGGTGGTTTCAATTTTCTTCTCTTCTTCCAATACTCCAAGATATTTATTTATCTCATTAATATGTATTCCAGTAATTTTCGCGAGATCATCCAGCGTACAGGGTCTTCGGGAAATTGTTTCTATTATTATGTTCTCAATATCTTCACGATAAGATTTAATCTTTTTACGTTCTGGAACAGATGCTATAATTTCGACATTATCAAAGCCCAAAAACGCTGATATCTCACGTAATTCAGCAATACTTGCAGGTCTCAAGCCCTCCACAGTTCCGGGTCTATCCAGTGTATTCAACTGAATCCTATCCGGCTGAATTCTCCCTAACGCCTTTTTTAGCAACTCTAAATCTACCGGAGTATCATTGTATCCAGGCAGTATAAATACTTCCAACCATATTTTGCCTTGGAATTCTTTTCTAAAATCGACAAGTCCCTGTATATATTTTTCAACATTCAAGTCCTGGGAAGGCCGATCTATCTTATGTAATGTCAAATCAGATGCAGCATCCAAAGAAGGTAAAACTAAATCAGCATCTAAAAGCTCAGCCCTGACATCTCTATCTGAAAGTAATGTCCCGTTAGTCAGTACGGCTACAGGTATATCTTGCCTGTTTGCCTTAATGAACCGTAAGACATCACCTATACGAGAATTAAGTGTTGGCTCCCCTGCTCCGGAAAATGTTATATAATCAAACGACAAACCATTCTTAAAAAAATGTTCCAACTCTTTCAATACTTCATCGACTGGCACATACTCTTTTCTTTCGCAAGTCAATGTTGTCGTACGCCCGCATTCACAATAAACACAATTCAGTGTACAGACTTTATGCGGAACCAGGTCAACGCCTAAAGACATCCCCAGTCTTCGTGATGGTACCGGTCCAAAAAGATATTTGTACATAATAACAATCTCTCCCTATCGTGTGTTGAATAAAATCATTTTCCCCCATTTATCAGAGGGACTACATAAAGAATCAAGAAGAAAACAAATATTATACAAGTTTTTCTGCACCGGAATAAACTTCTTCCACCTTAAAAGCCGCAGCAGCGTGCCCCGGGCGCTCTCCATTCCAGGTTTTCATGTCTTTAAAAATCTCACCATCTTTTACATATTTAATCGTTCCCTTGACCTGATACGCCTTATCATCATTAGTAATAAAAAGGATTGATCCCTTACTCCCTGAAAGAATATTTTTCTGTGTTTTGTCAAAGAAATTATTTGCAACTACAAGTGTTTCTTCATCAAATTTAGAAACACAAGTAGCGTAAATTGCATTAGGAACACCATTCTTATCTACTGTACTCAAAATTACAGGTCCCTTGCGATCAGCCCATGCCGCACTTATTTTTTCTGTTAATACTGCCATTTTTATTATTCTCCTAGTTTTGATATTGTTGCTAATATAATCTCCGCAAAAATTTTACATCTTAAGAAGACAAAATACAATACGTTCTTAGTTTTTTCCATTGAAAATGAGCCAATTTCATAAATCCTAGAATAAAACTTCGTTTTATTCCGATTTAATAAGAAATTGACTTCAGAACAGATTTAATCTATACGAGTTGACTCTTCCAAACTTCTCGGAAATAATTCAAATCATCCTGATATTGTTTATAAAGGAGACAGACTATGATAGTAACCCTTGGAGAGGCCTTAATCGATTTCATCTATGTTGATGAAGACTCAAATCAGTTGTATAAACCTGTTCCAGGTGGATCTCCCATGAACACCTCAATAGCACTCTCTCGTCTTGATGTACCTTCTGCATTTATCAGTGGAATTTCTACCGATATGTTTGGTGAAATGCTTTCAAAGCATCTTTTAGAAAATGGAGTTGATATTAGTGCTGTTGTCCCAAAAAACAACCCTACAACACTGGCATTTGCGAAAATTGTCAGCGGCATAGCGGAATATGCATTTTTTGCTAATGACTCTGCCGACAGAAGTATTACTGAATCTGAAATCCAGACCGCAATTGATAAACTTCCGACAAAACCCTCCTGTTTCCAGATAGGATCAATTTCCCTGCTATTGGAGCCGGGAGCGACTGCAATTTATTCTATTATCAGCAATCGTAAACCTAATATACCTGTCTCCTTTGATCCAAATATTAGAGCCTCTCTTGTTACAGACCGGGATTCGTACCTTCGCCGATTGGAAGCCCTGTTCCGACAATCTGATATTGTTAAAATCAGTGATGAAGATATTAAGTGGATTTTTCCTGAACTATCCCTTGAAGCAGCAGCAGATGCAATTCTGCAGTTTGGGGTATCTGTCTGTGTAGTAACTGCCGGCAAGAAAGGAGTCTATTGGTTTTCTCAAAAGATACAGGAGTATCTGCCTGCAAGAGAGATCTCAATCATTGATACCATTGGAGCCGGTGATACATTTCATGCCGGATTATTGGCATATCTCTACTTATCAGGCAATCTTTCACAGGAGAAGCTAAAAAATATTAATCAGAATAGTGCAGTTGATGCTCTGAAGTATGCAAGTATGGCAGCTGAAATAAATTGCTGCAGACAGGGCGCAAATCCACCGACAGCTAGTGAGCTTGAGAAAGAGCTAAAAGATACATATGGAGGGCTGGTGTGTTATTGACCATGTTGGCGGCAGCAGGAACCATGGCCGAATCCCCCTGCAAGATCAATTAAATTTGAAGAATTACAGGATGGACAGACTGAAATATTTTCATCAAATTTTGTTTTTATCATATTCCCGCAATCGTGACATTGCATAATATTACCACGAAAATGTACCTGCCCGCCCTCAATTTGAAGCCGCTTCCCTTCAATAATAAATACAGCCATCTTTTCCCTTGCTGCCTCAATAAGTCTGGTAAAAGTCGGTCGGGAAATCTCCATCTCTTCAGCAGCCTCATTGTGATCCATTCCTTGATAATCAGCCAATCTGAGAGCCTCAAATTCATCCAAACCTAATACTTCAGGTTTTAGTCTGCTTCCAGGAATACCAATCGGTTTGAAATCTGAAAATATTGGCGGTTCGTAAACTAATCGTTTTATCTTAGGTCGTGACATTATACATCCTTACAATTCAGAGAGATTCGTTGCAGCCTTCACCATATACTGCTTAAATTGCTGTTTTTCCTCTTGTGAAAAACCTTTCATCATCTCTTCCTCAACATTATTCCATGCATCACGAATAGCGGGAATAAATGATTCTCCTTTTGCAGTAAGGGTTAATAGAACAATCCGGTCATCCACCTTACTTCTATCTCGATTGACTAATCCATCACGCTGCATCCCTTTAACCATACGTGATACTGCCGGGAGTTTCACATTGAGGATTGAGGCTGTTTCAACCTGTTTTATCGGACCAAAACGCGAAACAACATCAAGCAGCCAGGCTTGACCAGGATTTATTCCCAAGTCTTCCATCATAGTATACCCGGCATCTTTAGCCCGCTTACTTATATGAAGAAGCATATGATAAAACTGATAACCCATAACACTCACCTTATATTAACCTGTTAACATAGTTGATAGTAGCATAGAAACAGAGAGACAGCAAGTCTAACGTGACAAGATACGAAATAGTTTTTTCAGCGTATCAATATCAAGCTTATCCCACGGATTTGGATCAAGGGAAAAAGGGGTAATAAACATCCAATCATAATGAGTCTTTAAAATCCATTTCACATCATGCTTCTTAAATTTCTTACCTATTACCAGGCACCCTCTTTCCGGACCATCTTCACTATCCTGTTGTAAATAATCGGAATCCGTTACAGCCTCTGTTGTAGTTGGGTAGGAATCTTTTTCCCAGGTTATAAAAATATCAGCTATATTATTATCATACCAACGATGATTAATGGAGAGTCCCGGGTTCATAACCACCAGTCCTGAGTTGAAAGATTTAGCATAATCTTTAACTTCAGCATAGTAACTCTGTACTTTTGGATCAAATCCTCGTGCCATTTCGTCAAAAAATATCCCATCTATCATTGGGTAGAAACGATACCAGGAATCAATATCCTGTTTAATATTGATAATCGGGTACTGCGGCAAACTTATTGCAGAAGCCATGCCCGCATATTTAGTTGAGACATACCCAATAATCGTAATCCCAGCCTCTTTCAGCGCAATAAATGCTTTCTTAAAAACCGGATCCATCTCTTTACCGGGACCGCTGGCCGGATTTACTATTGCAATAACTGGAACTTTGGAATATTTTCCCCTGCATTCTATGAGATTATGCCAATCGTATACACCATGATGTTCAGTATCCGCAAGTTTTTCTGCCTCAGCTTTGGTATATTGAATATATGGTTCCGGGTAAATATACAGTGGAACAATTATCCCTTTTTTATTCATCATCACGTATCCTTTAAAAATTTTTGTAATCAAAAATCTATCACCTACCATGAACATACTGCACCATCAGCACGGGGATCAGTTCCGCCGAAGAAGGTATTTTCCTGATTCTTAATAATTATCTGACCTCTACCAAAGGAACTGCCCTTATCATGTACTTCTACTTCATGTCCTGAATGAGCAAGATGTTCCATTATATCATGATTAAATCCTTTTTCAAGCATAATTTTCTTACCTTCAATCCATTGCCACCTGGGAGCATCAAGAGCTGCCTGCGGGTTCATGGAAAAATTTATCATATTCATTACTACCTGCATGTGTCCCTGTGGCTGCATAAACCCACCCATAACCCCAAATGATCCTACGGCCTCGCCTGCTTTTGATAAAAATCCTGGAATTATGGTATGATAGGTTCTCTTTCCTGGCTGCAAATAATTTGTATGTGATGCATCCAATGAAAATGTATGTCCACGATTCTGCAAAGCAACTCCTGTTCCGGGTACGACTACACCGCTGCCGAAACCCATATAGTTACTCTGAATAAAGGAGATCATAGTGCCCCCAGAATCTGCTGCAGCAAGATATACCGTTCCACCCTGCGGAAGCTGCACGGGTTTAGGATTGCCTGCCTGTAAACTTATTTTACTGCTGCGCAGCTTTGCATAGCTGTCCCCAAGTAGATATTTAAGAGGATATTTCATGTGTTCAGAATCGGTAATATGTGCTAATCCATCAGTAAAGGCCGCTTTCATTGCTTCAACCTGAATATGCACGATCTGATTCCTGGTCATATTTTCAAGATCAAATTCTTTAGCAATTCCCAGAGCCATTAATGCTATAATACCCTGCCCATTGGGTGGAATCTCCCAAACAGTATACCCATTGTAATCAACAGATACAGGCTTAACCCATTCAGGAGAATAATTGCTCAAGTCTTCTTTTCTCAGATAACCACCATTACCAGCAGATGCAGAGGTGATTGCTTCTGCTAACTTACCTGAATAAAAAGCAGCAGAACCTGTTTTACCTATCTCCGATAATGTTTTAGCATGATCAGGAAGCTTCCAGACATCTCCGGCTTTAGGAGTTACTCCATTTTTTGTAAATACCCGGAACCACTCATCAAACAGTCCGGGAAAATTGTTCCGCTCCCTGCTATAAATTTCTGCAGTTCTTTCCCAGTAATAAGCAGTAACCGGTGTTACACCAAACCCCTCTTCAGCATATCGAACTGCCGGTTTCATAAGTTCTTCGAATGGGAGTTTACCAAACCGGCTGCCTAGGGCAGCCCAACCTGCAGGTGTTCCGGGAACGGTTACGGGAGTCCATCCCAGCTTCGGCATTTCCGATATACCATCAGCAGCAAGTTTTTCTGCCGAAATCCCCATGGGTGCAGGACCGGAAGCATTTAGCCCATAAATTTCATTATTGTGCCAGATAATTGCAAATGCATCACTGCCGATACCATTGGAAGTAGGTTCCACAACAGTCAGACATGCTGCAGTTGCTACGGCAGCATCAACTGCATTCCCACCCATTTTTAGTATTTCCAAACCAGCCTGAGCTGCTATATGCTGTGAGGTTGCTACCATACCATTTCTGGCAACCGAAACGGTTCTTCTTGATTCTGATGGATACTCCTGTAGAACCTGAGAACTGATCATATTAGTCATCTGATAAAATCCTTCCTTTTCCTATCTCCCGCAGTACTGCCTTTTTGTGAGCATCCTGACATCCATTCCAATCTTTGTCCCGATTTTCAGATTTATACATCTGCGTCATCCAATGGACATTTTCAACACTTTTTTCAAGAGATTTTTCAACACTGGCGATTATTTCTTTAAAAAAACCTCTTTGCTGATCCCGAGTCAGTGCATCCCCGGCCATTTCCAGTACAGCAGGTAAATGATGCAAACAAATACTTTTAGAGCCGCTAAACGCACTTCTGAATTCATCATCGTTACCCAGCAAATGAACCAATGTAAACGCATAGCGGTTAAGAGTTGCCTTCATGCTTTCACAAATCAGGCAGCCATTATCCCGTTCAAGCAATATTCTTTTCATTTCTCCTATATGCTTTCCCGATTTTCTGGATGATTCCACCCCACTGAGTTTTTTCATGACAGGTGCCAGCTTTTCCATTGTTTCCAATAGATGTGTATGTGCCACCAAACTCATAGGTTGAGGTTTTTCAGCCAGGACAAGATCTGCATAATGCTTAGGGCAAAAGCCGATGGAGTTCACCTTCACGCGCGTTTCAGGATTCATGACAGAACTTCCAAGAAAATAGTCAATAAAACGCTTTTCAGCCTTTTCCATAAGAGAGCAGATTAGACACTCGGTATTTTCCTGTAGTGCATCCCATACGGGGATTGTCTCGAGTTTGTATTTCATGAAGATATCTCCTGAGCAATATGGTACTGATAAACAGGGGGCTAGTCAAAGTAAAATTATGGTATTCACAGCCATGGAATATGTTATAATCCGGTTATGAAAAAATATTACTCTATGACTGAAAAACAGACCATAAAAGAGTTCGGAACAAATAGTGATTCAGGACTTTCAAAAGATGAAATTCAGCAAAGAGTAGCTAAATATGGATTAAATACTCTGCTTAAGAAAAAAGCACATGGGGTACCCTATAAAATAGCTGCACAATTCAAGGACTTTCTGATTATCATCCTTATTGCTGCTGCCGCAGTCTCTATACTGGCTGGTGAAATTGCGGACGGGATTATTATTGCTGCAATAGTCATAATAAACGGGATGCTGGGATTTATTCAGGAATACCGGGCAGATAAAGCACTGGAGACACTAAAGAAAATGGCTTTCCCCTTTGCATCAGTTCTTCGTGACGGGCAGATTGAACAGATCAAGTCTAATGCACTGGTTCCAGGGGATATTGTGATTCTGGATACCGGATCTTCTGTACCAGCTGATCTTCGTTTAATTGAGACAATAAATCTGAAAATTCAGGAATCAGCACTGACTGGTGAATCGACACCGGTTGAAAAAGATTCATCGATGAAATTCAATGAACAGACGGGGGTAGCTGACCGCAAAAACTGTGCCTTTATGGGAACACTGGTAACTTACGGAAGAGGAACGGGAGTAGTAACAGGAACAGGAATGAATACGGAGATTGGGAGCATTGCCGGCTTGCTGTCTGAAACTCCTGATGAACAAACACCTCTTCAGAAGAAATTATCATCTCTGGGAAAACTGCTTGGTATTTTATGCCTGGCTATCTGTATTGTTATTGCAATAATGGGAATTATCCGAGGAGAGGATCTTTTTGAAGTATTTATGACCGCAGTAAGCCTTGCTGTTGCTGCTATTCCTGAAGGACTTCCTGCTGTTGTAACGGTTATTCTCGCTCTTGGTATGCAGCAGATGGTTAAGAAAAATGCTATCATAAAACGGTTAGGTGCAGTGGAAACTCTTGGCGGGACTACGGTCATTTGTTCCGATAAAACCGGAACTCTGACTCGAAATGAAATGACCGTTACAAAGATATTCACAGACAACTCCTCTATTACTGTTACCGGAAACGGGTATGATCCCGAAGGTCAATTTAACCATGAAGGACAACCGGGAATCCCATACACCTCTCCTACTCTGGAAAAATTGATTTTAGCTGGAGTGCTCTGTAATGATGCAGATTACAACTCTGTTGAAAAATCAATAACCGGAGATCCTACCGAAGGCTGTTTGACCGTTCTGGGATATAAATATGGTATACTCAAAAATGCTGCAGCTGCACACCACCCAAGAGTTGCAGAACTGCCTTTTGATTCTGAAAGAAAATTGATGTCCACGCTGCACAGTTCTGATGATAATTCTGTGATGTACACAAAAGGGGCTCCGGACATGCTCCTTCCCCGATGCACCCATATTGAGATAGATGGAAAAGTTACACCTCTGACAGCGTCGGGAAAGAAACAGTTGTTGGGTGTTCAGGAAAAACTTTCAGCCGAAACACTACGAGTTCTTGGTTTAGCATACGCCCCCCAGGATATAGCCAGAAAAACAATAACCCCTGAGAAGGAACAGAAACTTATTTTTCTTGGATTTACCGGGGCAATAGACCCTCCCCGCGAAAAGGCAAAAAAAGCAATTGAAATATGCCGAAAAGCAGGTATACGCATTGTAATGATCACCGGAGACCATAAGACAACCGCATCTGCTATAGGCAAAAAACTGGGGATAATCACTTCAGATGATATGGCAATAAGCGGAGCTGAACTTGATCAGTTGGATGATAAAACCCTAATACATATAATTCCAAAAATCGGCATATTCGCGCGGGTATCTCCCAGCCATAAAGTACGGATAATTTTGGCACTGAGGCAGCATGGTGAAATTACTGCAATGACCGGCGACGGTGTTAACGATGCTCCTGCTTTAAAACAAGCAGATATCGGTATAGCTATGGGAATAACAGGGACTGATGCAGCAAAAGAGGCTGCAGATATGATCTTAACCGATGATAATTTCAGTAGTATTGTATCTGCTGTTGAACAGGGAAGAATCATCTATAGCAATATCAGAAAATTTGTCGGATTTCTTCTATCATGCAATATTGGCGAGATAATCCTGATCTTTTTCTCAATGCTGGCAGGCTGGCCTATTCCACTGCTTCCTATCCAGCTCCTCTGGGTTAATGTTATGACAGATTCATTCCCGGCATTTGCCCTGGGGCTGGAAAAAGGTGATGTAAACATCATGCTTGACCAGCCGCGGAATCCATCATCTCCCATAATAGATAAGAAGATGACTCTATCTATCACAATCCAGAGTTTAGCTTTGGCAGCCTCATGCCTTATTGCCTTTCAGGCTGCACTCCTTAACTCAGGAAGCGTTGAAACTGCAAGAACGGTGTGTTTTACTGTTCTGATAACAGGTGAGCTGCTGAGGGCTTATTCTGCACGATCTGAACATATTGGGGTCTTTCGTCTCGGAGTGTTTGGAAATAAATTTCTGAATATTTCAACAGTGACAGGAATTGCACTGCTTCTCTGCATGCTGTTTATTCCTGGAATCAGGGGAATATTTAAACTTGCAGAACTTGGTATAAACTATATCCTGATTTCAGCAGCATTCGGTATTATTCCACTAATATCGGGTGAATTTGCTAAACTATTTCCCAGATCTAAAACTGAAGAAGCCGGCTAAAATTCAATCCCTTTTTGTGCTGCTGTTTTCTTTATATCAAAATGATGGTGTATATTCTGTATTCGGGCAGCTGTATCTGCACAGGCAATCAACTCTTCAGGAGCATTCCTGCCGGTAATAACAATATGGGGAGCCGCAGCCGGCAATGCCTGCAGATAGGACACAACTAAACTGAGATCAAGCCACTTCTCTATCAGCGGATAGGTTAATTCATCCAGAATAATGAGATCAAAATTACCCGATTCAATCCACTCCTGAGCACGATTCCACCCCTCTTTCACCTCAGCGATTGTCGGTCCGGGATCCTCCTGTTTCCAGGTAAATCCGCATCCGTAGTTCTCCCAGGGAATATCGAGAGATTTAGCCATTTTATACTCACCCCAATGTTCGGGTTTACTTTTTATAAACTGGAGAACACCGCAACGGAACTGATGCCCTTTTGCCCTGAACAGAAGTCCAAAGGCGGCAGTTGATTTCCCTTTCCCATTACCTGTATATACGATAGTCAAACGTTTTTTCATGCGATACCATACCATTATAGAGACCTTTGAACAAGTTTATCTAGCAAAACCTGGCAAAACCCGGGTTGTAAAATCCGGTAGACAGAAAAATCTAAAGTACCTATACTTCACAGCATGAAATTCAACAAAACAGATGCTGCTTTATCACTTGCTTTTATTGTTTATGCCGCGACCGTTGTCCTGGTACCTATCAGTCTGCTTAAAATGTCTGAAGAGTTGAGCTTCACGCTTTCAGGAGGGGGGGCTTTGGAAGCGGGAAGAACTATCCTTCTGCTGTTCACTCTCATCATAAGCAGTAAGGCTGCATCGTTAATCGGGAAAGGAAGAACCATTGCTCTTGGGTTGATAATAACCTCCGCTTCACTGATTTTAGCAGGTTTTTCAAACACCTATTGGGGAGTTATGTCTTTAATGTTTGTAATTGGATTTGGAACAGGTTTTGCGGAAGCACTGATCAATCCTCTGGTTCATGACAATCATCCTGACGATTCAAGTAAGTACCTGAATATAGTAAATGCATTTTTCTCACTCGGTGTCGTTGTAGCTGTTTTAATTAGCGGTTTTCTGTTAACTATTGGTATATCCTGGCGAATCCTCTTTATTGGCCTAGGGATAATTACCCTATTTCCGGCTTTCGTGCTTATTACTGCCAAAAAAGGCTCCGAAGAATCTGGGCAGGCTACATCGCTAAGCCATTGGATACAATGCTTAAAACAACCTGCCTTCTGGCTGTTGGCTTTGGCAATTTATCTTGGAGCCGGTTGTGAAGCAGCTTTTACTTTCTGGAGTGCCAGTTATATCCAGCTCCACTTTAATGCCCTCCCCTCAGCTGCCGGAATTGGTACCGCTCTTTTTGCCGGGGCAATGTTTACCGGACGTTTACTTACGGGAAAATTTACCCGGGGGCATCACTATGACCGAACTCTCATGCTTGTTGCATCGTTGTGTGGAATTGTTGTAAGCCTGCTTGCATATAGAGCTGAATCAATATACCTGTTCTACATACTGCTTTTTGCTGCTGGTCTTACGGTTGCACCCCATTGGGCGACAATTCAAGCTGTCTCAGTGAAATTGGTTGACGGAGATCCCACACTGCTCTTCATACTCCTCTCCTGTGCCGGAATTTCCGGATTCGGCAGTGCTTCATGGATTATGGGACTAATTGGCGATAGCTATGGTCTTCAAAACTCACTTCTGTTAATTCCGGCATTTTTCCTACTACTCTCAATAGTTCTGTTCTCACTTCGTTGGGTTGGCGGCAGCAAGCCCAAAAATGCTGTATAAAATGTATATGATAAAATTTATTCAATAAATTAAGGAAATTAAAGGAAGGCAATGGCTGAAAATTTGACCAGAACGAGATTGAAAAGAAGGGATTCTATACTCTCTATTGCATTTGAGCAATTCCTAAAAACCGGAATCAACGCAACCACCATGGAAGATATTGCAGTTAAAGCACAAGTAACCAGACAAACAATGTACAGATATTATCGATCAAAGGATGAGCTTGCTCTCTCAGTCGAGTTGTGGGTTCTGAATGCTATCTTCTCACGTTTGCGCTATCTGTTCAGCACAGCTGACGGATTGGGAATTGAGAGTTTACTAAAAATAATTGATACAGTCATTCCCCGTTTTGTTGAGGAGTTTGCTGCCGATCTAACATATACCGGAATCTTTGATTTCTATTACCGCAATTATCCTGATCCATCATTTCACACACAAATTACAGAAGTTCTGAAAAAATACCCAAATCCATTCACAGAAATTATTAAAAAATCTGCAAATGAGGAGAGACTAAAGAAACTGAATATTCCGATAGAACTTATAGGCCAAACATTATCAGATTCACTGCTGTCTCTTAGCCAACGAGCACTCCTCAGAAGAGAGACTCTGCAGAAAGAGTATGGGTTTGATCCGGTAATTATGATACCCATTCAAATGAAACTAATGATCTCTTCTCTTATCCCTTAGTCAATATTATAAATCTTCGATTTATAATATTGACTTCAGAAGTTTTTTGATGAATGTTTTATCTTATTGTATCAGAAATAATTGCAAATCATCAAAAACTTCAAGAGTAAACCAAAGTTTTAATCAGCTTTGTATATTATTTAACATAGTCATGTACAAACTCAGCCATTTTTCTAAATTAATATTATTATCTAATCTGAGTTATTGCTTCATTGTAGACCTGAAGCTCATTTTCCAATTGTGAAAGTTTTCTATATGCATCAGAGCTTTTCGTTTTATTTGCAACATCCTGCATAAAATTAACGGCTTGCTGCAGCTGTCCCATTACTTCATACAATATCGCTGCGTTATAGCCTGCCGCATAATTAGTGCTGGAATACCAGATTTCAAGATATAGGGAGAGTGCCTGCTCATAACTTCTCTCTTTTACCAACCTGTCTGCCGTCTCCATTACCATATTTCCCGTCTTGTCTTTTTCCAGAAAACGATACTCTCTTTCAATACGCGGTGCCAGCTGATACCGTATTTTTGATGAAATTTCAGCAATTATCTTCTCATATAAGTAATATAATTTAGGGGGTCTGAATGTTTCTTTATCCTCAATAGGTGTTACCAACCTTCTTGCACCCTTTTCATATCGTGTACCAATAATCTGGTTTGTACGCAAATCCAGAATACTGTAACTGAAATCCAGGAAAACTTCCTGTAAAAATGACTCTGTAATAATTGTTACAATTCCACCGGCTCCATCGTCAACATTTGTCTCTGTTTCAATAATATCCTCATAAAAACGCAGATCCTCTATTGTACCTATCAGACTTGCAGTAACATTAAAGTTGTTTATGAGAATATCATTGCTATAAGCACCGGATGAATTCACACTTTTATAGGGCCTCAGCTGAGATGGAGAAATAAGGGTGAAGTAATCAGCCTGCTGCAGACTGTAGACGAGCTGTCGTTCAAATTTATTGGAAATATCCTTCTCCATGAAAAGTGTATACCCGGTTGGCCGGTCAATATCCTTTCCGAGAATAAGATCCAGAACAACAGAACCTGCCAGATCCAGGAATGAGAACTCATAAGGCGCAATATCGAAAATCGCCAAATGGGAATAATCAGCCATATTTATCTCTGCCGGTTTTACCACATCAAACGCAATACTTGTTGCACATCCGCTAAAAATCATCAGCATTGTGAGTACCGCAACTGCAGAAAGTAACTGTTTCTTCATTTCCTACCTCATTTCTATTTATTCTTCATTCTAATTCAGAAACCATGTTTAACCTGAACGGTTACGAAAAATGTAAAAGTTACTATACAGTATTTAGAATTTTTTCCGAGTTATACAGCCGCGAAGTGCTGTAGACTAACACTCCTATGAGCACCGTATCTGAGGCTATCAGCATTAGCAGCTGCAGGAATGTACTGTCATTAATAATTGCTCCTTTTAATAAAAATACTGTATTCAGAAAAGGTACCAAAAAGAGTAACTGATTAGACGAAGGATCCATATTCATAGTAAAAACACCAAGAATTACAACCACAAAGTAGATCGGCAATATGTAGGTCGTAGCCTCTTTTACACTCTTTGCCATGCTTCCAAGAAATATTATAATCGAAGCGGCAATAGCACTCGTCATAATCAGTGTTATCAAAAGCACAATCATCGTCATGAATGAAAAACCAGAAAACGTT
>Ga0208902_1000672_pt1 | contig 17300 bp, 14 predicted proteins | sample AntAceMetag02UKH_FD_184767 | JGI IMG/M metagenome (GOLD analysis project Ga0208902, IMG submission 184767) | Saline lake microbial communities from Ace Lake, Antarctica - Antarctic Ace Lake Metagenome 02UKH (SPAdes) (version 2) | ecosystem: Environmental > Aquatic > Non-marine Saline and...
CCCACCTTCAGCATGAACTCCGGGAATTTGCCCGTGAGAAAGGCATGCAATTTTACGAGGGCGGATGCGGGATCTGCCATCAGGTGATGGGCGAAGGAAACACCCTGCCGGGTGAAATTATCGTCGGTGCCGACTCGCATTCCTGCACCGGCGGGGCATTCGGGGCCTTCTCAACAGGCATCGGAGCTACCGAGATGGCCGCCATCTGGCTCTCGGGCAGTACCTGGTTTAAGGTTCCGTCCACCCTCGGTATTTCCCTTGAGGGCTCTCTCCCGGACTCCTGTGAAGCGAAGGATATAGCACTCCAGTACATCAGAATGCTGGGAATGGACGGCGGCACCTACAAGGCGCTGGAATTTATCGGCGACGGTGCCAAAGGACTAACGATTGACAGCCGGATGGTGCTCTCGAATATGGCAGTTGAAGCGGGTGCAAAGGCGGGCCTGTTCGCAGCTGACAAAACAACAAAAGAATATCTGAGTGGATTTGGCCACAGCATTGACGTCCACCCACCACGGGAAAACACATCATATGAGCAGGAGCTTTCCATTGACTTAAGCGGCATGGAACCGCTGCTCGCCGTCCCCCACCGGGTTGATACGGTGGTCCCGGTGAAAGAAAAAGAAGGGCTTGCCCTTGATCAGGTATTTATCGGCACCTGCACAAACGGCCGATATGAAGATCTGGAGACGCTCGCCGCCGGGGTGAAAGGACAGAAGGTTCAGGTCAGAACCATTCTCGCCCCGGCATCACGGCGGATTCTGGAACGGGCGATTGAATCCGGCGTCCTCCAGACAATTCTTGCGGCTGGCATCATCGTGCTTCCGCCGGGCTGCGGTCCCTGCCTCGGCGCTCATATGGGTGTCCTGGGAGAAGGAGAAGTCGGCCTGTCCACCGCCAACCGGAACTTCAAAAACCGCATGGGCGTCGGCGCCGAGTATTATCTCTCCTCAGTTGCGACCGCCGCTGCGAGTGCAATTCATGGTGTCATCACCGTACCGGGAGGTAACTAAAATGGTGCTCTCAGGAACTGCCATCTGTCTGGGTGAGGATATCGACACCGACGTTATCATCGCCGGGCGGTATCTGCGAACTAAAGACCGCTCCCTCTGGGCAGCCCATGCCCTCGAAGATCTCGACCCGACCCTCGCAGACCGGCTTTCAGGCACCGTTATCGTCGCCGGAAAGAATTTCGGCTGTGGGTCGTCGCGTGAACAGGCCCCGGTCGCCCTGAAAGGGGCAGGCGTTGTGGCCGTCGTCGCTCCGTCCTTTGCGAGAATATTTTTTAGAAACGCCATCAACGTCGGCCTGCCGCTCCTTGAGGCAGGCGGCGTCTCCTGTGAGGAAGGGGCACCCGTGCAGGTCTCGGTCGAAGAAGGATGGGTTGAGACCGGTGGTGTCAGAACAAAGGCAGCACCACTCTCAGAGCGGATGAACGAGATTCTTGCGGCGGGCGGACTCGTGGAATACTGGAGGATGCGCCGGTGATCTTCCCGGAGCGGTTCAAAGGCGTCGGTGTCGGTCTGGAGAAACCATTAGGGGATCTCATCTACTTCCTCTCGGACTACATCATCGTCCCGAAAGAAGCGGGCACCGAGATCTACGCCGTAGAGGGCGGTACGCAAAAAGGGATTTTTAAGGAAGGATGCACCCTGAAGCTTCTGGCCGGGACCAAAGAGACCACCTGCTACCCTGAGCCAGTCAATTTGCACAACCGTGCCGACCTCATTGAAAAAGCCGCTTCAACCGGGAAACGCTGTATTATCTTTACCGGCGTCGACGAGCACCAGACCTTTGTTATCGACCCGGACCTCTCAGCACTTACCACAATTCATGTATATGATATCACTCCGCCCCGCCCCCATCTCGCCGAAACAATTCGGGAACTGGACAAGACCGGCATCTTCGGGGAGTATGAGGTCAGGTTTGAGTATCATGTACGGGATATTACAACCATCGACGCCGATATTTTCCCCTGCCGTGCCGCCGGGTTTACCCGGACCCTTGACGAAGACCAGGTACGAGCTGGCGATACCATCGCCGGGTGCAGGACCGCCCGCCAGGTCGTCCGTGATGGCTATCATCTGGGGTCGGAGGTGACGTTTCATGAGATCTGCCCGGTAGAGGCGGTCACACAGGAACCGTTCATCGCCCGCTGCTGCCGGAGCGAACGGACCGGTCATGGAACATTCCGTGGCTTTCAGGGCGGCGTTGTGCACTGGGGAGCCAATCCCCGTGAAATTTATGAGATGGCGCTTGCCGTCATTGCCGGGGCAAAAAAAAACCTGAAAATACAAAGGAATCGGAAGCATGACAAAAATCGCGATTGTTGAAGGTGACGGTGTCGGCAAAGAGGTCATACCACCAGCAGAGGAAGTGCTGCGCTTCTTTCTCCCTGATGCGGAATACATTCCCGTCGAACTGGGCTACGAGCGCTGGCTGCGGACCGGTGTGCACTGCACCGATGAGGATATTGCCCTTCTCAAGACGACTGATGCGATCCTCTTTGGCGCCGTTACCACCATCCCGGACCCCGACTACCCAAGCATCGTTCTGCGCATCCGAAAGGAGCTGGACCTCTATGCCAACCTCCGCCCGATCATCGGACCCGATTTTGATATTCTCATCGTCCGGGAAAACACTGAAGGGCTCTACTCGGGCATCGAATGGCAGGAACGTGACCGGGCCTGCACCCTGCGGGTTGTCTCAGAGCGGGGGACCCGGCGAATCGCAGAGATGGCCATCGGACTCACAAAAGAGCGAAAGCACCTCACAATTGGTGATAAATCCAATATTATGGCTTCTGATGCCTACTTCAGGGGGATCTGCACCAGCATGGCAGAGGAAGCCAACATTCCCTACCGAACAATGTTCATTGACGCCCTGACCTATGACGTGCTCATGCACCCGGCAGCCTATGACGTGGTGCTCACCACGAACATCTTCGGGGATATTTTAAGCGATGCCTGCGGCTATCTGGCCGGCGGCCTTGGTCTTCTGCCCAGCGCGAATATCGGCGAAGACCATGCCTTTTTTGAACCGGTGCACGGTAGCGCTCCGGACATTGCAGGGCAGGGCATCGCCAACCCGGTCGCCGCCATCCGTAGCACCGCTCTCCTCCTTGAACACCTTGGCATGAAGAGCGAGGGAGAGCAGGTTTTTTCTGCCGTCGATGCTATTATCAGAGAAGGAATGACGACACCTGACCTTGGCGGGGCCTGTAACACAGCCACGATGGGTCAGGCGATTCTTGATAAACTCCTGACAGAATTGTAACGAATGGCACAGGAACGGAAATATGACCGATATTGAAGTAACCAATCCGGCGACCGGAGATCGTATCGGAACCGTCCGGGAATCGACAGCAGGAGACGTGGATGAAGCCGTAGGGCGGGCGGAAACAGCCTTTCTGCCCTGGTCGGGACTTGAGCCACGGGCACGGGGAAAGATACTCTTTAGGGCCGCAGGACAAATCCGGGCAGAGCAGGACGACCTGGCGATGCTCCTTACAACCGAGCAGGGCAAGCCACTCCACGAAGCCAGAAATGAGATTCAGGGTGTCGCCAACGTCTTCGAATATTATACATCCATCTCCGGAACTATCCGCGGCAGCGCTCAGGCACTGGGGAAATACGGGACCGGCATCGTCCGCAAAGATCCGCTGGGTGTGTGTGCGGCGATTATCCCCTGGAATATGCCCGCTCTTATTCTGACCTGGAAAACCGGCCCCGCTCTTGTCGCCGGAAACAGCGTCCTCATCAAGCCCTCGGCCGAGACCCCGCTTACCAGTATGCGTCTCGCAGCTATCCTGCACCAGGCAGGTGTGCCGGAAGATGCCCTGCAGATTGTCACCGGCCGGGGCAGCACCACCGGGGCAGCACTTGTCAGGCATCCGGGCATCAAAAAAATCTCGTTTACCGGCTCAGCAGAAACCGGCAGGGAGGTCGCAGCAGCATCAGCCGCCGGAACAAGTCTGAAACGGCCCACTCTCGAACTGGGCGGCAGCGATGCGATGATCGTCTGTGCCGATGCCGACCCGAAAGCAGCGGCGCTGGGGGCCGCCGCAGGCCGGTTCTACAACTGCGGGCAGACCTGTACCGCTGTTAAGCGTCTCTTTGTCGCAGAAGAACTTCAGGAGACGTTCATGCATCACCTCATCGCGGCAGTTTCGAAGATGGTGATTGGCGACGGACGGACCGCCGGGATAATGATGGGGCCATTAAATAACACAGCCGGCCGAAATAGCGTGATGCGAGCCGTGGGAGAGGCTCTTGACAGGGAAGATGCAACCCTTGTCTCCGGGGGCACTATTCCAAAGGGAGAAGCCTTTCAAAACGGGCATTTCTTCGAGCCGACCATCCTGAGCGATCTTCCCGCTGATTCCGTGCTTCTTACCGAAGAGATCTTCGGCCCGGTCCTGCCGGTTGTGGCAGTTGCCTCTTTTGACGAGGCCATCGAAGCGGCCAATGCGACAGGCTACGGACTGGGGGCGTCTGTCTGGACCCATGATATGCGCCGGGTCAGTCAGGCGGCCGAGCAGATCGAGAGCGGCATGCTCTGGGTCAATCAGCACCTGAGCGTCCCTCCGGACGTGCCGTTTGGCGGCGAGAAGCGGAGCGGACTGGGGCGTGAAAACGGACCCGGTGCCCTTGACAATTACCTGCGTGAGAAGACGATTCTCATCAAACCATGAAAACGGGCGGGCGTTGATGGTACGGGTCGGATGCCATGTGTCCATCGCCGGGTCACTGGCGATGAGCGTAGAACGTGCCGTTGAACGTGGGTGCGATACCTTTCAGATCTTTACGGGAAATCCACGGGGATGGAAGGTGAAGGACCTCGACCGTGAAATGGTTGAAGCCTTCAGAGACGCTGTTGCCAAAAGTCCCTGCTCACCGGTCATTGCCCACATGCCCTACCTTCCCAATCTGGCATCGCCGAAGGAAGAGGGGTGGCAGCGTTCGGTCGACACACTCATCCTGCAACTCCGGCGCTGTGAGGTGCTTGGCATTCCCTATCTGGTCACCCACTTAGGCAGCCATCTCGGTGCCGGGCCGGAATCTGGTGAAAAGCAACTCACACGAGCGCTTTCCGAGGCGCTTGCAGCACCCGATACCGGCGAAGTGAAGCTGCTTCTCGAGAATACCTCCGGCTCAAAAAATTCAATGGGTTCGACCTTTTCAGATATTGGCCAGATTATCAACGGGTGCGACGGTAATCCTCGCCTTGGCATCTGTTTCGATACCTGTCACGCCTTTGCTGCCGGTTATGACCTCACAAACGGGAGCGTCATCAATGCCACCCTTGAGGAGATTGACGCTGCCGCCGGGCTGGACCGCCTGCTTGTCATGCATCTCAACGATACCAAAAGCCCCTGCGGGAGTCATCTGGACCGCCACGAGCATATCGGGTTGGGAGGAATCGGGAAGGAAGGAATGAGGATGCTAATCAATCACCCGGTTATCAGGTCTCTGCCACTGATCTGTGAGACGCCAGTGGATGAAATCCGGGGCGATGCTGAAAATATTCAGGCGGTGCGGGAGCTGGAAACAGGGCCTTCTTAACCTTAAAAAAAGTGAAATGTTGATTCTTTGATTTTATGCTCTTCTTCGTAACAGGATTCCGGCACTGCCAAGCGCTGCAAGAACTGAGATAACGCCAAAGCCCGGCGCCTCAGTTGATGACGGAACTGGCAGGGTGCCCTGTGGGGTTGCTATGGTCGTCACCGCTGACGTCGGGGTTGTGGTTTCCGGCACCACTACTCCGGATGGTGGTGCATACTTCACAAGCCATCCTTCTGCAGTCTCGCCGCCCATGCCGGTCCATCCGGCCGTGGCAAACCCACCGTCCGCAGCGGGTGCGACGACATGGAAGATACTTGCAACAGAGCTGTTGTCCACGATTGCCTGGTAGATAGCCGAATCAAGCTCATTCCCGTTTTCGTCAAGAAGAAGCGTCATCGCCGCGTCGCCCCACTTCCCGGCGATAACATATTCGTCAGAAGCAAGAGCCAGAGCATCATAGCCGGCAGCGCCCTGGAGGGTCTGCTGCCAGAGTTTCATCCCGGCGCTGTCGGTCTTCACCGCAACAGCACGGGTCTCCATCTGATTCTCAGTAAAGGGCACGAGGGCACTACCGGTTAAGAGATACTCCTCACCATCAGGAATCATTGCATAGAAAGCAAGATTCTCATAGGTCTTTTTCGAGGTTTGTTTTCCGTCAGCTGTTGTCTTCAGAAGCCACGCGGTTTCGATATTTTCCAGTGAGTCCACACCGGCCACGAAATACCCGGTTCCCGCCTGTGCGACATCATACGCCGCACCGGAACAGAGAACCCGCTCCCAGACGAGGTCACCATCGCCGCTGTATTTGACCAGAACCGCTGAGGTGGTGAGATCATCATACCAGCGCCATCCGCAGATCATTAGATCGCCACCATCATTCACCAGCACTTTCCTGACGATCAGGTTCGCGACTGACGTGTCCCAGAGCGCTGTGCCCTCTCCATCGGTCTTGATCAGATGGGAACTGCCTTCCGCACTGATGAGCTCTCCGGTCTCACCAAAGCGCTGATTCTCAGTCGTCGTAGTCAGCACAAACGTACCGTCGCCCACCGCTGCGATGGATGAGACCTTGAATCCTTCAAAGGCGGTGTTCCAGACAACTGTTCCAGCGTCGTCGGTTCTGAAGAAAGCGGCGTTATTGCCACCGGAGGCAGGATCATAACCCAGACCACCGAACAGATACCCTCCGTCACCGGCCGGTGCCATGGCAAAGAGGTCCGTATAGAGACCTGCATAATAGGTATTGTTCCACTCTTCCTCTACGACCCCCCCGGCACTGACACTCCCAGCACAGGCACACAGACAGAGGAATCCAACGGCGACAATCATCGCCGGAAAACGTAGCTGATTCTTATTCATGGTATTTTATCACTCTTCTGACCAGTGTCGCAAACCCTTGGTTCTCTCCAGGGTTTTATGCGGTCACCAATCATTTTTCAGATCTATCGGTGGCACAGATAGTTAATGGCTGTGGTCAGGCAACCGTGCCATTAAGACGATTCATCTCAATAATTGTGAGGTACGTGGAAGCGGTCGTCAGCAACAATACCATCCGTCTCGGAAGCGAAGCACTCCCATTGCATGAGCAAAGCGGGTACGGAAGAATCCAGAATAAGAGCCTGCTTCTCTCACCCGAAGAGGCACTCTATCTTGCCGGAAGAGATAAGATCACCCTGAAAGGGTATACCTTCAGCTCTGCGCTTGCAGCCTTTTCTGAGAAATCGGGATTTTTGCGCCGGTTTCTCGTATACCGGGACATCCGGGAACGGGGCTACGTGCTCACCACCGGACCACAGGACTTCCGGGTCTTTCGGCGGGGCGAGCGACCCGGCACGGGTCAGTCGCTCTATCTAATGCGGGTCATCTCAGAACGTGAGCAGATCTCATTTAAAAAAATTGCAGCAGAAGTCACAGCGGCGAAAAACATGCGCAAAAGCTTCCTGCTTGCCGCGGTCGATGACGAGGGCGAGATCACCTACTATGAAGTAAAACTGCAGGATCCACGTGAGACCGAAAACCTGCTTACCCTGCCCCCAGTCCGTGGCAGTTGGATCGGCACCGCTGTTGTTACCACCGGAGAGCCAAATACCGCGTTTGACGAGGCGTGGATTGGAACACCACTCAATACTGAGCACCGGATGCTCTCTGCCGTGGAGGCGCTATATCTCCTCAAAACAGGCGTTCTTACCATCATTGACTCCCCAGAACTGAACACAGAGACAGACACAGCGGAGCAGACCGATCCGGACGAGCTCATGCAGGCAGAGGACAAAGAACTCGCCGAGAAAGAACGGGTCTATGCCGACCTGCGTGAACGGGGCATGGTACCACGGACCGCATACAAATTCGGCCACCATTTCCGGGTCTACCGGGGCACGAAGAAACATTCTGAGATGCTGGTGCATGCCCTGCAGGAGTCATCGTCAAAACCGATGAGTGTGATATCACGCTCGGTGCGTCTGGCCCACAGCGTCCGAAAGAAGATGTTTTTTGCCTGTGTACATACGAATACTATTGAGTACATCGAATTCTCAAGAATCAAAATGTGAGATCATTTTCAATGGAACCTCAACTCAATCCCTGGTCCAGTGACCAGTCAATAGATACCGATAAACTTTTTTCCGAGTTTGGTATCGAACCCATAGGCAGTCTGGCTGAAAAAATAGAGAATCCTCCCGCCTTTTTCCGGAGAGGTATTGTTATCGGCCAGCGCGATTACGGGAAAATAGCGAACGCCATCACGACACAGAGTCCGTTTCATGTGCTGACCGGATTTATGCCCTCAGGTCACCCGCACCTCGGGCACCTGATGGTGATGAAAGAGGTCGTCTGGCACGTCCGGGCAGGCGGCAACGGATATGTCGCCGTCGCCGACCGTGAGGCGCACGCTGTCCGGGGAATCTCCTGGGACCAGTGCAAACGATTTGGTAAAGAATACCTGACCTGCCTCTATGCCCTGGGATTTGAGGGAACGACCTATTACCAGAGCACCAATACAACCGTCAAAGACCTTGCGTTTGAGGCGGCAACGAAGATAAACTTCTCAGATATGCAGGCTATCTACGGATTCTCATCAGAGACCGATATCGCCCATGCGATGAGCGTCGCAACCCAAGTGGCCGATATTCTCTACCCACAGGTGGACGCCGGACCCGCACCGACCATTGTGCCGGTTGGAATCGATCAGGACCCCCATATCCGTCTCACCCGCGACGTCGCCCACAAACTGCGTATGTTCACAGTGGAAGAACGTGACGGCTACATGAGTGTGCGTTCAAAGCAGGCACCAGTCGCTGCGATGGATGCCGTGGCAAAAGCGTTTCCGGGTGCAAAACGCTACGAAGGGCACATCGACATCAAAGGCGTGCCCTGTGCCGGTGTACAGGAAACGGTCCGTGCCATTGAACTCGCCCACGGCGGGTTTGGCTTTATTACGCCGTCTTCCACCTATCACACCTTCCTGCAGGGTCTTCAGGGCGGGAAGATGTCCTCAAGTGTCCCCGAGAGCCTGTTCACCTTCGATGAAGAGCCAAAATCAGTGAAGAAAAAGGTCATGGGTACCCTGACCGGCGGACGGGTCACACTCGAAGAACAGAAGAAACTCGGTGGCGAGCCGGACAAATGCTCGGTCTATCTGCTCAACCTCTTCCATATGCAGGAGGACGATGCCGAACTTATCGAGATGCGCCGAGCCTGTCAGGCCGGAGAACTGATGTGTGGTACCTGTAAGAAAGCGACTCTTGAGCGAGTAAAAGAATTTCTGGAAGACTTTAAGGAAAAACGCGATGCGGTGGAGCATCTGGTGGAGGAACGATAAATGATGGATGAACTGACACTCAATGAGAAGAGACTTCTTGCGGTACTCAAAGAACTTCGTGATATTGAGGGGGCACGGGTTGCTGCTACGGAGGGATTTCGACAGGATAATGCCCTGACTGCTGAACCGGACCTCGTAATTCATCCGTTCAGAGACGCCCTGAAAGTGCTTGGGGAGACCAAGAATATCGCGTTCAAGCCGATACAGCGGGCCTTTGAACTCATCAACGAGGCCAAATCCGAAACCTTCGGACCACTGCGGGAACCAAACGCGAGGTACCTCGGCACCATTATGAATACGACCGAGGATTCGGTTATTCAGTATGCCCATCTGCTCTCGGACAAGGAACTTGCCGGGATCGAGCGCCAGACAAAGACTTTCTATCACCTGACGGAGGAGGGCAAAGAGTATGCTGAGAATGGCCTTCCGGAGCGAAACCTCCTCAATTTCTTTGCGTCAGAAATTTCCATGAAAGACCTCCAGCAGAATCCACAGGCACGGATCGGGATTGGCTGGCTCAAACGCAAGGGATGGATAACGATTGAGAAAGGGGTTGTCGTAAAAACCGGCGATGCTCCCCTTGGTGAGGATGAATTGGGTCTTAAAAATCTGGAAAACGCGAGCGTTGCAGGTATACAGGAGCTTCTCAAACGCAAACTGGTCGAGGAAGAGGAAAAAACCACAACCCTCATCTTCATCACTCCACAGGGGATTGAACTTGTTGCGGGTGGGCTGGACCTCAGAGAAGAAGTGAGCCGGCTTGATTCCGCCCTGATTCGGGAAGGGAACTGGGACAATTATAAATTCAGAAAATATTCGGTGAAGAAACACCCGAAGACCATCTACACCGGGAAAAACCACCCATATCAGGCACTCATCAATGAGATGCGCCAGATTCTTCTTGAGATGGGCTTTACGGAGATGTACGGGGACATCATTCAGAGCTCGTTCTGGAACTTCGATGCCCTCTTCCAGCCCCAGGATCACCCTGCACGCGAGATGCAGGACACCTTCTTTGTGGATCTTGAAAGTGAGCTCCCGGACGAATATAAGGCAGTAAAAGAAGTGCATGAGACTGGCGGGTCCACCTCGTCGGACGGATGGGGCGGCACCTGGCGTGAGGATATCGCGAAAACGACAGTGCTTCGGACGCACACCACCGGGCTTTCAATTCAGTATCTCAAGGAACACCCCGAACCACCGGCCAAGGCATTTTGTATCGGCAGAGTCTATCGCCGGGAAGCGATCGACCCGACCCACACGCCGGAGTTTGAGCAGCTTGAGGGTATCATCATGGATGATGATGTGAGCTTTAAGGATCTACTGGGACTTCTCAAGGCCTTCTACAACAGGATGGGCTTTGAAAACGTGAGGTTCAGGCCCGCTTATTTCCCATACACCGAACCCTCGGTCGAACCTGAGGTCTATGTGGATGGTCTGGGCTGGGTCGAGCTCGGCGGTGCCGGTATCTTCAGGGAAGAGGTCACCGAACCGTGGGGCATCGACCGTCCGGTCCTTGCCTGGGGTCTGGGTGTTTCACGGGTTGCGATGCTTAGGATGGGCCTTAAAGACCTGCGCCAGCTCTACCGAAGTGACATCGAATGGATACGGGAAACACCGGTTTATACCGGCGGGAGGTGCTAAGCCATGCCAATCATTACGCTTCCGTATCAGTATCTTGAAGAACTCACCGGCACCGACCGTGATACGATTATCGACCGTCTGCCGATGATTGGGGCGGATATCGAGCGGTTTAAAGATGACCATACGGATGTCGAGTTCTTCCCCGACCGGCCGGATCTCTTCTCGACCGAAGGAGTGGCCCGGGCGATGAAAGGATTCCTGGGGATTGAGACCGGCCCGGTGATCTATGAGACGAAACCATCGGGGATTACAATCACCGTCGATGAAAACATCGCACCGATTCGTCCCTATATCGGGTCTGCTGTTATCAGAGGACTGACGTTTTCAGGTGAGGCTATCGAATCCCTGATGGGGCTGCAGGAGGCACTCCACTGGGCGGTTGGCCGGGGGCGTGGCAAGGTCGCGATTGGTGTTCATGACCTTTCGACCGTGACCCCGCCATTCCGGTACTTCGGCGCCGACCCGAAATTCTCCTTTGTGCCGCTCGACTTCGAGGAGGAGATGACGATGGAGGAAATGCTTACGAAGCACCCCAAGGGCGTGGATTATGCTCATCTGGTCAGGGACTTTGACCTCTATCCGCTCATTACCGATGCGAACGGCAGTGTTCTCTCGTTCCCACCAATCATCAACGGTGAACTTACCCGGGTCACAGAACAAACCACTGATATTCTTCTGGACTGCACCGGCACCGACCTGAAAGCTGTGACGACTGCCGTTAAGATCATCTGTGCCTCTCTTGTTGAGGCAGGTGGCACTATTGAAAGTGTGGAGATAAACGGGAAGGTCTGGCCGAACCTGAAACCCGAAAAGCGGACAATCAACGTCGATGAGTGCAACCGCCTGCTCGGTCTTGAACTCAGCGCGGGAGAGATAGCCGCCCATCTTGAAGCGATGCGGTTTGGGGCAATTCCTCATCCCCGTAAGGGGGAGGTCGAGGTTCAGGTCCCCTGTTACCGGGCTGATGTGATGCACGACTGGGACGTCTTTGAGGATGTCGCTATCGCGTACGGGTTCGAAAATTTTGAGCCACAGTTGCCCGCGACCTTCACGGTCGGCCGGGAACATCCCAAACAGACGCTGATGGGCGCTGTCCGGCAAATTATGACCGGCCTTGGGTATCTGGAGATGATGCCATTTACGCTCACCAGCAGACGGGTTCTCTTTGATCAGATGCAGCGGCCCTATGATAATGCCGTTCTTCCGGTCCTTCACCCGATAAGTGAGGAGCAGACACTCATACGGACCGACCTCCTGCCACTCTTAATGGAGATTCTCCAGCACAACCATCACCGCGAACTGCCCCAGAAGATCTTCCATGTCGGTGACGCCATTGACGGGACAGAAACGATTCAGAAGATGGCAGCGGTCTCGATTCATACGGAAGCGGACTTCTCAGAGATATTTGCGGCAGCCGACGTCCTCTGCAGAAATCTGGGTCTTGTCTATACCCTTGAAGAGTCAGACGACCCGGCGTTTATCGAAGGGCGGCGGGGCGATATTATTGTTGATGGTGTCAAACGGGGCGTGTTCGGAGAACTACATCCGGCGGTTATCACTGCGTTTGAACTGGATCAGCCAACTGCCGGATTTGAACTGGATTTAAGGGCGCTTGATTGAAAAGCCTGAAAAAAGCAAAATATTTTTTTGAATTTCTGTTTTTATAGATTTTTTAACCGAGACGGACCGCAACGTCCCGCTTTGCAAGATACTCTTTGACATCCTGCACGGTCATCTCACCGAAATGGAAGACCGAGGCGGCAAGACAGGCGTCTGCTTTTCCTTTTGTAAAGCCGTCGTAGAAATGCTCCAGGGTTCCGACACCGCCACTGGCGATCACCGGAATGCCCACCGCATCTGATATGGTCCGGGTCACCGGGAGATCAAACCCGTCTTTGACGCCGTCAGTCTCCATGCTGGTAAGAAGGATCTCCCCGGCACCGCGTCGTTCCGCCTCTTTTGCCCACCAGACCGCATCAATCCCGGTCGGTGTCCTGCCACCGTAGATCACGACCTCGTACCAGCAGGTGCTGCCGTCGTCAAGCAGAATCGGGATTTTACCCTCTTCCATTGTATTGTTTCGCCGTACATCTATTGCTACAACGATGCACTGGGCACCAAAAGTCGTTGAGCCCCGGTTGATGAGATCCGGGTCTTTGACCGCACTCGTGTTGATGCTCACCTTATCAGCCCCGGCCCGAAGCAGTATCTGCATATCGTCAATACTTTTGATCCCGCCACCGACCGTCAGGGGTAGAAAGAGCTGGTCTGCTGCCCGCTGGATAACGTCCACCAAGGCCTGCCGTTCTTCCTTTGAGGCCGTGATGTCCAGAAAGACGACCTCATCCGCTCCCTGCTCATTGTAGCGCTTTGCAAGTTCCACCGGGTCCCCGGCGTCACGCAATCCTACAAAATTTGTTCCCTTGACCACCCGTCCGTCCTTGATATCAAGGCAGGGAATGATCCGTTTTGTGAGCACCATCTCTGGTGTAATATTATGCCGTATCCCTAATCAGTGCTTTCGTCAGGCAGTCACAGCCAGACTCACCAGGCAGATGCCGAACCAACCCGCAATATATGAGTATCTTTAAAGCAAACCTAATAGACACGAGATAGACTTGATCTGTTGGTGAATTATGGACTCAGGAAAATTAAAAATGGAATGGGCCCGCCAGTACATGCCGGCCTTAAACGCAATACGCACACGATTCGAAGCTGATAAGCCGCTGAAAGGAACAACCATCGGTATGGCACTGCATGTCGAGGCAAAGACCGCGGTGCTGGTGGAAACGCTGGCCGCTGCCGGGGCAGAAGTATATATCACCGGCTGTAACCCCCTTTCGACCCAGGACGATGTCGCCCAGGCTCTTGACCGGGTCGCCGGGGTGCACTGCTATGCAAAACGGGCCTGCAGTGTCGAAGAATATTATGGTGACATCGACCGGGTGCTTGACGCTAATCCAACCGTTACCATCGACGACGGGATGGACCTGATCCACCGCCTGCACACCGAACGCCGCGAACTGCTGGACAATATCATCGGCGGTTGTGAGGAGACAACCACCGGTATCCACCGCCTGCGGTCGATGGCAGCAGAAGGAAAACTTGAGTTCCCTGTTCTCGCGGTCAACGATACCCCAATGAAACGCCAGTTCGACAACGTCCACGGCACCGGAGAGAGTGCGCTCTCCTCGGTCATGATCACGACCAACTCCCTCATCGGCGGGAAATGGTTCGTGGTTGCCGGATACGGATACTGCGGACGGGGACTTGCAAAGATGGCGCACGGTCTTGGCGCGAAGGTCATTGTGACAGAGATCGACTCACGCCGGGCGCTTGAGGCACACATGGACGGCTACCATGTCATGACAATGGAACAGGCAGCGGCCGTCGGGGATATTTTTGTAACCACGACCGGCAACACCTCCATCATCACGGAGCGGCACTTTAAGGTCATGAAAGATGGTGCCATTCTCTCCAACGCCGGGCACTTCAATGTGGAGATCGACCTTGAGTGGCTCAACGCCAACAAAGAAGGTTTCGAATTACGCGACAGCATCGAGACGTTTATCATCGGCGGCAAGCGGATCAATGTCCTTGCCGAGGGACGCCTCGTCAATCTCGCAACCACAAAAGGCATGGGCCACCCGATTGAGGTCATGGACCTCTCCTTTGCTCTCCAGGCTCTCTGCTCAGAGTATATCTTAAACGAAGGACCGTCACTGAAGGGTGGTGTCTATGATGTCCCGAACGCCATTGATGTGCAGGTTGCCAACCTCAAGCTCGCATCACTGGGTATTGACATTGATGTACTCACCGATGAACAGGAACACTATATGAACAGCTGGGATATCGGGACGTAAATACCGATTCACAGTATTATTTTCTTGTTAAAAAATAGAAATAATCTCTATCGGCAGTCTGTAACCAGACTCCCGACTATTCTTTTTTGCAGATTTCGTTTCGGGAAGCAAACAGATATTCCTGGGCGTATCCGGCATACAAACCAAAATAACTCCGTGCCCAGTCGCCAATCACATCATACGCTGCCGGAGTCAGTGATTTTCCGGTAGAACAGGTGCCATAGCAGCGCTGCATGATTTCCTTCATCCAGACATCAACAGGAAATGCCTCGTACTTCTCAAACCCAAAGAGCAGCACACAGTCGGCAACTTTTCGACCAACTCCATGAAACTTCAGCAGTTTAGCCCTAGCCTCCCAATAGGGAAGAGCACGGATATCCACGGCCCAGTCGGGATTCTCAGCACAGTAGTTCGCCGCCTGCTGAAGATAGCCAGCCCGATACCCGGTCCGACAGACTCTTATCTCGTCACAGGAACAGGCAGCGAGTTGCTCTGGTGATGGAAACGAAGCGGTGCAAGCGGCGGCATCTTCAGTTTTTATGCTGCCTGCAAGCGCTGCAATATTCTCAACCATCCGGGTAATATTTGGGATCTGAGTATTTTGGGAGCAGAGGAAAGAGACCAGACACTCCCAAGAATCCTGACGCAGAATTCGCAGTCCTGTGTAGTTTAAAATGGCACGGTCGATAATATCGTCAGCGTTGATATTCGCATACATCTCAGGTAGAGAAAAATCAAGCGCAAGATAGTGGCGAAGAAAACGTTCAGTACACCCTTCATACCAGAGCACCGGTCCTTCCTGTCTGAGACGGATAGCCGTTCCTCCTGCCACGCCATACCACCATCCATCCGTCTTCTTCCACCGAAAACACTGCCCGCAGGATAAGGTAGCATCCGCTGAAAAGGGCGTTGCTGCGTCAAGGGTTATGGTCTGCATGTTTCCTGCACCTACGATTGTGTTCGTGTACCATGTAGGAATCTTAGACATAAAATGTCCAGTACACCGGCAATGAGAGGAGTATGCTCCAAAGGGATAATGTCTGCCAGGACAAACCTTACTTTAGCAACCACCGGGCATCCCGATGTTGATTAAGGAGAGAGAACCCTGAATTTCTTGTTTGTCATGGAGAGTATCGCCATCCTCTTCATCATTATGCTGATAGGTTACCTCGCGTACCGGGTAGGTTTTCTGGACCGCAGTAGCACCCATGGTCTCTCCAGCTTTCTCCTGAATGTCTCTCTCCCGGCTCTTATCATAAGTGCCATGCAGATTCCTGTTTCTGATGAACTCATTGGCCAGATCATCACCATCTTCGAAGCCCAGGCAGTCTTCTATGTCATCAGCTTTGCTTTCGCCTTTTGTATCCCGCTACTACTGCCGGGTTCGGTCATCGAGAAAGGGGTGATGCGCTTTCTGCTGGTCTTTTCAAACCTTGGATTCACCGGCATTCCGATAAGTATCGCCTTTTTTGGAGAGGGAGCGGTCTTCTACTCTTCACTGTTTATGATTCCCTTTAATTTCCTGGCTTTCTCGATAGGTATTCTCATGCTGCGTCCGGATCTGGGACATAACATCGACCCGAAGATCTTTCTAAATCCGGGAATTCTGGCGTCAGTCATTGGCCTCCTACTCTTCTTTACCGGCCTTTCCATCCCGTCGCCCTTCATAGATGCCATCGATCTACTGGGTGGGATTACCACCCCACTCTCGATGATCGTGATCGGAGCCGTACTCGCGACCATGCCGGTCACCGAACTCTTTACCGACTGGCGGGTCTATGTCATCTCGTTCTGCCGGTTGCTTCTGATCCCGACAGCTCTCTACCTGTGCCTCTCGCCCTTCATCACCGACCCGCTCTTACTTGCGATTCCGGTGCTTCTGGCCGGGATGCCCTGTGCCACCAGCGTTGTGCTCTTTGCTGAAGAGTATGAGGTTGCGTCCTCCTTTGCCTCTCAGGGCGTTTTCATATCCACCATCTTCAGTATCATCACGATTCCCATCATCGCTTTGCTCTTTTTCTGAAAAGGCATCAGAATCAGGTACCGGCAAGAGCACCCTTCTGCAGTGTATCAACCAACTAAATATTCCGGACAAGGGTGGCGTGTACCTCAATGGCGATGAGGTCACGAATTCCGGACCACGTATTAACGAATTCAGGCAGAAACGTGCTGGATATTCTTTAATTTTTTCCGCCCTTCTTTTCTTTCTCGGATTTTTCCATTCTTTGGCCACCTGGCTGATTCATTACGACAATCTGTACTACTATACAGCACTTAGCAACATGTCAGAAAAAAGAGCGATACCCCCGGGCGGATTCGAACCGCCGTAACCAGCTCCAAAGGCTGGTATGATTGACCGCTACACCACGGGGGTCTGTGCGTGTCAGTATATGTTAGAATTTTTTGCTGATA
>Ga0208902_1000689_pt1 | contig 17015 bp, 18 predicted proteins | sample AntAceMetag02UKH_FD_184767 | JGI IMG/M metagenome (GOLD analysis project Ga0208902, IMG submission 184767) | Saline lake microbial communities from Ace Lake, Antarctica - Antarctic Ace Lake Metagenome 02UKH (SPAdes) (version 2) | ecosystem: Environmental > Aquatic > Non-marine Saline and...
CGTAAAAGACAGTTATATCTTTGGCCCTGAATCAAGAAGTTATCAAAATGTCCATGAGGATTGGGAAGAACAGGATTATAAAGCAAAGAGAGGGTTATATACTATCTCAGGGTTTGTGTATAACATAGTGTTCGAGCCACATCAACCAGTAGCCGGAGTCTCTATCATTGATGTCGCGACCGGAAAACCACTGGCTGTTACAGATTTCCAAGGAGCGTATTCTTTTGACAAGCATCCTGGATGGTCTGGAACAGTAAAGCCTGTCAAAGACCCATATACCTTTGTCCCTGCAGAGCGTGTTTATGTAAACCTGTCTGGAAGCATTGATAATGAAAATTATGGAGCCACTTTTTAGTCTAATGAAAATAAGGCCCCCCAAAAAAAAGAAAGCAAAGAAGAAAGTGAAGAAGAAGTAACTTTTATTTAAGAAAAATATTCTACCCCACACCTACCATTTTCCACCTTGTCATTATTACCACACAGTAGTATCATATATACACTAACCACAAGAGAGTGATATATGAAGCTCTCCCTATTACCTACATCCATATCCCCTATACCCCTAGGAATAGCATCTATCCTAGCCCCTTTAAAGCTTAAAAACCTCTATACTCTTCTTATCTTATAGTGTTTTTGTGATATTCTTAGTGGTTGTTTTGAGTGTCTTTTTAGTTCTTAGGCCTTACACTGTAGGGAAGGTCTTAACCTAGGCTACAGTGCAAGGCGGGGTAAAGATTTAGATACTTGGCGTGGTTAAGGCTTAGGTTAGGTGAAGATGGCAGTAGGAGAAGAGAGGCTGTTAAAAGAGTGGTTTGGAGAGGGGTTAGCGAGAGAGTAATACAGAAAAAAGGAGGAACATCATGGGCGATAGAGGTGGTAAGAAAGATAAGGATAAACACAACAAACAAGTAAACGCCGCAAAAAATGCACAAAACGAAGCAAACAGGAAAAAACAAGAAAAACCACACCAGTAGAAAAAATGGAGAGGTTTATATCGACCCCTAAAAACCAGGGGTCGATGGTTTATAGGGGTAAATATAGCCCTGCGAAAGAGAAGAGCATGCTCCAAAATACGTTGACTTTTCGCTATAATTTGATATAATAAATTAACAATAGAAGCAAGAACCAGGCTATGGGAAAGATGGCCTTTTTCTGTCTAGCGTAACCCAATACTTTTTAAAGAGCTTAATATATGAGAAATCTATATAAGATAACTAATATAGCCTTAATATTTATGCTAATAGAAGCTCTCGTGTGTCAGAACATTGCTTATGCATCTGATATATCCCACCTAAGAGTGCCTATCGGTATTGATGAAGATAAAGCCGCTGATATTATAGAGCATTTAGGGTCCAAAGATGCTGAAGCTGGACCAGTAGATTATAAGCTAGATCTAGATATAAAGTGGGTAACGCGGAAAATATATTATAATCACACGCAGGTAGCAATACCGTCTATTATGACAAAAAACATCGCAGAAGTAGTTCTTGATATAAATAACGATTTCTTGAGAAAAACAATTTCTAATTGTTTAAAAAATAAAATAAGATTAGAGAAAGTTGAAAAGATTAAGAGAATGGAGATAGAACTTTTTCAGAAAGGAGAATATAATCATATTTTCAGAGCGACTACATTTTTAGGGACAAAAGAAGTTATTTTTGGTTTAGTGATTGTAAATGATTCTTCATTGAATCGAGACACCAAGAATGATTTTGTAAATATTTGTTCACTCCGAGAACAATTTCCCAGGTTCTCAGACTTATTGCAAAATCCTTATGTATTAGACGATAGTGCTTCTTTAACTATGTTTAGTTGTGAGTGGTTCGATGATTATTATGAATTAGGGATTAACTGGAATAATAATGCACAGGGAACAACTTTTTATATAAATGATCCAAGGATAAGTGTCCCGCCCAGAGGAATAAACTCCAGTCCGTCGGTATTTAAGTTCACCAAAGAAGAAATAGCTGCTATTGTTGAAGAGATATCAAGAATGCTTACTATATTTTTTGATGAAGAAAAGCAGCGTTCCATTGATTTAAGCCAGATTAGAATCGAAGCAGGAGATTTCACCCACTACAAAAAGGTATCTACGCCTAAGCTTAAATTAATGACTGTAAGGAATATTAAAAAGAATCAAGGTGTTAACGATTTTATTACTGCGCTTATGAATTTAGAGGACGATGTTACCGGGGGCTTATTAGGTTTGTTTAGTTTTGGCCCTGCTTTTTCAAATTACCGCGAAAGCGTTGCAAAAGGTATCTTAAGAGGATTGCAAGATAAGCATGGAAAGGAGCAGGGAAAAGAAAGATTTAGCATATGGTGCGATAATTGTCCATTGCTTGAATCAGCTGCTATTTCATTAACAACTGCGCTGTCTTCGAGTCCAAGCCTCAGTAGCAATCGAAAGGGGTTTACCGATTCACCCCAGTCAGACCAATCCCTTGCTTCTAATCAGGGGGTGGAGAAAGGAAGAAGGAAGGTGAAGGGGTCTCAAGCTCAGCTTGGAGACAAAGGGGCTATGCATCCACTGCAAAATAAAGCATCTGAATCAGGAGATACTCTCTATTTAGGGATGATTGAATATACCCCTAAAGAAATCGAGGAGTTACTAGATTTAGTGGGAGATAAGACAGATCAAAAAAAAACGTTTCGTAGGGCATAGGATTACTCTTAAAATGATGAATATAACATTAGGGATTCTTTCTAATTTATATAGAGCTGTGGGTAGCAAGGGTGACGATCAGGTGGCGCACATTAAATTAGCCTCTGCGATAGAAAATGTTTTCAAACATGCTATAGAGAATGCCATGGATGCCTACCTGCAGAAAAGGGATGGAGAATTAACTTATCAGGAAACTTTAAAGCTTTATTTTTATAGCTTTGTTAGAGCTGGCGATATTATTATATGGATGGTTGCCAATGGTGTATCCCTGGAACGTGCTGAATATGCCCAAGAGAAAGCAAATGCTACCTCGCGAAGATTAGGCGGGCGACATGAAGGAACGCGTTTTATAATTTTACACGCTTATAAAATAGAAGGTGAAACAAATCTGCTGGATCGAATGAAAAAAATAGGCGATGAGGATGGTGCCATTTTCGAGCTAAAGTTAAAAAGGGATTTCATGCGTTACATTGCTTCCGATCTCCCTGTCAATTTTCAAGACATAAAAGCTAACCGCGAAAGCATAGATTCAGATCTATAATTTTATCTTACTCTAGAGTCACAATTTCCTACCCCGCATTCACTATTTCCTTTACTTACCCCCACATAATAGCTACCATATATAATATACCTAGAGACACCTTTAAAGCTTAAAAACCTCTATACTCTTCTTATAAAGCCTGTAAAGGGGGTGTTTATTTTAGGGGTTCTTTTATTAGTGTAGTGGGTTGGTGTGTTCTTTTTCTTATATATAGTAGCTGTTGGTTAGTTAGTGGTCTTTTAGATATGTTTCTTAGTTAGTTTGAGTGTTTTTTTAGTTCTTAGGCCTTACACTGTAGGGGAGGTCTTAACCTAGGCTACAGTGCAAGGCGTGAAAAGATTTAGATACTTGGCGTGGTGGTTAAGGCTTTGGTTAGGTGAAGAGGATAGGCGAGGAGAGAGGCTGTTAAAAGAGTAGTTTGGAGAGAGATTGGCGAGAAAGTAATACAGAAAAAAGGAGGAATATCATGGCCGATAAAGGCGGTAAGAAAGATAAGGATAAGCATAACAAACAAGTAAACGCAGCCAAAAACGCACAAGACGAAGCAAACAGGAAAAAACAAGAAAAACCACACCAGTAGAAAAAGGGGAGAGGCTTATATCGACCCCTAAAAACCAGGCCTCGATGGTTCATAGAGAGAAATCCTTATGAAGGGAACGACAACTGGATAGAAGAGACGATTGGCAGGATCCACGCGTGTCTTGTGGGGGATGGCGCACCTCAGGGAACAGATGGCTGTAAGTATTGCGATTATATAGATAAGGCTGTGGTGTTGGTGGCGAAGTGAGCCTGAGACAGAATTAGGGACCTTTTGATATAATGTGCTTGACAAACTTTCCTTGGCCTTGTATTATCCTAAGTTGTTAATAGGAATCACTGTTCTTTAAAAGCGAATAAGTATAATTTTTTAACATTTAGAATATCTAATAATCTTCCTCCGATTTATGTGGAGCAAGCCAGGCAAGAGCGCCCTCCCATAATGTGGATAAGCTGATTATTACGATTATTCGAAAGAACTAAATAGTTACTTTATGATGACAGGGGTCAAGGTAATTTAGTATAAATTATCCCCTCTTAATCTGATTAAGGCAGTTTATTTAGAGGTTATGTTTTACATATAGCTTCTAAGTGGACTGCCTTTTTTATTTATAGGCAGGGGGGCAATGGTAGAAAATGTACAAAACAGTCTATTTTGGTCTACTTATTACAGAGTAGCCAAAAACAAAGGAGGAAGTTATGACAGAAGACGGGAAATTGACCAATAGGCAGTTGCTGGCCATTAGTCAGATTATCGCTTCTCCTACGCTTGAGGGTGCACGCAGGAAGGCAAGAATAAGCAAAGGCACGCTTTATGCCTGGCTTAAAAACGAGGCTTTCAAGGCAGAGCTAGAACGTCAGCGCGATGAGGTTATTGGGCTGACACTAGATCGCCTTAAATCCGCTACAACCAAGGCAGCTGATGGCTTAATAGGGCTTATGGATACTTCCCAAGAGAACCTGAAGCGCCAGGTTTGCAAAGACATAATTGATTACACTATGAAAAGCATGGAGTTTGAGAAGGTAGAACGAAGATTAAGTGAGATTGAACAGGAGCTTTCAAAAAGGAGGAATTTCAAATGAAAAGTTTTATTAGGAGACTTAAGAAAATCGAACAAATGACACCCTTTAGAAAGAAAAAAACTTTAATAGTTACCATGAGTAAAAATATGTTCAACGAAGAAGACTTAAATGAATTAAGAAAAAAAGGAAGAGTTTACGAAGAAACAGATACGCGCATTGCTTTTTACGCCTAAAAAACATGGGTTGATTCGCTCCTTAACAATCAATGGGCGATGAGGCTTTATAAGGGGGTAAAAATAGCTCTAGAGGGGGAGAGGTAAATTTGCTACATCCCAGCATAATCCGGTCTGTAAAGGGCTATTTCAGGCCTAATCACGCGTATTAAAAGACATATCTAAGAGAGATTGCTTCGCTGCGCTCGCAATGACATTTCACACTAGGCGGCAGCCAGAATAGAAGAATAACAGTTATCCACAGGGTTTTAACATAAATACGTAACTCGTTGAGCCATATATACTTATGGCTATTTAATTTATATAGGCTAGTTAACATAAGATACATTATAGGCGGTAGGCATGCATCCTCTATAGTGCTGGTTTATATGGCTGCTTGCTCTCAGCCAGCCCTTTAAGCATGATTATAACTTATTAGATTTACCGGTAAGGTTTCTCTTATCTCTCCTGGCGAGATTTTTCGTACTTTATAGCATAGCTATCTAATAGCTCGCGTATCATTTGCTGGTATTTAACATGGTGTTTCTTGGCCTGTTGTTTAAAGAATTCAACACTTAGCTCGCTTAAGGATATTGTCACCTTAACAGTCTTTCGATGTGGGAAAATAAGCTTCTCTGGCGATGGTAAAAAATCCTTAACCCGAGTCATTTGGCCGATTGGCATATCTGGATCGATCTTATACTTTTTCATATAACCTCACCCCTTTTCTCCAATATCCTGCCCCGATTATCCTGATCTTATCACCCCTATATGCAAACCTTACTGTTAAAACTCTATCCTCAACTTGACCTACACAGAAAAATCGCTCTTCACCCGCGCTATGCTTTGAATCTGCACATATCTTTCTATTTGGATCGTTAAATGCCTCCGTAGCTACTGTAAAGCTAACCCTGTGCTTGTAGATATTCAATAATTCTTTCCTGCTATCCCATATAAAACTCGAACCCTTTTCCATAATAACTATACCTCAAATATGGTTATTTGTCAATATAATTATATGTATAACTATACATATAATACACCCTCTATGTCCCCTAATATATAGACACATTTCGAGCCTACTTTCTTTCACTTGATTAAGAAAATTTTATATTAAACTGATTAGTGCTACGGGTAGGCTGTTACTGTGAGGTAATTTCTACGATCTTCCTGTTAGGATTAGTAGGCGTCTCGAAATACACAAGCGCTGTATCATCCCGGAGAACATTTTCCAGATCATCTATAGAGTAAATGCGCTCGACGTCTGCCACCTTATCTAATTCAGCGATAAAATTACTTGAACACCCGTAAAGCGGCTCAAACACAACCGCATGAGGCCTCTTATTTCCTTTAGTTTCCAGTATATTCATAATCGTATTTGTAATCCCTGCCAGCCCTGTAAAATAACTAACACTACCCCATTTGCCAGGCACGCCTCTTGACTCTAGACGCAAGACCTTTTTCTCAACAGCGCGAACGAATCCTCTGCCTACCCTATCTTCCTTATTAAGTGTTGGGCGTAGACGCAGTCCAGACATGTAGCCGAGCATACTATCAAAAATATCTCCCCAGCGGCCTCGGGCTTCTTGTGTTGCAAACTGGTGGCTAAGCCTTAATGTATTTTTTGATCCTACTGGCAGGGAATAGGCGTTTGTTATAAAAATAAACGCTGCTATAAATAGCAGCGTCGCTGTTTTGCCATAAAAAGATCTGTTATTCATCGATATAAACCTCTCCTGATTATAATGGCTATTGTAACTTGGGAGTTTCCGCTGATCCGATGCGTAGGCGAACCAGCGGAATTTACACACCTGATCCTATGGCCTTAATAGCTTTCTTATCTAATCTTTCACTTAAGGTATCTAATCCTATTCCGGCTGTATAAATATCGAGTTCTTCAGATAATTTGATCCTCTGCGTTTCATCTAGAATGAGTATCTGATCCGCATTAAGACCGAGCTCATCCAGGCCCTCTCCGTACACTACCTTTAAATGAACGAGGTCCTTAAACACTTCCACAGCTTTATATTCGTCCTCATCCATAGCTATTACTACTACCGCATAGTTAGAAGGTTGACTTGCAAGCCATTTCATAAATTTATCTTTATATTTTATAACGCTAGCTGCCGATCGGACCTTGATCTCGTTCATTTCTTTATTTGTACCTTTTTTAGATACATGAAGTTCAACATTATCAACTCTCCCTCCTGCATCGTCAGCAGTTCCGGGGATTACATTTTTGTTGCTAGCTAATTTCCTTGTCTCTGTGGCTTTCGGTGCCTCGACAGCAAGCCATACGCCTAGTGATTCTGCCTCTTTAATAGCGCCGAGTACATAAAGAACTGGTTTCTTAAGAGCTCTTTCAGCTACATCTTCTTTTGAAGGCCTAACAAATATATCCGGATGCTGTAAATTAGCCGCCAATATAGAAGCTGCCAAACGTTCTTCATCATATGAGAAAAATCTGATGCCAAGATCAATATAACCTTTGATATAGTTCCCCTCGCCATCTGTATAGCCTTTTACATATAATACATCAGCCTGGCTGGTTAATTTTAAACCTATGCCTTCCTTGCCAGGATCTATGTCAAGAGATCTTAGCACGCGCAACTGCCCCTCAACAAACTCACGGCTCCTTACAGACATAGATGTAAGCTGCAGCCTTAGATTCGAGTGCTGCAGTTTTGCCCTTTTATAGGCGCGTAATTCTGCCCTGTGAATCTTCCAGAAATCAGCTAAATTTCTCGCGCCTCCATAAAGCCTGTAATGCCTATCATCAAAGTTATCACCTTCTCTGCCTTTTGTCTTTTCTATTGCTTCGCCGCCTGCGAGTTTACGCAGGTCATTGCGCGTCATGTTAAATGTATTGTGAACTACTATTCCGTTTGGATTTGCCTCTGCAGCACTGACCATAGCATCATAAAATTTATCTTCTAAATACTGCATTGGCGCCTGCCCATTTAGCAACTTAGCAATCCTGCTCTTCAGCCCTTTAGCATTTTTTAGTCCTGGCTCTGATTCAGCGTCTTCGTACCCAACAAATGCCAAAGGATGTATGTCTATGGCCCTGGCAACATCAGCTGCGTTTTCTTCAACCACTAATTTTTTCTCTGGCTTAGGCTCATGATCAGGTAAGATTATCTCTTGAAGCTTGTTTTCTATAATATCTACTGGTGCCTCACCTATATACATACTACTATTATTGTAGTCAACAGTTGCTATTTCCCCTTCTTTAATAGGGGCGGTTATATCTATCTCTCCCTTTACTCTCAGAGATAGATCTTTGGTCTCTTTAAATAATTCAAGTCCCCCCTCTAATCCTTTTTTAATAAAGATCGCGCGCGCATACCTGAGATAATCCCATTTTATACCCTTAGCCTTAAGCTCTTCTATTGCACCTAAAGCTGCTCTTACAATAACAATCTTATCTTTATTGTCACCTTGACGTATCTTGCGTATATCTTCTGGTTTATCAATATATACGACCTCTCCGGTCAACACTCCTTTTTGAGCAACGTTAGATAATGTAGCGACAGATTTTAGATCAGCTAATTCGTTTTCTTTCACCCTCTTTTTTGAAGCCTTTACATCATGGTCAATCATGGATAATTTAACATAGATCTTTCTGGGGGCGCCTATACTGCCAAGCATGCTAACAAATTTAGCTAATACATCAAAGTGTCCCCTTTCCAGTTCATTATTCACAAGGCTACCACACAGACTAGTATCCACGCCATTTTTTTTCGCGCGACTTATTACATGTTCTGCCATCCTTAACATTACAGGCGCTGCCTCATCATCACCTTCAAGAATAAAAGGCTCACCTTTTTCTGTCGGCCCATAAATCATACCGTCTTCATCTATTTTTATCCTTCCTGCTGCAGGCTCTACATCTATTAAAGCAGGATCCATAATCTTAACCAGGCTAGTTACATCTCTATCTTCACGACTATTATTTCCCATGGTCTTTGTCCAGTCATTGGTCCCAAAAGAGACAAAGACCTTTTCTACTTCAGAATGCCGATCCTTGAATGCATTTAATATATCGCTGATCTCATCTATGATCCATAAACTAACAGGTGTCTCAATCATAACGCCTATCTCTTTGGGGAATACCCCTTCTTCCATGCACTGCTTTTCAAAATCAGCTACCTGTATCTCTATCTCTTCCGGTGTGCGCACGAATACAAAAAAGAAGGAATTATTTATAAAACCATCTTTTATAGATTGCAGTATACCTCTATTAAGATGTAAAAACCCTTTCTTGAAATGCGGGTGCGCCATCAAGCTGGATCCTCTTAACCCTACTAATGGAGAATCATATCTTTGATCACTATCTTTATAATTCAGATATAAAGGCGCGCCCACCAGGCCATAAAGAAGCGCTTCTTTTTCTTTATTATCATATGCGCGTATCTTGTCGCCACGTGGGAATAAAACACCTAGAAGATTAGAAACGCTTCTCATCTTATCAGCCATAAATTCCCTGGCTGATTCATAGCCCTTTATTATATTCCGTATTCCGCTTATAACCTCTGGGTGATTGAGCTGAACTATTATATCCAATATATCAACTTTGGTTAATTCATGCTCTTTGCCGTTTTCATTTAGGTGATTTTTTATATCATCTAATTTTTGCTTTACTGCTATAATTTTACGGCTAACTCTTATCTTTTCAGCGTACGCGCGATCAATTATATCTCCTAATGTCATCCTATCTAAGTCTTTATATGAAATATCGAGCTTCTGCCCAACATATTTTCTGAATTCACTTATGCCATGCAGATCCTCATCTGTAATATCAAATTCGCCTGCCTGTAGTACTTTCATAAGATTATCATACGCCTCGCCAGCCTGTGGGTAGATCTTTACTGTATTATTTATGAAAAATTCTATCCTTGAAAGAACGCTTTTTGCGCCAAGGCGCACTATCTCCTCAGCTGAATCAGGCGTAGAAGCTATTATGCCAACCTTTGTGTCTTCAGGTATAAGGTCTGTCCTGATAACATCTTCATCACGGACCAATGGTATACCCTTACCCCCTGGCCACACTATTCCAGCGCTCGCTTCTAAAAGCACTTTTGCGCCTTTTTTAAAATAATGCTCCTGGCCAGGAGAAATCTTAGGGTTTATAATGATAGGATAGCCGCATTCAACAGCAAATATATATGGGTGAGAGGTATTATTTCCTCGCCAAACTATTGCGCCGCCTCCATACATACACGCAGCCCTGACAAGATTATCATGCTCAGCTCCCATTTCCTGTAAAAGTACTACTACTTTTACACCTTTCAGCCCTAGATCTTTCACCTCGTCTTCCTGCTCACCTATAGATCTTTTAGGATCATGTTCGTAGATAACCCCTTCTGCTGCACTACTGGTTTTTAATCCGTCTCTTGCCACTGACTTAATACCATTTTCAGCTATATATATTTTATCAGGCTTCATCTCATCAAATATAATATCATAGGGTTTTGACGATTCCCTTTCAGGGGTAATGGGCCGGTTTTGAAGATGCGTCACCTTAAACGTTTTCTCGCCCAGGGCTTCCCCTGTTACAAAATCATAAGCCTGCATCTTAAATTTATATGGGCTTGGATCTTTTCCATTACAAATAGAAATTGCAAATTCTATATCCATCCTGCGGTCAAGCACGTCCTCTTCATCAAAGGCAGCCTTACCTTCTATATTACCGACTTCCTCGACCATGCGCGCCAATGCCTGGATACCGTCATCATTTAGCAGCCTCCTCCCCTTTATAGAATTTGGGGTTGGTATATATGTTGTCTGTGAATATGTAGTGCCGATCTCATTCATGTTTCTTATAATAGAGGCTAGCGTAAAAAATTCATCATCTGTTAAGTTCAGCTTTTTAAGTAGTTCAGCCTTTTTGCTGGGAGAGCAGTTATGCTTATTTGGCTCTAACCTGTAGTACCATATGTCCTCCATTGCGTTTGTTAATGTAGATGCAGATCCTTTTGATATACCAAGCTTCTCAGCAATAGCTGCTTCACCTTTTTCAGTTTCACCTTGTTTATAAATAATACCGTATAGCCTTGCTAATTCCTTAATGTCTTTCTCGCTGATCTTTTTCTCTATTAGCTTAAAGGCCTTTTCAAGAAAGACCATGGCAATGTCATTCGCACCCTGATCATAACCATCCCCGATAAGAACCCATCTACCGCCTTTTTTAGGCAGAAAAAGGCTGAGCATATCCGGCACGATCGCTGCATCTACTATCCCAGGCCCCATTCCAGATCCTATATTCACCTGCATAAACCTTGTAAAACCTGAAAAATCCTTCTTGTCTATAGTTTCTCCGCTTACCCTTGCAAATGTAGAGCCATCAAACCCGGTTGCCATGCGGCTGGTAAAAATAGTGCCTGACAGATAACTGTCAATTTGCTCAAGCACTGAAACTGCCGTTATGATGCTGAATGGGTCAAGCATTTCAGTCCCGGTTTCCTTAAGCTTTTTTGACCAATCATGTTGTTTAATAGACTCCTCTTTGTCTTCTATTACTTGAATAGCTGCCAATAACTGAACATATCCCGGTGATTGTTCTTTTTCTATAAGGACGGCCTCGGTTTTATAATCATGCTTCCTTAATAAGCTTATCAATTCTCTATACTGTGGCTCCCCGATCTTTTTAATAAAACTAAAAAACAGCTGACGGTCTCTGTACCCGAATATCTGGTCATTAAATACACCTGCCATGACCTTTCTGGTAGCGTAGTCTATCTTGTCTAATCCATGCTGGTGCAATTCACTGGTGCCTTGCCCAGGCTGAGCGCCTGTTGAAGAGACGAACCATTCTGGTATCTGTCCGGCAACATCCTCCTTAGGGCCTGACCCGCGATATGCTAAATCTACCACCTCACCTTCAGGATAGCCAAGTTTACGACTCAATATCAATATTTGCTTTTCGATATTTCCATACAATGCTTTAGGAAATTTGGCTTTGTGCATTATATAGTCTTGACACCTCTCAGCTAACTCGATTCTTTTCTGTGCATCATTAATATCTAAGCGTATTACCTCTTTGGCTAGTTCCACAAGGTCTGGATTCTCCAGCAGAAAAAGTCTATGGGAATCTAATGTTATATTAAATCCATCCGGTGAAACAGAGCCCAATTGCCTTCGTTTCTTGGCCAATTGAGAACCCTTTGGTCCTGACTTCAGCACATCTTCTGACGCAGGCTCATCATATGGAAGCACAAGCAAATCCATATCAATCTTAGGTATAGCAGCATTATGCGCCCTTTGATTACTCGCCAAGGCATCAGGGACCCTGTCGCTATATTTTATCGCGGACGGTACCCTGAGGTGGGATTTACTTGATAGGTCTCTTGCATACCCTATATTATTAAAGGTAAATAAAACGATTAAAATTAACGATAAAATTTTATGCATGGTTTTCTTTTTCATCTTCCTCTCCATTTTTGTTGATTTTAAACAAATTTATAAACTATTATAAATATACCATAAAACTGCATTCTTGTCAACTACATTTTATATATCATGCTGTCCAATATATATTATACCCCATAAAAGGGGTGTTTTCAAGGTATTACCGACATCGCCAATCCCTCTTCAAACTACTCTTTTAACAGCCTCTGCCTTCACCCTCACCCCTACCCTCTCCCCCATTATACCACTCCTTAAACCAATCCCATTACCTACTCCTTGCTATATCTAAAGGAGTAGGTAATGTCTTGTGATGAGGATGTGTGTTATGCGACAATTATAATTACCGGGCAGAAAAAATAGTTGACGTTTTACAATAATCATCAAAAGCCCCCGAAGGCACCCTTAGAGTCATGTTTTCTGCGTAAGTTAAAGAATTACACAAAAAAACAGAAAATATTAAAATTAGTAATCTTGGTTTTTTTGGACTCATATGAGATCAGATCATTAGAGATATTTAAAAAGTATTTTTATTAATAGGTAAAAATAAAGGTTTTTTCTCTGACCTTTTTTACCAATACCCTATATTATTATAGCACATATTTGAGCCAAATCAATGATAGGCGCAGGCGCATAAATCAAGGATTATGCTCGGTATTTCACATATGCACACTGACTACGGCCCCACCAGGTCTTATGAAGCATATTGCGGATCGGGACACATAATATTGGCTCTCCCTTGACAGTCTTTTGCAGGCCAAGGCGGTTCTCATATATATCGCAGAAATACTTGCCATCTGAGCCCTTTTTCAGGTGTTCGCAAGTGTCACCTTCCAGAACCCCGCAACAAGCTCCACACCGCTTACATAAAGCCTCGTGCTCCAGGTATTTCTGCTCCTGAAACAGGTTATAAAGCTTGCTATCCATAGGGCATTATGACATTTTTTTCAATATCAAGAGGTTTTTTGGTGCGTTATAAAAATCTAAGTAAGTTCAACCCTGTTTTTAGGTCTAAATCTTTCCTGGCCTTAATACCTTTTAATTCAAATATAATTGCCTCTATTAATAGAAATACTTTGGAATCTTTCCTTATGCATCCTGATAGTGTCTTTTTGCCTTTGCCTAGAGCCCCATGGATGTGGATCTCAGGCCCTTTTTGGCCCTTAAAAATGGTGCCCATGCCAACAACCTCCCAGGCGTCCTTAAAGCTCTCCCAATGTGGTTTTGGCGGTATTTTAGGCCGTAACCACATGGCCTTTTCTCAAAGCCCCAATTAGCACCATTACGCCGGCATTAATCTTTTCTTTTTTGGCTATTCCCTTCACTTCATCAATCAAAACATCTCCATCATCAAGCCTAGCCAAAATCACTCGTTTTATCTGACCTTTGGTGTATTGCATAATTTAAGCTCCGTCTTTCATTTTCCCAATATCTCTATTATCTTTCTATTAGTGGTCTCACCTGATACTATCTTAATATCCCGCTTCTTCACACCGAATTCTTTGGAAAGTAGCTCTATTATTCTCTTGTTGGCCCTGCCCTTTTCTGGCGGGCTTAAAACCTTTATCCTGTAGCTATCTTCGGAAAGTTTCTGCAGTTCTTCCTTTTTTGCCCTAGTTATAACTTTTATATTTATCCTGCGCATTCCTTGCTACTCGCCTATGATCTTTACAAGCACCCTTTTAGCCCGCTGGCCGTCGAACTCACCATAGAAGATTTGCTCCCATGGTCCAAAGTCAAGCTCGCCGCCTGTTATAGCTACTACGACCTCTCTTCCCATTAATGTCCTTTTAAGATGCGCATCGCCATTGTCCTCACCAGTAAGATTGTGCCTGTACTTTTTGACATTGTAGGGCGCGAGTTCCTCCACCCATTCCAGAAAATCCTGGTGAAGCCCCCTCTCATTGTCATTAATAAACACGCTGGATGTAATATGCATGCTATTCACAAGGCACATACCTTCCCTTACCTTGCTTTTTTTAATAGCCGCGGCCACCTGCTGAGTAATATTTACAATGTCATACCGATTCTTTGTATTAAATGTAAGGTGCTCTGTGTGCGTCTTCAATATATTAGCCTCCCTGCCGAGTCCAGCCTTTAGTTCGTCTTTTCCATGGGCTGGCCGCAGCAGACAAGCTCTCCACCGCCGGCCTTTGTCACATCCACTTCATTGCCGCAGACATTGCATTTATAGTGCTCTCCAACTTTTTCCACTGCCATAACACCTCCTGTCTGTTTACTGCATCATCAAATTCTCATTGTGTTGAATTCGCTATCCAATCAAGATATGGTTTATGACCTGAGATAATAGGCATTGCTATTATCTCAGGGACTTCGTAAGAATGGTTTTTTCGGACCGCTTTTACAAGTTTACTGAATGATGACTTCCTGGTCTTGGCTATAAGGAGGAATTCCCTTGCCTTTTCCTTCTTGCCATTCCACCAGAACCTGGAATCAACGCCTCCGATTATATTAGCGCATGCAATAAGCCTGGCATCAAGCAAAACCCTGCTTATCCTCTCTGCCTCTTTCTTATTAGCTGTTGTAATAAAGACGACTATAAACATTCTGTTAAATATAAGCGTCCATAGTATTCATAACAAACTACTTATCGCCTATCTTCTCCTGTAAAAACCCCATCGGGCACATCATGCACCAGGCTCTGTGTTTTGTTACCAGGCCAAATACAATAGAAATAATAGTTGTAACCAGGCACATAGTGACAAAAACCGCGCCTATCAAAGCCAGGTCGCCGCCTGTCCGCAATAAGCGGAAAGCTACAAGTCCCATCAATAAAATCAATAACAAAAGCCGAAACCATTGCCTTGTAATGATCTTAGGCACTGGTCTATTGCGGCTAAACCTTGACATTGCAATATCCAGGAAGGCGCCCCGCGGACATATATTCCAGCACCAGTAGCGCCCCTTAAAAAATGATAATGTCAAAAGAACTGCCATCATTACCACTACCAGATAGCCCAGATACGGATTAAACAAGCCGCCTATTACAATAATAGGCAGTAACCATATCACGACCAACTGCGATTTTTTATGCTTCATATTTTGCCTCTCGCCTATCAATGTTTCCCGGGGACACATCTCATCTTATCTTCAGAACCGTCCCTGAGCTATTTTAAAACCCGGCTGATAAAATGCGCTAGGGTCCCTGCTATGGGAGGTAATATTAAAACGCTCAAAAATCTTATCAGGGCAAATCTCCACCCGAGTATGCCTATCTCCATCGGCAATCTGCTGATAGCCCAAAGACTCCAGCCGGTAATATACGCCACCATCACCCCCATACTCGCGCCAGACTTCAATAGTCCCGCGACTATCGGCAAGCTCACATACGGGCCGCCCGGCGTAATCGCCCCTGCAACTGTCCCGAGCAATATCCCCTTCATACCTGACTCCTCGCCTATCCATCTGGATATTACCTCATGAGGCAAAAGTACCTGCACCATTCCTGCCACTATAAAGGCAAAGACAAGTAAGGGCAGTATCTGTATGGTCATACGCATTGCCTGACTCAGTCCTGCCATGTGAGAGCCTTTATAATAAGTCACCAGAAATAACGCCAGCGCAGATATCCCCATGATAACCGTAGGAATAAGCATATTAGGTCCATTACCTTTCTTATTCATGGTATGAATCATAAACCTCGGTAATATCCCCTATCTTTGTTTCGATCTTTTACATAGGGACTGTCATGGTTATTATATTATCACAAGGGGTAATCAAAGACAAATAGATTTAAAAAAAGCAGATATGTTAGATGAGAACAGGGGGCACTTTCAACCGCGTAGGTTGCCGAAGGCATCTTACGCGGTTGAACTAGGTTGTTTAGCGTTTAAAGCCTTTTCCGTGCTTCTTTTCTTTTCCGTCGTAACGAGCCGCGCCCTTATCCTTGCGCTTGCCTATTTTATTTTTAAACTTTTCATATTGCTCTGGGGTAAAGACCTCTTTCATTGAAAGCACGCCTTTGATCATTCCATCTAATTTCTGACCCATAAGATCTTTGATCTCCACGACAATAGAATCTACCTTAGCCCTGTCAGTGTCTACCTTTTCCAGCTCCTCTCTTAGCTCTGCTCTTTTAGAGCGGCTCTCTTCTCTTAATGCCTTTTTTGCCTCTCTCTGTTCGCTTTTGAAGCTTTTGAACTGTTCCTCCTGCTCAGGGGTCAAGCCAAGTTCCTCAACGAGCCTGTACATCTTCTTTTCCATATACTTTCCATCTTTTTCTGAATCGCGATGGAAAGACCATGCATATGCTGACGTGCCTGAAAAAAACAGCCCCAACATTACTGCGCAAATAATTACCTTTCTATATTTCTTATTCATGGCTATTGCCTCCTTTCACTATCTTAGACAAAATAACAGGCTCAGAAGTTCCCTCTAAAGAAAATATTCCTCTATACTGGTGCCCAGGCCTATACCCTCTTCATCCATAAAACCGTTTGCGCCAGTATCCAGGTATGCAAAAAACTCTGCCTGTTCCTGCATGTACTCAGCCACTGGTCCATGGCTGATAAAAAATGGCCTCGCAAAGACTGCCATTAAAAAGATAAGCGCTGCGCAAGCTGCGAGAGCAAACGCAGGCCTCCTGATAATAAAGACAGGCGCTCGTTCA
>Ga0208902_1000694_pt1 | contig 16990 bp, 13 predicted proteins | sample AntAceMetag02UKH_FD_184767 | JGI IMG/M metagenome (GOLD analysis project Ga0208902, IMG submission 184767) | Saline lake microbial communities from Ace Lake, Antarctica - Antarctic Ace Lake Metagenome 02UKH (SPAdes) (version 2) | ecosystem: Environmental > Aquatic > Non-marine Saline and...
AAATGCATTCTGCATTAAGAAGAATCGGACTTGCTTTGAATGCAAGCCATAATCTTGTTGTAACCGACAATCCAAGTGCAAAAACGAATGAAGAATGTTGGGAAACAGATCATTCAACTGAAGTTAAAGATTTAGAATATATTGAAAAGATTTTAATTAACACTGGTATTTACCACGGATGTAAGTGTTGTAATGCTGAAGGCCCAGATGAGAAATCAAAGAAAAGAGTAAAAATGAAAGTAAGTAAAATTGAATTTTTATTCTTCTTTTCTTTCACCATCTGCCTGATTGGTTTCTATATTGTTAATATAGAAACTAAGATCGTTGATGCTAATATTATTAGTAGTAGTATGTATTTTTACCTTGGGTATGTCTGGTCTATCTTTATTAAAATGTTTATCGAGCCATTTTATAAAAAGTCCTCCAGCAACAGCTGTAACAAAACTATAGGGGAAAAACATGAATAACCAGATACTGTTTTTTGATATGGACGGCGTTGTAGCGGGATTCGTTCAAGGATACAAAGAGATGTTTTTCAGGGATGCGTACAAGGATGACCCATTTACCGTGACCCAATTCTGCATGACGGTCCCGAATTTCTTCAGGATGCTCCCTGTCCTCGAAAAGGGACGGGACCTCGTTAATATCTTGAGTGAGGACTACAAAATAGTCTTTCTCACTACTCCCATGGAGGGGATGGTAGAATGCAGGCGGGACAAAATAGATTGGATAAAAGAGCATTTCGGATCTCACTACGATGTGATATTCTCCGACGATAAGGCCGAATATGTGACCGATGAGAAATCCATATTGATTGATGATATGGCCTACAACCTTGAGCCCTGGGACGAGGCTGGCGGGACTGCCATTGATATCAGGGTGAAGAATGACAAGATAATCGAGAAGATTGACGAAGTATTCAACGGTACCGTCGAGTCTAACAAGGTCAAGGGGCAGCTCGCCTCCATGGAAGTGAATGAGACACCGACCGAAAAGCAAAAAGAGTCCGGAAATTACAAAAAAGGTAAGATCCAATTTAAGGGACTTGACATTTTAATCGAGAACCCGAAGGGGTCTATCCGGTGGGGATTCGACGAACGGGGCCAGAAGTGGTTGCAAAAGATGAAGTCACACTATGGATATATCGTGAACGATGGTGGCCAAGAGACCGCCGATGGCGATAAAATTGATGTATTCATAGGCCCCAAGTTAAACGCTTCCAGGGCGTTCGTTGTTAATCAGGAAAAGGACGGGGCATTCGATGAACATAAGATAATGCTCGGATTTAACACTATCGAGGAGGCCGAGGCTGCCTATTTATCCAATTACCAGCGTGGATGGGACGGACTCGGGTCGATAAAGCAGACCAATACGAAAAGGCTGCGGGAATGGCTCAATGAAGGGAACCTCAACGAACCGTTTTAATGGCTCGCTGAGGTTTTTGACTTGCTCACTTTTACTGGTGTACTCTTAAAAAATGGCTCGCTCCAAGTTTATGGGTTTCTCTACGGTTTTGACTCGCTCCATATTGCTGGGTTACTTGTATTTCCTGTCTCGCATTGTTCTTTTGGTTTTCTTCAGTTATTTGACTCGCTTCAACACTCTGTATTCATTTTAATTATTGACTCGATCCCTGATTTTGGTTTTCTCAATCTTAGATATCTCGTGCTATTATTCTGGGCTGCTTATTCAAAACGACTCGCCTTACTTTTTTTGGGTTACTCTTGACACTTGGCTCGCCTCGTTAATATGGGTTCCTCTAAAATAATGACACGATTTCGAGCTTTGGGTTTCCTAATTTATTTGCCTCGATTCATTTCACTGGGTTTCTCCGAAAAGCTGACTCACTTGTTTACTCTGTTTCAATTTCTTGTTATGGTGCGCTTACTCTATTTTGGGTTTCTTTAGTTCTTTGACTCACTTATATAGTTTGGTTTCGATACCTGGCTATGGTTCGCTCATGGATTTTGGGTTGCTTTAACTGGTTGACTCGCTTTCATCGCTTGGGTTTCTCAGGGATACTGGCTCACTCCTTTAGAGTAGATTTATTTATCATATTGGTTCGCGTCTTTAAGTTGGGGTCCTCTATTGCCTTGGCTCACTCCTCTACTTTGGGTTAGTTTTTAATTCTGGTATATTGCGACATGGGGCCACAAAGGACCCCATGGTTTGATCATTCGTCATTCCAGCACTGACACCCTGCATCTTTTTTTCCGCAATGCTTACAATAATCCTTGAAGGTATTCTCCATGAATTCGAGCCTTTCATCGTCAGACATGTTGTCCATCTCTGATTTATCCACAAGGACTTTCCTTTCAGTCTCGACTATCTCAGCTTCTACGGCACCTTCGACCTGTTGATGAACATCTTTTCTCATAAGTTCGAGCAGACCTAATAGCTCGGCGGTACCTATTCCATGATTAATCCTCTGCTGGTAGATTCCATCGACTCCGGATTTTTTATATAGTGAAATAACAAAAGCCCTGTCGCCCTCTTCAAATTTAATCTTTTCAAGAAATTTTTCTCTGGTCATATCTATATCCTTCCTTTTTTATGCTGAATGCACTTTCCCGAGGTACTCCTCGGCGTAAGGGACTCGTGTGGGCAATCCCGCAATGTTTCTCCATGCTACATAGAGGTCCTGAAGGAACATTTTAATCATGTATCTCTTGGCGGCTGCGTCACGGTGTCCGTTTGAAACATCCTTCCACGGTACCATGAATTTCCCATGTTTGACCTCTCGGCTACTGTTTTCCAGCCTGTTTTTATAGGGATAATAGAATTCCACTGCATAGTTACGACGACCATTGCTCTCACGGCCTTTCTGTTTAATCATGCTGCCTGCGAGCACTCCAATCAATTTCGTCCGGAGCCAGATGTTGTAGGGGGATACGAATCCGGCGGTCAATTTGTCGCCTCTGATGAGCTCGTCAGTGAGGACAATCATGCATTTTTCGCCTTTAAGGTTCTTGTACTCTTTGATGATCTCATGGGAGGCTTTCAGATTTTCACTCTTTATTATCCTTTTGCCTCGCACTTCCCCAGGGTTCAGACCGGCATACTGCCATAGCTTCGACACGGTGTCGGCCTTATAGATGTCAAACTCGGATAGAATCACTCCGGTCATGGTGGGTCCACAGCCTAAGACGTTCAGGGTAAATTCCTTGAATAGGGGGTGGATCTTCACGGCCTTTGCAATCTCTCCCTCGATCTTTTTCTCAAGGTCCTGGACTATTGCTCTTGTTTGCTCGATGGCTTCATAGTGCCGGTCGCTGATGACCATTTCGTCCATGCATCCATCATCCATGGGTGTTTGGTCGGACTTCATCCTGAGACGGTTGGCGGTACGGGTTCTCATGTCCTGATAGTCGTACATGGTGCGGACTAACATTCGGAGTTCTTTTTTCTCTTGTTGGGTCATTTGCGTTCACCTCATTTGATTTTTTTAATACTACAATTTTCAGGTAACAAAAAGACACTACAATATAGGCTTGCCAGAGTCAAGAGTTTTTTAATCATTGACAAAAAAAAAGATTATTGTATTATTATTTTATTCTCCCACAAAAAGGTAATAATCAATGTTTGAACTTTATTCTCCTCAAAATCTCAGAGATGCTATAGAAATCGAATTGAGAAATACCGACGACCCCAAGACGGCTGCCATAATCGCGATGAAAAGGCTCAAGAAAGATCCAGACTATTACCAGGATAATTTTGGGGTGATGACGAAGGCCCGAGTGACGAAATATATTCGCAAGTTCAGAGGCAAAGACGACAAATTGAAATATAAGTACAGAGAAGATGTAGGGAAAGGTAGATCAGACGAAGAACAGATTAAGCTGAAAATGATTTTCGATAGTAATGGATTATACCATAGTTTTGACAATATAGGATTTGAAGCCAGAATAGGAAACGAAAATATTTCCGAAAAGGCATTTTCTAAAACGAAAGAAATAGAAAACAATATAAACGTATTCGATAAAGAGCATGTATCGGCTATTGATGAAGATGGGAATGTTCTATTTTCAAAGATAGGAAATTATAATGAAATTGACTTCAGTGAAGATGAAACAAGAGAATTGAGAAACGTGGAAGTATTAACTCATACACATCCAGAAGATAAATCATTCAGTGCAGAAGACGTGTTCCTTGCATTGAGTCTCGGAGTGAAGGAGCTGCGTGTTAAGACCCCTGAAAACACTTATTTTTTTAAGATAGGCCATAAAGATGTCGGTAAAGCAAGAAGCAACAACAGGACATTCATGGTTGTTCTAAAAGAACTAAATTATTCAGTCCGATTAGAAATTAGCAAGAAAGTGCGAAATGGCGACATGACAATAGAAGATGCAGAGAAGCAGCATCGTGAAATTTTATGGAATATGGTTGAAAAATCTCCGGTTTTATCTGGTATATTTTTCATCGGATACGGGAAGGAAAATAAATGAAAATTAAATTAGATGGCAAAGACAATATAATAGATAACATGTATGCTGATTTACCCAGGAACAACAATTCAACAGGTAAATTATCAGAGCAAGAAAAAGAAAGAATGATAAAAGAAATAAATGAGAAAGTCACTCATGATTATCACAATAAACCTGCATTGCGCATAAAGAAAACTATTGAATCTGATTACTTGAGTGAACCATTGACCAAGGCCCGAGTGACCAAGTATATCAAGCGTGTCCCGAAACCGAGCGGAAAGGGTTACTACTACTTTTATAGCACTAAGCAGCTCAATGAGTATTATAAAGTCCTCGAAGACAAGAAAAAGAACAAATTTAACCTGTTTTCTTCTATTAAAAGCCTTTTCGGTTTCGAGGACGAGAAACAGGCCATTGATAAGGTCAAGACGGATTACTACACCAGCGATGTGAAAAAGGACTATGGTGTCGGCTTCGACTCATGGATGAATCATCTATCTGAGTATTTCAAGAATAAGTCGAAGTGGGACTCATTTTTTGCCAAGAAGGAAAAGAAGGACGGACCCGCTGGCAGTACCGAGGCGAAGAGTTCAACGGTTGCACCGAAGAAGAAAAAGACCAAAGGTCCCATAAATCTGTCGGTCATGAAGCTCATCCACGGCATGTACGGGAATATCGAGCCAGCTCCGGAGATTCCGAAACCTGAACCAGATAAGGCAGTCAGTGTAGAAAAGGCAAAAAAAATCAATGCTAATCTGTCCGGTGGTCTGATGGACCAGATCGTTGCGATGGGGATAAACCTTAACCTCGAAAAGGAGTGGCTGGAAAAGAATAAATTGTCCTTAATCGGGCAGAAAATAAAATCAGAGAAGGATCTTGCCCATCTCGCACAAGTTTACAGAAATCCTCAATTCGAGACATTCAGAATAATGATGGTGGATAAGGACGATAAAGTTGTTTACCAGACCGGGATTACGTCAAGATTGCCAGGGTCGGCGGCAGCCTTTCCTGGACCTGATCGAAATTCCTCTTTCATAAAATTACAACGCCAAATGAAAGCATCAAATGCAGTTGGTTATTATTTACTCCATAATCATCCGTCAGGTAGAACAAAGGCGTCCTCTTCCGATTCTGCGGCCACTGAGAACTATGTAAAGATGATGAAAGGATTTAGGTGTCATGTTGTAGTAGATCACGATAATTATACTGTGATAGACAAAGACGGAGGGAGCACAACTATTGAATTTTCACCAGATAGAAAGGACGAATTCTTAAAGCCTTCAATGGAAAGCGATTTCCTTAACCAGAAGGTTCAAGGCGTCGAGGACGTTGTGAGATTGTCAAAGAAAATCGAATATAATCGGGATGACTATGTTGCATTGATAGGCTCATCTCATGGGTCGATCCGATCCATAGTAAATATTCCGAAATCGTTATTTGACGGAGAAGGGACCGAAGGGAAGAAGGCAATCCGTGAATATGCAATAAGGTCGGGCTCTTTAAGCATGTTCCTGATAGGGGTTGATGGTACAAGCAGTACATTGAAGGCCCTTTCGAGCTCCATGATATCAGAGGGATATTTAACTGATGTAATATATGATAATAGCGAGAGTTTCAGGGATTCAAATTTCGTCAAAATAGATCCCGACCTTGAGTTTGGTATAGATGCAACAGCCTCGCCAGTTGTAGATGAACATTTCCAAGACGACAACTTCGATACTATGCCGGAGTCAGCAGACATCTCTTTCGATACCGTAGCCCTGGATGCCATGGGCAATGACAATGCTGGTTTCTTCGCAGAGGACCAGTCTGCGAAGTATTGGAATAATTTTGGACAGGTGTACCGGATACTGAAAAGCGATATGATAGCAGGTGTTGCAGGGGTGAGCCTCGGGGACAAAACTCCCATAGGGACATACGATGACTTTATCAAGGACCAAGAGGACAACTTCGAGACCATGCCCGAGGTCGATAGCGGGAAGGGCAGTGCCACGAAGACCAAGAGGGGCCTCTCTATTCAGGAGGCAACCGGCAAAATTATCCAAAACGTCATGGATTACATCGATCGCGGGTTATTCAGTGCTGATGAATTCCTTGAGGGCTGGGATGTTACGCAACACATGGACAAGGACCTCGGGAAGTATGCCAATAATCCTATTGTGTGGAATGCCGTTGTTGCAGCCGTCCGTGACAAATTTTCCCCTACGGCGGAGTCAATCGACAAAGATATTGCCGATATAGAGAGCAACCAGGAACCGGACAGGGTGAATGTGTATGATACTCCAGCGGAAAAGGATGTCAAAGTTACCAATAATCTTAATAATGCCGAGCCCGAAAACAGGGTAGAGGTAGAGGCAAACATTACAGGTGCCATTAAAGAGCCATGGGGAATGACGTTCGAGGAGTACAAAAAGCAACAGATGTTTTTCAGGGATGAGGCAGTCGTCTATAACGCACAAATTCAAATAGACCGATATGTAAATATACTGAAGGAGGAGGGCGGGCCTCGAAGTGGAATGCCAGAAGAGTATTTACGCAAGAAAATAGATATGTACACCGAATATATAAGGGACTACACCGAGGGCAAGATAGACTCTGACAGCAGACCAAATCCGTCATGGGATTATTTGCAGGGGCAATATGATAGACTAAGCGACAAAGAGTCCCCTGGGGGGAAGTCTCTGAAAAGAAAACTGAGTCTCAGGACGAATAAGGCACGAAAAGAGCACGAGCGTCTCATTAAGAAGGCAATCAAAGAGGGAAACATCGTACCCGCTGATGTCATCAATGAATATCCTGAGATTCAAAAAGACGATGCGAGGAAGATGAATATTCCGGACATAAACTATAAACCGACAACTTTTGAGAAAGAAGTTTTTCTCGGGGGTGCTGAGACCAATGATTCTACCAGCAATAAGAGGACCCTCAAAATGCAGGATTATTCGAAAGTTAAGCCCATGGATGCGTACCTCGTGGACGAAGATATAATCCTTGATGTCCCGAGGCCCTCATATATCCCTGAGATGGACCTGAAAGACTTTGCAGGGTACAAAGGCAAGAACAGGGATTTCGACACTGTAAGGCTCGGGCCGAACCAGTATGTGATCGTTGATAAGCGGTACCCTGTTGATTTAAAGGGAGGTATCGGAAAAGATGGATATAGGAAAGAGAGTGAAGAGGGCGTCGAGAGTGCAAACTATTACCTCATGAATGCAGAGACCTTGGCAGCCACATGGGATTATTACAGAAAATTATATATAGCAACCGAGAAAGCTGACCATGAAGAGAAACAGGACCGTGAAGAGTTACGTTATAACACTCGAAAGATGGAATATGAGAAAAAAGGGAAGCCATGGCCCTATGCTCCTTTCAAGAGAACGGGTATCCGACCTCCGAAGGCAAAAGTCGATGCACATCGTATGACATACAGCCAAGCATTCATGATCCAAGATCTTACGGGATTTGCAGCACCCCTTTCCGAGTTTAAGGGGTCCTCGGAAGTAAGTTCAACTTTTTTTGGGAATTATCAGGACATGCTCAGAGAGCTTGATTACAAGATAAATGACATGAGGATCCAGAAACAGATGAATACTGAGGCGGGGACCTACAAAAAGGGTCAAGAGACTGCCTACGGCGACAAGGGCACGAAGGATGATCTTATCGATTCATACGGGGTTAAGGTCAAGAGGCAGAATGGTACCGAAATAGATGACCAAGAGGTTGCGAAACTCGGGATGCTCATGGAAGATATATATTCAGTTTTCGGGGACAGGAAGCAGATGTCCAAGAAATACGGGCTGAAAGTATCTTACGCGGGTGAGAAGAGAATGCATGCATCCAAGGCAATTGGAATGTTTGTTCCAAAGTTCAAGGCAATCTCGATCTCTGATACCGGAATCGAGGGCAGAGGATTCACTTTTGCTCATGAGTTCGCACATTTCATGGATTCATACCTCGGGGATGGAGAGTATTTCTTCGCATCAGATGAAGATGGTTCGATCGAAAATAATATTGCATCCACGTTCAGGAGTCAGATCCCAATTAGTGATTTCATTGGGGAGGGTCAGTCGAAGTACCTGAAAAGGACATGTGAGTGTTTTGCAAGGGCAATGGAACAGTACTATGCGATTAAACAGGGGACCGAGGAGTCCTTACATGGAGAGGATAATGCTGGTGCATATATGGATGATGACCAGTTCAAGAGGAACATCATGCCATTATGCGAGAAATTCCTTGTGGATAGGAATGAATTATTGAAGGCAATGTTCCCGTCGGGAAAGATATTCAGAATTAAGGTCAAAGGATAATAGAATGAGTGAATTAAGCCAAGGCACCAAAGTAGAGTCAGAGCATAAGGGCACCGTCAAGTTTATCACGGAGTATGTGAAGAAACACGGGAAGCTACCCCCTGATAAGGATATATACCGGTCAATAGCGGGTGAGCACGTAGGTGAGCTGAAAGACTATTACACGAGGTTGGCGGAAATGGAAGATCAGGCCGAAGCAGAAAAAACAAAGACTATGGAGAAACCCCTTAAGAAAGCATTCATTAAGATACATGACAATCTGTATCTCTCCATGAAGAAGGCCCGAGTCACGAAGTTTATTAAAAAGATCCCTAAACCGAGCGGGAAAGGCTTCTATTACTTCTATAATAAGGCCGATCTCAAGAAATATCAGGACTCCCAACCTAAGCCTGGGGCGAAAAAGGGCGGTATTCTCTCCGGAATCATGTCATTTTTCGGTATGAAGGATGAGAAGCAGGCCAAAGAGAAGGTCGGCGAGGTATATTCCCAGAATAAAAGCGATTTCAAGGGCGTTGACCTCGGGACCTTTACAAATTACATGAACGAGTACCTCATGAACAAGGACAAGTGGGATGCGAAGTTTGCCAAGAAGCTCTCTGAAAAGAAGGAAGCTGCCCCGAAATCCGAGTCTGCAAAGAGTGAGGCAAAGGGCGAGAAGAAACCCTCTACCGCCCAGAAGTGGAACATGAGCCTGATGAAGAAGATTGCAGGGGTCGTTTCGGGTGGTAGCGGTGAATCCGCAGAGAACTTCGACACCATGCCGGAGGCAGAGGGTGGCGGGTTAAATAATAAATTTACTCATCATTCATGGTTTAAGGGCGAAGGCAAAACGAAAGCAGAGGCTATTGACTATTTCGCCAAAACAGGCGACTTCTATCTATCAAAAAAGCCATCTAAAACACAAACGGATAATTTGATGGATGACGTTATTTATGATGATATTTTGAAATACTCAGGGAAAGAGGGTGGTACTTATAATGTTTCTCCAGAAGAAAAATCTTATTTCTTGGAGAGACAGAATTTCTGGAAAGACCAAAAAGAAAAAGATGTTAAAAATAAAAATAAAGAAAAGATAGATGCTGATGAAAAATTTAATCAAGATTTTCGACCAATGGAAAGCCTTGGTAAGTATTTATCTACACATTCAAAAGAATTCGGAGAAAAAAATTACAAGATACAAAAAGAGAACGAAAAAATTGCAAAAAAACTTTTTAACCAAGAGAAGAAGAATATAATAACAAAAAAAGACTATGATGATTTTTATGATAAATACAGGAAAGAGGTTTCTGATTTCTGGGGTGATGAGTCTAAAAATATATTTACTGGTGAAACTGCGGGCAAAATGTCCCTGTCTAAAATAAACGAGATATTGGAGCAAAACTCTGGCGACAAAAGCACAGCTGCTGATAAAGTTAAAGAAAAACTGGAAGCGGCCGAAGGAGAGACTGTTAGCGAAGGAAACGACAGAAGATTGAAAGAACGGTTCAAAGGGAATAGCACTGAAGAATTAAAAAAGATTGAAAAGGAATTGGATGATAAAGGGGCACAAATCTCGACAGAGGACGGAGAGAAGGTGCGAGATGTTAACTCTGAAATATATAGAAGAGAGCAAGAGGCCAAGGAAAAAGAGAACTTCGATACCATGCCGGAATCAAAGGGTGAAAATGATTTTACTGAAATGACAAAGAAGGAATATGGAGAATATAAAAAAAGAGAACTTGATAAATATAAAGTTCCAACAGCAAAAGGAATAAAAGATTTAGGAGGGATTGCTGCATCTTCTGAATATATAAGACAAAAAGAATATTTTAAGGATTGGAAAAAAGATCACAGAGATATTATAGCAATTGCACTCAAAGAGGGCAAAAAGGTTTCAGAGGAAGTATTGAAAGATTACCCAGATCTTAAAAAGAAGTATGGCCTCGGTGACAAAGGCACAGTGGGGGCAGATGCCGGAGGGGGCAAAGACTCGGGTGAGGCCGGAGGCATTTACGATGCTGGTGCTGAAAAGTTGTCGTATGACAGGATAAAGACTAAAAATATCAAAGATGCTAATGAAAGGGAAGTATTCAAGGTGTTGAAACCAAAGAATATGATCAATGACAATTTGCGAGATTCGAGATCGCTATTTTCATATAGTTCGGAGGGTCAGGCTGAAGGGGTATGGACCGACGGACAGGCGATGATACTGGACAAGAATACTTCCGATGAAATTTACAACACAAATAAGCAGAGAGAGTTTTTACGACAAAAGAAAAGTGACCCTGGAGACTCAGATGAAGAGATACTGCGAAATATAACGAGTAGGGGCAATGGGGCATTCCCAGAATACAAACGGGTTATACCAGAGGATAGCATTATAAGTAAAAAAGAGGCAAAGTTCACGGGTAAATATGATGAATCCGCAGATGCGAAACCTCTTGAGTTCTCAGATGGCGAAAGCACAGCATTTCTCAATGCTAATTATGTTGCCAGTCTAAGGAGTAAATTTCCGGATGCTGCCATTCATCTCTCTGGGGAAACTTCACCAGCAGTATTCAAAGTCGGCAACGAGATTAAAGCCATACTCCAGCCGATAAATGTAAATAAGACCGAGCGAGAGTGGAAGAATATCGGAGACGAGCCTCTCCAAAAAGCCTCTCACCCAGGGGTCCGGTTATTGCTGGATGCCCTTGAGAAAGGGAAAAAGGTTCCCGTGGGGACGGTATCGGGCAAAATGAAAAAAGTCGCTGAGGGTAAGTGGGTGCCGGTTTCTGGCGAAAAGAAGCCGACAAAAGAATGGGACCAGAAGCCTGTCAAGGGTGGCAAAGCAGACGGGAAGGCACCCAAAAAGATCAACGGTGGCGACAGCAAGAAAAAGGACGATAAACCCAAGGCTAATGGCAAAGAAGATAAAAAAGATGAGAAAACCGGTGGCCTCGACGAGTCCCAAAGGACCACGATAAAAAGTGCCTTGAAAAAGGTTGCATCTATCCTGGCAGACGCTCTCTCAGGTAAGGACTCTGTGGCCCCTGCTGCGGGAGCCGTCGAGCAGACAGGTGAGAACATCAAACAGAAAGGCAAAGAGATGAGCAAAAAAAAGGAAAATAAACCCAAGACGGCAAAACCGAAGGGAGAATAACTAAATGTTAGAACGACCAGGTTTCATAGAAATCGAAAACGCTAAAAACACATATTGTTCAAATTGTAGACGTATATGTCTCATAGAGAATGATGACGAAATACTCTACAGAAACGTAGGACTCATGTACACCGACAAGAGAACAGGCAACACCGAGATAAAGTGTGCGTGGTGCAAATCTATAACAAAAATAAATACTTGACACATTCATAAGGACATACTATTATCGCAGTATTCAACAACATTAAAAACCCGTGAACCAAAAGGATAATGTTAATGATTTTTAAGAGGAATCAAACATGCTCCTGGAAATTCACGGGCTCTCCATATCCATGCTTGAAAAGGCCAGCAATGATAAAGTAGTTTCCGTTGATATTATTGCCAACCATCTCACCGAGGACTCTGAGGGCGAAGTTGTCCTTAAAGAGGCGTTCTCTCCTGAAGCGGTCAAGGAGTTTCTTGACGTTGGGGTGATTGACTTCTGGCATGATTCTAAAAACCCAGCCTCTACGAAAAGCGAAAAGAACTCTGCAATTATCGGGAAGCCTGTTGCCTTCCGATGGGAGAACGGTCTCCCTATAGTCACGGCAGAGCTCACCAAGGGACATGCCGAGGTTCAGAAGATGTTACCTCACCTTGAAGCCAGTCAGCCCGTGTATGCTGCCAGCGTAGGCGGTTCCAAAATGGTTCTTGAGGCCATGGACTCCACGAACAAAAAACACCGAGTGATTCCCAAAATCAAATGGGATCACCTCGCCATAGCTCCGGCCAACCAAGTTATAAACAGATCTTCTGGGATGAATGTCCGGCTTTTACAGAAAGCCAATGATATCATCTGTGAATTCGACGACATGGGCGTATTTTCGTCCAATCTTGCCAATGTATCGGCCAATGAAGAGGTCCTGTGTAAGGCCCTGATGGCCCCATCGAGCGTGAGTGACACCAGCAACACCAGCGGTGGCGTAGTCACGAAACAGTCCCTTGAGGGTGCTCCGGTATCACTCACCCTGAGTGAGGACGAGGGGCTGGACCTGATTGACACAATTATCGGAATCAAGCAGAAGAAAATCCCTGCCACAAGAGCAGAGTATATGAAACACTTCAAAAAGAAGGGAAAAAAGGATTTTGCCGATAAGTCTTACGGGCTTATCGATAAATATTTCAAATCATTGAAGGAGAGAAAGTAACATGTTAACGAAAGATGAACTGTTACAAAAAGGAATTTCAGAAGAGGATGCAGACGAAATAATTGCAGCCTTCGACGAGAACGTCGATTCCCTCCAAACTCTCGAAAAGGCTCTTGGTGAAGAGGTTCCAGAAATGGACCTATTCGTCAAGGCTGAAAAGGGAGGGGAAGACGAAGATTCCGACGAGGACGATGAGGACAAAGACAAAGATGATTATAACGAGAATTTCATGAAGAAGCACATGAAACGTTATATGAAGGAAAACAAAAAATCCTGTGGCAAAATGGCGAAAGAAGTAGGAGTTTTTGGCGAGAACATGTCAAAAGCGATTTCTGAATTCGACACTGATGCCGAGGGTGCAATTGTTGAAATGATTGACCTCAAGCCGATTCTCGAAGGCCAGATGGAATTTAATTCCGTTATGGCAAAAGCAATCAAGGGGATGTCTTCTCAAATAGACATGATCTCTGCGAAATCTGAAGATACCTTCAGCCTCATGTCGAAATCTGCAAGGGTCCAGGTAGAGCAAGCAAAGGGAATGGGGGAGTATCTTTCCCAGCCAACAGGCCGTAAAGGTGCCGTGTCAAATGTTGTCCCAATGCAAAAAGCAGAGCCCATTGTGGTCTCTGCTGATGGACAGCGTGAGATTTATGCTGTTCTTGAAAAGGCCATGAAAGATGGTGACTCTAATGCGGGACTGGTTATGTCAGCCTTCGAATCGAACGGCAAAGACGTTAACCGTCTTAACCTCGCACAGCGTCAAATCATAAGCAATTTAATCAAGGAGGGTAAGTAATGTTAAGCGAAGAAATTCTCATGCTGGCAGACAGCGAAATGGGGGTGTCGAGTGCATCTCAATTCGAGGCCCTGAGCAAAGCCCTTCTTGCCCCAGGTAGTGCCGGAGAGCTTTACGCGGGAAGCAGTGGTGGTGCGGTGTCAATGCAATCCCTTGAGGGAATGCTTGCGGACCTCACTCTTAATATCACAGACTTTACTCTGTGGTCAGACATTAACAAAATCAAAGCCTTTTCTACGGTTGAAGAGTATGACCAGAAAATTGGCGTTGGTATCAATGATGGTGGTTTCGTTGGACAAATCGAGAATCCTGAGTTCAGAGATCCCGATATCCAGAAGCAAATCGCCATTGTAAAATTCATGAGTGAGGGCTGGACTGTTGGTGACGTTGCAGAGGCGACGAATACCATAGTTGACGAAAGGACCCTTTCTCAGAGAGCTGCGATGACAAGGCTTCTAAGGAACCTTAATATTGCACTTTACTCGTCAAACAGTACATGGATTCCGAAGTCTATTGACGGTCTCGCAACGACTATTTCTGGACAGTCCTCTGACCAGATCAAAGATATGAGGGGTGGATCGGCAACAATGTCCACATTCAACCTTATGGGCCAATTGATTACTGAGGGCAACGGCCATGTGGAGAATTCGAAAGTTTATGTTTCTCCTGCTGGCCTTCAAAACCTTTCAACGATAATCGAATCCGGTGCAGCTTCGACTGGTGACAGAAAAATCGTAGAAATGGGAAGCGGTGGAGTCACCATCGGTGGCAAAATCACTGGCATCATGACCGCCTATGGCCAAATGATGCCTCGAATGGACAAACTCCTGGGCATGGCCTATGAGTCAAAATCTGTTCCTCAGTATTACGACAATACCAGTGCAACATGGATTGAGGGAGCCACGTCTGATAAGGCCCCAACCATCCCAACTGTTGCATTGACGAACCAGGCAGGCACTACAGGATCACTTTTCGCAGTAAGCACTGTTCGACCTTCAGGGGTTAAATACTCTTACAGAGTGGTTGCTCGCAATGCTTATGGTCGATCAATGGCGAGCGTAGCAGTTGAGTCAACCAGTGTCGTAGCGGCAGCCGGATCAATCCTCATAACGGTTACTCCGAGTCCTGTTGATGCGGGTTCAAAACTTCCGACTTGTTTCGAGATTTATTCGACCAAAGTTGGTGGTTCAGGCATATATCGGTACCTGGACACTGTAGCTGCCGCAACGAGTCCTCTCGCAGCGGTAACATACACGGATATTAACGCATATATCCCTGGAACAGCAAGGATGTTCATCGTGGATCAGACTACGGCTGGTGAGCAGAGAGTCATGGCCTTCAGTCAGCTTCTCCCGATTCATAATACCGATCTTGCAAAAGTAGGACGATATTCACAGGGTCTCATTAACCTGTACGGAGTTCCAAAATACTATAAGCCTAACGTGCTCGTAGAAATCAGGAACATCGGCATAGAGCAGTCTAACGTCAATCTGTACAACACGATATAGGGTGTAGGTGATAGCTAATGGCAGCATACTCAGTATATAGAACTTCTAACGGTAGGCGACTCTCCGGAGTGAGGGACGAAGACAAGTGGAACAATCAGGTGATTTTTTCAGGCACAGGAGCCTTTATTGAAGTAGATAAAGGCCCCTTCATGCTTGAGTATATCCGAGCTGTTTCTGGCGGGTCACTCACACTGGAAGATGGCGAAGGCAACGAAATCGCTTCCGGAGTTACTGAGTTTGACGCTTGCAAATCACCTATCCGATGCGACTATGGTTTAACCATTACGGGAAATGTCGAGATAGCAAAAGGCTTTGTTCTTCCTGGGGTTTTCACGGAATGACAACCATAGAGTTGACAGTTACGGAAAGATTGCAGTTTCAATATCTGCTTCCAATTCAAGGGAGTTTAAATACCCTTGAGTTGGTCGATCAGATTCTTAAAAGAGTTAAAATTGAAGAGATTTCGGATGCAAAAAGTGATGAGGCCAAGGGCTTCGATTTCGAAGAGAATGAAATTATATTTATTAAGAATATGATTTCGGCTCTTGACGATGCCCAAAAACTCAGCTTCTCATCGTTGTCTCTGATTAAGAAGATTTACTAAGGAGGAATTTTATCATGTCCGAACATCAAAGTGCGTATGATGCGAGTCAGGGCAGTCCGAATCTCGAAGTGCTTCAGTATCTTCAGGATAATATGACGGCTACTGATATTGCCGCTCTCAAAAGATTCGCAACGGTTTCTATTTCACCGTCAGGTGGGAATCAAACCTTTACGATCCCTGTAGGAGCAAAAATTATCGATGCGAAAGTAATTTGTACTGGTGCCAACAGTGGCGGTACCGTTCAAATTAAAACCGGAGGAGCTTCAGCAATATCCGATGCAATGATATGTGCAGTGGATAAAATTGTTGTTCGAGCTGGTGCCATCGATGATGCATACAATGTTGTAGGATCAACCGGTGTAATTGCGGTGCCTGGTCAGGTTGATGACACGGGTGATGTTTATATCACATATACCAAGTAAAAAGGGCGACCATGACCTGTACAGAGACAAGGAAAGGCTTCACTTTCGATAATCCAGACATTAGTAGTGACTATTTAGCCCCCAAGTGGGGGCTATTAGTTACCGCTGATGACCTGAGATATGACCTACTATTCGGAAACCCTCTTATTGCGGAGGCCGATGCCGCATCCATTACGGACAACCAGTTAAATGATTATGCTCGTATGGCCATTACTTACATGGAACGTGAGCTCAATATTGACATTTTACCACGACGAATACGTTATGAAGATCCCATTGACAAAGCAGGGGATGTAGTTGTAAGGACCGATTTTGATGATTCAAGTATAACGTCAAAAATGAACAGGAAACAATTGTCAGCACTCTATATCAGAGAGGCTGGATACCCATATAGGACTGTTGCAGCACGACACGAATGCAGAGTAAAATTGAGGCGAAGGCCCGTCAGGGACGTATTGACAGCCAATTTTGTAGATCCTTTTTTTGGGAACACCTTAATTAACCTCATGCCTTATCGAATAGTCAAGAAGGGCCTAACGGGTGCCTGCTATTTCAGACCGAGACAAATAACCACGAGACTCCACTCATTCCAGTATATTTGGAATACATATATTTTCGCAC
>Ga0208902_1000696_pt1 | contig 16962 bp, 12 predicted proteins | sample AntAceMetag02UKH_FD_184767 | JGI IMG/M metagenome (GOLD analysis project Ga0208902, IMG submission 184767) | Saline lake microbial communities from Ace Lake, Antarctica - Antarctic Ace Lake Metagenome 02UKH (SPAdes) (version 2) | ecosystem: Environmental > Aquatic > Non-marine Saline and...
ATGTCGGAAATAAACTTCTAAAGATAATTTGTGCTATCATAAACTCCGGTAAACCTTACATACCTAATTATCGCTCTGTAAATCCGATTTTAGTAAAATAATACTTGTTTTGGTCTTGGTAATCGGGAGAGGGGCAAAACCCTTAATAGCCCGGGATGAAATCCCGGGTTTATCGATATAACATTAAAATCAACCCTGAGCGAAGTCGATGGGTTGAACTTATATCTTAATAACTTATCATGTGAATTTGTTCAACCCCTTCAGGGTTGATTCGTTTGATATGATGATAGATATATTATTCTTGAATCCCTTTGGGATTCTAAAACTAATATATCCTAATCATTTGCCTTTTCGAACCTGCAGAAATTCTAACATTAGTTCCTAATCACTTACCTTGTTGAACCCCGTAGGGGTTGAACAATAATATAAAAATTAATCACAAAAATATCCAACCCTGAAGGGGTTGAACAAGCAAAACATCCATCACTTCAATAAATAATTATTTATCATTCATAAATCAAAATCACACTTTAACAAATAATCACCTTGTAAATCATCATCAAAGTGAAATATTATTGCCTAAGATTAATAAATTTACATATTGTCATTATTCTCTATAATTCACTGTATTTCATAGGATTATTGTTGTTTATTTTAAGATTTTCCGTTAATTTTCAACTTGTCATTCAAGATAGAGGTATATAATGGTCAGGATCAAAGCATTTCGTGGTCTTCGTCCCAAAAAATCGTTGGCATCAAGAATCGCATCACCCCCTTACGATGTGGTCAATTCCAATGAAGCACGTATTTTAGTCAAGATCGAACCCTACTCCTTTTTGCATGTCGTTAAATCCGAGGTTGATCTGCCTCCGGAGACTGATCTTTACGATTCGGCCGTGTATAAAAAAGCCGCTGAGAACTTTCAGGAATTCAAACAAAATAAATTGATCCAGGATAAGACACCCGTGATGTATATCTATCGTCAGGTCATGAATAGACGATCACAAACGGGACTTATCGCCGTTCAGCATATTGACGATTACCTTGAAGGCAAAGTCAAGATCCATGAACTGACCCGTGAAGATAAAGAACAGGACCGCATCAACCATATCGATGTTGTCAATGCTCATACGGGTCCGGTTTTTTATACCTATCCCGAAGATCACAAAATTGATGCTATCATCAGCGACTACATAAGCAAAGATCCGGAATACGATTACAGCTCACAGGATGGCGTCCGGCATACACTGTGGTTGTTGGATGATCAACATACTCTTGATACACTTATAGAATCTTTTAAAAAGATCAACTATGTTTATGTTGCAGATGGTCATCATCGTTCCAAAGCCTCGGCCATGGTGGGTAAAATGCGACGGAATGCAAATAAGAACCATACGGGAAACGAAGAGTACAACTGGTTTTTAGCCGTATTCTTTCCGGCCAACCAGCTTAAGATCATCGATTATAATCGTGTCGTTAAAGACCTAAACGGATTTTCAAAAGAGAAATTCCTTACTAAACTGGAAAAAGTCTTCACGGTCAAAGAAATAAGATCATCGGATTCCGCAAAGCCCACCAAAGAACATGAATTTTCCATGTACTTGGTCGACAAATGGTACAGATTGACCTTAAAGAAAAAACTTATTGATCTCTCCGACCCCATAAAAAGCCTTGATTCAGCTCTATTGACCAATCTGGTCCTCAGGCCCATCCTGGGTATTGAGGACATAAGAAAAGATAATAGAATCGATTTTGTCGGCGGGAACCGCGGTATGGAAGCTCTTGAAGGACGGGTTAACGCCGGTGAAATGGCGATCGCATTCGCCCTCTACCCTATTTCCATCAAACAATTGATGGATGTAGCGGATTCAAATGCACTGATGCCGCCCAAGACTACCTGGTTTGAGCCCAAACTGCAAAGCGGACTTTTTATCCACAGTCTGGAAGACGAATAATGCGTCACCCGAAAGTTATAAAATGGGAAAGAACCTTAAAATCCGTTTTGGATGAAATAGATGTCCTCCTTGAGGAACGTTACGGTAATAAATATGATTTGCATCCTGCGCGCAGAAAACACGGAAGCACGTCCAACCGTTCTCACGATGGCCTGTTTGATATCCGTGGCGATTTTACCCTGGGGCTTGGATCTGATAAGGGACGAGGCTATATCGTTGATATCGATCTTAAAACCCTCGAAAATATCCCAAAGAGTGTAATTGATATGATCGAAAACGATACGATCAAAGAATTAAAAGACCGCCTATCAAAAGCATTCCCCGATAGAGAATTGAACGTGGTGAAAGACGGGAATGTGATCAAGATCGTTGGGGATTTGTCCTTGGGCGATGTATAAGACCAATTTGCGTTACCAGGAGTACATTGTAATATATGCCTATTATTTTATAGCATTACATATTTGATGCCTATATTGAACCGCTCTGCGGTTCTTTTATATGAATAAACGATTTTCTACGATATTTGACCGCTCTGCGGTCTGAACTTCGCAGGAGTTCAATATGATCTCACCGGGCAAAGCCCGGTGTTAAATTCCCCAACAAAACACAACCACAGCGTGGTTGAATATCATCAACCATTGGCAATTTATCCAAATGTACGGGAGGCTCTCGAGCCTCCCGTGTTTTATCGGGCGACTCTAGAGTCGCCCCTACTTCTTCCTTGAATATTTCGCAGATATCACATATCTTTATTCAACATGAATAATAAAACCCTGCTCCTAAGCATTATTGTACTTCTTGTGATAACTTCCTGCTCAAAAAAGGAAGACATTTCTTATATGGGTTCGCGTTCTTGCATTGATTGCCATGAACGATTTTATGATCTTTGGGAAAGTTCCTATCATGGACGTGCCATGATGGATTTTACGGACGCTTTTGCGAAGGATCATTTGTCTCCTTGTGAAAAATACATACCCGTCGGAAATGATGAATTTCAATTTAAGCTCACAGGTAAAAAAGGAGTTATGGTCCAACGTTCAACGATGAGATCATATCCGATCCGGCACGTACTGGGTGGAAAATATGTCTATTATTTCCTGACACCTCTTGAAAAAGGAAAGCTACAGACCTTACCCCTGGGTTATGATGTAAAAAAGAGTGAATGGTTCGATATTACGTCTTCAAGTATTCGATTCCATCAGGAATTGCCGGATGAAGCATTGCCCTGGACGGACCGTCGCTATACATTTAATACGGCATGCTTCTCCTGTCATGTCAGTCAATTGACCAGCAAATACGATATCAGCAATGACAGTTATGAGACCACTTGGCTGGAATCTGGCATCAATTGCGAGACTTGTCACGGTCCGGCAGAAGAACATAATCGTATTTTTACCGAAGCACAAAAGAACGGGACAAGCCCGGATTCATTGTACCTCAAAACCTTTACCCAATCCCGGGGCTCATCGGCAGACATTGTTAATGCCACTTGCGCCTATTGTCATGCAAAAATGATCTCCCTCACGGAAGAATATATTCCGGGCGAAGATTTCTTTCAGCATTTTGATCTTGTCGGTCCCGAACACCCTGATTTTTACCCCGATGGTCGCGATCTGGGTGAAAATTATACTTACACCAGCTGGCTCATGTCACCCTGCGTAAAAAACAGTGATATGGACTGCTTGCATTGCCATACATCCAGCGGTCGTTTCAGACAAAAGGACGATCCGAATAGCTCTTGTCTGCCGTGTCACGCCGAACGAGTCGCACAAGCGACCGAGCATACGCATCACCAGCCAACATCACCGGGCAACGTTTGCATCAACTGTCACATGCCCAAAACAACCTTTGCCCGCATGACACGCTCCGATCACTCCATGCGACCGCCCGTACCGGCTGCCACACGCGCATACAGCTCTCCTAACGCTTGTAATGACTGTCACACGACCGAGAGTCCCGAATGGTCGGAATCGTTCATTCAGGAGCATTTTTCGGGCAAATTCCAAAAAGAGACCATGATGTGGGCGAACTATCTTGATCAGCTGAGGAACGGCAATACTGATAACTTAAATGACATTCTTCCCGATATGCTTTTACCGACAAATGAGATCATTCAATCCGCAATGATCAGAGGATTGCAAAATATCCACGATGAGCGTGTTATTCCTCTCCTACTCTATTTTATCAAGACGTCCTCTCCCCTTGTTCGCTCATCAGCTGCGACAACACTTGGTGATTATCTAAACGAAGCGACAATCCTTGCATTATGCAAAGCCACTCAGGATACGGTTCGTTTAGTCAGAGTTCGTGCGGCTGCAGAACTTTTATCAATCGATCATGAAAATATCCCACAGGAATATTTTAGCTCTCTCGCAACGGCCATCAAAGAATATGAGAACAGTTTGAATACTTATCCCGATCAGGAAGCCTCGCATTTTAATCTGGGGCATTTTCATGAAGAACAGCAAAATTTCGCGATCGCAGTGAGGGATTATAAACGAGCTTTAGCTTTAAGACCGGAATTTACGGAAGCTTCACTCAATCTTGGCATGCTGTACTATCAAAACGGACGCTTGGATTCTGCCATGTTCTATTTTCAAGAAGCGGTTCTACATGATCCCGAACATGCCGCGGCCAATTTGAACCTCGGACTTCTTTATGCAGAACTGGGAGATGTAGATAAAGCCATTGCGAAATTATCCGCTTCCTTTGAACTTCAAAAGACAGCTGTGGCAGCTAACAATCTTGCGATCCTCTATTCGAATTTTTCTCCGCTTCGAGCACTTGACTATGCAAAAGAGGCTTATGATCTACAATCGAACGATCCAAAATACGTTTACAACTATGCTTTTTATTTAATGGACAATGCAAAAACTCCCGAAGCAATGAGTATTCTTGAAAAAGCTATTCAAAAGGATGTCGTATCATTTGATATTTATTATTTACTGGGATCGCTTTATAAAAATTCCGGGGATGATAAAGACCTTCGCGATTTAATGAAAATTATTGAGAAGGATAGATCTATATCTGAAGATGAAAGTAATGTTCTTTTAAATAAATAATATTTTGTAGAGACGCAAGATATTTTGTCATCTCGACCGTAGCGGCCTGCTGGCGGAGAAGTGCCGTGTGGGACGAAGCTCATAGAACGTAGGCTGGATCATGAGAAAAGAAACGATGAACGATGGACGATAAACGATAAATCTATTCAACCACGCTGTGATTGTGATTGTTTAGGGGTCTAATGTCCCCGGATTTCATCCGGGGTGATTATTGTTGAACCCCTTCAGGGTTCTTTGATGGAAGGAATAAACGCATATACTGTTATTTGACCCTTACAGGGTCTCCATGAATATCGAACAACGAACATTCGAGCATTCGAATTTCGAAATTAAATCGATTGTTAGCCTGCCCATCGAAGCCTTGGCGTAGGTGTTGTGTCATCTCGACCGTAGCGGCCTGCTGGCGGAGAAGTGCCGTGTGGGACGAAGCTCATAGAACGTAGGCTGGATCATGAGAAAAGAAACGATGAACGATGGACGATAAACGATAAATCTATTCAACTACGCTGTGGTTGTGATTGTTTAGGGGTCTAATGTCCCCGGATTTCATCCGGGGTGATTATTGTTGAACCCCTTTAGGGTTCAGTTTGCTGTGGACAAGGAAATATATTTTTGTTTGACCCTTACAGGGTCTCCGTGAATATTGAACACCGAACATTCGATTAACGAATTATGAATTGAATAGCGAAAAACGAATTTCGGAAGTTACTTCGAATGTTCAATGATTCGATTGTTCTAATGTTCATGATTCGTAGAGACCGTGGAGCGGTCGAATATCGTAGAAATATAGCCACAATAAAATAAAACCGCAGCGCGGTTCAATATATTAATTTAAAAGCAAAGACGCAATTAATCGCGTCTTTGCTTTTAATATTTTTTTTTAACTATCACCTATCAACTTCTCAGTGGCATGAATAGATCTCTCCACTTTGCCCTCCTACGCTAAGCTACGGAGGACGTCGGTCGAGATGACGGTCTTGCTTGCCCCATCGACCTATCGACTTATCGACCTATCGACTTATCGACCTATCGACTTATCGCCCCATCGACCCATCGACCTATCGACCTATCGACCTATCAACCCATCGACTTATCGACTGAGTTTATCATTGATATATTCATTTACCGTTTCGGCGATCTTTTGCGCCATTTGTTTTCTAAATTCGGGATCGGCCAGTTTGTTTTCGTCTTCCGCGTGACTCATAAAAGCTTGTTCAACCAGCATTGACGGACGTTGAGTCATACGGCACATCATATAATTAAATGATCCGACTGTGCCAAATTCTTCAAGCGGCAATTCTCGCATTTTTTCGTAACCCAGTTCGGCATAATCACGCCAGAACGGATTGTGATAATAAGTACTTGTTCCGGCAACGCGCAGATAACCTCCACCCGCAGCATTGGCATGAATGGATATAAAAATATCCGCATCAAGAGAGTCGGTCAGAAGCCAGCGTTCTCTTAAACGAAGATCGCTATCTTCAGGCCTGATCTCTACAACATCGTAGCCCATTTCTCTTAGCATATCTCTGACCTTTTCCGCCGTATCACGATTTACATCTTTTTCTTTTAATCCTGATAAACCCACTGCGCCCCAGTTAGTTGCACCGCCGTGTCCGGCTTCAACGGCAATGCGCAATTCATTACGCAAAGGCGGATATTTAACTGAAAATGAGAGATACTTTTCATTTTGTTCGATATCATAACCCCAAATATTATTATCCTTCAGGTTTACATAGATATCGTAGGTTTCAGCGTCACGCTGTTCCCATGATATATGATCTATGACCTCCAATCCCTCACGATGCGTAAGCCAGGTACTTGAGGATTGCACGCCGTAAAGTCTTATCCTGATCCTTTGTTGTTCAGGCTGGGCCGTGACGGTATAAGGCACCGGATCGGTCCAGGGAATCGTTAAAAGGTCACGAATCGTATCGGGTTTAACGGATAGATTATAGAGATTAAAATGAGGGCTTGGTGTGCCGGGAGGTAAAATTTTAACTTTATTTTCAGGAATAAAGCCCATATCGGTCTCACTCAATTTCAATCTATAGGTAGAACCGAATTTCCCACTGGTCTTAAAACGCACACCCTGTGGATATTCCTGCATATAGGGGCCGCCGAGCCTGACTTCACCAAGAGAATAACTGACCTGTGAGAAATCCACACTGCTTTCAACGACAGGAAATTTATATTCATCCTGAATGATCAGGGTCAGTGGTAGATTGTATGAATAATTCTCTCCTCTGATATCTCTTGCCGCAACCTGAAGATAAACGATGCTATTCGTTGCGAACATCTTGCAGGGGACTTCGCCGACATAACGTTTTCCATTATAATACAAGGGCAAGGACGAACCATTCGCATAAAGTAGAATGGTATCCATATCGTCAACCAGTAATGACGTAAAACTTACACGCAAATAATCATCCGGTGGTAATAAGACCGTATCTTGTGGACTAACGGATTCCAAAACTACGGCATGTTTTGTGGTGGTATCGGGCATATTCCCATAATAGATATCTTCATAGAATATGCTATTATTTCTAGTTGTGACGGATCCTCGCACTGTCGTACGTTGTCCCAAGGGATTTAATGCCATTTCCTTAAAGAAAATATGCGTGTTGCTATAAGCTTCTATCGATTCATTATTTATCCTGGTATCACCTGTACTTGCACGGAAAAGAAAAGAAAAGCTGGAATCAGTCGCCATAAATTCGGGCGCTTTTCTTAATTCAATAAATTGCGCCGGTCTTTGCACCTGTTCTTTTGACATCACTTTGTACTTGTATGGAACTACCCATTCGCGGGTTTGGAAACGCATTTTTTCCTGCATACTTTGCAATTTTAAATATCTCGGCATGTTCTGCGTTACGATCGCAAGTTTATTATACTGATCAACAAAATGAAACTTAGCATCGTGTTCTGAAAAAATAATATCGTTCGGAACATTTTGATTGGAAAGATCAAGCTCAATTGCTTTGCTTGCCTTATGCGTCCGAGCCATAAAAGGCAGATCCGATTTTTCTTCAAATATGGATTTACCTTTCAAAGCATCTTCCGCGGAATAAACCACCACTCCCTTTGCGCCTTGTTTCATGACATATTCAAATTCTTTTTTAATATCGTTTTCTCTATAACTTTCTTTATCGCCCCGCAATGAGGGAATAATATAATCCCGCAATTCCAATGTCTGATAGTACATATTAAAAAGCGAGTTAAAAGATTTATTTCTTACATGAAGTTTTGGCATAAGCACATCGATCAATCCTCTTTCTAACCAGCTTATTCCATCCTGGAAATAATATGTATCAGCCGCATTCATGGATTTAAAGCTTTTTGATTCATGAGCTAAAGCCTGGGCTTCGGCTGAAATTGTTAAATATGGCTTTAGTAATTTTACTTCGGTAACCAAAGCTTCAAGACATGAAGTCAGCACATCTTGCGCATAAGTATTAATATCCAGATGTGAAAATTCTTGAATAGATCCATGCTGGCGAGCGAAAATCTGGGTTTTGATTATTTGATCATTGGGATAAAAAAGATTGGTAAAGTGAATACCATCCAGCATATAGTTGCTTACTAGTTCATTGATCAGTTGTTTAAGATAAGTAAGAACTTCCGGATTAGATGGATCCAGAAAGTAGCTGGCATTTTCCGATATCGGAATAAAAGAATCATCCGCAATGATCCATATTTTACCCTTTTGATTATAAAGATGATCCATTGATTTCGGGCGATTGACCAAGCTAAATGCTCTCAATACATCAAAATGAGCATAAAGATGCAATCCCTGACGATGAGCTTCATCGAGTGCGAACTGTAAAGGATCAAAACCGGGGTCTTGTTCTTTAAACAGTGTACTCCAGGAACCGTTTTCCGTCGGATAAAAACTCTCACCCGCTTCACGGACTTGAAAATACACAGCATTGTAGTTCTTCTCTATTGCATCTGCCATTATTTTTCGAATGGCATTCTGTTGTGCTTCTGCACCTTGTTCATATCCCCAATCAGTGCCAAGGACAATCAAACCCTGAAGTGTAGAAGCGGCACCTAAAGGAAAACTGAAAAGAAACAGTATTAGAAGTAAAAATCCGAATTTTTGTCTAAGATGCTTTGTCAAGTTTTTCTCTTTTGTCATTGTATCACCAACCTTGTTATTTTTTATATTTAAAATATAATTAATCAAACATAAAAATAAAACAGGAGAATGCTATATCCTCCTGTTTTTTTGCTGTCGGAGCGACAGGATTTGAACCTGCGACCCCTTGAACCCCATTCAAGTGCGCTACCGGGCTGCGCCACGCTCCGAAAAAGCTGCTTAATTTAATTTAATTCTTATGCCTGTGCAACAACTTTTAACTATTTAAGAAGCTGAAACATGGATAGAAACAAGTACGGAACGGTTTTAAACCGTTCCGTACATTTTTTTCAGCATCTTATTAATCTAGTGATAAACTGGCAACACAATCTATTCATTCAAAATATCAATAATATCCCGAATATTGCCTGATATCTTCTTTAAGAGTTCTTTTAGCTCAGGATCACTTTTAGATTCTTCTTTAATTTCAGCTACGATCTCGGGTTCTTCAATTATTTTAGGTTCAGGTTCAATTTCTATAATTTCTTCTTTAATACCTGGTTCTTCTAATACTTGAGGTGTTTCGGGCACAGGTTCAATGATCTCTTCTTCACAACTAACAACCTCTTCCTTAGGCTCATCTAAAGGATATATGAATGTTTCCTCGGTCGGACTTACTATCTTAAACTTTTCTTCGGTTTCCGGTATTTCTTCAGAAGATTCTTCCGGTATTGATTCCGGTTCTTCTTCCACTTTCGCGATTACTTCTTCCGGTTCGGGTTCAGTCTCAACAATCAATTCAACTTTTTCTTCAACAGGAGCCAAAATAGGTTCGATTTCATTCAGTTCCTGAAGTTTTCGTTTATACAAACCTTCAGCTTTTAGATCCATGATCACTTCATTCGCTTCATGGATCGAAAGATGTTTTCCATGAACATAATGATTTATCATATGCAATATCGCAATATCGTCTTTTTTGTAGATTCGATTTCCGGCCCGGTTCTTTTGGGGTTTTAATTCTTTAAATTCAGATTCCCAGTATCGTATCACGGATTGCTTAATATCCAGCATTTTACTTATCTCACTGATAGAGTAATATAACTTTTTGATACCTTTGTACTTCATAACGACACCTCTATTAAAACATTTACTTAAAGATACACCTATAAGTGCCTAATAATCAAGCATATTATAATCTTTTTATAAATGAGTTATTTGGATTTTCTAAGGCGTTGACTTAGTCGTGAAAACATGGAAAAAGAATGAATAACACCTTCTTTTATACCTTCAAAAAAAAGATCAAAAGGACAACTTCTTATTTTACGCAAAACACTGAAAGGGCCATCCACAACTCGATAAACCGCAGAACGGGAGATGACACCGTAACGGGATGGTTCGGTGAATCCAACCAGGTTTTCATATCCACAGGCTTTAGCGGCTGCAACCGTTCCGGCATTATAAACGCCAAAGGGGAAACAAAAAGTTTCGACTTCATGATCGATCAAAGAAGATATAATTTCTTTTGAGTGTTTAAGCTCATGCATGACCGAGTCGGGATGCATGCCTGTCATAACGCGATGATTCTCACCGTGTGAAGCTACCTCCCACCCTTCCCGGTGTAACATTTTCAATTGTTCGGCATCCATATGCCGTGAAAATATATTCCCGGGCGTGTAATCCCATGTATTTTTTTTACCTATGTAATTGGTCAGAACAAATACCGTCGCCGAAAAACCCAGTTCCTTTAACAAAGGATAAGCATTTTCATAAACACTTTCATAAGCGTCATCAAAGGTCAATACAAAGTAATTGTCCTTTGGATCGGCCAGATAGTCCCGCAAGCTTTTACCAACATAGCCTTCTGTTGCAAGATAACGCATCTGGCGTTCAAACGTTTGGGGACGAAGCATGGTATAGGAAATTTCCCATTGTTTCGTAACTTTGTGATATGCTAATACGGGGTATTTAAGTTTTTTTTCCATTTGGTTTCAGTAATAAAGTATGAAATAATGATTCATCAAATAATTCTTGAGATATATCCTGTATATCTTTCGGTCTGACAGCTTCAATTTTTTTAAGTGATTCATCTATGCTGACGATCTTATTGTAGCGTACATGTTGTTGTATCATACGCTCCATCTGATTGTGCATGCTTTCCAGTCCCATGACCAGTGAACCTTTGCTTTGGGCTTTCACTTTATCTAATTCAAGTTCGCTGATACCTTCATTCTTCAATTTTGAAAATTCTTTCCAGATCAATTCTTTCAAAGTATCAACATGTTTCAGGTCTGTCGCAATATAAACACCGAATAAACCCGTGGATTTAAAAGCATCTATAAAGGAATAGATGGTATAGGCAAAGCCGTATTTTTCGCGAATATTATAAAAAAGACGGGATGTCATGCCTGCACTCAGAATAGAGTTAAGAACAGCATAGGTCACCCGACGTTTATCGTTATATCCCATTGAACGACGGCCAATAAGTAAATGAGATTGAGCAATATCTCTGGAAACGATCCGTTCTTTTTCAACTGGATCAAAAAGCGGATATTCCTCACGAGCGTGAGTGATGGTCTTGTAATCCCCCATCATTGCTTCCACTTTTTTAACGACTTTATTGTGATCCAAAGCACCTACCGCTACGACAGTTATGCGATAAGAAGTATAATTGTTATTAACAAAATCGCGAATAGTATCCGGTGTAAAAAAAGAAACCGTGTCCTCATTTCCCATAATGGGGTAACCAAAGGGATGTTTGGGGAACATTTGTTCCATAAAGGAATCGTTAGCGATATCCTGGGGTGTATCCAATGAATCCCGGATCTCTTCAATGACCACAGATTTTTCGCGTTCTATCTCTTCTTTAGGATAGGTAGAGTTAATAACGATATCGCAGAGCACTTCCAATGTCTTGTCAAGCTCAGAATCCAGGACCCGTGCATAATAACCGGTCAATTCCCGACTTGTATAAGCATTCACATGACCGCCTCGGGATTCGATATCTTCAACAATATCATATGCCGTTCGCGTTTTTGTCTGTTTAAATGACATGTGTTCAAGAAAATGCGCAATACCGTTATTTTGCGGGTTCTCATCGCAAGAACCTGCTTGAATGAAAACACCGACCGAAACCGATCGAACTGCGTCAACCGATCTGGTCAGTGTTGTTATTCCATTATTTAAAACGGTTTTATGATAGGGTAATTGCATTAATTCCGTTTAGTATTATCTTCGACGATCCCGTGAATTGTTATTGGGTCTTCTATCGGGACGAGGTTTACGTTCCGGTTCCACATAACCTTCAGGTGGTGCTGTTGTCCGTTTGATACTCAAGTTCACACGACCTTGACTATCAACTTCAAACAACTTAACCTTAACTGCGTCATTCATATTAACAATATCTGTAACAGCATTGGTGCGTTCCCAAGACATTTCAGAAATATGAACCAAGCCTTCTTTTCCAGGCATAAATTCAACAAAAGCACCAAAGTCCATTATACGAGTGACCTTTGCATCGTAAATTTTACCAACTTCTGGTTCAGCAACGAGTGCTTTAACCCAGTCTTCAGCTAATTTAGCTTTTGCAGCGTCCATGGTAAAGATCTTAACGACTCCGTCTTGATCAATATCCATTTCAACGCCGGTTTTAGCAATAATTTCTTTAATGACCTTACCGCCCGGTCCTATTACAGCACCGATCTTTTCAGTATCGATCTTCATAGAGGACATGCGCGGTGCCCATTTGCTGAGCTCGGCTCTTGGTTTATCTAAACCTTTCTTCATTTCATTCAAGATATGAAGGCGGCCTTCTTTAGCTTGTTTCAATGCGGTTTTCATAAGATCAAAAGACAATCCCTCGATCTTCAGGTCCATCTGAATGGCAGTAATACCATCTTCAGTACCCGTTACCTTGAAATCCATATCACCATAATGATCTTCTTCACCGAGAATATCAGAAAGAACAGCGAATTTATCGCCGTCTGTGATCAAGCCCATTGCAATACCGGATACCATTTTTTTGAGCGGTACACCTGCGTCCATCAGAGATAGACAACCACCACAGACAGATGCCATGGATGAAGAACCGTTTGATTCCATAATATCCGAGACAACACGAATGGTATAAGGAAAATCTTCCGTTGAAGGAAGAACGGGTTTCAATGAGCGTTCTGCAAGATTACCATGACCAACTTCACGACGACTAACGCCACGGATCATACGAGCTTCTCCGGTAGAAAATGGCGGGAAATTGTATTGCAGCATATAGACTTTATCTTCTTTGCCATTAATGCTATCCAATAACTGAGCATCACGTGATGATCCCAAAGTTGTTACAACTAATGCCTGAGTTTCTCCGCGAGTGAATAATGAAGAACCATGAACACGTGGTAAAACAGACACCTCTGCGGTGATCTTACGAATTTCATTCGTTTTTCTGCCATCTACCCGGATTTTTTTCTTCAAGATCTTTTTGCGGATCTCTTCTTTATGAATGTCATGAACGATATTCTTTACATCATCTTCACATTCTGGATATTCTTCTTCCAATGCTTCAACGATCTCAGTTACTAAATCAACTTCCGCATCGCCGCGTTCCTGTTTCATCGTGATGGAGAGGATCTTATCCATTTTCTTACCAACCATCTCAACGACTTTGACTTTGAAATCTTCATTTTCTTCATCTACAGGTTTTTCGCGCTTAACCGGTTTGATCTCAGCAACTAATTCATCTTGCATTGCAATGAATTCAACAATTGCTTCATGAGCTACTTTAACAGCACCCAAGAAATCATCTTCAGAAACTTCTTTTGTTTCACCCTCAACCATCACGATTGAATCTTTTGATCCGGCAACAACAATTTCTAAATCAGTTTCTTCAAGCTGAGCATAGGTAGGGTTTATTACATATTCTCCATCAACGCGTGCAGCACGAACCGATGCGATAGGTCCTTCAAAAGGAATGTCAGAAATACTTAGAGCAGCCGAAGCAGCAACAGTACCCAACATATCCGGTTGATTTTCGCCATCATATGATAATACACTTACGATAACTTGTGTTTCAAAATACCAGTTCTTCGGCAATAATGGCCTGATCTGGCGATCAATAATACGTGAGCTTAAGATCTCGCGATCGGACAATCTGGCTTCACGTCGTAAGAATCCACCCGGGATCTTACCACTTGAATAGAATTTTTCGCGGAATTCTACTGATAGTGGAACAAAATCAGCACCTTCACGCGGTTTTTTGCTGGATACAACAGTAGCCAACACCATAGTATCGCCAACACTTGCAAGTACGGCACCATCTGCTTGTTTGGCAATACGACCTGTTTCCAAGCTGATTAATTTACCAGCTATGGTTTTTTCTTTAGTAATCAAAACTTACTCCTTCTCGACAGCAACTATTTCCTGCTGTCATTTATGTTATTTTCTCAGTCCTAGTACTTTAATTAGATCAAGATAACGGTTATAATCTTCCTTTTGGATATAGCGAAGTAAACGACGACGTTGACCAACCATCTTGGATAATCCACGACGGTTATGATGGTCTTTTTTGTGCATTTTCGCATGCTCTGTCAGGTCTATAATACGCTGTGTTAAAATAGCGACCTGTACTTCAGGAGCACCGGTATCTTGTTCATTTTTTCCGAATTTCTTTACGATCTCTGCGATCTGATCTTTACTTAATGTTGACATTTTTCCTCCGTCAATATGTTTTACATTTTTCAATGTCGTTTTTTATTTGCTCTATCAGAGCTTCTTTGTTTTCAAATTTCCGTTCTTCACGGATATAATGTATAAAGCGTATCTCTACTGATTTCCCGTATTGATGATCAAGATCCACATCAAAAACGTGTACCTCCATGGATAGACCTTCTTCTTTGAAGGTAGGACGGACCCCGATATTGCAGATCGCGGGTATATCCTTGCCATCCAGTCGGACTGACACATAGTAAACGCCATATGCCGGGATCATACATGATACAAGATCAGGTTTGATATTCAGCGTAGGGAATCCTAAAGTCCGTCCCCGTTTCATACCGGGAATAACAGTTCCGGATATCCGGAAATGGTAGCCCAACATGGCAACTACGTCATCAATATGACCTGATTTTAGCGTTTTACGAACAAGCTGAGAACTGATCTCATTACCTTTAAATTGTGCTTTCGGCACAACGATCAAATCAAAATCATGTTTAATCCCCGCTTCCCGTAAATACTCGATCCCACCTCTTTCTTTATTTCCTATAGAATGGTCGGGACCGGCTACAATGGCTTTCAGGTCGAGATATGTCAATAAACGTTTGAGGAATTCATCCGGGCCTATCTTTGCGAATTCGCGATCAAAGTGCTTCATGCACACAATATCTATATCCATCGCAGCGATCGCGTCGGTCTTTTCCTCGGGTTTCATCAGAGCGATCTCTTTTTGTCCGCTAAAGACCTCTCGCGGTGTTGGTACGAAGGTAATAATCATACTTTTCACACCGCGCCTATCGGCTTCTTCACGAACTTTTTCCAAGATCTTCCGATGTCCCTGATGCAGTCCGTCAAAAGAACCAATAGCCAATACTACGGCGGGTCTATTCCCTATTTGCTCAAGTGTGCTATAGATTTCCATGCTTCAATAAATACTTCTATTGTGTAGCATTCGTCCAATGTGACGTCTCCGACCTGCTCCCTGACCAATGCATGTGCGTAAGCACCGCAGCCAAGAACAGAGCCGATATCCGCCGCAAGGGTACGAATATAAGTTCCGGTACTGCAATTTACCCTACAGGTCAGTCTCGGCCAATTATATTCAAGAATATCAAGGGCGTTGATACGGACATGTATAGGGTCTCTTTCAATGATCTTGCCTTCTCTTGCCAAAGTATAAAGGCGTTTTCCCTTTACCTTTTTGGCCGAGTACATCGGCGGTATTTGGGTGATCTCACCCGTAAATTGCGGCAAAACAGCTTGAATTTCATCCAAAGTTGGTGGCGAATCAACTTCGAAGCTTTTCACAACATGACCTTCACGATCTTGCGTGTCGGTCTCTTTGCCCAACTCTATGTCAACGCGGTACACTTTGTCCTTATCTTTGTGAGTGTCCAGCAACTTCGTGTGCTTTCCAAACCCAAGAATAAGTACGCCCTCCGCGAATGGGTCAAGGGTTCCCGCATGCCCTACTTTTTTAAAGCCCGTAGCATACCGGCATTTATTCACGACATCAAAGGATGTCCAGTCAATGGCTTTGTGCAAGGGAACGGTCATTCCCAGCACAGTTCCACCTTCAGATACTTCGCAATAATGTATTAATGGTTTCAACATTATCTAAGCTATCGTCAATAAACAATTTTATTTTCGGCACATAGCGCATAATGACCTTATTCCCGATCTCAAGACGAATACGTCCTCTCATTGAGATCAAGGCAGTTAGACAGCTTTTACGCAAAGCCGCATCAGGTGGATAGACCGAAACAAATATCCTTGCTTCTCTAAGATCTTTTGTCAATTCCACGTGTGAAACGGTCAGCATAGCTTCTTTACATTCTTCGGGTGCCGAATGGATTAGCAGTTCCGCCACTGCGTGGCGAATCTCTTTTGCTAATCTTTCTGAACGTGATATCATTCTTATTTAGCCTCTAATTTTCGCTTAACAGCTTTTTCGACATAACTTTCAACAATATCACCTTCTTTAAAATCTGTGAAGGAATCAATGTAAATACCACATTCAAAACCTTCTTTAACTTCTTTTACATCATCCTTAAATCGCTTAATGGATGATAAATAACCTTTAAATATTTCTTCGCCATCCCTAAGGATACGGATGGTCGTATTTCGTTTCATGGTGCCGGATGTTACAGTTGAACCTGCAACT
>Ga0208902_1000706_pt1 | contig 16789 bp, 10 predicted proteins | sample AntAceMetag02UKH_FD_184767 | JGI IMG/M metagenome (GOLD analysis project Ga0208902, IMG submission 184767) | Saline lake microbial communities from Ace Lake, Antarctica - Antarctic Ace Lake Metagenome 02UKH (SPAdes) (version 2) | ecosystem: Environmental > Aquatic > Non-marine Saline and...
TTCATTATCACTTCTTGCTGTACAGAATACAAAAGTTGGCGTTGCTTCTACAATTATGGCAATAGTGCCACTTTTAATTATTCCACCAGCCATAATATTTTTTAAAGAAAAGGTGAATTTTCGTGAAATCGCTGGAGCAGTTCTCGCTGTGTGTGGAGTGATGCTTTTCTTTATTTAGATTTTATTAATTAAACATTGAAAAATATTCGTCATCGTATTTATTAGCAAATGAATAGTTAATTTTGGTAAGTCAAAGTATTAGATAACAGAAATTCTATTAAATAAAAAAATAACTTCATTAAAGTTAAGTTTTTATAAATGGATTATTGTAGTTTGTGACATTAGTCATTGTTTTTAATAAATTATTGTTTTATTTTTATTTAAAAATTGGAGAAATTCATTTTATTAATAAAAAAGGAGGAATTAAAATGAAGAAGAAATTTATGGTTGTGGCATTTTTTATTGTTGTGCTTCTATTTTCGGGGATATTAAATGCTGAAATTATTCCGGGAAGTTCAAAAACAAATGATAATGTGGAGTCGCAGAACTCTTTTATTGGTTTGGAGAAACAAAGTAATTTTGTTACCGTATCCGGAGATTACCTTTATACCACTACAACATATACATTTGCAGATATTGTTGTGTTTAGTTATTTTGATAGCACTGAATATTCTCTATATAATTATTTGGGAACGAAAATTGATTCGGTAGTATTAGGTATGAATAGTTACCATGTATTTTCACCAGGTAGTGGTACCTATACGATTCAAGGGACAAGGTCATTTACACTTTTAATTGGTGATCCTATAACTAACTCTGTAATGGGATATTTTGCAGTGGATGAATCCGGACGACCTTTGTCAACAAATTTAAATACTTTTATGCCATCATCTGAACTCTCAGGAGAACATTTTATCGTTTTTGCGTATTCTAATAATACAGCATTTCAAATTAAAGACATCTCTACAGGAAGTGTAATTGCTACAGGAATATTAGATGAAGGAGATCATTATCAACTTGATGGATATAATAATACATTTATTAATGTAACATCAAATAAACCGATATCCGCATTAAGTTATACTGATCAGGGATATTTTATTCCTTCAACTAACGGTACATTTACCGGAAATAGATTTTTTGGTTTTTCGGGATATGTCGGTTATTGGCCAAATGGCATTATAATAACTGCTTATAATGATTCTACTTCATATACAATATATAATTTTACTGCTGATGATACAACAAAAGGAATTCTTAATGAAGGTGAAGTTTATGCAAAAGCAATCTATAGTGATACTTATTGGGAAGTGGTAACATCAAATAATTGCACCGTGTGTAATACTCCTTATGCTTATTATAGTAGTAGCTATTATTATTTAACTAGGCAGATAGATGAAGAAGGTTTCGGAATAGGTACAAATTTTTATACACCTGTTATTCCTGGTGATTTTAATATTTTTTCTTATGAAGATAGTAATATTGTAACGGTAATAGATCAATTTGATTCTTCAGAAGTTTGGAGTGATACTTTAAATGCAGGAGAAGGATATCATTTTAGTTCTTCCAAAAAAGTTTATCATATTATAAGTGATAAAAATATTTCTATTGTTTCATCTTATGGAGGTGGTTATGGTGCTGATTTTATGCCTTTAAGTTTTGCAACTGGTTTACCGGATCTTTCAATTTCTGAAGAAAATATTATATTTACACCTGATACTATAGAGAATGAAGGAGATAATATTTTAATTGATGCAACTGTTTTTAATTATGGTTATCAAACCGCTTATAATGTTGAATGCCAATTTTTTGATGGCGATCCTTCCGGTGGTCAACCCATATCAACATTGTTAGTAACTGACTCTATTCCACCTAACGGAAGTCATACATTTTCTATAGATTGGATTGCTCCATCAAATTTGAAATATCACGCAGTATATGTAATAGTTGATCCATATGATAAAATTCGTGAATCAAATAGTTCTAATAATATGATGTCCAAATTTCTCATTCCTAATGATGATTTATTACCACCATTTACGACAGCTATTGAAGCACCGAAAACAATTTATGCATATTATGGTGTGCCTGACAGTTCACAATTTGATATAACTGTATATATGTTTAATACAGGAGATGTCGATGCTTTAAATTCGTATGCTAATATTTTCCTTCCTGGGGGTTTATCGTTAGTTACTCCATCTGATTCTCTAGTAAATATGGGCACAATTGAAGCTCAAAACGATTCATCTTTTACTTGGCAAGTTAATATTGATAGTGTTAGCGATAAAAATGCTTTTTACTATTCAATAACAGTTGGAGCCGATAGTATTGCCAACAAAGTAATAGAACGAATGATTACAATTGACAATTTTACTACTGTCGAAAACGATAATTTGTCAAAACCAAATAAATTTCAATTAAGTCAAAATTATCCAAATCCATTTAATCCTGTAACAAATTTTACTTACTCAATTCCAAAAGATACATGGGTAAAAATATCTGTCTTTAATATTATGGGTCAGAAAGTTACTGTTTTAGTTGATGGCCAAAGATATGCAGGGAATTATGAATTAAGTTTTAATGCTGATGGTTTGGCAAGTGGAATATATTACTTAAGAATGGAAACAAATGAATTTCAGACAATTCGAAAGATGGTATTCCTAAAATAATATTTTTATATTTTTCACTTGGTGAATGAATAGTTTTATTCACCAAGTGAAATCTAAAACTTATATGAAATGCCTATTCCAAATACTTCTTTGAATTGAGTTCTTGGTCCGGATTCGTCTATAACGCCATCTCCATTTGTATCCTCTTTAATAATAATATCGTCATCATATAATAAATTTGTAGTTACAGTAGCCGAAAAGAATTTATTGATTTTCATTGATAAAAGTGTTTCCCAGTTAATATCAATGTTCTCTGGATTGTTTAAATAATTAGAAAAAAGATCAAGTTTTGTTTGAAAAGAAATGTTTTTCATTATATTGTGTTTAAAAAATATCTTCAAATATTCACCAAATTCACTTCTTGTTATTTTACCTTTATTAATAATATTTCCTGAAGTATCGTATTTGGCTGGTTCAACACCAAATGCACCATTATTTGCTAAAGTTTGATCATTTACAATTGTAATTTTTGCTGTAATAGGCGATAGATATAAGCTAAAGTTGTTAGTTGGTTTATAGTCCAATCCTATTGCACCTAATAAATAGCCCGGAGCTAAGAAATTAGAAATTTTTACAGAATCATTAGGGAGCTTATACCCAGGTGCCATCTGTGTTTTTAAATTTAACAAACCCGAATAATATAAATTTTCAAAAGTCCTGCGCCCATATTTGGATGAAAGATCAATTTTGTCATCCGATTTAATAAAATTTTTATTTTCTCCCTTTTTTATTGAGCCATAACTAAGATCGAGTGTATTATCCCAGCCTGTATTTTTATTTTTGTAATTTGCAAATAAACTTAATAATCCATTCCAAGAAAAAGAATTCTCTCCACCGGCAGCCCAGTTTGTTAGAGATATTTGTGATAAATTTAATGAAATTATCCCACCTGTTTTCCAGATTTTATTTTTTGTTGTGTCTATGTTTTGTTTTCTTAATGTCTTCTCTAATTCCGTTGTTTGTGCGTAAATCATTGAAAATGATAAACAAAATAGTATCAAAAGAGTCGTGATTTTTTTCATTTTATCCTTTTTATTTTAATTGTTAGTTATTTTCTCCGAAAAAATGTGATCTTAATGTTGTTTTGTGAGTTTTTTGGCGAATAACTTATCTAACTTTGCGCTCCATTCATTCACAGATTCATAACGATAATATTTTTTATTATAATAATAACGAGGTGAATTTATTTTATCTTTTTGAAGTTTCTCTATTTGCTTTTTATATTTTTGAGGATATAATCCGGCAAGTGAAATTTTACTGAACAAATCCCATTCATAAAGTGAAATTGCCTTTAAATATTCTTTTTCAGCTTTTTTAAAATTATGATTATATTCATTGATTAAACCATTTATTTGGTGTGTAAGATAATGATTTTTATCCAAGGTTATCATTTCTTTTTGTTGTAAGATCGCTTCTTTGATTCTATTGTTCAGTAATAGTGTTTTAGTAAAATCAGCTCGCAATTCAATTAATCCATTACGCCGTTTCAATACTTTCCCATAATGAATTTTACTTTTTTTGAAATTCCCCAATTCTCCATAAGTCAATGCCATTAGCCAATTTCCCCTGTCATGTTCTGGCTCATATTCTAAGACATTTTTAAGAGAAGAAATTGCCTTTTTATATTGTCCGAGAAAATAATATTTTTCACTTAAAGTAAGGTACCCAAGATATGCTTGTTCTTTGGGAAATTTAGGTAAGATATTTTCGAGAGAAGATAGTTCAGCAATAATTGGTTTCCCTTGATGAAAAAGTATTTCAATTTTTTTACTGTATCCGCTGATCGTTTTTGGATATTTTTTGATCAACAGATTTGCGTATTCCAGTGCTTTTTCATAATTGCCAAATACCATTTCTGCATAGCATTCTGCATCTAACAAACTTGCCGATGTGTGCTCTAATTTATTTGCCTTTTTAATTGTTTTATAGGTTTGAATTGTATCTGCATTCTCTAATTTATTATAAATTGTATTTGAAAATGCAACAGGATAATATTTGTTAATTTCCGAAATATTTGTGAAGTGTTCGACAAGGTTTACAAGTGCAGTATCCATCGAAAAGAGTCGTTCTTTTACAATTTCCCTGTCATCATATTTGTCTCTTTTTGGTGAATAATAAGAATTTACACCTTCTGCAAAATATTCCCAGACACTTGCTGATTGGTAACGACTAATAAAGGTTTTCTGACCAGTTACCTCTTTTTTCTTAGTATTGTTGTAAATATTTTCAATTTTATCTTTTTCCGGTTGTGTAAGTACATAATGAACTTGATGTGTCATTTCATGAAGAATGGTATTGTATTTGTGAAAGATCATTCGTTCTACATCTTCAATCCCTGTTACAGTAATATATCCACCACATCCGCGCACATCATCCCACAATCTTGAATCATAACTAATTCTAGCATCTCGCATAGATTTTAATCCGGGACATTCACTTAAAAGAGAATACAATGGCTTGATGTAATGATACGATCCGGAAGCAACTAATACTGGTATGAAATTTTTCCACGGTTCAACTGAAATAGCAACCCTTTTTTGAATACGATCACTTAATGAATTCCAATTTAAAATATATTTTTCGATTTGGTCTATTTTAGGCATATCCACATTAACAAATTCACTATTATCTCTTTCATAATAGACGGCATTTTGTCGTTTTAATCCCTCTATTGATTTTGCCATTCCATTATGTGCACGTCCATATTCAGGAACAAGTTTTAAAGCATGTTGAAAATATTTTAAAGCATAGTTGTATTTGTTTTCTCCCCAATTTATTGAACCAAGATAAATGTATGGTTCAACATATTGTGGGAATTTTTTAATCCAATTTTTTAAAGATTTTTTTGCTTCTGTTATATCTCTATTTTTTAAAGATTTTTGAATTGAATTAAATGTTTTCCACTTTCTAGAATTCATTAGAAAATTTTCTGGATAAATTTTGAATAATTCTGAATATGTTTTGTCAGTATAACCATTTCCCAATTGATAATGAGCGGTTTCATTCAATGGGTTTATTTCTACCGCTTTCTTAAAGCAGAAAATTGCATCTGTAACTTTACTATTACGAATGAAACACCAGCCTAAATTTGTCAAAACATCTTCATTGATAAAATTTACTTCTAAAAGTTCAATCAATTGCTTTTCAGCATCTACGTAATTATATTGTTTCATGAATAATTTTGCTTTTAAGAATTTTGCCTTATTGTAATATTTTGAATTTTTGTTTTCAGATTTTAAAATAGTATTTATGATTGATTCTGATTCGTCAAATTGAAATTGAGAAAGTAGGAAATCTACTTTAGCCAATTTGTGAATTGTATGGGTTGGTTTAATTTTCGAATATTTTTTATAAGTAGATTGCCAAGTGGAATAATTTTCTGTCAGTTTTAGCCAACTATAAAATATTTCAAAATATTTGTCGTTTTTATCTTCTTTAGAAAACAATAATAGCTCTTTTCCAATGGTTTCATAATTTAGATTATGAATTGATATTTGGATTTTATAAAGTTTTTTATTTGGTTTTGATAAATTTGATTTTTCTAAATCTTTCTGTAATTTTTCAATTTTACCCAAATTAAATAATTTATCTAATTTTTTAATTGTTGATTTTTCGTCTTCAATTTGGGATAATGAATTTTCAAAAGATATATTGAAGAAATCTTGAAATGATTTATAATTTTTAGTGCCTGATCCAAATATAAAAGTTGACATTAAAATAATAGTTATTATTGTACGCTTCATTTTTATTTCCTTTTTATTTTCTTATAATATAATAAAATGTAAATTGATAAAAAAATAATAAAATAGTAATAAGTGATAGAATTATTGCCAAAGGGGGAACAGTTAAATTTGAACTAATAATGATGTAATATTAATAATTATATGACAGATTATAACAATATATATTAACGATTTTATATTTCTTAGTATAGATTATGTAATTGTTATATTAATAATATATTTATTGGAAGTATTTGGGAAAAATAATTTTAATATAATTTGTTATTTATCAATAATTTAAAATAAGTTTTGATAAAAATAATATAATTTTTGTTGACATTAGAAATATTTCATATTATCTTTGCATCCCTTTTTAATTAAGGGATTTGAAAATAAAATAAAAAAGTTTTTTTTACTTGACAATAGAAAAAGATTATTGTAATATTAAAGACTTTGACAGAATGATATTTGAAAAATAGGGTGTATGCAAATAAAGTAATATGAGTTTTAGCATAATTAAGTTTTTTCTTAATTATTTAAATTTGAAGCTAGGAATAGAGAATAAAAAAATATATAAATATTTTACAATGGAGAGTTCGATCCTGGCTCAGGATGAACGCTGGCGGCGTGCTTAACACATGCAAGTCGAACGAGAAACTCCGAGCTTGCTTGGAGGAGTAAAGTGGCGAACGGGTGAGTAATGCATAGATAACTTGCCTTAAAGATTGGGACAACCTTGGGAAACTAAGGCTAATACCGAATAATATAATTATTTTAATAGTAATTATTAAAGGGGGCTTCGGCTCTCGCTTTAAGATAGGTTTATGTCTGATTAGCTTGTTGGTGGGGCAATGGCCTACCAAGGCGACGATCAGTAGCTGGTCTGAGAGGATGATCAGCCACATTGGGACTGAGATACGGCCCAGACTCCTACGGGAGGCAGCAGTGGGGAATTTTGCGCAATGAGCGAAAGCTTGACGCAGCAACGCCGCGTGACCGAAGAAGCATCTAGGTGTGTAAAGGTCTGTCGTTAAAGAAGAAGTGAATATAAATTAATAATTTATATTTTTGACGGTATTTAACAAGAAAGCTCCGGCTAACTCCGTGCCAGCAGCCGCGGTAATACGGGGGGAGCAAGCGTTATCCGGAATTACTGGGCATAAAGGGCGCGTAGGCGGATTGGTAAGTCAGTTTTAAAATACAACAGCTTAACTGTTGGTTGGGAACTGAAACTGTTAATCTTGAGTGCGAGAGAAGGAAGTGGAATTCCTGGTGTAGCGGTGAAATGCGTAGATATCAGGAGGAACACCGGTGGCGAAGGCGGCTTCCTAGCTCGTAACTGACGCTAAGGTGCAAAAGCGTGGGTAGCAAACAGGATTAGATACCCTGGTAGTCCACGCCGTAAACGATGTATACTTGATGTTGGGGGATCTAACCCCCTCAGTGTCGTAGCTAATGCGATAAGTATACCGCCTGGGGACTACGGTCGCAAGGCTGAAACTCAAAGGAATTGACGGGGGCCCGCACAAGCGGTGGAACATGTGGTTTAATTCGATGCAACGCGAAGAACCTTACCTGGGTTTGAAATCATAATGACCGTCTGTGAAAGCAGACTTTCCTTTCGAGGACATTATGACAGGTGGTGCATGGCTGTCGTCAGCTCGTGTCGTGAGATGTTGGGTTAAGTCCCGCAACGAGCGCAACCCCTTTCCTTAGTTGCCAACAGGTAATGCTGGGGACTCTAAGGATACTGCCCCGGTTAACGGGGAGGAAGGTGGGGATGACGTCAAGTCAGTATGTCCCTTATATCCAGGGCTACACACGTGTTACAATGGCCGGTACAATGAGTCGCGATCCCGCGAGGGTTAGCCAATCTCAAAAAACCGGTCTCAGTTCAGATTGCAGTCTGCAACTCGACTGCATGAAGTCGGAATCGCTAGTAATCGTAGATCAGCATGCTACGGTGAATACGTTCCCGGGCCTTGTACACACCGCCCGTCACGCCATGGAAGTTAGTAACACCCAATGTCGCTGTTCTAATTCCGATTTATCGGAAAGGAAGGCGCCGAAGGTGAGATTGATGACTAGGGCGAAGTCGTAACAAGGTAGCCGTACTGGAAAGTGCGGCTGGATCACCTCCTTTTAAGGGAGTAATGGTTAACATACCATATAACGGTTAGACATATTATTATATTTTGTATACACCCAATATTATTTTCCTATACGTCTTGTTAAGGGCGTGTATCTTGAAATAAAAGTTGGGCTTATAGCTCAGTTGGTTAGAGCGCACGCCTGATAAGCGTGAGGCCGCTAGTTCAAATCTAGCTAGGCCCACAAGTATGGGGAATTAGCTCAGTTGGGAGAGCGTCTGCCTTGCAAGCAGGATGTCAGCGGTTCGAACCCGCTATTCTCCACTGATAATATATTTGTTTTTTGAAAAATTGGGTATGCAATTGAAACTATAGTTTTAAAAATAATCATAAGAATACACAATTAATTTTGGTTAAGTTATTAAGGGCGTATGGTGGATGCCTTGGGACTTGAAGGCGATGAAGGGCGTGGTAAGCTGCGATAAGCTACGGGTAAGTGCAAACAACTTTTGATCCGTAGATTTCCGAATGGGGGAACCCATTATGAGTTATATCATAATACTATGTCTTGAATATATAGAGACATTAGAGCAAACGGAGTGAATTGAAATATCTTAGTAACTCCTGGAATAGAAAATAACAATGATTCTCCTAGTAGCGACGAGCGAACGGGGAAGAGCCTAAACTTATTATGTGCCAAATCTGTTAATTTTGCATAATAAGGGTTGTGGGAATAATTATGAGTTCATAACAGTGGATTCGACAAGTCAAAAAAATACAAATTAGAAGAATATTTTGGAAAGAATAACCATAGAAGGTAATAGTCCTGTATTTTAAAATTTGTATTCTTGTTAAATTGTTTCCCAAGTAGCATGGAGCACGTGAAACTTTATGTGAATCTGCCAGAACCATCTGGTAAGGCTAAATACTCTCAAGTCACCGATAGTGAATTAGTACCGTGAGGGAAAGGTGAAAAGTACACGTAAAAGTGAGTGAAATAGAACCTGAAACCATACGCTTACAAGCGGTCAGAGTCTCGATTTTATCGGGATGATGGCGTGCCTTTTGCATAATGAGCCTGCGAGTTATCGTATATAGCGAGGTTAATCTTTTAAATGAGGAGCCGTAGCGAAAGCAAGTCCTAAATGGGCGATTAGTTATGTGTGATAGACCCGAAGCTGAGTGAGCTATCCATGGTCAGGATGAAGCGACGGTAAGACGTCGTGAAGGTCCGAACCATTGTAAGTTGAAAATTACTTGGATGAACTGTGGATAGGGGTGAAAGGCCAATCAAACTCAGCGATATCTGGTTCTCTTCGAAATAGCTTTAGGGCTAGCCTTGATAATATGTTGCGGAGGTAGAGCACTGAATGGGTTAAGGAACCTTCACCGGTTACCAATCCCAATCAAACTTTGAATACCGTATACATTAATATCAGGAGTCAGCTTACGGGGGATAAGCTTCGTGAGCAAAAGGGAAACAACCCGGACCGACAGCTAAGGTCCCAAAATGTAAATTAAGTGAGAAAGGAAGTGAAATTACTCAAACAGCTAGGATGTTGGCTTAGAAGCAGCCATTCATTTAAAGAGTGCGTAACAGCTCACTAGTCAAGTGATTTTGCGCCTATAATTTCCGGGACTTTAAAATTTACTACCGAAGCTTCGGATCTCGATTTATCGAGATGGTAGAAGAGCGTTCTATTAACCAGTGAAGGTCAATCCGTGAGGATGGCTGGAGGAGATGGAAATGAGTATGCAGGCACGAGTAACGATAAAGCAGGTGAAATACCTGCTCACCGAAAGCCCGAGGTTTCCTGAGTAAAGCTAAACTGCTCAGGGTTAGTCGGCCCCTAAGCCGAGGCTGAAAAGCGTAGGCGATGGGAAACAGGCAAATATTCCTGTACCAGTAATAAACTGTTTGAACTATGGAGTGACGCAGAAGTGAAAGATCAGCCATCTGACGAAATAGGTGGTCTAAGCATGTAGGGAGTTCTATTAGGCAAATCCGGTAGAATAATTCTGAGGTGTGATGGGGAGTCCTTAGGACATAAACTGATCCTAATCAAACTGCCAAGAAAAACTTCTATGTTAGGTTTATTATTGACCGTACCGTAAACCGACACAGGTAGGCGAGATGAGTATTCTAAGGTGATGGACGAACTCAAGTTAAGGAACTAGGCAAATTAGCCCCGTAACTTCGGGATAAGGGGTGCCTTGATTAGGTGAAATTTTTTACAAATGGAGCCGAAAAAGGTCGCAGTGAAAAGGCCCAAGCGACTGTTTATCAAAAACACAGGTCTCTGCTAAGTCGAAAGACGATGTATAGGGACTGACACCTGCCCGGTGCTGGAAGGTTAAGGGAAATTGTTATTCCGACTTGTCGGAAGAAGCAAAGCACTGAAGCCCCAGTAAACGGCGGCCGTAACTATAACGGTCCTAAGGTAGCGAAATTCCTTGTCGGGTAAGTTCCGACCTGCACGAATGGTGTAACGATTTGGGCACTGTCTCAACTTGAGGTCCAGTGAAACTGTAGCGTCGGTGAAGATGCCGGCTACCCGCGGCAGGACGGAAAGACCCCGTGAACCTTTACTACAACTTGATATTGGGTTTTGATATCGTATGTGCAGGATAGGTGGGAGACTATGAAGTTCAGATGCCAATCTGGATGGAGTCGTTGGTGAAATACCACCCTTATGATGTTAGGATTCTAACTCAGTACTATATATCTAGTGCGAGAACAGTGTCAGGCAGGTAGTTTGACTGGGGCGGTCGCCTCCTAAAGAGTAACGGAGGCGCTCAAAGGTTCCCTCAGTGCGGTTGGTAATCGCATGGTGAGTGTAAAGGCAAAAGGGAGCTTAACTGCGAGACCGACAGGTCGAGCAGATGGGAAACCAGGACTTAGTGATCCGGCGGTAGCGTATGGAAGTGCCGTCGCTCAACGGATAAAAGGTACTCCGGGGATAACAGGCTTATCTCCCCCAAGAGTTCATATCGACGGGGAGGTTTGGCACCTCGATGTCGGCTCGTCACATCCTGGGGCTGTAGAAGGTCCCAAGGGTTGGGCTGTTCGCCCATTAAAGTGGCACGCGAGCTGGGTTCAGAACGTCGTGAGACAGTTCGGTCCCTATCCGCCGTGGGCGTAGGAAATTTGAGAGAATCTGCTTCTAGTACGAGAGGACCGAAGTGGACGAACCTCTGGTGCATCTGTTATTGCGTCAGCAGTATTGCAGAGTAGCTATGTTCGGACAAGATAAGCGCTGAAAGCATATAAGCGCGAAACTTACCTCAAGATTAGATTTCCCTTGAGAATCTTTGTAGACTACGAAGTTGATAGGTCACAGATGTAAATCTAGTAATAGACTTAGTCGAGTGATACTAATAATTCGATCGACTTATCCATCAATTAATTGTTATGTATTTTAGATATTTGATGTTTCAATTGCATCCCTTTATTAATATTATTTCTTGGCGATGATATCGATGAGGAAACACCTCTTCCCATTTCGAACAGAGAAGTTAAGCTCATTGGAGCCGATGGTACTGCCTTGGCAACGGGGTGGGAGCGTAGGAAATCGCCAGAAAACTAAAAAGCTCTGAATTTTATTTCAGAGCTTTTTTTTATTTAATATATTGTTGGTTATAAATAATAATATCATTAAACTATAATGATGGAAAATATTGAAACATTATTTAGGCCAAAAACAAATAAATATGTGGAAATACTTGCAAAAAGTGAAGATAATTTCCAGATTGAGTTGATAAAAGAATTAAATGTTGATGATGAAAATAAAATTAATATATTTTTAAGTGATAATAGAGATAAAATATCGCCTAATACTTTATTAGTAATAAAATCTTTAAAGAAGTATTTTTTATATCCTAAAACTTTATCATTTTTAGCGAGATTAAATAAGGAACCAATTGCATTTATTATTGGTATTGAAATAGAAAAATTAGATGATAAAAATTTATTCCAAAAAGAAGTTAATTGGGGAAAGGGAAATACTATATATATTTTCTCTCACGAAATTAATTTGAAATACTCTCAAAGGAAATATGAAAATATATTGAATAAAATAGCTTTGAATTGGTTATCAAAAAAGGGATATGAATATATTTGTGGCTATGAAAAAAAAGGAAGAGCGGAACAAATATTTCCCGGATGTGTAATTATAAAACGAGTTGAGAATTGGAAAGATTCTGGTAAAATTTATGAATACTTTAAATTTTCTTTATAAAATAATGGAGGTCAAATGAATTCAAATAAAAGTATAAACAAATTACGATCAATAAAAACAGATGGTTTCCCGGTTACCACTTTATATTTAGATGTTTCAAATTCTCAAAAATTAAAGAATAGTAAAATTGTAGTTCATAATTTATATAAATATAAAAAGGAAAAAACATTTTATAAAAATATGGACAATGCTCGAATTGAATTGGTAGAACAAGATATTAATATTATCACAAAATATTTAAATGATAAAATATCTGTAGAAGAAAAATCTTTGATGATCATTTCATCTTCGAATTCTAATATTTTTGAAATTATTAAATTCAATTCAAAAGTTGATAACAATCTCGTAATTCAAGATGCTGTATATTTAAGACCATTACTTGAAGCAAAATCTGCACAGCGTAAATATGGAATTGTATTAATTGATCAGGGAAAAGCGAAAATATTCGAAAGAAATTTTAATTCTGTAAATGAATTATTTAGTGTCGAAAATATATTATCGAACAATAGAAACAATTCTGGATTTGAAGGGCGTGATGAAAGGAAGAATGAAAGGAAGCATGAAGAGAACCTACATCGTTATTACAAGAATGTTTCTCAATCATTGTTGGAAATAGATAAAAAGAAAAAATTTAATTGGATTGTGCTAGGTGGGAAAAATCAAATATTTAATGATTTTCAAAAATATATTGATGATTCACAAAAAGAAAAAATAAAAACTGATATAGTTATTGAACCTTCAGCAAAGATTAATGAAGTGATGGAAATAATTCAAAAAACAGAACCGAAAATGAGAAATCTATTTGAGAAGAATTTATTAGATAAGTTGAATGATGAGTTTTATAATGACCAGAAAGGAGTACTTGGAATAAAGCAAGTTGAAGAAGCATTAGAAGAAGGAAAGGTTGATACATTAATAATAAAAGAGGATTTTCATCAGAAAGGTCGGATTTGTAAAAAGTGTGGTTATTCTACGGAAGATGAAGTAAATATTTGCCCTCGATGTGATAATAAAATGGAACGGACAGTTGACATTTCGGATGATCTGGTTCATTCAGCGTTGAAGATAAATGCAAATATAGAATATGTTGCAATCGATATGGGTAAATATGATCCGATTGCAGCTATTTTAAGATATAATTAGATACGGAGGTAATTTTGAATATTGCATTAATAGGATGTGGAAGGATCTCTAAAAATCATTTTGAATCAATAAAAAAATTCCCAAATGATTTAAATTTAGTAGCTGTTTGTGATATTGTTGAAAAAAAGGCGAAGAAAGCTGGGGCTGAATATGGAGCAAAATATTATAGTAATTATGAAAAAATGTTGGAGAAAGAAGATATTGATATAGTTAGTGTATGTACTCCAAGTGGATTGCATCCGAAACATGGAATAATGGCTGCAAAAAAAGGAATAAATGTTGTAACAGAAAAACCGATGGGTATTACTTTGAAATCTGTTGATGAATTGATTAAAACTGCCGATGATAATAAAGTGAAATTGTTTGTGGTAAAGCAAAATCGTTTAAATACAACTATGCAATTATTGAAAAGAGCAATATTAAAAAATCGTTTTGGCAGGATTTATATGGTTCAGTCAAATGTATTTTGGCAAAGACCTCAAGAGTATTACGATATGGCTGATTGGCGTGGTACTTGGGAATTTGACGGTGGTGCTTTTATGAATCAAGCAAGTCATTATGTTGATGCATTATATTGGCTAATTGGTTCTGTAGAGTCAGTAACTGCTGAAATGGCGACTCTTGCTCGAAAAATAGAAGCGGAAGATAGTGGATCTGCGGTCATTAAATTTAGAAATGGAGCAATTGGTTCAATAAATGTTACAATGTTGACTTATCCCAAAAATTATGAAGGATCGATTACTATTCTTGGTGAAAAAGGTACGGTAAAAATAGGTGGTTTAGCTGTGAATAAAATAGAAAAATGGGATTTTGAAGATTACGATGAAGATGATAAATTTATTGAACAGTCAAATTATCAGCCGCCTAATGTTTATGGTTATGGTCATATTCCATACTATCAAAATGTTATAGATACTTTAAAAGGTAAGACAAAAGCAAATACAGATGGAAGAAGCGGTAGAAAATCACTTGAACTTATTTTAGGTATTTACAGATCTGCGAAAACAGGTAAGAGAGTTAATTTTCCATTATAGATAATAATTTTTTAGGATATTATGAAAAATAAGAAAAATAAATTTTTTTTACATGAGTCGAGTTTTATAGATGAAAATGTAAAAATTGGTGATGGAACGAAGGTTTGGCATTTTTCACATATTCAATCAGGTTCAACTATTGGAGAAAATTGTTCAATAGGTCAGAATGTAAATGTTGGGAACAATGTAAAGATTGGAAATGGTGTTAAAATTCAAAATAATGTATCTGTTTATGAAGGTGTGGAATTGGAAGATTTCGTTTTTTGTGGTCCATCTATGGTATTTACAAATGTAATGAATCCACGCAGTGAATTCCCACAAAAAGGTTCTGAATTTTATCATAAAACTTTAGTGAAAAAGTCAGCTTCTATCGGTGCAAATGCGACTATTATTTGTGGACACACAATTGGTAAATATGCATTTGTTGCTGCGGGAAGTGTTGTTACTAAGGATGTACCAAATTATGGATTAGTAGTTGGAGTTCCTGCTCGCAGAATTGCCTGGGTTTGTGAATGTGGTGATAAGTTAGAATTTTCTGATAGCGAAACTGTCTGTAAAAAATGCGGTAAAAAGTATAGAAAGAATGAAAACAATATTGAAAAAATATAAGAGAGAATTATTATGACACGAGAAGAATTTTCATTATTTGATGTTGCAAAAATTGTTTGGAAACGAAAAAAAACAATAATAACTGTCGTTAGTATTGTTACGATTTTATCACTTGTTTTTAGTTTTTTATTACCAAAATGGTATAAAGCAACTTCTGTTATTGTTTCTAAAGGAAGCAGTTCCGGATTAAATATAGGTGCGATTGCTGGACAATTTGGCTTAGGAGGAATGTTGAGTGGAGGAGATGAAACACAGAGTAGATATATTGCTATTCTAAATAGTGCATCGATAAAACGAGATATTGCAAAAAAATTCAATTTACAGGAAAAATATAATAAAGAAACAATGATGAAGACAATAGAAGAATTTAGTAGTAATTATAGTGTTGGTTTAGGTGATGAAATGCAAATTTCGATTTCTATTATTGATAAAGATCAAGAAATAGTTTTTGATATGGTAAATTATACAGTTGAAGCATTAGATAGTTTGAATATTGCATTATCAACTGGTTCTGCTCATAATAAGAGGATATTTATTGAGAAACAAATTAAAGATATTCAAGACACATTATTAAATATTGAACATGAATTGATTAAAATAATGAAAGATGAAGATGTTATTAGTTTAGAAGATCAGGTAAAGGTGGGTGTAGAAAAAGCGGCCGAATTGAGAAGTAGCATTATTATGAAAGAGGTAGAGTTGGAAGTTGCTGAAAAAATATTTCAAGCAGAAAGTCCACAAATCATTCAATTAAAAAATGAATTAGAAAGTTTACGAGGAAAATTTAATGATTTTTATAAAAGTTCAACGGGAAAACAGTTATTACCAAATTTTACAACAATCCCTGAAGTCGGTTTAAAAATTGAAATTTTGAAGAGAGAAATAGAATATTATACCATATTATTTAAATATATGGGGCCTCAATATGAGGAAGCAAAAATTGAAGAAGCAAAAGATATTCCTACTTTTCAGATTTTGGATAAAGCTGTCAGGCCGGAATTGAAGTATAAGCCAAAAAAATCAAAAATTGTAATACTTGGTTTTATCGTTTCATTAATATTTAGTTTATACTATGTTTATTTTGATGAGCGATGGTGGAAGGGATCTAAAAAATAAAAAATTGCTGATAGAAGAAAATGGCAGAAAAAACTTTCACAAAAGATTTAACAGGAACATATATATCGCAATTTGCTACTGCTGTTTTTGGTGTATTATCGCTAAAAATTATTGCTAGTATTTTTAGTGAAGAACAATTTGGTGCATTTTTAATTGCAAAGCGAA
>Ga0208902_1000712_pt1 | contig 16740 bp, 14 predicted proteins | sample AntAceMetag02UKH_FD_184767 | JGI IMG/M metagenome (GOLD analysis project Ga0208902, IMG submission 184767) | Saline lake microbial communities from Ace Lake, Antarctica - Antarctic Ace Lake Metagenome 02UKH (SPAdes) (version 2) | ecosystem: Environmental > Aquatic > Non-marine Saline and...
AATGGCCCTTATTAGATGCTCTGGCTCTATCTGCTGATGTCCAAATTTTTCAGCCAACTGCTGAGCTGCCTGTATGATTTCCTGTGCCTTTAACGTGAATTTGTCAAATCGCATATTTTTCCTCCAAACGTGATGCGTGAAACGTGAAACGTGATATTGATGCGTGATTCACGTTTCACTCTTCACGTTTCATTCTGTCCGCGGTTATTAAGAACCGACGAATAATCTTTAAGAACTTATAAATTTCCTGTCCTGTATAACGTTCCAAAATTAAGTTCAATTAAAGATATTGTCAAGGGACGAGGAATGGTGATAAGGGCTTGATCATGATGAAAAGTTGGCGTAACCTAAGTGTAAAGGTTCAGGGTTCAAGGTTAACCGCGCAGCGGGGATGCTGGTCGAAGATTTCGTTTCTAAGCGGAAATACTTGATGGTCTTGTGAAAAGTCTACAAGGCCGTCATTCCCGCGAACGCCGGAGTCCAGTCCTGCTAAAGAGGGGATCACTGGATTCCCGCTTGCGCGGGAATGACGAAAACGGGTCAGTGACTTTTTACGGATTTGTCAGGATTAAGATTATGATCTATCATATATCCCCTGGCGGTTAGCATAACTTTAGGCATTTTAATATACATTTTAACCCTTTGCGCCTTCGCCGGTGTCCCTGCTGCGTCTTTGCGCGAGACCTGTTTTGTTCCGGTTTATCCGGATTATGATGAAAGCTGTAAGCTGAGGGGAGGGAGATAATCTCTATGGTATTAGAAACAGTTTTGTTTGACCGGGATGGTGAGGTTGGCATTATCAGGCTGAATCGCCCGGAGAGGATGAATGCGGTTATTGAACAGATGTATCTTGATTTGCAGGCAGTTTTGGACGAGGTTCGTAATGATGTATCTGTCAGGGCAGTGATTTTGACCGGCTCGGTCTGGAAAAGGGCGGATGGGGAGAAACAGGCCTTTTGTGCGGGCGCGGATCTGAAGAAGCACTCTTCAGGGGAGCGGACCCCGTGGCAGAAAAGGGAATATATCTTTCTTGCCCATGAAACCACCCGGCGGATTTATGAATTCCCAAAGCCGGTGATCGTTGCCGTAAATGGACCTGCCAGGGGGGCGGGAACAGAAATGGCCCTGAATGGCGATTTCCTGGTAATGGCAGATAGCGCCACCATAGGGTTTCCCGAGACCGGCCTTGCCACCTTTGTCGGGGGCGGGGTAACATCCCATCTACCCAAGGCTATAGGGATGATGAAGGCCAAGGAACTGATTTATACGGGGAAAATCCTTAATGGCCAGGAAGCTGTGGAATTCGGCATCGCCCTTAGATCTGTTCCTTTGGAGGATCTTATGCCAGAGGCCCTTGCCCTTGCAAAGGAGTTAGCGGAAAAAGCTCCGATTTCCATTGGCTTTGCTAAGAAGCTCATTCAGCAAGCCCCTTACCGGGATCTTGAGACTGTATTATTAGCCGAATCAGAGGCCATTTTGGCCTGCATGAATACCGAAGATTGGCACGAAGGGATTGCTTCTTTTGCAGAAAAGCGGAAACCCAAATTCAGAGGGAGATAGCTTATGGGTCTGGAACATGTATTAGACGCTGCATCTGTTGCAGTGGTGGGTGCATCGAAAAAGGAGACCAAGCGCGGATATCAGGCCATCAAGACCCTGATCGAAGAAAAGTTCGAGGGGCAGGTCTATCCTGTCAACCCGAAGGAAGAGAGCATATTGGGCCTGCCCTGCTACCCAAAGGTTTCGGATATTGAAGATCCGGTTGAAATGGTCCTTATTACTACACCGGCAACAACCATCCCCGAGATCTTAGAGGATTGCGGGAAAAAAGGTGTGGCAGGGGCCGTGATTATCGCCGGAGGCTTTGGTGAACTCGGCAAAGAGGGGAAGAAACTGGAAGGCCGGATCGTGGATATAGCAAGGAAAAACAATATCCGGGTCATCGGGCCAAACACCTCCGGCATGATGAATCTCAAGAGAAATCTAAACCTGGTTGGTTTAAGGGATGTCCCCAAAGGCCGAATAGCCCTGCTCTGCCAGAGCGGTAATATGGCCCTTTCCCTTATTACGGAGGCATCCATCAAGAGCCAGCAGGGATTTTCCTACTATGTGGGTATCGGAAATGAGGCAGACCTGAAATTCCATGAATATCTGGAGTTTTTTCAGGAAGACCCGGGAACGACGGCAATTCTCATGTATGTTGAGGGTATGCGCGATGGACGGAAGTTTCTCCAGCAGGCCTATCAGACCACCCGCAAAAAGCCGATTGTCATGCTCAAAAGCGGTCGTTCGGCCGCCGGGAAACTCTCAGCCGGGTCCCATACCGGGGCATTAGCAGGCATTTCAGAGGTGGCAAAGGCTGCCTTCAAGAGAGCAGGTATCATTGTTATAGAGAATTCGGATGAACTCTTCCCTGCTGCAGAAACCCTGGCCAGCCTCCCCCATATTGGAAATAACAGAATAGCCATACTTGCCGATGGCGGTGGTCATGCGACGATTGCCGCTGATCAACTGACTGATTTAGGCGTAAACATTCCACCCTTAGATGAAAAAACCCAAAAAAGACTGCATAGGATCCTGCCTCCGGGCGCATCGGTGCGCAATCCTGTGGATATAGCCGGTGGCGCTGATGAAAATCCCGCGGTCTTTGCTGATTGCGCTGAAATCCTTCTCCGTGATGCGCATATTGGTGGGCTTCTGATTGTGGGCCTCTTTGGAGGCTACAATATCCGCTTTGCCGAAAGCCTGGCGTTTGTTGAAGAGGACGCTGCCCACCGAATGGGGAAACTGGTCAGGAATGCCCACAAGCCTATTATTGTGCACAGCTTGTATAATTATGCCAAACCCCACTCTCTCGATCTATTGCGATATTATGACATCCCTGTTTATGATTCGCTTGAGGTTGCCTGCAAGTGTATCGCGTCGCTTTCACAATATGGTCACTATCTGCACAGTTATCACGCCAAAGAAAAATTTGTCTTCAGTAAGGGGCGCAAATCCAGACCCCGTGGCCGTGAGATATTCCGAAAGGCAAGGGAAGAAAATCGAGATGCTTTGTTTGAGTATGAGGCCAAGCAACTGATCGGTTTGCACGGGGCACCGGTCTCTGGAAATTATCTTGTTCACTCACAGAAGGAGGCTGCTGCTGCGGCTGCACGATTTGACGGGGCCGTTGCATTGAAGGTCGTCTCCCATGATATCCTGCACAAGACCGATGCGGGTGGTGTGAAACTCAACCTGAAGACATCTGATGAAGTCCGAAAGGGATACTCTGAAATCATGAAGAATGCCTTGGCGTATAATCCGGATGCCAATATCAGGGGGGTCCTAATTGAGGCCATGATGGGCCAGGGGCTGGAAGTCATTGTCGGTACCAAGACTGATGATCAGTTCGGACCGGTCATCATGTTCGGCATTGGCGGGATAATGGTGGAGGTGTTGAAGGACGTAGTATTTCGGGTGCTCCCCATTTCAGAACGCTCGGCCAGGAGGATGATCGAGAAGATCCGATCTGTTCAACTCTTAAACGGATTCCGGGGCAGGCCGCCGGTTGATAAAAGGGCCATAAAAGAGTTGCTCCTCACGATTTCAGAGATTGTGGGTTCCTACGATGATATACAGGAGATAGACCTGAATCCGGTGATTGTCTATGAGCAGGGATTAAGTGTTGCCGATGCGAGAATTATTCTGAAGAAGGATATGAAAATCAGCAACTGGTAGGAAAGGGTGAAGTGAATTCGCAATTGCGGTTTATCCGGTTCAGGCATCGTCCGGTTTGAACATATCATGTCTGTGTCGTGAAATTTCTCCCTCAACCATATAGATCACCTCTTCGGCAATGTTGGTGGCGTGGTCTGCGATCCGTTCCAAATGCCTCGATATGAGGAGGAGATTGATCAGGTAGCCCACACGCCCGGGGTGTTCTTGAATTGCAGCCTTGACCTTGTCGTATATGTCACGATTGATGTCATCTACCTCGTCGTCCAACAGGCAGACTTTGTAAGCCAGGTCTGCATCCAGGTTCACCAGGGCATCCAGGCTGCTTTTCAGCATGGCTTCTGATTTTTCGGCCATGACGCTATACTCGAAGGGGACTTCCACGGGCGGTTTCCCTGCGATATTGGCCACCCGCTCCGCGATGTTTACGGCCTCATCACCCACACGTTCCAGGTCATTGTTGATCTTGATGACAGCGTTGATGAACCGCAGATCCACTGCAACCGGCTGGTGCAGGGCCAGGATTTTCAGGCATTCCTCCTCCACTTCCACCTCGGCCGCATCGATTTTCCTGTCGGCCTCGATAATCTGCAATGCAAGTTCGTGGTCCCGTGTTTCAAAGGCCTGAATGGCCATGCGGACGCTCTCCTCCGCCATAGTCCCTAAAGACAGGATACGTTTTTTCAGGCTGTCCAGTTCTCTCTGCAGGTGCTTTTTCAAGGCATTCCCTCACTTTCGTTATTAAGGTCTCGCTTCTTTATCATCAGCATTTATCTGCGTCTATCTGCGTCCAAATTTTCAGGTTTTATCCGAAACGCCCGGTAATATAGTCTGATGTTTCCTGGAGATTCGGTCGGGTAAAAATGGTCTCTGTCTGGTCCACTTCTATGAGCTTCCCGAGATAGAAAAAAGCCGTCACATCAGATACCCTTGCGGCTTGCTGCATATTGTGGGTCACGATGATGATGGTATAGGTATCTTTGAGTTGGTGGATCAGTTCCTCAATCTTCTGGGTGGCAATCGGATCTAAGGCCGAGGCAGGCTCATCCATGAGGAGCACCTCTGGTTCCACTGCCATGGCCCGAGCGATGCAGAGGCGCTGCTGCTGTCCCCCTGACAATCCGAGGGCTGAATCGTGGAGTCTCTCTTTTACTTCATCCCACAGGGCCGCCTGTTTCAGGCTGGTTTCCACTCTCTCTGCAAGAAAGGACTTATCCTTTACACCGTTTACCCTTAACCCGTATGCCACATTTTCAAAAATGCTCTTTGGAAAGGGGTTTGGCTTCTGAAACACCATCCCCACATGACGACGGAGCGCAACCACATCCACATTAGGATCATAGATGTCATCACCGTCGAGCAGGACTTTTCCATCCGCCCTGCTATAAGATATCAGATCATTCATCCTGTTCAGACATCGCAACAGGGTGCTTTTTCCGCATCCGGAAGGGCCGATAAGGGCTGTTACCTGGTTTTCATAGAAGTCAAGGGTAATCCCATAAAGCGCATGAAAATCACCATAATAGAAATCGAGATCTTCTGTCGACATTTTCAGTGAATTTTGCATAGAGTTCCTAAGCATCATCGATCCCTCCTGAGCCGGGCCCTGTATATTATTGCAACAAGATTCAATCCCAGCACTAAGGCGATCAACACCAGGGCCGTTCCATACTGCAGAGGACGTGTGGCCTCAATATCAGTGCCTGCCGTGGCAAGTACGTAGATATGGTAAGGGAGTGCCATGATTTCATCAAAAATAGAGGTTGGCAATGAGGGCGTAAAGAATACAGCCGCCGTAAACATGATGGGCGCTGTCTCTCCGGCTGCCCTGCTGATGCCCAGGATCGCTCCGGTAAGAATTCCGGGCAGGGCTGTCGGCAGGACCACGCGATAAATGGTCTGCCATTTGGTGGCTCCGAGGCCAAGGGATGCTTCTCGATATGTGTCCGGAACTGCCCTCAGAGCCTCTTCAGTGGACCCGATAATGACCGGCAGTGTAAGCGCCCCTAAGGTCAGGGAACCGGCAAGGATACTCACACCCATGTCTAAATATACCACAAAAAAGGCCAGGCCAAAGAGCCCAAAAACCACAGAAGGCACACCTGCAAGGTTATTGATTGCGAGCCGGATTAGACGAACAACCTTGCCGGGACGTGCATACTCGTGGAGGTAAATGGCAGATGCAACGCCTATCGGAAGGGCCACCGCAATGGCGCCAATACTAAGGCAGAGAGTCCCTATGATACAGGGGAGGATGCCCCCTTTGGTCATGGAGTCCACGGGCGGCTGTGTGAGAAATGTCCAGTTGATGGCGCGCCATCCTCTAACGACAAGAAAGTAAACAACCACCAACAGTGCAGCCCCATTGATGGCCGCTGAAATCCTGAAAAGACCGAACATTGTCCCCTGTACGACTTTTCTCCGGATCTGTACTCCATTAGTATGCTTAATCCTATTCATTCCAGCATCCATCTATCCCCGAATTCCAACATTCCAACATTCCAGTATTCCAGCATTCTTTCCTAATCATCCATTCATGCATCCCCGACTTCGGCCCACCGATCTCTGACTTCTGTCTTTTCCATCCAACTCAAAGAGTCGCTGCCCCCACTTGCCTGTATTTGTGAGAAATGTGCTCCGCAATCACGTTGAAGGCCAATGTGAACAGAAAAAGCACTATGGCGATGGCAAAGAGGGCATAGTAGTGCTCACTCTGGAATGGTGCTTCTGCCATCTCCGCTGCGATGCTCGCGGGCATTGGCCTTACAGGGTCAAAGAGAGATGTGGGTATCATGGCCGCGCCGCCCGCAACCATAAGAACCACCATGGTTTCACCCATGGCCCTGGACATACCCAGGATTACAGCGGTAGAGATGCCGGAGATTGATGCTGGAAGAATGACCCGGGCGATGGTTTCCCAGTGTGTGGCCCCTAAGGCCAGGGAGGCCTCTTTCAACTCGGCGGGTACGCTGAAGATGGCATCTTCCGAAAGGCTGCAGATAGTCGGAATAGACATAAAGGCCAACATCAAAGAGGCATTGAAAAGGTTCAGCCCCGTAGGGATATCGAGGAGTTCCTGAAGGAACGGGGCCACAATCACCATGCCGAAAAAACCGATGACGACCGAAGGGAGGGCCGCCAAAAGCTCCACAACCGGCTTGACCCACTCCCGTACCGTTGCAGAGGCCCCCTCTGCAAGATAGAGGGCCGTCATTACCCCGAGCGGGATTGAGATAACAGAAGAAACTGCAGTCACGCAGACGGACCCCATAATCAGAGGGAAAATGCCGAAATCCGGGGGCTCGTCGGTCGGGTACCAGAATTTGCCAAAGACAAAGTCGGTAACCGATACCTCCCTGAAAATCGGGATCCCCTCTACAAAGAGGAAGAGGGCAATCAGGCCGAGGATGGTAATTGAAGCCAGTGCTACACCGAAAAATATAAACCGGATCGTCCGTTCCCTGCCCCGTCGGCTTTTTCCTGTTTTCTTATCTTTTCCCATCTAAATCATCCATCCACAGATTACGCAGATTTCCACAGATTATTCACCCAGCGCCATTTTATTCCGGCATTCCACCACGCATCCAACCCCGCTCTCCCTCTGGTCGGGGCGGGATTTACGCTTCGCTCCAACGATCAACAATTTTACCCCGCCTGCCCCGTTAAATCCGTCTTTGCTATTTAACCGGGGTGAAATGTTTTCTCTTTCCTATTTCACTGGGGCATCAATCAATAAAGGGGCACATACCCGGCTTCCGCCACATATTTCTGGCCTTTATCTGGATTAATGACAAAATTGATGAAATTGAGCACATCCCCCTTGGGCCATCCGGGTGTGAACATGAAGAGGGGTCTGCTGATTGGATAAGTCCCGTTCAGGGTCGTTGCTGCGGACCCCACGATCCGGTTGACCATCAACGGTTTCACATCCTTGCTCATGTATCCGATCCCAATATACCCAATGGCGTTTTTGTTTTTGGCTACGGCCTGGGAAACCGCACCATTGGACGCCTGAAGCAAGGCGCCAGGGTAGACCCGCTTTTTTGTCATGACTTTCTTGGCCCAAACTTCATAGGTCCCGGATGATGTATCCCTGGAGATCACCACCACCGGTCTGTCAGGACCGCCCAGCTCTTTCCAGTTCTTGATTTTTCCCATATAGACGTCTTTGAGCTGCGCCATGGTGATATTTACAATGGAATTGCTGGGATGCACCACAGGCACGATACAGTCATAGGCAACTGCAAAAGGCACAGGATAGACCCCGTTTTTGACGGCTAATTTCACTTCCTTTCCCTTGATGAACCGGGAGCTGTCGGCAATGTCCGTTGATCCGTCAATAAGCGCCTTCATGCCATTGCCCGAACCGCCGCCTGAAATGGATATCTTTATGCCCGGGTTCTGTTTCATGTAGGCCTCAGAGACCTTCTGAGCAATGGGAAGCACCGTAGTCGATCCCTTGATCACGATTTTTCCTGCCCAAGCCATATTTACGGCAAAAAGCCCAGCTACAAAACATGCCAGTATTGCAATACCTTTAATCTTCATTTTCTCCTCCATAGAATTGTAAAGTGTTATATTTTGTTAGTATTTACGATAGTTCTGAATTGTTAGATTTCCGTTAGCCTCACGTTAGTGTTTTGTTAAAACTTCATTATAATAGCGCAATATCCTCCCGCTTGTTACGGCACGCATCCAGACCATTTTGCCCTCTGGATGGGTGCCGGCAATAAGTTGTTAGAACTTAAAGTTCATGTCTACCTGAAGGAGATTCTCGGGTTCTGAAGTCTCGCCTGGTGCGTAATTGATTTTTCTGGTATTATAATAATCAATGGCAAAGACCACATGTTTGTTTAGCGCAAGATTGAACCTGACCTCGTGACCTTCTGCGTTGGTTTTCCCGCCATAAAAATCGCTGTCAGGCAGGAAGTCCAGCCATGCATCCTTTTCAAGAGATCTGTAGCTGTATCTGAACTGCCAGTCCCAGAGTTTCTTGAGCTGGCGGCCGAACCGCAAACCGACCAGCCACCCATTGTTGTCGTTGTCAGCATCCGAGCTGATGAATTGCCCGAATACATTGACGAGATGGATGTACCCTGGTAGCTTTTGCCAACCGAATTCTCCATCAAGGGTGAAGGAGTTGTACTCGTAAATGAGGTCGCCGTTGGCGTCTCTGGTGTTGGAACCGGAACTCCATTCGAAATCGTTCCCTTTCACATTCGTGTTGTAGAAATAGCCGGGTGCAAACTTGAACCAGAAATGATCGGTCACGTCCCACCCAATACCGGCCTGCAGAATTCCCATACTGGCCGTCTCTTCCTCGGCCTTGAACTCATTCAAAATATACCATGCCGGTGTGACAAACCAATACCCCTTCTTAGGGATGAAATAGCCCCTGATCGGGGCCGCGATACCTTGAGGCCGGATGTCCGTGTCCCATGTCAGGTCCTGTTTGCTGGCAAAGTAGACCGGGTTCTTGAATTGCCCGCCGATGATTTTCACCTGTTCGATTGGCTTGTATTGGACGTAGGCTGTGTACAGATTTATCTTGGGAACCTCAAAGGAGTTTGAAAAAGTCTGGTTGGTAGATCGTGGATCCCCGGTTCCGGATGCCAGGCTGAAGCCCACTTTCAAATTGTCGAGGATAGGGTATTTCACATAAAGACGATAGCGGTATCGGCCTCTATTGCGCTTAAATGTCGTACCGTCGTTCAGATCCTTATCTTGATACTGGTAACGGAGACGAAAGTCTCCCTTGATCTGTATTTTCTCCACCCATTTTGGTATCTTGGCCCAGGTTTCGGATTCCTTTTTGACGGCCTTCTTGGCTGTCTCGTTGGCCACTTTTTCTGCAGTTTTTTTCACCGTGGTCTCCTGTCTGGCCCCCTCTTTCTGCATTTCATTCAGAAGTTGTGTGGCCTCCTCTTTTGTGAGGAGCCCCTTTTCAACCAGCTTGTTGATCAGGACATCAACCTCAGCCGCACCAGAGGGCACAATGCCGAAATTAAAAAGCAGTGTACCCATGAGACATACGATAAGTGCAATTTTTTTCATTTGTATTCTCTCTCCTTTCACTCAATTTTCGTTGTGACACATCATTTATTGATATGACGATTACTCCCTCCTCATAAATCCTCTATGTTTCACCTCCTCTCTGAAAGCATATCTGTTTCGTAATTGAGGAGATGATGAATCAGGTGAGTTAGTAATCTATTAGAAGGAAGTTAGATTCTTGTAATATTGAAATTGAATAAAAATGATCGGTGAAGGATAGTGAGTTGCGCCCTCTGTGAGAGGGATCAACAGGGTTGTTTTTTTGTAAATGTCTTACAAGGGTTTGAGAGGTGGTCCGGATATGGTTTAGGTGGAACAGGAAGGGGACCGTCCCCCTCCGTCCACCCAAAGAGAGTAATGAAGAATATTTGAAATAAGTAACCCCTTTTTGTTAGGTCTGTATGAGGGCGCGGTTAGTAATGCATGAAAAGAATTTTCTCATGATCATATAGAGGTTATGTCGTGCGAATCCGATCAACTCCTTTCAGCTTATGCCATGAATTGCATCGCAGATATGGCTGTTTTTCTGCAACCATGATGTAACCATATTCTTGGCTTCAGCAGGAAGTTCCCTATTCAAGACTTCGAACTTTCTTAGATTCATAGCTCTGTCATAGACCATCATGACACGGGTTGGTTCGTTTCCCTTAACGCAGCACTCTTCTGTATGAGGCAGGTCAAAGACCGAATACAGACTACTTATGTATCTTTTGTTTTCCATAATGTTTCTCCTTGCCCGGCGACCCGTGAGGTAAACCGGTATTGGTAAGTTGTGTTTTTTTTCGTAAATTGATCGGTACGGTAATAGGCATTTTTCAAAGCAATTATGTCCATTTTCAGCAAGTGCCAGTTTCCAGGGGACCATGCATCTATTTCAATTAAAATAATAACAAAGTGTTAATGGAATATTGGCCTTTTGTTAAATTAGTGAGAACCCCCCATTTTCATCAAACCTTTATGCTGAAATGGGGGTTTCTGTGTGCCTTCCTGGGGTTTCTTGTCTTCGTCAGGGCTGAACTGCACGGCCAGAGTTCGAACTACACCGAGACAAATCACCACAAATCCCAGGGCCATGGGTATCTGCCATTGAATGTGTTTAGTGTTATAGAGCTTTACTATGATTTCTCTAATGACGAATATAATGGCTGGATCAATCATCGTGTTCAGTCTAAATCTCTGCACCTCAAAGTAATCTATGAAACTCCTGAACAGCTCAATGATTACCAGGAAACTGAGGATATCGGTGACAATAGTGTTAAATGCCTGCCCAAGGGGCTGGCTAACCAGAATGCTCGTCATGCCATAAATGACTTTAATGAGCCCGATGCCAAGAACCAGAATAATGAAGAACATAAGGATCTTCACAATATACTGCATCGATTTTCTAAAAATGAGTTGTGAATCCGGGGTTTTCAAATGGTTTTCGACTCCTTTCAATTATGTGAATTCTGCACAGAAAATAGGCGTGAAAAGATAGGATTGTATTAGGGAAATGTGAGGAAAAGGTCAGAAGAGCGAAAAACGAACGTCACATAAGTGGGAGGGTTTTGGTTGGATAGCTTCACATCGAATCAGGTCTTGTCATTCTGACGTGGTTCAGGAGTCTATTCTTACTGGGGGGAGGTGAACTGCAAAAGTGCTCCCCTTGCCTAAGGTGCTTTCCACTGATACCTTGCCGCCATGTGCCTGTACGATATGCTTGGCAATGGCTAACCCCAGACCGGTCCCCCCTAATTGCCTGCTCCTCGCTTTGTCTACACGGTAGAACCGCTCACATAGCCGAGGCAGGTGTTTGTTGTCTATGCCGCATCCCTGGTCCCTTACGGCAATGATGACTTCACCCTCCCCTTGAGCAGCCTCCACCTTGACGATATCTCCATCATCACTGTACTTGATGGCGTTGTCGAGGAGGTTCACGACGGCCTGTTCAATCAGAGACGGGTCAACTTCCGCGACTATTGATTCGGCACAGGTAATCTCGATATTTATCTCTTTGTCAGCAGCTTTAATGTGACAGGCCTGTACAGCATTCTGGAGGATTTCAATAATCCGGCTTTCAACCAGTGCAACACTCTCTTTTTCCGAGTCCTGCTCGATCTTGGATAGGTTGAGAAGATCCTCTATGATTGCCTCAAGGCGATCAACATGCTTTTCGATGATCCCTAAGAATCGTTCGGTATCTTCAGGGTTCGTTACGGCGCCGTCACGGAGCGTTTCAACAAAGCCCTTGATGGCAGTAATGGGGGTTTTTATTTCATGAGAGACATTGGAGACAAAATCACGCCGGATGTTTTCGAGCTTTCGGAGACGTGTAACATCGTTCAAAACGATGAGCGCGCCGATTTGCTTCCCTTCTGCATCACGAAGTATGGTGCCGTGACCATTTAGGAGGCCTTCACCATCGGCGGAGAGAGGGATATCCTTTTCAATCGCATTGTGGGCCAATATGGTCTCCCTGACGAATTCGTGAAGAGCAGTGTTGCGGACTACTTCCTGTATGCTCCTCCCCTGGGCGTCAGAGAGGTCGCAGCCTAAGATCCCGGCAGCGGCCTGATTCATGCCGATCACATGCTCTTCCATGTCAAGGGCAATGACCCCTTCGATCATACTCGAAAACATTGCTTCAATTTCGTTTCGCTGACGGATACCCAGTTCTATCCGTTCGCGAAGATCTTCTGCCATCCGGCTCAGTGACCCGCAAAGGGCCTCAATCTCTTCGGATGCACGGACCGATGGCTTGAGCTGGGATTCACCCCGGGCAATGGACTCGGCCCAGCTTCTGATCTGTTCGATAGGACTGGTAATGCGGCGTGATACAAAGAGACTGAGAATTGCGGCAAACAGTGCCATAACCAGCCCCCCGAGCAAAATCTTAACCTGGATGATCTTGAGGGCATCGTCAATGGAGGTTATGGGGATTGAAGTTCTAACCACGGCAATGGTATGGGATTTTCTCTTAAGAGGTACTGCCACGTACACCAGGTCATTATCAAGGGTAATGCTATGTCTTATGGAGGTGCCGCGGTTTCCTTTTATGGCCCTAATGAACTCGGGACGATCGGCGTGATTATCCATTGTCGCGGGATCTTCATGAGAATCACCGACGACTTTACCTGAGGGGAGTATGACGGTTATTCGGGTCAACGCATGCCTACCCGCCTTCTTTGAGATCTGATCTATGGTTTTCGCATCTAAGGGATCAATATATGGTGAGATTTGCTGCTCAAAAAGGATGGCACGCGCTTCAAGATCGGAGGTTGTGTGTTCAATAAAAAAATCCCTTATGGAACTTGAGGCGTACCACGTTACAGCCACAAGAGAGATGAGGGTTATGAGCAAATAGGAAGGGTAAAGTTGCCAGAATAATCGTTTTTTGCCCGGCATAGCGTACTACTCCTTGAATCGATACCCGACTCCTCGAACGGTTTCGATAAACTTGCCGCCAGGCCCCAGCTTTTTTCTGAGTCCGACGATCTGGACATCCACAGAACGGTCAGTGACGAAATAGTCAGTCCCTCGAGCCGCATCGATGATCTGGGAACGGGTGAACACCCATCCCGGTCTTCGCACCAAATAACTCAGGATTCCGAATTCCGTAAAGGTCAGATCTACAGGTTTATTGTCCACCCGGACCTCACGGCGACCCGGATGAATGATTAGATTGTGGATCTTTACCACTTCGGATCCGTCCGCAGGTTCTGTTACGTTTCTTCGAAGCACCGCTTTCACCCTGGCCACTAAGATCCTCGGGCTGAACGGTTTTGTGACATAGTCATCCGCGCCTAACTCCAAGCCTGTCACAACATCTGATTCTTCACCTTTGGCCGTCAACATTATAATCGGGATATTTTGTGTTTCCGGGTCATTCTTGAGGAATTTTGCTACCTCAAGTCCATCCATCCCGGGAAGCATCAGGTCTAACACAACAAGATCAGGGAGTTCTGACCGGGCTATTTCAACGGCTTTCTCTCCGGTTGCGGCGCAAATAACATGGTACCCCTCTTTTAAGAGGTTAAATCTCACGAGTTCCAAGATATCTTCTTCATCATCAACGACAAGTATCTGTTCTTTAGGCATAATCTCTCTCATGTGAAACTGAATAATGCTTCAATCTAATATTGAAATGTTAGCACCCTGTTAGGGTGGTGTAAGGTCTTCGTTAGGGAAATAGCCATTCTCGAACAGGCTCCTAAGGAAAAGGCAAGTTTCCATTTTTTTCAGCCATCTAAAATAACCCTTATCTCTCCTGAACAGGCACCCTTTTCATGCATTATGCACTTGTCGATCTTTGGGTCAATGCTGTAGTTTACTCCTAAGGCTTCAAGCCAGCACTCGATTCTATACATTACCCCGCAACGGTAGTCGTCTATAATTCCAATTTGCTTCATTCCTTTATATGCAAAGCACTCCCCGGTTTCCCACTCCCAGTGAAGAAGACCTTCAGAAGTTGTCCTGATATGGAATTTCTCAAAAACTGAACGGGGCAGTATCAATTCCAGGGCATCAAGCATGAAATCCTTAAGCTCTTCGAAGGCAACGATTTTCTCACCGCAAATCCCTAAAAGCTTTTTGGTCCTTTTCATCTCAATAGGAGCAAGGGATCGTATAGCGGCTCTGTTCAGGATATTCGCCTTTTCGATGCCTAATTGCCGGTAAGTGTGATAAAACCACATACCGTCATGTGTAAGCCACCCCTTACCCAGCAAATCTCCTATTTCTTTCTTTTCGATTTTATCTAATACGTTCATATGCTATCTCCCGAACGAAACCTTCGTCCGATGGAAACTTATTTGCGCGAGCCTTTACCCCCATTTTTTCCACCCAATCCCGACAAATTCGTAAAAAGTCAGAAATAACCCGTTTTCGTCATTCCCGCGAAAGCGGGAATCCAGGGATCCCGTCTTTAGCGAGAGTGACGGCCTTGGAGATTCTTTACATGGACGTCAATCCCGCCTTAGGTGATACTCAATTATTTAACGATCTCTGCATTATTGGAGCGGGAGCGAATCAGGACAGGGGCCAGTTCATCATGCTCCCGCCTTAGTTGAAGCAGTACTATGGCCCCCACAACCATGGCACCTCCGACAACTTGTAGGGGTTCCAGTACCTCACCGAGAAAGAAATAGGCAAAAAACCCGGCTGAGATCGGTTCCAGGGTTGCCGTAATGCTGGCACGGGTCGATCGGATGAAATTTACCCCGATAAAGAAGAGGGCGAAGGGGATCACGGTGCCCGGAACCGAAATGTAAAGCAGCCACCCCCACTGGCTCAGGCTATGGCCGGTCTTCAGATACTGAAAAGGTGGATAAATGATATGCCAGGAGACCGCGGCAAAAAGAAAGGCATAAAAAATAACGGTCCAGGGAGAGTAGCGTTGCATGGCCTTTTCGCCGAACAGTGTATATGCAGCAAAGCAGACAGCCGAAAATAATCCACAAAGGACCCCTACCCGGTTCATTTGAAGGAGGTGAAGGTTATATCCCCCCACCACGAGGTAGCACCCTGCAAGGGAAAGGATAAGGGAGAGCACTTTGGTCTGGGTCAGACGTTCCTTCCAGAAACAGATGGAGAAAAAGGCCACCATGATGGGTGCAAGATACTCAAGAAAGATCGCAGCCGCCACCTGGATCTTGCTGATTGCATAAAAGTAGGCGATTTGATTTAGGGCCATGGCGACCCCGCCTAACAGGAAGAAATAGCCGATGTCTTTGATGCGGATCCTGAAAAGATTTCTGGAATACAGGCTGAAAAAGAGGGCTAACATCAGGGTCGACACAGTGACCCTGACCTGCACCAGCTCAAAGGGCGTAATGCCCCCGGCGAAAAGCGCTTTGCCTGCAACTCCTGATGAGGCCCACATAATGGCGGCTGCCACAACGCATAGATATCCTTTGATAGGGTTTGATGACATAGTTGGTCAGAAGTGCCTAAAGTTTAAAGTGCCTACAGTGAGCTAAAATGCCTAAACTCGTAACCCCTTGAAATTGACTATTGACTATTTACTATTGACAATTGACAATTAAGAACTTGAAATCTGAAACCCGCAACCTGTCGAAGATCCCGTCTTTAGCGGGGAAACTTGTTATTTTATGATCATAGGGGAGGGGTTTGATATAATATGAAACAAAGAAGGATAGCAAGGAATCTGTTGTCAATCTTCTTGATGTCGTTTTATTTTTCTTGCGGGCGACAAGATATCTTAGACGAACGATTAGAGAGAAGCGCCATCGAGCCTGTGAAAATCACTCTATCTGTAGATGCCGGCGGCGATTCCACCAAATGGTATAAGATATGCTGAGTCTATTAGGAGATTCTTCAGCTCTTATTGAGCACTTTTTGCGTGTGCTTAACGAAAGAAGCAGATGTGAACGCTTTTTTCCAAAAGGTATCGCCAGCTTTTCGTCTACGTCCGCCGTCCTGTTCCTTTTGGGCCAGCATTGCGATAATTTGAGGGCTTCTCCTGAGCCCTGTCTTATCCTTAATAAGCGATCCAAAAGGGTAAAGCAGGCAGGAGATCTTTGCTTCCCCGGCGGCAGGATTATCCCTCGTTCGGATTTCTATTTCTCAAAGATTCTTCGTTTGCCCCTCTTTCCCTTGGCACGCTGGCCTTACTGGCACAGGTGGCGGGACCTGCGGCAGGGAGAGTCTCGCAGATTGGCGCTCCTTTTTGCCGCCAGCCTCCGGGAAAGTCTTGAGGAAATGCGTCTGAATCCTCTTTTGGTGAAATTCTTAGGTCCCCTGTCTCCTCAAAGGCTTGAGATGTTTCACAGGGTTATTTACCCCATGGCGGGATGGATTATCGGTCAAAAGCGGTTCTTTTCCAACTGGGAGGTTGAGAAAATTGTTTATATCTCGCTGAGAGACTTGCTTAATGCGGATCGCTATGCATGTTACCGTCTCCAAATGGGAACCCGCCAAAATGGTAAGGAAAAGGGAATAACGCAGGATTTTCCCTGTTTTCTGCACCAG
>Ga0208902_1000713_pt1 | contig 16698 bp, 12 predicted proteins | sample AntAceMetag02UKH_FD_184767 | JGI IMG/M metagenome (GOLD analysis project Ga0208902, IMG submission 184767) | Saline lake microbial communities from Ace Lake, Antarctica - Antarctic Ace Lake Metagenome 02UKH (SPAdes) (version 2) | ecosystem: Environmental > Aquatic > Non-marine Saline and...
AGTTTGGATATTATGCATCTCCTGCAAAAAAGAAGCGCCTAAAAAAGCAACGGAAAAACCCAACCCGGCAAAAATTCTAACTAAAGAAAAAGTAAGCAAGAAAGAAGTAGTAGTAGTAGTAGAGGTGGAAGAAGTAAAGGTGAAAGAAGTAAAACCCAAACCACCTGCGCAACCCGTTATTGAGAAACCTTCACCTGATATTGGGATGGTTAAAAACTATTTAAAAGAAACTGACACGCAATTAGTGGAGGGCTTCGCCGCAATCAATGCCTTTTCAAGAAGTGGTAATTACGATTCCTGGAAAGGAAAAGTTCAATCATGGTGGGAATACAGCGATAAAAAGGATCAGAAAGTAACCTGGTCTACCGGAGAATGCCCGGAGAAGAAGAACACAACCCTGGTATTCAGTGGAGTCTTAGGAGTAGCAGTTGGAGAAGGGCAACTCTATGTAAATGATAAGCCCGTGCTTACCTTTAATACCGGCATTGGCCCAAAAATAGAGGAATGGAAGAAAGACGACTTTCAACTAAAGTTTTTTGCACTGAGAGTGAAAACAAATCAAGAAAGGTTGGGAGTCTTCTGCCTTACCATGCCCGAAGAAGATGTATCTGCCGGGGAGCCGGTCCAGCTTAAAGTAACAGGGTACAGAAAAACCGGCCCGGGGAACAGCTTCTTCATGCTCAGTAAAATCCCGGATACTTTATCAAAACTGAAGCTTGATTGAGAGGAGAAAAAATGGGGGAAAAACGGGCTAACAAAATTATATATGACTATCGGGTTAACTCATCATAATTTCGAAGCACAGTATTTTAGAATATCACAATATTAATTCGCAACACACTGCAACACACATAGATATGCAAAACTGTTATTCGATTATTTTTAGGTTCAGACTCCAAAAACATTACAAAGAATCCGTAAACATCGATATTTTAGGTGTTTCCGAAGATTGACACATATAATACCTTGCGATGCAATCACTTGCGCGATGAGTTAACCCGATAATCATAAAATTATAAGCTGCATTTTAATCTCTGCGGGCATCTTTATAATGGGGATAGTTGTTTATAGAAGCGCGCGTTCTTATTTGCCTGAAAAGTTTAGAATTCCCAGCCGGAGCAAGAGGGTGAAGCCTAAGTCCAAACCCAAGTCCCTACTTGAACCGGTCAGGAAATCGAAGCAATTTCTTCAGGCTATGGAATATCTGAAAAAAACGAATTCGCAATTAGTGAATGGTTTCGCCACCATTAAGACCTTTTCCCATAAAGACACTTACGACTTCTGGGGGGGGCGCGTCCAATCATGGTGGGAATATAGCCAGGATCCCGAGGAGGAGGTAGTCTGGTATTCTCAGACCTGTCCCGAGAAACAAGATACTACCCTCGTATTCAGTGGAATAATGGGAGTAGCTCAGGGAGAAGCACGCCTTTATCTGAATAATATACCTATCCTCCTCTTTAATACCGGCTCTGGACCAGAGTCCGAGGAGTGGGAAGGCGAGGAATGCCGTTTTAAATTCTTGGCTCTGAGGATTAAGAAAAACCAAGAGAGGTTGGGCATATTCTGCCTAACCATGCCTAAAGAGATGGTGGTGCCCGGTAAACCGATCCTGCTCAAAGTAACCGGTTACCAAAAGAAGGAGTCTGGGAATAGTTTTTTTATGCTTAACAAATGGCCTGATACTCTAAGAAGTTTAAAGCTACCTTCCAGATAAATGACCATCAGTGATTATATCTTAATCTCTACAGTCATTTATTATTTTCTCTCCTTTTTTTTTCTCAACCTCACCAGGGGACGCAGAAGAATCAGATTTATTCTAGCTCTGATCCTCCTCTTAAATGCCGCTTTAGTCACATTTATCCTCGCATTCCGATCTGATCAAACCTTTTATTCCCTGTTCTTCACACTCTTCAGCGAAAATGTCTTGATTGGTTTATCTGTCTTTTTTACTTACCTGTTTCAAGTCATCTTCCGGGGCGCAGAATTGGCCCAGCTTACCCCTTACCTGTTCTTCATTGTCACTTTATCAATCATGATTGTCTCAGCCGTGGGATTTACCAAATTAAAAAAATCCAGGGCGCAGAGCTTTTGTCTTTCACTCTTCTGTCTATCAGTATTGTTTTTTGTCTTTTTCATTCTGGCCCGGACCATTGTCCGCGTACCGCTGGCAGAGAAGGAAATATTGCTAATGCCATTGACCACTTTATTAGAAGAAATCATTCGCGGGGGCGTCTCCATATCTCACGCGGTAATACAAAATATAATAACAGTGAGAAAAATCATTCCCCTCGGAGGTCTTCTGCTGATTTTCATCTTAATATTCCGGAAAAATTATAGCCTTACTCCCTATATCATGGTCACTGCCATGGCAGCGGCCTGCCTCGGTCAGAGTTATCTACTTACCCGGAATAAACCAGTCGCGATCTATCTTTATATCTTAAGCGGACTTTTAATAATGAGCAACAGATTCGTTGATCATACAGACGCTTGCCAGAGCAGAATGAGCACAACCTGGAAACAGATCCCGCTGATCACTCTGACTCTTATAATCTCCCTCATCTTCGGTTTATATAAACTGGAGCTTTACCCAATACGATATCATCCTGATGAAGCAGTGGGGTCAGTCAGGATTATGGAAAAGGCAATGACATTAAACCGGTATCCATCTTCCTGGGAAGATTGCCTCGCAAATATAAAAGAGAGCCCAGCTGCTATTTTTCTCTGGCAATACGAAGCACCAAACGCCCGACCGGATGTTCGCACTCCAATTTATAGCCACCTGGCATATTTTTGTCTCAAACTTTTACCTGTTAATTTCATAACCATGCGTACATCGGTAGTCCTGACCGGAACAATCTCTGTTTTTTTTCTCTTCCTAATCATAAGGCTAATCTTCACACCCCAAATAGCGCTTCTGAGCGCTTTCTTAATGAGTATATGCTCCTGGCATCTGGTTATTACCAGACTTAACCTTCCTTACAGTGTCACCAATTTATATACACTTATATGTATTTATTTTTTCTGCAAGGCCTTCCTTCGGGGGCGATTGATTTTCTATTTCTTGCTGGGAGTACTTCTATCTCTCTCCACACCATTCTATCCATCGTTCAGAATGCTCTACCTCCTCATCCCGGTATTTTTATTCTTCAGGATCCTGATTGAAAAACAATTCCTGAAGAAACAATTTATCGGCATACTATTCGGCCTGGGAGGCTTCTTGTTTATGCTCTCAGTTCGGAGAGTATCTTTGATAGATGAATTTTTAATATATGGAGGCTTCGGAGCTGATACTATCTTCCACAATATGAGTTTCCTGGGGCCTTATGACAAACTAATAGTAATGGGACGGGAGACCACCATAGCTTTTCAGAATCTTATTGCCAAAATCTATTCTTTCAACCTTTTTCATTTTATCCGTCGAAATTATATCGAACAAGGGATGTCATTCAATTTTATTCTCCTCCCTTTCTCTACCCTGGGATTTTTCTGGTGTCTCTTTAAGGTCAGAAAGACAAACTATTCTTTTCTCCTCCTCTGGATGATATTTTCCATGATTCCGGATATTATAACCGGGGGAGGGATGGTAGATCGACGGGCAACATTGATTATAGCACCATTGATGGCACTGGGGGCGCTGGGCTTAAATCAATCATGGACCTCAATCATGAAGATGATAATTAATAAAGACCGCCTGTACCGGGTGATAACGTCCGTGGTTTTGGTCATTTTTTCTTTAATTCTAATCGCCACCTCATCGGCTAATTATTTCCATACCTATTACAAAAATGAGGATCAATTAAAACTACTGGTTGAATTTAAAGAGTTAAAAAAATTCGATGCCTTCCTGGAAAAATTATTCAAAGGGAAAAAACTTATCTTCTTTCCCAAAGGATATAAGCATTTTTGCCCCCACGGGGAAGCAAACCATATGCTCGCCTTCCGGAAATATTATAAAGAGGGGGGTAAATTCATTGAACGTCAATTTGAAGTGGCTCCAAGGGCGGAAAAGATTATTAATATTACCTCTTCTCTCCCCGGATTGGATGTTGATTTCGCTATCATGGCCGAGAATAGTTCGAATCTGGATGAAATCATCTTGAACCTCGGAAACCAGTATTCAATCCAATCATCTCTTGAATATAAGAATCCAAATCATCCGTCATTTACAATACTGGGAGTTACCGCAAAGAAAACTGAACTGACTGGTGAGACAGGAATATCCGATCGAGGCAGGTCCGATGAATAGAACCTGGAGATATATCAGATTCTCCCTGACTTGTATTCCTGCCGGAGCTGCAATTTATCTATTCGTTCTGATTTATAACCAACCCGAGAAACCAAAGCTTCCCTTTCTGGAAGATGCCACTAAGATAGTTAGCGATTTCTTCCAGCGAATAAGAAAGAAACCTATTCTTTATCCCTCCCAGATCCATCAGATTCAATCTTATTTGAAAGAACTCAATAGTGAGTTATGTGAAGGATTCGCGCAGATCAAAGGAGAAGACCCGGGGGACGCCATTGTAACCTATCGCTGGCCGGTTACCCATAGGAAGACAACCACCTGGATAGAACGTAACAATCAGATCGATAGTGAGGTCTCCTGGCTGACGGCTTCACCTTCAAAAAAATATAAAACTACATTTATCTTTAGCGGAGCATTGGGCGCAGAAAACGGGCAGGCGCAACTTTTTTTATTGGGAGAGCCAATTCTGGCCTTTCAGACCGGAAAAGATTTCCATCGTAATATCTGGAACCAGAATGGGTGTGAACTGAGATTCTTCCCTTTGTTACAAGCAGGCTATTTTAGCGGGATATTCTGCCTGACCGTTCCGGAAAATTATATTACGGAAGGCGGTCGTTCAGAGATCGCGGTCAGCGGCATTGAAGGAATGAATAACCATTCTTATTTTGCGCTTCATAAATATAACAATCTATGTAAAATACTTGGATACGATTAGATCTGAACTGAAACCTATTCAATGAGAAACAGGGAGAAGAAGACTCCCGCCTTACCAACCATTCAACGACATCTTGACATAATTGTATTGGCGGCAGGCTATACCGTAATTAATAAACCGGATCATGCGCTTACCTCACTTATATTTAATAATTCCGATCTTCAATGAAGTCGACAATATCCCTGATCTTATCCGGGACCTGAATGATATGGGACGGAAGATCAAGGAAGAATTCGACTGCCGGATCGTCCTGGTGGACGACAGCAGTCGGGACGGCAGCGCCGCGGTGGCCGCCGAAGAAAATGGAGGGTTGCCGCTTACGGTTCTCTCGAATCCGCGCAACCTCGGGCCGGGAGCCTGTTTCGCCCGGGGTTTTGCCCATTTGAAAGATCTACTTGAACCAGCGGACCTGGTGGTCACCATGGAAGGGGATAATACATCCTCCACCGCCACTCTCCGCCATATGCTGGTGAGAATAAAAGAAGGTTACGAAGTTGTCCTGGCCAGCCCTTATGCCTACAATGGAGGCTTCACCGAAGTCTCCTTCCCCCGCTTATTTATCAGCCACCTGGCTAACGGGCTGGTTAAACTCTATCTGGGAATCCGCGGCATCAATACTTTCAGTTCCTTCTTCCGGCTATATGATGAAAAAGTACTGCGACGGCTTTACGGCCGGTTCGGACCCGGCATCATTGAATGCGCCGGTTTTGAGTGTATGGTAGAACTGATCTACAAACTGGTCCAGGTTAAAGCAAGCATATCGGAAGTTGAGATGAAGGTGGACTGGTCAAAACGCAAGGGTAAGAGCAAGATGAAACTGATGAAAACCGCCGTCGGTTATATCGGGATTTGTCTTAAAAAAACCAAATGGAAGATTCATGAAAAAGCTTAAATTATCGGAATTACTGGGCTGGGTTCTGGTCGCGTCCGGAATCGTCATTTTCGGGATAGTTCTTTACCAGACTATCTTCCCGGAAGCGGCCCTCCGGAGACAACCCCGGGCCCGCTCAAAGAGAGAACCAGCGCAACGCCCCCCTCTTGCGATTAATCAATCTGAAACTCTGAAAAAAGCCGTGGCTTATATCCAGGGCCGCGAAGTTCAAACAGTGGAAGGTTTCGCCGCGATAAACTCTTTCTCCAAAAGCGGTAGTTACGACTCCTGGGACGGAAAAGTTCAATCCTGGTGGGAATACAGCGATCAAAGGGATCAGCAGGTCGCCTGGTCCACCGAAGTATGCCCCGAGAAAGCGGAGACGATCCTGGTATTCAGCGGAGTTCTGGGCATAGCGGAAGGAGAGGCAATGTTTTACATAGAGGACAAGCCGGTATTCACCTTTAATACCGGCCGCGGACCGGAAATAGAAGAATGGGGGGATTCCGCTTTTCAGCTAAAATTTTTCACCCTCCTGGTTAAGAACAACCAGGAGAGACTTGGTATATTCTGTTTGACTCTTCCCGGAGAAGAAATCACTCCCGGCCAGTCGCTTCAATTAAAAGTAACCGGCCACAATAAAACCGGAAACGGGAATAGTTTTTTTATGCTCAGCAATATTGCCAATTCATTGAAAAAAATAACCGGCGCGAAGAACCGACCGGATTAAGGGCTTGTTCCCGGAATATTTACCACACCCGCACCGCGAAAAGAAACCCCATCATTCATTCTGCCGGTAACCGTCAAAGAATTACTTCCCGGAGAGATAAATTCCGCCAGCTCGGTTTCATAGAAATCCATCCTGAAATCGGAGATCCCATTATTGTCATGATCGACTATCCCCAGGGACCAAACGGCGGGAAGGATATTAACCGGGTTGCCGGATACTTCCGAAATCTTTACCGTCGAAAAATCAATCTCTTCCGCGACGTGTCCAGCGGGAAGTTCGATATAAATCGTAACAATATCGCTCTCCAATCCTAAAGTCTCCGGAACCGGGCTGACTCTTGCCCGGATCAGGGGGGAAAATCCCAGGACAATACTGCTATGACCTTCCCCAAAAGAGGAGCAGTACATCCCTTCCCCCTCCTCTTCGATTATGGCGTCTCCCAGCGTATTAACCTTCGCATCCGCGCTGCCGTTCTCGCCTAAGGAATAAGAGATCACCGAGGAGGCCCATACTCCGTCCGGGAACCCGGGGACACCGTTCAGTTTCACCGCCACTATATTATTCCCCGCCCGACAACCGATCCGATTCCGGAAAGGTAAAGTCGATATTTTACCTCCCGCGTAAAATTCCTCCACTCCATCCAGTACTGACCTGTGGTGAAAACAATGGACCGTAAGGTAAGTTCCATCCGAAGATATGTTATATTTTTCCCCGGCGCCGGTCACAAACTCCTCCTCCCCAGCCAGAAGAGAAAACACCGGATAAGTATATTCGTAGATACTTCCGGTCTGTTCATACAAAGTTAAACTGATACCGGAAGATAGTGGAATGATATCTTCTTCACCAGAAACATCGAAAACCGGCCAATATAACAATGCCGCCAAAAATATTATAATCAATGGTAATATAGTATTTGTTTTACTATTGATTTTTTTCATACTTCTCCCCCTTGTTTTTCTATTAATAAAATACGGCTTTTGTTACATTTCCAAGTATAAATAATATAAGACATACTTGCCACCAAGTCAACCAAAAAGTTTTTTATTTAAATTTAGTATTGATTGACATAGATGATATGATCTTACTATCATATCAAATTATGAGAAATCCTATGAGAAATATTTCCGTCATCATTCCCGCCTATAATGAAGCGGCGGGGATCGGAGAAGTGCTGGCTGAACTTGAGTCTGTCCTCTCCAAGACCGGCCTTAACTATGAGGTCATCGTGGTTAACGACGGCTCTACCGATCTGACCGGAGAGATCGTCCGGGAGAGCGGGGTCACGCTGCTGGAACATGCCGCCAACCACGGGTATGGCGCCTCCCTGAAAGACGGGATCAAGGAGGCTCAATACGATAATATCCTGATCCTGGACGCGGATGGAACCTATCCGCAGGACGCGATCCCGGCACTTATAGCCGCGGCCGACCGATATGACATGGTGGTAGGGTCCCGGACCGGGGGCAGTGTCGCCATCCCCCCTCACCGGAGGTTTCCCAAGTGGATGCTCCGGAAGATGGCCGATTACCTGGTCGGGATGAAGATCCCGGATTTGAATTCGGGGCTGAGGGTCTTCAAAAAATCGGCGGCGATAAAATTCCTCAATATCCTGCCGAACGGTTTTTCGTTTACCACCACTATCACTGTAGCCTTGTTGAGCAATAACTATACGGTTAAATATATTCCCATCAATTACAATAAGCGCACAGGAAAGTCCAAGTTCCGGCCGATCCAGGACACCTTCAATCTGCTCAATCTAATCCTGAGGACCAGCCTTTACTTTAACCCCTTAAAGATATTTGTCCCGTTCAGCCTGGGCCTCTTTCTCCTGGCGGTACTGGTATTTATCTACAGTAAGTTCTTCACCCCCCAGGTAATGGATATCACTATTATCGTAATAATTATGACAGCGGTTCAGATCCTGGCACTGGGTCTGATCGCCGACCTGGTAGATAAACGTACGGATAGATGAGGTTATCAGTCAACTTTTCTGAATGGATACGGATCTTGACAACTATATTTCTATTTCAATATTATCGTAAAATTCCAAATAACAGATAACAGGTAACGTAACACTTTAATTCTATGAATTTTGTTATCCACCACCGACCCTGTGTCGGTGGAGATATGACTGACAACTAATTTGCGATATCTCCTCCCTACCCCCTCACCTCCCGCGCTTTCGGCGCGGGAGGTGAGGGGGGTGGGGGGGCGTGGATAGGTTTAGTAATCAATCACATCTCCACCGACACAGGGTCGGTGGTGGATTTCAACCCACACAGAATGATTGAGACCCTCCTATGAAAGTACTTCTGGTAAATCCTCCCCGGGATAACGAACTGGTCGGTAATAACCCGGCCCTGATCGATGAAGCCCGGGGGTATAACCCCCCCCTGGGGCTGCTCTACCTGGCCGGTTTCCTGCAGGAGCATTCCTCTCACCAGGTCGAGGTCATCGACGCCCAGGTGGAGGAACTATCCTACGCGGAGTTAAAAGATCGAATTCTAATGGCCCACCCCGATCTGATCGGGTTGACCGCCATGACCTTCACCATCCTCGATGTGATAAAGACCGCCCGACTGGTGAAAGAGAACCTCCCGGAAATTCCCATAGTCATGGGCGGGGTGCATGCGTTTCTCTATCCGGTCGAGACGATAAACCTCCCGGATTTCGACTTCGTAATCAGCGGCGAGGGCGAGGAGAGTTTTACCGTCCTGCTTGATGCACTTGAAAATCATAGCCCTCTTTATCAGGTCCCCGGATTGACATATTTTGATAATAACCAGGTGCGAAGCAATCCCATCCCGCCTTTATGCCAGGACCTGGACACTCTCTCCTTCCCGGCCCGCCGGCTCTCACCCTATAAGAATTACAGCTCGGTGATGGCCAAACGACAGCCGATCACCACCATGTTTACCAGCCGGGGGTGCCCCTTCCACTGCTCTTTCTGCGCCCGGCCCCATCTGGGGAAACAGTTCCGCTATAGGTCGGCGGGAAACGTGGTCGATGAAATGGAGGAGTGCATTGAGATGGGGATCAGGGAGTTCTTGATCTATGATGATACTTTTACCGTCAATAGGGAGCGAGCCCTGGCGGTCTGCGACGAGATTATTAAACGAAAACTGAATATTGGCTGGGATATCCGGGCCCGGGTGGACTGCATGGATGAAGAGCTTTTAAGGAGGCTGAAGGACGCCCACTGCGAACGGATTCATTACGGGGTGGAGGCGGGCACCGAGAAGATACTGAAGGTTCTGAATAAGGGGATCACGCTTGATCAGGTTAGAGATACGATATCGATGACGAAAAAACTGGGGATCGAGACTCTGGCCTACTTCATGATCGGATCCCCGACCGAGACCCGGGAGGATATCATGCGGACCATAGACTTCGCACTGGAATTAAATCCCGATTTTGTTCATATTACAATCCTCTGTCCTTTCCCCGCGACCAAGATCTACACCCAGGGGCTAAAAGAAGGAGTATTTACAGCAGATCACTGGCGTGAGTTCGCGAAAAATCCCACCCCGGATTTCAAGCCGCCTTACTGGAACGAAAACTTTTCCGACCGTGAACTGCAAGAATTGTTGATATTCGCCTATAAAAAGTTTTATACTCGCCCCACCTACATTATAAAAAAAATGCTCCGGGTCCGGTCCTGGGGAGAATTTAAACGTAAGACGAAAGCGGGACTGAAAGTATTCGGGATGAAAAAGCGGTAAGCAAAAATAATTCACAGCAGAGACGCACCCCGTAGAACGGGGCGGAGAAGAACGCAAAGAAGAAAATTAGACTGTCTATATTAAATCTGATTTATTCCAGTATAACGGTAAGAAAAAAACTTCATTGATCAACTAAGATCAGTTACTTTTAAATCTTTTCTGCGATCTCTGCGTCTCTGCTGTAAAAAATAGTGATCAGTAGACAACTGATGCGGGATACAGGATTCAAGATGCAGGATACATGCAATTCGCGGGAAAAGCCCGGTGAGGTCATCCTATATCTTGTATCCTGTCTTCCTCAGTGATCAGTTGCTTTTCATCCTTCTCTGCGATCTCTGCGTCTCTGCGGTAAAAAGTAGTTGCTAAGCTAAGTTCTATGGCGAAAAAACGAAAAAAACAGACCCAATCTCAACCCCCGGACAGATCGGTATTCATTCTGGGAGATAGAGCGAAGAATGTTATCACCATTCTTTTTCTGGTGGCTTTCTGCCTCGGATTATTCCTGAGATTTTACGCCCTGGAACTGAAGCCTCTCCATCACGACGAGGGGGTGAACTCCTGGTTCCTCCTCAACCTGAAAAAAGATTTTCCCGCCGGGTGGAAATATGACCCGGAGAACTATCACGGCCCTTTTCTATTTTTAACCGATATTATCCCGTTCTCGATTCACGAAAGCATCTTCTCCCTCCGCTGCATGGTGGCGCTATTCGGATCACTGAGCATCGCCCTGCTCTGGCCGCTCCGGAGAAAGATCGGGAGGGTGGGAGTGGTAACAGCGGGCTTTCTCCTGGCCATATCCCCCACCAATCTATTCTTCGCCCGAACCAACATCCATGAAACTTTTTTGATCTTCTTTACCCTGGGGACGATTGTCGGGGCAATCCGTTTCTGGGAATCTAAGAGACCGGTCTACTTCATCCTGATGACTGCTTGCTGGGCCTGGGTGATAACGAACAAGGAGACCTATATCATGACCGGGGCGGCCTGGTTCTGGGCCGCGGTCGGCACCTACTTCTGGTTCTCCGTCACCCGAGAGAATAATGAACTCGCCCCTCGAAGACTCATCTCGGCTATCGGAAAATGGATGAAAGAACATTATCAGGTCGTCTGGCTGGCCATACTGGTCTTCATATTTATTATCGCTATCTATTACTCCTCCCTCTTCACCAATATCAAAGGCACCACCAGTGACCTGATCAATAGCCTTTTGATCTGGAGAAAGACCGGGACCAAGGGGGCCGGCCATGAGAAACCCTTCATATACTTCTTCAGAATTCTCTGGCGTTATGAGCTTCCTATCATCGCCTTCGGCCTGGGCGGAATTGCCGTTGCCTTCATCCGCCGCAACGCTTTTATGCTCTTCGCCGCCATTTGGGCGGTATTGCTTCTTTTCATCTATTCATTTATCCCCTATAAAACACCCTGGCTGGCCATGAACTTCATCCTCCCCATGCTGCTGCTGGCTGGGTTCTTCGTGGATAATGTCTACCGTTCGGTCCGGGGTTCTCCGCTCCTGGTGACTATAACGGCGGCAGTCGGAGCGGTTGTTCTCCTGGCCTGGGGATCGGGCATCAGCTGGACGGTAAATTTTATTGAGTATGACGATGACTCCCACCAGATTGTCTATTCCCAAACCCGGCGGGATATCAACGACTTGATGGAAAGTTTGGAGGATTACGCCCATAGTAAGGCCCAGGGATATGATACCGAGATTAAGATCGTTTCCGATGAGTACTGGCCGCTTCAGTGGTATCTGAGAAAATACAAGCACGTGGGTTACTGGGGAAAGATAATCGACGATTCCGACGCTCCGATCGTCCTGGGACGGACCAAGATCCAGGATGATCTGGAAAAAACTCTGAAAGACACCTATTATTCGGAACTATACAGCGTCCGACCCGGCCTGGACCTCTATCTCTACACCCGCCTTCACCGGGGGAAGAAACCGGAGGAAGAGATAAAAGGAACCGAGCCGGTGAAGGTCGAGAAAGGTTCGTTAAAACAGGGATTGAGAGCAAAGTATTTCAAGAAGATCAACCCGGTAGGAAAGCCCAATACCACCAAGATACAGAACCCATTTGATTTTCACTACGACAATGAGGACGAGAAGAAAGCCGGGTTGAATATTACCTCACCCTTCAGCATCATCTGGGAGGGATTGATCGAGATCCCCCGGACCGGACAATATCTCTTCGCCACCGAATCGGATGACGGTTCCTGGATCTTTATTGACGATCAGCTGGTAGTTAATAACGGCGGCACTCACGGGATAAAATACGAATCAAACACTATCATGCTGGACAAGGGATTCCACCAGATCAGAGTCAAGTACTTCGACAGCGCCTGGGGAGCGGTAATGAAAGTCCGATGGGGCCCCCCGGGGGAGGGAGAAGGCCCAATCCCCGCGAATCTTCTCTGGCATTCGGAATAATCCTTATAATCTGCTTGTGGTCATGTTTTCTTCACAAAGACAAGTATAATCCATCTGGATCGGGGGTTTTTTGCTGTTCACACTGCCGGTAGGACGTATCATCTCAATAAACAGGGGCAAGGATTATTTTTAAAAAATGCTAGATGAATAATATCTTAAACAAAGTCAAAAATCCATCTTAAATTCTCCCGCCCACTTCCCGCCAAAAAAAATAAAAAAAGCGTACATTCCAGCACCCGATTTTATATAGTGGCACCATGAATGAATTCATAACATTTCGTGGTCGCTCCGTCACTGAAGAAGATGTCACCATCGTAAGAAAGATAATCGCGGTCCATCCCGACGGAAGCCGCCAGTTCATCTCCCAGGAAGTTTGCCGGGCCTGAGACTGGAGGCAACCCAATGGCATACTCAAAGATATGGTTTGCCGAACCTTGCTTTTACTTCTGGAATCAAAAGACATTATCAAACAGCCCCCGCCTAAGTGTACTCCCCCCAATCCGCTTGCTAACCGACTGCTTGAAATACTTCTTAAATTCACTCCTTTCTTAGAACCCCAATTATCCAGCGCTCTGGTTGTGATTAATGAGCGTAATATCCGTATTCGTTATAAATAGCCACTCCCTCGCCTCGGGCCATTACCCAATCCCGGCCCAATTGGCCCGGGCTACGGCCTCGCAATCAGGCTGTGTTGTAACCATCAATCTGTCATCGCGAGGAACTCAGCAACGAAGTGATCTCAATTTGCGAACAGAATATGAAGTTGTATCCACGATCGCTGCCCGCGGTCATGAGGTCCGTTGCCCCCGCCCGCTGGAGGAACGGATTACCAATTTCTGATCACCGATCACTGCTTACTGATTACTACTTACCGCTTAACCGATCACTGAGACCGTGTTTTTAATTTTTTTCATCCGCCATCTTGTCCGCCATAGTCTTGACGAAGGCGGGAGCTTTAGCGACGGAGGAAGGCACTTATTTTATCCGCCATAGCTTTAGCGAAGGAGGAAGCACATTTTAGACACTTCCAACTTCAGGAAGAGGGAATTTTATTCTCCGAAATTGTAAGTGAAGAGTGAAACGTAAAATCGGGAATATTGGAGTGGAAGTTTAAAGTTCCCGTTTAGCCTGGGTCTTTCACCCGCCGAGGTCAACAATATCGGTTACCGGGGAGAAACCGGATAGATTTGCAGCCAGGTGCGCTTACATCCCGTGTGCTCCTGCATCTTGAATCCCGTATCTCACTTATCCGGTATAATTCGCGGCGCAGAAAAAGCCTTCCGCGCAGATGAATTCGTTGGCGGCACAGGTGAAGTTTCCCATTTCGCCGCAATCGTAATTAGCGCCGCAGCCAAAGTCATTGCACTCGTAAGCCTGCGGGTTGCTGAAAGCCCCGCAGCCGGCTTTGATGCTCCCCTCCCCCGCCCAGCTGAAAACACCGACTACACCTTGTGCTATCTTTTCGATATCCTGTGGTCTCATATATAAATTAGCTCCCTTCGGTCGTGAATTTAAGTTATATCGTCCTTCACTACGTTTTGGACTTGTAGGAATTGCAGGAGATGTAGTATCGCCTTGCCGATGACAAGGCTTGTTAATACACAAGCAAAGCGATCCCACAATTACTACAAAGAATGCCGAAGGCATTCTGATCCCGCAAGTTCTGAAGCGAAAGCGAAAGAATGATATTTCTGTTTTTAGTTCACCGGTATATTGTTCAATCCGCCCCAGTACTGCCGCGTAAACCCACGGATCGTCCAGAGGCAGGAAGCGGGACGGTAAATCGCGATCCCGGCACTCCCGGAACCTTCATAATCGGCCGGCTGCGGCACGTCGTTGATCGTACCAAAATAGGCCCTGGTCACTCCGTTTACCGCCCATAATCCGGACGACGGACGGTAGACGCCGATATCCCGGGTTCCGTCCCCGTCATAGTCGGCCGGCACTGGATAAGCTCCAAAAGCTCCGAAGTAGCGCCGGGCTATTCCCCGAATCGCCCAGAGACTGGAGGACGGACGGAATATCCCTATACTCGTTGTTCCACTCCCTGCATAATCTCCCGGAACCGGTAAATCCTGTTCCCCCCCATAGTAGGTCCGGCTGATCCCCAGAATCGCCCAGAGACCGGTCGATCTCCGGTAAATCCCCGGCTCGGCGAGACCGTCGCCGTTATAATCTCCCGGAACCGGGATGTCGTTATCGATCCCGAAATATAGCCGGGTCACGTACCGGGCCGCCCAGAGACCGCTCGAAGGACGGAATATCGCCAGATCGGTAGTCCCGTCCCCGTCGTAGTCACCGGAAGCAACCACGTCGCCGCCGGTCCCGAAGTAAACCTTCTCAGGGAGCATCCCGTCCGCACGCTTCAGACTCCACCGCCCGGTCGTAAACTCCCAGGTCACCGGATAGGCCCTCCCGTCCCCGTTATAATCGTTCCCTTCGACCACCATCCAGGCCTCGACCATAGCATCGTCGGAAGCCGATACCTCCAGACCCGCCGCGGTCGATCTCGCCCAGGCCGTGTTCAGATGCTGGACAACAATTGACCGGGTGGTCTGGAGGGTGTACTCCGCCCCCGGCGCAACTGGTCCGCTTATCGAACCCACGATGAAATCATCGCTCGGGTCATGGGGGGTCCCGTTATCGTCGCTGACCACGATCGTATCCAGGTTATCATACCAGGTGTTGGTTACCCGGTAGTAGAAGGTGACCGCCGACCCGATCCGGGAGATGTAGATATCCCCGTCCGGGGCATCTCCGGCCGTCTTGACCAGCGAGAGTGGAACCGGCGTGGGCGTTATTGAAGGCAATGCCGTAGGCAATGCCGTAGGCAATGGCGTCACCGCAGGTGTCGGAGACGGCGTAACCAAAGGCGTCGGCATCATTGTCGGAGACGGCGTCACCGATGGCGGCGGCGTTAAACTTGGGGTTGGAGTCACCGATGGCGTAGGTGTCGGTGGAACAGAGGGGGTGGTAGTCGGAGTTACCGATGGCGTGGGAGTCGCCGTAGGCGTCGGGGTCGACGTCGGGACCAGCTTGGCCGGGTTACAGAGTTCAAGGTCATTATAGGTGGCGCCATCCATGCCAATGTAATAATAAACATCGACATTCCCGGAGAGAGGCGGCGGATAGACATAAATCGTATGGAAACTGTCATACCTCAGTTCCAGGTAATCGCCCGACTGGATATCGACATCCTCGCTCATCTTCGTTATCCGCAGCGCCGCCGGGTAGGACGGATAAGCCGACTGGTCGGCAAAGCTGGCGGCATTGTCGTAAATCTCACCATAAACATCCGAGAGAGGATCCGCCTTTACCACCTGGTAATACCATCCGTCAGCCGCTGAAGATCGTGTCTGAGCCAGCCACATCCCTTCCAGGTCGCCAAGCAACAAGGGTACCGTACAATAATTGGGCGTCGGAGTCACTGGCGGAGTTGGTGTCACAGAAGGAGTCGGTGTTACCGAAGGTGTCGGAGTTACAGATGGTGTCGGTGTCACCGAAGGTGTCGGCGTAACCGATGGCGTCGGTGTGATCGATGGTGTGGGCGTAGCCGATGGCGTCGGAGTCAGGGTCGGGGTCGGCGTGATCGGGGTCGGCGTGGGGGTGGGAGTCACTGAAGGCGTCGACGACGGAGTTGGAGACGGCGTCACACTCGGCGTCGGTGTCGGTGTCACCGACGGGGACGGCGTGGGGGTGGGAGTCACCGTAGGCGTCGATGACGGAGTCGGAGACGGTGTTACACTCGGAGTTGAGGTCGGCGTCATGCTCGGAGTCGGCGTGATCGGGGACGGCGTGGGAGTGGGAGTCACTGAGGGCGTTGCCGAAGGTGACGGAGTCGCCGTAGAGGTTGGCGTCACGCTCGGCGTTGGTGTCGGTGTCACTGATGGGCTCGGCGTCGGCGTGATCGGGGACGGCGTGGGGGTGGGAGTCACTGAAGGCGTGGGAGTAGGAATCACTGAAGGCGTTGCCGAAGGTGATGGAGT
>Ga0208902_1000716_pt1 | contig 16671 bp, 14 predicted proteins | sample AntAceMetag02UKH_FD_184767 | JGI IMG/M metagenome (GOLD analysis project Ga0208902, IMG submission 184767) | Saline lake microbial communities from Ace Lake, Antarctica - Antarctic Ace Lake Metagenome 02UKH (SPAdes) (version 2) | ecosystem: Environmental > Aquatic > Non-marine Saline and...
TCCACTATTGTACCCAAGCAAATCGCCTCGTTTGACAAAGTTATCGGCCAGAATGGTCAGGTGGGTTATGTTCTCAGCGTCTTGTATTACCATATTGTAACTCATTTTTTTAGTCCTCCTTAATTAGTAGTAATACCCTTACTAAGTAAGGGCAGTATCGAGAGTGTTAATCAGTACAGCAGCGCTGAGTTTACTAAATCCAGCCAAACCTATATAGGCCTTGATGCGCTTTCGTTTCGCATCCTTGTTCTGCACTATCCCGACTTCCTCGATCTGGATACCTCCACTATGCAGTCCGGAAATACCATTATCACCAACATGGACGGCGAAGATGAGGGAGTTGTCCAGGGTGGATGCTCTGGTAGTAGCCAGGTTGTAAGTAGAGATAGTCAGGACGGAAGTAGTGCTGTCAGGTACATTATCCAGAATGTGGTCGTTTATGAATATGGGAAGCTCGTTGTAAATCTGGATGAACTTGCCCCATTCATTCTGAGCCACAGTCAGATTAGTACCGGCTGCTCTCGCTAATGAGTTTACCTTTCGTCTCATTCGGCGACTCATCATCAGGAAATCAGCACCAGGCTTCACGGCATCAATCAGTTCGTCAATCATATCAAGGGTAAGAGCTGCAGATGTGGCATGGCCGGCAATCACCTGGGCATTGTTGAGAGCATCCAGGTCAACTGTCGCTTCTGTCTCGAAGCCTGCGATTATCCGGAGTAGGCCTTTGTACTGCTTATCAGATGATTGGGTACAAGTACGGCCAAAGATAAACTGTTTCTCCAGCTCATTCGCCAGGGCCTTTGCTTTCAGCGACATAACAATTGCCTCGACATTTTGGTTTTTATTGGTTTGCTGTCTGAATCCGTCAACATCAACGTCACCGCCAACTATCGCTAGATTGGTAGTGCGCTGCTCAACTGTTGGTGTGCTTTCTCCCCAGGTGCCATTAGACTCAAGCCACGATATGCCAGCTTCGGTCAGCTCCATATCGTATTTGTAAGAGTTACCGGCTATCTCCAACATGGGTAATGCAGCCAGTAACGGAGACTCTTTCACTATGGTTTCAGCAACACCGATTTTCAATTCATCATTGTTCAAGTATTCGTATTGCGCTATATTCATTTTAGTCCTCCGCTATGTATTTCGTTTCTCTAACGCATGAGCTATCTTTTGCTCAGGTGTCAGGCTTGCGAAATCCGTCCCACCATCAGTTCTTCCGGAGTCTAGCCGTTTCATTGGTAATTTACCTGCTGTCATAGTCTTGCATACAGCCTCGAAATTCTCATTCGAGAGTGTAGCCATCCCTTTAAGCAGCGCAGGATTTATGCCGAGTCCAGTATAATGAGTTTCTAATGTGTCTCTTATTACTTTATCGGTAGTTTCCTTGTCAGTTTTTAACGCAGCTTCACGTTTAGTAATATCAGCTTCCCTTGCAGCATTTATGTCTGCTTGGTCTTGTGCAGCCACTCTAGCTTTGTATGCCGATAACTGTACTGGATCGTTCTTAAACTGCGCTTCCTGGAGTTCCTTAATACTGGTCTTGACAGTCTTATTCTCTGAGTCTAACTGTCCTAGTTTAGTGCTCAGAGTTTCGATAGTCTCCTTGGCAGATTTTAATTCCCTCCCTGTCTTGGTATCCTGCGATTGCACGGCATGGTCCAGTTCCTCCTGAGTATAAGACTTCGGAGTAGCGTCAGTCGGTGTCGGAGTTTTAACGTCTCCCACTTTCTGAGTTTCGTCCACTTTCGTTATTGCCATTGTCCCTCCTTAAACTTCGTTCCTTAAAAATATTCGTCTATTATTTCCTTGGCTCTTTCTGCATCGGCCCAAGGGCCGGTACTATATTGAGGTATTCCCCTGTCACCTACTAACTTGGAAACCTTTTTTGTTAGTAGCATCCACTTATCTAAGTCCGGATACAATGCTCTGTAATCAAGCCTAGCACTACCTTTCTTTTCCGTCAAGTACCCTTTGTATAGCTTGTCAACTTCTCTCGTAGGTACATCAGTAAAGTCCATAGGCTGATTGCCTTGTAAAGTTACATACACCTCATCGTGATACTCCGGATGGGCTATCATGTACCATTCTTCCTCATAGTAACTAACGTAGTTGTAATACTTTTGATTGTTAATAAACCATTCGTCCTTAGCCTTCGGCGGGATCACCATGTAATTAGCATAGGTAGCTACGTCTTTCTCAGGTATCATCTTCTCATAAGCATCTGCCTTATATTTAATTACTGCAAAGTCATGGTCTGCATACAAGTAATCTTCTCTGTCTCCTCTATCTGTTAGAGCAAAATACTCATCGAATTTAACCTGGTTATCTCTATATAAATTGTCAAACTCAATCGGCGGTATGTTGTCAAAGCTAACAGGCTTATTACCTAGTACGTCCGGATTTAACCAGACCTTCTCGTAATACTCCGGATTATCACGTAGAAATCTCTCTTGAGTTTTACCCTTGATTGGCATTTTCCTATACTCAATATACTTATCGTGATACTTAACCTCAACATCGTTCTTATAAGCGTCTCTTACAAGTCTAGCAGTCCAGTATTCTTCGTTGGTATCAAGGTATGCTTGCTCATCCTCACTATTTAATAGAGCTGCATACTCATTATCCTGGTCCTCGTAGTCTACGTTTATCCTTAATACTTCGACTATCTCATCCAGTGGTTTCCAGTCGTATGCTTCATTTGCCCAATTCTCTGCCCAATCAGGATTGTCTATCCTGAATAGCTTAGCTTGAGCGCTGTTACCATTGTAGTCTAGCCGGAGCGCCTTGTACTCAAAATCTTTCTCTGCATATATTCTCGGTGCAAGCTGCATTTTCATCATGCCTGCTTCTGTGTAATTCTTATCCTTTGCCATACCCATGCAAATATCGTATGCTTCCATAGTTTGAAGATCACCACCGTATCCCCAAAACTTGAGCATAGCATCTTCTTTAGGATGTTTGGCTCTGTACTCAGCCCTGAAATCCTTGCCTATTTCTGGATGCCCTTCAATGAAACTCTCCTGGGCTTCTTCACTGTCTAAGTTTTGATATATCTCTAATAGATGTAAATACTGATTAGGGACATCGCCTTTGGCTATGTCCTCCTCATCCATCTTGTATAAAGGTTGGTATGGAGTTTTCCAGTAGTCCCTGCTTAATTTTTCAATATCTGATTTGTATGCCAAGTAATCATCCGGATAACCTTGAGCTTCCTTATTATTCATGTGGTATTCAAGTACGGCCTCGTACTCTACCATGCCCCACTTATCTATCCACTCCCCTATCCGGCGTGTCCTCTCCTCATAATTATAAGTTAATGCCATTTCGTCAGATAGAGTCTCATCGTAAATAATATCTTCGTATTCCTGGAGGGCAAAGTCTTTCTGCCAGTCATATCCAGAACCCCTCTCATCCAATCTCTCGAAGTAATTAAATACCTCTGAGTACGCGTCGCTTTTTTGTATCATGTTATAGCTATCACCATAGCTTTTCATAATCTTTGCTACGTTTTCCCTGTACTCGAATGGAGTAAGCTCACCATTCCTTCGCTTGTCGTCCTGGATTTGTATTTGCTTGTTGCGCTTAAATCGAACCTCCTCCAATGCACCTAGATATGCCTTCCATGTATCGGAGTCCTGGATGCTGCTGGCTTCCATGGCATATTCGTATAACAATCCAACCTTCTCGTTTTGCATCCTGAGTGCTTGCTTGGCCTGTTTGGGAAGTTGTCTGTATAGTAACTCCCCATGTTCTTGAGCTTGCAGCACTAATTTAAGTTCTTCTTTAGTATAGTAATTAGATAACCACGATGCAGGGAGTTTGCCAATAGCTTCCGTGGTCGCGTCTTGAAACATTGTCCACTCTCCCTCAGTGAAGGCCCTCATGCCTATAAACTCTGCGAACGGAGTAACGTACGCTGCCATGCCTTGCGGCTTATCGTATTCTGTAGACAAATTTGGTAGATATTCTTCCATGTACTTGCCTGCATAAGGCATTACGCCTTGCTCGATCCAAATAGGAGTGAACCTGGAAGCCATGTAATAAGCATACTCTAATGGCGTCTCAATCGGCGTACCCATGTAAGTCCTGCCAGTCTGTAGTTCTCCCTGGAGAGCTGATTTGGCTAACGGATACAATGCTTCTCTGAATGTACTAACAAACGGAGAGCTTCGAGAATACCACCATGCCAGTAAAGGATTATCTCTATTGAGTCCACCATTCTTGAACGGCTTAACAAGGTCAACCGGCTCTCTCTCTCCCACATAATCCACACAATCTACAACATGGCCGAATAATCTTAACAGTCCATAGAAAAATCCACCTACTCCAAAGTGTCCATTCCCAATCTCGACTGACATTATCTTTGCAGAAGGACTCCAACGCAATTCTCCAGTGATTGAGTCTCTGCGTACACCAAAGTTCTGTTCTACTCGTCTCTGAATAGCAGATTCGTCCTCGTCGTTTAGCAATCCCTGTATCATTGAAATAGCAGTAGTCATTATCGCCAAACTACTAATCATTCCACCAAGGCTTTCTCTTGCCATTTGTCCGGTCATATCGCCCTTGAAGATATTAGCTATTACTGTCGAACATGCTCTTGTGTATCTGGGAGCAAACCATATAAATGCCTGCTCAAACTGTCTCATTTTCTGTGGGACACTCATGGCAGATGTATCTATAACACCTGTCATTCTGTCCAGAAAACGTGCAAGTTCTCTTTCTTGCCCTTTCTCTTTAGCTAATGGAGAGAGTGCTTTCCATAACTCAGTTCTGCAAACTTCGGCTCCGATAAAAAACGCTGTCTCAGCTCGCTGGAACGGCTGTAATGGCATACCAGATAAGACTGTATTGGCAAAGCCTCCAAGCCCACCTTGACTGCCTAAAGTCTGGAAGTAATCGACTGCTTGTGTGCTGCCACCGTTGCTTATTCTCTCGAGTAAAGCAGGCTCATTAGCTGCCATGTATTTACCAGCAATCCCCATGTTAATGAAACTACCTGCGGTAATTCCAAATGCTCTAAACCATTGGCCCATTAGAGGAACACCTATCTTTGGATTATGTAATGACGTTGAGAACGCCAATCCAAACGCCGGCGTACCTTGTAATAACATTACAGATAAATCGAAGGCTGCCTTAGTTATCCTTAAAATACCGGATACATCTGCAAAGAACTGTAATCCTGCAGAACCTTTCTCATGCCCGAAGAACTGATTGATAGAGTCAATGAAATCTTGATTATATAGCTTGCCTCCGAACATAGGCTGCATGATATATCCCTTGTTACCCTCCATCCCATCCGGAAGCGTAACGTACTTCTCTCCACCTTGACGGATGTGGTCTAACTTGTTCTGACGCTTCACCCTGGCCTTTTCATAGGCTACCTTTCTACTGTCCTTGAAATTATAAACATAATCTTTAAGGTCGTTAAGATCTTTCTTTATTTTGTCCTGTTTCTTAGCAGCGATTAACTCCAAGTCCTCCATATTTACCATGCTTTCGTCAACATAGTACCCAGGATTAGCTACCCCAATATCCGGCACTATGCCTAAGTTCGGCGGAGTTCCAGGATGCCCATGTTCTGCCCAATGGCCTTGTAAATTATTATAATCGTCCATTGAAATCTGTACTACCCTGCCCTTGCCCTTGGGATGTACCTCTGTATAGAAGCCGAATATATCTTTCTGTAATCCAGCCTCCATTTCTCCAGGTATTTGTGCAGGAGCTTCTTGAGTAGGTATCTCTGGCTTTACTTCTACTTCCTCTGTGACTTGTTCTGCTGCTGGAGTAGCCGGAGCCGGAGTAAATATGTCTTGAATGTCTGGAGTTACCTGCGCTGCAGGTGTCCCAACATCAGTAGTATCTGCAGAAACTCCTGCTTCTCCTTGCCCGATAATTCTTTGGACTGCGGTTCTGATTGTTTTGTAGAGTCGTTCTTTAATATCACTTTCTTTTCCTCCTTGTGCTAGCTCTGACGCTGCTGCGTTCAAAGCATCTGCTATCTCCCCAGCATATATTACTCGTTTAGTAAATACTTCCTCTACTATTGCTGCATCTGAAGCTATGTCTTTACTTACTCCGGTATCTATCTCTCCCACTCCTAATTCAGATATACGTGCTGCCCTTCTCTCCTGAGAGATATACCCAAATAACTTTCTGTCTCTACTCAACCTACTCTTTATATAAGTTGATAACTGAGCCTTCTCTATAGCTAGACTCTTAGTTATCATTTCCTCACCAAACAATGTTTGCTGTGTAGATGTGGTAGTCTCTGACTGTCTTACGAATATGATAAGCTCTGCGACTTCTGCCTCACTCATCCTCTTTTGTTTCTCAAGTAACTTAACTAATGCTACCTGTTGTGCATGGTCCGGAAGATCTCTACCTATTGTGACTCCCCTGGCTACTGGTACGTCTCCACGGATTACTGCAGCAAACAAGTTATTATCTAAATTAGCTAATGCCATACCGTCTGCTACCATCTTCTCTCTTGCAGATAATCCTGAGTTTTCAAGATATGCTGCATCTACCCCGAGCTCACGGAATAACTTAGCAGCGTCTATAGCGGTCCCTCTGCCCTGGGCTATGTTAGCTTCTGCGCCTACGGCCCTTGCTACCTTGGCATTAGAAGCTGGTATGTACCTTGCATCTATAGTTTTCTGTCCTGTTTCCTGGGCCAATCCTAATCTATGATGGCCGTTTATAACATAAGTGTTACCATCTATAGGATCCTTCCAAACCAATATCACATCTGCCTTAGTTATGTCCCACTTCAAGCCTCTTAACAGATTAGTAGTTCCACCTTTCCCTGTCCCTGTCTTAAACTGGAACCTTTCGGCATCAACCGTTATTTCGGAAACATTCAAACTGACTACCTTGGACACCGGTATCTCTTGTGATTGGATGTTAGCCTTGTATTCCTCTATTTCGTTTAGAGTTTTCTCTGTTAATTCAGCCTGTACCTCTGATACCCACAAACGATATACATTAAGGTCTGCTATAATCTGCTTCATCTTCTCCAGGCTAAATCTGTATCGAGCTACAGTCTCTTTATTCAAATTGATTTGCTCTGTAGTATCACCTAGAGCATTTGATAGATTATTGACTTCTGTATTCAACCCATCCATCATCTGCTCATAAGCGTGTATCTGAGCGCTAAAGCCATCTGCCATTATTCGCTGTGATACTGGAGTAGCAGTAGCTATGGCTTCTTTTGTATTGAGCATATCCAACTTTTCGCCTGCTATTGTGAGCTGCACATTTAATTCTTTGACTTGAGCATTAAGTCTTTTGGCTTCTGCCATAGACTCCTCTGCTCCCCTGGTTATAATAAGTACCTGGTCCGCTCCCTTGATTTTCTGGAAGCTCTCTCGAACACCTTTAATGGTATTAACTAATCTTGTTATTTCTTTGCGCAAAGGCTCTGTGTTATCAAGCCTCTGGTCTGTCAATCTTGAAAGCTGGCCCATGATATAAGGATAGTGTCTAGTTAATCCTTTCACCATGCTTTTAGGTAATGCCCCTCCACGCGCTGCGATTTGTACAGCAGCAACTAACTGTCCGGACCTATTCTTTTCTTTACGAGTCTGTTTGAAATTAGTCTCAAGCTCCGGATACTGTTCGATTAGAAGTTCTAACGGAGTATTACCGTAATTCTCTATGCCTTGAGCGAACCGTTTATCTGCTATGTGCTTATAAATATCCTGTATAGAAGTCCTTATGCTATCTTCTATATTAGGTGAATACTTCCTACCGAAAGCAATACCCTCTGCCATAGTTCGGAAGTTCCTCTGCTTAAGGGATGATGGTTTACTACCGAGCATCTGATTACCCTGCCCCTGGGATCCCCTCGTCTCTAATTCTCCCATTTCCGTTATAAGCCCTGTTGATACTCTATGTATGTACCAGCCGAATGTTAATCGTTTAGGCGCAGCTCCCTCTTTGTATTGTAAGTCCAATAGTCTCTCGAAGATATGGTGTACCTTCTCGATATACTTTAATTGCTTCTCTGATAAATGATACTGTTCCGGATGAGTGAATACATGCTCAACTGTGCCTGCTACTGCCTTATTATCTGAATACACTTCTGCCAAGCTATCCTGCATCCTCTGAGAAAACCCTGACTTGTTAAATCCAAAAGCCTTAACCGGATTGGTAAACATACTTCTAAGTATCCAAGTTTCTGCTGTAGCTAAATCCTTACCCATTTTCTGTATAGAATGCCATAAGATAGCGTGTCGTGCTACAACATCCTTAGTTAGTTCTGACTCTGCAGGCGTTAATTCCCTGGCTCCAAACAAAGTATCTATAATCTTCTTCATGCCTGGCGCTTTGGCTATTTCGGCCCCCCTGCGTTTGAAGAAATTGGTAGCAAACTCTGATTTTATAATCGCACCGTTACTAGGAATAACGAAGTCGTCCTTGCCCATCATATCTAATTGGCGCTTTGCTTCATCTATCTTGGTTTCAATCAAGGCTGCCTTAACTGCCTCATGGCCTTCCGGAGTCTTAGCTATCTCGTCAAGTGCTTTACGAATAGCGGCTGACTCTCCCCAACCTTCAATTTTATATCCCTCTACCATCTTTACAAATGCTCTGCCCTGGGCCTCCGGTAGATTATTGATAGCTCTTGCTTCTAATCTGCTATACGCTTCAAATACGCTACCCATGCCCATGCCCATCATTCCACCGGCGATAAGATTTTCCTGCATCTGATAATCAAACGCTACTTCTTCGCCGAGTGCCATTCTGGTAACATAATCCTGGGCTACTTCTTCTCCACCTTGCCATACAGATTCAAGCCCAATCTTAAATAAAGTCTGCAAGAAAGGATTACTTTTAACTCCAGGTAGATTTTTGGCTATACCTACCAATGTCTGTGCCGGATTAGAAATACCTAGTATAGCCATATTTTTATTAAATACTTCGTCTGCAACTCTTTCTTGTTCTTCGCGGCTCATTCCCATCATTTCAGCTTGTCGTGCAGCTCCGCCTGCTTCGGTCATAGATTCGATAGAAGTCTGAAATGCCAATGAGAATAAGGTAGTCGTGATTATAGTTCCCACGGTTCCAAGCCCTACTCCTGCTGCTACTGCAGGGCCTAATAAAGCTAGTGGTATCATAGCCATGCTAAATGCTACAGGTTGCGCAAACTCTGTTGAGTAGTATCTTGGATTGGTAAATCTTTTCCAGCCTCTTTCTTCTATCATAGGATCTGGAGCTGATTGGAATATACCCATATTTGCCATTTCGTTTAGCCCTGCAGCAATATCCCCATACCCTTTTACATCAGCATAGTTAGCCAAGTCCCTAGAGAAGTCTCCTATAGCTCCAGTAAAATATGTAGCGAAACTAATATCTGTCTTAGGTGCCTCACCGCTTGGAGTTTGATGCAATCCGTAGATGTTTATATTTCCCAGCAATCCTTCGAAAGCAGCTCCTAATACGCTACCTACATTCTTTGCAAAATCCCATACACTTCCAGGATCAAAACCCATTAAAGAGTATTCTTCAGGGGGAAGTCTGCTTGGATTAGTGATAGCCTTACTGAGACTTGGCTCATTAGTTAAAGCCTCAGTCTGTTCTATGTAATCGTAGTATTGCTTCTGCTCGTATCCTCCGGGCCATTGTGCCGAAGGATCAACCCTTAAAGGATCTCTGACAAACAATTCGTCTACCTGCTCATCGTCAATGTTAAATAACTCTTTCAGTAAATCTTCGAGTTCTGTAGTACGATCATAAGTTGATATAGTCTCAAGAAACATATCTTGTTCCGTCTCTACCCTCATTCTTTCAGTAACCGGCATTTCATCTGAGAACGAAAGTCGATTAACAAGTTTTTCTCTTTGATAAGGCACGTTCCAAGGTTCTAATGCGTTGTACTGTTCTGCTGTGTATCTTTTACCTGTTGGATCAACAAAAGTTCCGTAGTCCGTAGCTTCCCATCCATCTGGCATTACCATACTATAATGCGGCATACCATTCGGATCGTCTACTGGTAGGACCTTGAGCTGCCAATCTTTAGGCAAATTAAAACCAAACTGATTAGCTTGATACTGATTAAATAATTGTGTCTGCCGTCGCGGTGGAGTCTGCCCTGCTCCAAATGTTTTCATAGCTCCAGGCAATTTGCCTGACAATTCAGCCATCATATCTTCTAGGTCTTTTTGGTGTTGTTCCGGAGTCTGAGCAGTTCTAGGGTATTTGTCTATTATAGCCCCTATTCTATCTACCATTAGTTGACTCCATCATCTAACCCTTCTGGTAATCCTTGCTGTGGTAATCCTTGTTGTGGAGGAGGCGTACCTTCTGGAGTACCTTGCCTCCGAGCCATTAGTTTATCGAATAAGCTGGAAGCTGTATCATCGCCCTGTTGTGGTTCAAGCAAGTTCTCTACAAAATCATCTACCATTTTATGCGTTATCTTTTTCATTGTTCTGCCTCCACTGTAGATTTCCTGGCTCCGCCCTGGCCTCCGCCGAATAGCGGTAAGTATCCCTGCCCCTGCGCCCCAGGTTGTGACTGTTTGTTATCCTCGGACAAACTTTGTTCCGTGCCCTCTGGTGCTTGTGGTGCATGGCGCTGAGCAATTACTGTTGCTAACCTATCCATCATCATCCTTGCTTCGATGTATTTGCCTGGCTCAAGGTCTGCTGCTTCTACTGCAGCATGAATACCTCGAAACAATCCAATAGCAGGATCCAGTTTCTCAGCCATGTTTACTCTACGGTTGTCCATGATCTGAGTAGGATGTTTTACTTTCAATATATCAGTAAGCACGGTCTTTACATCTAGGAAGTTCATAGCGTGTTCTGCTATTGCGTAGTTTGCTATGTCCTGTTCCGGAGACTTCGACTCGAAGGTATATGATATTAAATACTCTCCTTCTAAATCCTTATAGTCAAACTTCTTCTTATGACCTTCTGCCCCGAGCTCAATTTCCCCCTCGTAGAAAATCAGCAATTTAATTGCCATCATCATTATCTGCTTATACATCTTGGCAATAGAGTGAAGTCTAGGAATGAATATCTGGTCTTTGTTTTCTGTCAACTTAGTCAAGGCTACTGCAGATAACGGAAAACTTAAATTACCGTAGTCTATTGCAGGTAATGTAGCTCGTTGCAGATAACTCTCAAGTGACGAATAAAATAATCTCGTAGCAGAATGAATATCTGCAATAGGCATAGCGCGTATTCCACCGGTGATTTCTACATTGGTGACTTTACCGGAACCATGCGGATACTCGTTTACAGGCGCAGCTTGTTCGCCTGCTAAAGATGCACGTTGTAACGCGGGACGAAACTGCATCACGTTCAATGATTGTAATATAGTAGCTGTTTTATTTAACTCAGGAAACAAAGCCCTTGAGTTTCTATATAAACTTTCTCCCCTATACTTCAAGTTATCATCATCCTTCAACATACTCCCTGCTGGGACCACGTTAAATGCAATAGGAGTAAACTCTAAATTATGGTCAAATGAATGGAACTCGTTATCACGAACCCATATTTTATTAACCATCATATCCCAATAGTCCGTGACTTCCATAGTTGCTGATTTCGCATCGAAGCCGTACTCGTCTTTAATATCTTCTTTGCTTCTATTACTGAACGATGCTGCGTAAAGCAGTCCGTCCCTCGAAAACTTGTGTACAAAATATCTCGTATCGTACGGCATTACATCCAAAACGAGTTTACCGTCCTTCTCTATGATAGCAACCCTTACAGCTTCTCTCCCCCTCAAACACGACTGTTCAATCAGAAACGGATACAGTGAAGCCTCTCCCATCTTTTCTAAACTACTATCAATATCAAGCTCAACTGCATCGCAGAAATCCTCTATTAAATCTTTCTGCTTTTCTTCTATCTTCCCTTCTACCTTAACTGTTCTGTAGGCTCCAAGAAGTGAAGATTGAACCTTATCAGCATACAAAGCAGGCGCATTTAAGGTCACGTTGTCAGCTTCCTTAACCACCTGTCCATCAATGTTCCTGAATAAATAAGGCTTTAACCTGTATAAATCCCTGTCCTGGTCCATTCTCTTGTGAAGTGAGCCGAATATGCCCTTTAACTTCTTGATTTTTGTAGCTTCTGCTGTCTTGAAGGATCCCTGATTGAAGGTAGCTGGATTCGCTATTGTCATTTTTTCGCCAGATACTACTACATTGTCCACTTTACCCTCCTAGAAATACCCTATCCCTCTCGGACTTCCAGTATTTCCCTCGTTTCGGTATCTTATCTACCACGCCAACTTTATCTGCTAACTCAGCAAGGGTATCTTCCATGATATTCGTGTTTGGAGGCGCGGCAGTACTGGCTGTTAAAAAATAGGCATTAAAAGTAGTTGTTCCTGCTGTATCTATAGTGCTCACTTTACCCTCCTTAGAATGATGTGACCATCAGAATGAAGTAACCATGCTGCTTGAACCTACAGGGGCTGCTGTTGCAAATCCAAACCGAGTTACTAATCCCATCTTTCCATACCTCGCAGCGTCTATCGCATGGTCAAAATACTTCACTACTTCCTCTAATACTATTCCGTTCTTGTCTTTCTTATGCTGGTAGTTCTGTGCCTCTTTTGCTAGATTAACACTATCTTCTGTAATATGCAACGGCTCCCTCCGCATTATGTCAAGCCCTAACTTTACATCCTTCTTCGCAGGGAAGATATTATACCCTGCTCGCCGTATCTCCTCTATCCGCGCAGGCTCCTGATTGTCTGCGTAAATATCCCCCCTCTCAAGGTGACTTAACCTCTCTATTAAATCTGAATTTGTTAGCTTCTGCTCATACAATTTCTCCTGGTAATATGTCTGATTATTGCTAATCATTACCTTTACCAACGCTGTCCATCCAGGACTAAACCCAAAGTCTAATCCATACGCCATCATATCCCACTCTTTCGGCACTAAACAATTCAAATCTATCCTCTTGAATACCAAATTCTCCAACACCCCCCATTCCCCTAATGCGTATATCCTGTAGTAATTCTCGTCCTGCTCCATCAAATTCAATAATGTCTCTATATAGTCAGCAGAACAAAACGGATTGTCCTTGTATGTCGAATGGATTACCGTTACATCCTTCCTCAACATTAACCGAGTCGGTATCCATCCTGTCGCATTGGTAGGGTTCAAACTTAAATATATCTGGTTGTACTCCCTCACTGTCGGCGCCCTCAGTCTTAAATCAATTGTTAGAAAATCATCCCACGTAAACTCGTTCGCTTCCTCTAACCATATGTAGTGAAAGTTTGTTGACTTTAACCTCTCTATGTTCGCCTCTCTACCCCCCGTCGAAAAGAACTGGATGATATTACTCTTATACTCTATAGTATGAGAAGTCTTGTTCTCCTTAACTCTGCTATATAAGCCATAAAGTTTTAGAACATCTATTATCAACTTATACGCAGTCATGCGTAGTGAAGGCATGGTTGTGCGTCCTATACCTATGGTCTTATGGTCCTCAGTAATGAACTTATGGACCAGCAGTTGAGCGATTGAATAAGATTTAGATGAGCCTGCACCACCTACATTGACTACTATCCTACTGGTACACTCTGCTGTACGAGTGAATAGAGTGGTGATAGATATATCATCGGTCATTGTGGACACCTATCATTGAAGGATACCATTCTACTCATTGGTTGGTGATTACACATACTCTTATATGTTATAGCTTTGATTGTTAATGAGATTGATAGTTCCCTGGCATTTCTTCGACCGTGATAACTGAGTGCCGCTGGTGTTGTGTTGCCGTATATTTCCGTATTCTTATAAACAAGGCTCGATATTCTCGGGTTTCGTCTCAACAATACGGAAACGATTGCCGTATTCATGGGGTTTCGTCCTCGACTGCCTCGGCCTGGTCCTCGGTCGCTCGGCCGTCATTGAGTGCCTGGCGCTTTCTTATGGTCTCCTCCAGCTGCGGTACGTTCTCTTTCGTAGCTAATACATAATTTATATTCACTGCCGCCGTTAGTGTCGGGCTCGTCTGGTATACCTGCTCCATGCGGTTCAATTCTCCTATTGCCTGAATCGTTTCCTTTCCTTTCCTTCGTGCAAGCTCGGATAATAATTGCTTGCGCTCAAGAATATTTATAACGGTTTCGTTCGTAATCTTCTTCAAATAATCTGACATATAGACTTTAACGTATGGTAAACGTAGATTTTGAAAGGCAATAGAACGTGCTGAATGGGGTGAGTAACCTGCTTCGATAGCTGATTGGGTAGCGTTGCCTGTTTTAATGTAGGCATTGATGAATAGTATTTGTCTTGGGTTTATCTTCTGTGTTCTGGTTCTTGGTGGTGTGGTGGGTTCCTTCCTTGGGGTTTGGTCTATTGTTTCCTTTGGTGTTGTGGCGGCTTGTTTTTCTGTCATTATTCGCTGCTCCTGGCGTTTAATAGAATAGCTGAGGGGTTAGCCTTGGTGTGGCGTTTCCTCTCAGCTATCTACGATAATCTATATTCGGTTAGTTGTCAAGCGGTGTCGGCTGCGCTCTGCTCTGCTATCTCGTCCGGTGTTGCCGGGCGTATGTCTTTTGTTAATGTGGTGTGGTCCTGCTCGGTGTCGTTAAAGTTTTTTAATGTGAGGCTTACATGCTCCGGGCCATATAAGCCATAGACTATACGGACCTGGTTGTTATACATTACCTTGTCGCCGGGGTTGTAGGGGTTGGCGGCTTGGTGTTCTTCCTCTGTTGCTTCTACCTGGTCCTCCTGTGGTTGCTCTACTTCGTTCAGTCTCTCTATTATTTCTGTTGTGCTCTTTAGTGTGTCGTCCTCGATGGCCGCTCTCATTTCGTTGTAGGCGTCCTCTCTACCTACGTTGTATGCCCTGGCTAACTTGATGGCCTGCTCTGCGTCGGCTACTGTTACTCTCCTGCTCTGCTCCTGGTCCGTTATGTCCTGGATAAAGTCTATCCGGGAGCGGCTGCCTATCTGGTAGGCTGACTCTATCTTGTAGCCTTCGGGCGTTTCTATCTCTGCATATTCCCTGCCGTCGTTCGTCTCTCCCACTTGGATATTTATTAAACTATACATTATTTATCCTCCCTGCTTCTCTTGCTGCTGCGTCTAACGAGTCAAGCTCTGCTGTTGGTGTTCGCTCCTCTGCTGCTTCGATCTGGTCAATAAAGTCCATGTATCCTAATACGATAAGCGGATCTATTGTACTTACTCCCTGGCTCCTTAGATATTCAAACTCTTTTCTTAGTTTCTCGTATTTATTCATTAATCTTCTCCGTTCAATCCAATTTCTAAACAATCCTCTAATGCCTGGCGCATTTTCGCTAGTACCTGCGCTGCCTCGGTGTACTCTGCCGGTTCGCCTCTGTTCTCTTTGTTTAATATCTCTAATGCTTCTTTATAATTCATGCTTCCTCCTTACTGTTCTCTGTGTTCTTCGTTTCGTTGTGCTTCGTCTCGCTCTACCTGGTGTCTACAGAATACAACACTCCTACAAAATAACTTCTCGACCGGCTCGCCGATCTCATTATCAAGAGTCTTTACTAGCGGCAGTCTCAATCCGTGCTCGCCTTTCTTTACGTGGTAGCCTTGCGCCTTCCATCGCTTGTATGTGTAGAGATCGGTGTATGGTGAACATCCACAATCAAAATGATGTAAACATAAATTGATATTTGCTTCGCTTATCCTGCTAAACTGTTTAGCCTCGGCCTCGCTCATCTGTGGCCGCTTGCTCTTTCGGTGGTTCTTATGCGTTGATAACATTTAACTTTCCTCCTCAGCTGACGTATTTTTGTAGTCTGTTTTTAAGTTCGCCGTTCACGAATGGCATAACCTCGTCCCAATCACAGCGCCATAACATCTCACAAAATCGGCATTTAACGGCAGGATATATCTTCCCTTCATACTCACGGAGGAAAGCCAGTTCATAAAACCAGCTCTTCCCATTCCAAGCTATATGGCTCTCGGGCCCTGGCTCCGGTAATCTCTGCCCATGATAACAGGGTACATTCATTAGCAAGCCTGATGGGTGCGTTAGTTGCATGTTCCCTGGCTTATCATCATGCGCTAGCTCTAACGTAAACTGCTCCGTATATTCCCTTCCGTTCTCCTCTACCTTTCTATACAATCTCTCGCCTCTGAATGGGTTATCATAATCGCCAGGTTTTACTCCGTCCTCATCGGGGTAAGGCAAGCGCCAGAAGTAACCGAAGCCACTACCTGCCTTCGGGGTAACTTTCCACCTGTCCCCATATCTCATGTATAAATTAGTCTCGCAAGTTCCTATCTTTATTTCTGCTTTGTCCGTGTTCCGTATTCCATATTCTCCCATCGTGTTCTATTCCTCCTGTTCTTATTCCTCTACTAGATTGCGTATCTTTTATCCAGCCTGCTTATTAGCTCCGTACCTCGCATTGAATAACTGAAGCTGTTGCCGCTGGGTTCCTGTGAAATATCATTCCAATTATCTGTAATGGTATATATTCTCCTCCCTTCTGCGTCTTTCCCTTGCCACATCGATTGTTTCCGCCTCGGATATAATTTGATTCTCTGCCAATTCATTCTGTTTTCTCCTTCGTTCCTTATTCCTCTTTCGAGGTTGTCTCTAATATATACCTTATTTATAGCTGTGTCAAGCCCCTTACACTCGTAAGCGAAAAGAAAATAAAAGAAATTATATATTTTTTTACTACACTCTATGCTTACTA
>Ga0208902_1000722_pt1 | contig 16602 bp, 15 predicted proteins | sample AntAceMetag02UKH_FD_184767 | JGI IMG/M metagenome (GOLD analysis project Ga0208902, IMG submission 184767) | Saline lake microbial communities from Ace Lake, Antarctica - Antarctic Ace Lake Metagenome 02UKH (SPAdes) (version 2) | ecosystem: Environmental > Aquatic > Non-marine Saline and...
AGATTTCTTTCTTTAAGAGGGCAAAAGTTTATACGATTCCAGATGAGGGAGACAGATTTGATCTTGAGGTTTGCTCTCCATTCGGGGAAGAGCGAATTATTGTGTACGCCGCCGACCTGCCGCTCAGTTTGAGAAACATGAAGATGGTGAAAGGGGGAATTTACAAGTACAGGGGAAAAGAAATCTCCCTCGGCAAAAGTGTAAGAAAAAGTATCTCAATCCCTGAAAACGGAACTGCAGAGTTCTGCGAGTCCATCTGGAAAATAAAGAAGGCTTTTTGACGGCGGATAAAGATACTTGCGAAACCTGTATTGACATCTACCGGTTTAGACATATATTAGCAGCAGATTTGCGGGAGTGGATTTGAAAAATGTATTTCAATCCATCAGAGATATCCCTTGTAAGGGAAGCGTTTTGCCATGCCGAGGAGCTGGCCGAAGGATATTTTCATCTTGGCGAGGGTGGATTAAAAGTTTACAAGTACGAGGTGGAAACTCTTGCCCGACTCAGGAATGATGAGGTAGAGAGCAAGGCCTTTGCGCATCTCTGTAGATATCTTTATCAGAAAGAGGATAACGCCGATCATACTGACAACTTCTATTTCTTTAAGATCTGCCTGCAGGATGACCGGATTCTTGACGCTGTGAAAAGAAGCGAACCGTTCGTTAAACTGGAGCCTCTTATGCTGTACATAGCCGCGCATGAGCTTGTTCATGTTATCCGGTTTAACGGCAGGGAAATCAAATTTGACGCGCCATTGGAAGAAAAGATTGTGGAAGAAGAGAAGGTACATTCGATTACCGGAAACATGCTCCAGCCGGTGGCTGACACAGACATTAATCTTGTGCTTGATTGTTTCAGCAGCCGTTATAACATAGGAGATATATTTAATTAGTGCCCGAACGAAGAAAATATTCGGGTGCAGAGGAATTGAACCGGAGAAAGTTTTATGCCTATTTACGAGTACAAGTGCGAGAAATGTAAAGAGAAGTTTGAAGTATTTCAGGGTATTACAGATGGTGAAGTCAAGACCTGCAAGTTCTGTGGAGGTCCTGTTGATAAATTAATATCCCTTTCCTCATTTCATCTCAAGGGGACAGGCTGGTACGTAACAGATTACGGCGGAAAGAAACCATCCAACCAGGAAATGCACCCATCGGAGGACAAGAATGATTCACCTTCCTCCCCGGCTGCAGGCGAAACGGCGGTTGCTTCGGATTCTAAACCCTCCTCCGAAAAGGCCGAATAAAAGGGCGTTGACCCTATTTAACTCCCACCCTCACCCCCACCCGGCGTAGTAGTAATACCACCCCGTTCACCCTGGAAAAGACCCGCAGCGCCGTTTTCGCGTGATTCAGATTCAATACCAGTATGAATTATTCCCCAAGCTCCTCCCATATACTCGCCGTTTGGCCCGTAAAGTGCGCCGGCAGCACTTCCCTCTATCTCTGAATCATAGGTCATTTCTCCATTTGTAAGAGTACTCGTAGCGGCATCAATCGTAAAGGAACTGCCGGAAAAACTTCCAGAGCCTCCAGTGACTTGGGCTGCCCTGAAATTAGGATCACTTTCTAAAACACCGTTGTCGACCTCTAGCTGAAAACTTCCGATATCGCCGGAAGTAACATTGACGTTGCAGCCAAAAGTTCCGATCATGTCCTGTGCGATCAAGCCAGAGCCGCCGGAGTATGTGCCGTATGCAACGCCGCTGTATGCTCCGACAATCCCGGATGCCACATCAGACGGGGTTATATCGCCATAAATATAATATCCCTTGGACTCTATTTCACAAGTATTATAATCTTCATCTCCACCATAGGGATCATGAACTTCAAAAGTCCCGGCCATTGTCCAGTAGCCCCAAGACTGATATTCATTGGAGCCGGTCTCTGTCAAGGATATAGGATAACCTGTTCCATAAGTGTTAATCACTCCATCCACATAGACTGTTTTCAGATAAGGATCAATCAGGCAGGAAACAGGTCCACCCACTTCCGCATAGTCTTGCGGGACCTCATCAATCCCATCGCCTCGTATTGAGTTGGAGTTAAAATCTTGAGGAGAACTGCTTACAAGAACGTCTACTATGCCAGCGAACGTGTCCTCTAAATCGCGTACCATATTGGAAAAATAGCCATATCGGGGACTACTATCTTCGCCGCCTGTATCGCCGCCTAAACCTTGAGCTGCAGCCTCTTCGTCCATATTCTGACCTGTTTGTGTCTGCGCAACATCCCCACCCTGGTTACCGCCTGTGTCACCATTGTCTCCATCCCCATTTCCATCGTCTCCTCCATCTCCATCTCCACCATCGTCTCCATCCGGCGCCGATGTGTCAGTGTCATCCTGAAACAGTTTGCTCAAGCCTTCCGGGGTAGGGGCCACTTCGCCGGCACCTGTGGTAAACATATAAACAAATTCGCCGGTTGACAATGTCACACTCTCTCCGGATACTGTGGAAGTAACCGTCACCGTTCCATCAAAACTGTACACTATCGTGTAAGACCCTACAGTGCCTGAGTCGCCGGGGCTGTTCTGGGCAAACCTTATCCAGCCCGTTTCCGAGGCATCGGCAAGGTATACGGGACGCGATGCCATTGAACCGCCGCTCTTTTCTTTGACTTCTATACCGAACTTTGTCCCCCTGATGCCGGCCACGGCTGTCGGGGTCTCGACCGACATGGATACCTTTCCGTATTTAAACAGTTTCAGGGCATAGAACATCGCCTTACCTTTAGCCATAGCGAAGACCGACTTCTTCTCCTTCATTTCAAGATCGACGACAAATTCCTTTATATTTATATTGGTATCTTCGGCTAAGGTCATCAGATTGTCATCGATAAACTTGACGCGGCAGCGGGATTCTTTCAGTGTAAGCATGACATCTTTTTCAAAGATCTTATCTCCGGGGACCGCAAAGTAGGCTTGTCCTGAATCCCCATGCCTCATAACCAAATGACCGGTCATGGTCTGTATGACGCCCACTTCTTTCGCATCGGAGCTGATAAAATAATCTTTTATATCCAGATCCTGCAGTTCCACTGGAAGCATGTTTGCCGGCACAGTATTTCCCCTGTCCAGCGCGGCGCCCTCCTGACCAAGCACGGCCTGCGAGCCTCCTGACAGAAAAATCAGAACAGCAAATACTGTAAAAATACGGTGTTTCATGATGACCCTCCTGTTCAGGCTAAAACTTAAACCCGACATTAAATGTATAGGTAGTCTTGTCAAATTTGTAAAGCGAGGCGTTTGAGTCATTGTCTATATAGTTGAAGGCAACACTTGCAAAGAAGTGTTCCATAAAGTCCTGACTCAACACCGCCATTATGTTGTGTTGTTTGTCTTTCCGATCCTGGGTGTACAGCAGCGGTTTTTCTTTGTAGTCTCTTTCGGTCCACCTGTACCGAACAAAGAACTCAGTCTTCGCTGAAAGCCTGGCAAGATAGGACAGTGAATAGTAAGAGGCGTCATAGCAGAACCTGCGTACATCCGCGTTCCGATTCTCAAATCCTGCCGCTGCCGAGATAATATGTTTCCGATTAAAAAGATAGATGCTCGGGCTTATCTCGTACCGGGATTGATTGTTGTCAAGGGAGGTATTCTTCTGATCGTAGTAGAACTCTTTGTTGAAGGAATAAGAGCCGGCAAGACTGAAATAACGGCCAAAATAGTGTTCATAAGACGGATCTATGTGAAAGATATTTGAAAGCCGCTCACTGCCATAATATTGTTCCTTATATCCCACAGGGAACTTCACGATATCGCGCCGACCCACCCACCAGGGACCGGTTGTAAAATCGACCATCATAAAATTGAATTTGGAGTAGCTCTGATAAGCGCTGTTGTAAAACGCACCCGTTGTGTTCCACATCAGCCCCTGTCTCTCACCGAAATCATACACTACGTTGCCCATCAGGCTGGTAATCAAGGCTTCGTCACGCAATTTGACGGATTCGTTTCCAAGGGTTAGTGTTCCACCAATGACGGAAAGCTCCCGCTGATCGGGTCCAGAGCTTGCATTGTCATCAAACTGTAATCCCTGGGAGAAGCGGGCATGCCATACGGTCTTCCTTGTACTTTCATCGATTGCGCCAAGGAGTTTCTCTATGTTTTTCCGGACGGCTTCAGGAGGTTTTGCCGCCATGACGGTTTCAAGCTCCAGGTGGGCTTCATCGTAACGCTGCAGCTTGAAATAGGCGGTTGCCAGCTCCAGTCTTACCCTGTGCAAGGCAGGATTGATTTTCAGCATCCCCTTGAACTTTTCGATAGCCAACCGGGTTTCCCCAACCTTCATGGCGCTTGTTCCGAGCCACCACATGATGTCCATTGTTTCCGCCTGGCTGGCGACTTCCTTGAAGATCGGTAAGGCCTGGCCAAATTTCCTGTCATAGTAAAGGGTTAGGGCCTCGGCCAGCTTTTTATCCAATGCATTGATCTCATCCTGAGTCATCTTGCTAAGCTTTTCAATGGCCTCATCATTCACCTTCTCGCCGGTTTTTATCTCCGGACTGTCTGAAAAATCTCCAGCCTTGGATGAAACCGCGGGAAAGAGAAGAAAAGAAAAGATAAAAAACAGGATGATTCCATGATAAAATTTAAATCTGAAGTGCATGATTTCCCCCTCTTTAGAACATAGAGCAAGCGATAAAAAATTGAGAGTTTTGCTTAAGCTACCCCAAAACTGCACAGGTTTTAACAATGTGATTCTGAGTGCGAATCAAGATTTAAAATTGTCGAAAAAAATGTTTTGAACATCGACGAACCATAGTTTTTAACGGTATCAATTTCAATTTAATATAATTTTGTTTATTCAACACAATAATACAAATAATGTCAATATAAAAACTGATGGTTACGTCAAGAAAAGTTCGCAATTTCGATTAATGAGACCATCGATATCTTCGGTTTGTACTGCCGGATTTAATTTCCCGCGGCTTGTGGCGGCGCCGTCCATTTACTGAATTCCCGCTCCCTGATCATATCGAGGACAGGCTTTACGGGAATGACAAAGGCGGATATTTTTAGCTTTCTACGAGGCCATCATAAATGACGTTATGAATGATATCACGAGTTTTTGGATTCAAATGTTCCTCCCTCAGCAGGTCTTCCACGGTTTTCACCGGATTGAAGGTTATGAGAGGCACTTCAACGAAAATGGTATTCCATCCTGCCATGGAACCATTCCACAGCCCCGGAAGTTCCAGGACCTTCAAAGGTTTCCCTTCATAAGATTTATCTGAAACGATGTGAGTGTCTTTGTCAACATACCTTTTCAGATCGAACTTTTTCCCCCGGTAGTTTCTGATACCACATACGAGATCAACGGGATTGAAATATGTAGATGATTTCCAGATGGCTTTCTGCTCTTCCGATTTTGGGTCGATCTGTACTTCCTCCACAATCTGCAGCGATTGTGCGCCGTCTTTTCCCTCTACCCAGAAGGGGCCTCCGCCAGGCTCTCCCTCGTTTCTCACCATGCCGCACACTCGCAGTGGCCGGTTCAACATGTCGAAAATGAAATCTTTTTTTCGTGTGTCCGTGAATTTCTCAAAATTTGAAGGCAAAACAGTGCAGAGTTTTTCACGACAGAAATCGGCTATCTCTGAAAGGTGTTTTTTGGCCGGTTCATTTTCGTTCAGAAAACGCAGATAATGGAATATTTCTTCCTGCAGTTTTACAAGATATCCCCCAAGGAGTTTCTTATGAAGGACTGTTTCCGGCTTTAATCTGTCGGGGACAACATTGTCGATATTTTTAACAAAGATGATATCTTCGTCGAGAGTGTTTAGATTTTCAAGAAGTGCTCCGTGCCCTCCGGGCCTGAACACAAGCCTGCCCGTGTCATTCCGAAAAGGTTTACCTCTCGTGTCAATCGCTATGGTATCTGTGGACGAAAACTGAACGGAAAGAGAAATATCAAACTGCACGTTATATTGGGTCTCATAATATTCCCTTATGTTAGAAATATAATTTTCGATATCAGACCTGTGTTCCTCGGAGACAGTGATATGTATCCGGCAGATGTGGCTGCTGTCCTGCACATACATGGTGGCCTCAACGAGATGTTCTTCGAGGGATGTACGATTGCGGTCCGGATATGTGTGAAACTTGAGGAGCGCCTTGGGCAGATGCGCGTAGTTTAATCCCTTTGATGTAAGGATATATTCTAATATTCCGGAGATATTTCTCTGCAGAATATCGCGGATGTCACGGCCGTCGCGTGAGATGATATTTGACAAATCATCGTAAAAGGCAAACCTGGTGATTTCGTTTTTAAGGACTCTGGCTTCTATCGTATCATTGAAACCTTCTGTTTTATAATAGTTGAACCAGCTGCGAAACATACGGCTGGCGGCCCCTGAAGCTGGAACGAATTTTGTCATTTCCCCCTTTGCAGCCGCCTGATTGTGTATGGATATGAGGGCTTCTCTGTCTGAGTCGGGGATAGTCACTATCCCATCACCGATTGAGCCGGGCCTGTCAAGTTTAAGGGGAATCGTTCCACTGTGGAGGATCTCAAGCTGAGAAGACAGCTCTTTCACAGTTAATCCTTCTTTCCCGATTATTTCCAGGTCACTCTCTGTAAATAGTTTTTCTGACATTCGCGGCTCCGTGGGGCGCTTTCTGTGATGTAACTGCCTGATTATATCCGATGTAAGAAAGAAAAACAAATAAAGCGGACGTGGCAGGTCCATGTATAATAAATTGCGCAGTGTGCTTAGTTCTTGACAAATATCCTCTTTTTGCTTTAAAGGCTACATAAGTATGCAATGTTACGAAAAGAGGGGGGAGTGTATATGGCAAAGATAGATGCTTTCTTTAAGTTAATGCATGAACAGGGCGCGTCGGATCTGCATCTTATTGCCGGTCAGCCACCTGCTCTGAGGATCAGGGGCGAGATAGAACGGGTAAAATACGATCCTCTGGAGAGCGATGATCTGAAGGCTATGCTGTATGAGATAACACCGGAACATAAGATCAAACAGTTCGAAGAAACAGGTGATGTTGATTTTGCGTATGAGATACCAACCCTTGCAAGGTATCGCGCAAATTTCTTTCAGCAGAAAATAGGTGTAGCTGCTGTGTTCAGGGAGATTCCCAGCGAGATTCTCACGACGATACAGCTGGGTCTTCCCCCGGTTATCGCCAAGTTAGCGTCGCTTCCGAGGGGGCTTGTTCTGGTTACAGGGCCGACTGGAAGTGGTAAATCAACTACACTCGCAGCCATTGTTGATGAGGCAAACCGCACGCGTAAGGACCACATCATTACCATTGAAGACCCCATCGAATTCGTCCATGAGAGCAAAGAGTGTATCGTCAATCATCGAGAGGTGGGGCTGCACACAAAATCCTTCTCCTCCGCACTCCGTGGCGCCCTGAGGGAGGACCCCGATATCATCCTGGTGGGCGAACTGAGGGATCTTGAAACAATCTCCCTTGCCGTTGAAGCGGCAGCGACCGGACACCTCGTATTCGGGACCGTTCATACGTCGAGCGCGCCGAAGACGATAGACCGCCTTATCGAGGTATTTCCCGCAAGCGAGCAGATGCAGATACGGTCAACCCTGTCGGATGGAATACGCGCTGTCCTGGCCCAGGTCCTCTTCAGGCGCGTGGATAAAAAGGGTCGCTGCGCGGCACTTGAGATAATGATTGCCACTCCGGCGATACGCAACCTTATACGGGAGGGCAAGACATTTCAGATTCCCTCCATGATACAGACAGGTAAGAAATATGGAATGCAGCTGCTGGATGATTCTATTATGAATCTTCTGCAGAAAGGATGGATAAGCGCTGAAGAGGCTTATACCAAGGCTAATGACAAGACAAAATTCAAGAATTTCTTAAAGACATCCCCGGCCGACTTTACGGAGGTGTAGAAATGTTTTTGGTTGCTCATCCGAAGGTGCTTGATAAAGGGGAAACGTTATCATGAGAAAGCAGGAAGTTGACTACATACTTGCCCATATGCTTGATTCCCATGAAGATATCTCCGATTTGAATATCACGGTGGGGAGGCCCCTCCAGGTGGAGAGCTCAGGTGAGCTGATGGCCGTTGATCTGGATTTTTCTCTTCCCGAGATTACCCCTTTTCAGGCGGAGATATTCGCGTTAAATCTTATAAATCGGGATCGTAAACTCATGCAAACCCTGGTCGAGGATGGCTCATGTGATGCTTCTTATGAACTGCCCGGCAAGGCACGATTCAGGGTCAACATATTTTCCCAGGGTGGGAACTACGCCACTGTTCTCCGAAAGCTGGAGGACCAGATTCCTACTTGCGGGGGATTAAACCTTCCAAAAGTGCTTTACGAAATACCGGAGGAGAAAAACGGACTCGTAGTATTCGCCGGCGCGACCGGAACAGGAAAAACCACATCGCTTGCAGCCGTCTTAAACGAGATAAACGAGAAGCGACCGGTTCACGTAATAACCCTCGAAGACCCCGTGGAATACAAACACCCGCACAAGAGGGCAACATTCAATCAGCGGGAGCTTGGTGTTGATTTTGTCAGTTTTGCGAGCGGACTTCGTGCCGCATTAAGACAGGCGCCCAAGGTTATCCTTGTTGGAGAGATGCGTGACAGGGAGACTATGGAGATCGGCCTCAGCGCCGCTGAAACCGGACATCTTGTCTTCAGTTCTCTCCATACGGTGAATGCAGGACAGACGATCAACCGCATTATAGGTATGTTTCCCCAGGAGGAAGAGATTCAAATCAGGGCGCGTCTGGCCGATACTGTTCGCTGGATCGTGTGCCAGAGGCTTCTTCCGCGGATAGGGGGGGGGAGGGTTGCCGCCTTTGAGGTCTTGAAAACAAATCTGCGGATCAAAGAAGCCATCCTTCATGGAGAAAAAGAGGGGAGCACCTTTCAAGAGATTGTAGAGGCTGGACAGGCTTTCGGTATGACAACTTTTGATAATTATATCATCGGTTTGTACAGGAACGGAGCCATCACGGAGGAAACTGCCCTTTCGTACGCGACGACAAAAGGAGTCGTGGGGCGCGGGATCGATTCGATCAAGAGTACAAAGGGTGAGACCACAACGGAGATAGAAAGTCTTGAGGTGGATTGGTAGGGGAGGTCTGTATGGACGACAAAAAGGAAATGCTCCTTAATGAAGCAGGATCTGAGTTATACAATGCGCTTGATAAACCCTTCGATTTTGTCGAAGAGGGGGGGAAGACTGCCCTTATCTGTGAATCTGATCATGCTGTTCGGGAAAATCTCGGTGCTGCTCTGGAAGAGATGGGGTATCATGTTACGAAGGCCACCACTGTTCCTGATGCCCTGAAGAGTATGCGGTTTCATGTATATGACCTGATTGTGGCAGGGGAGAGCTTCGATGAAAAAGGCTCGGATGAGGGCGGTATCCTGGATTATATCCGGCATCTGCCCATGGTTGTCCGGAGGAATATCTTCGTGACGTTGCTCAGTACAACAGTTCGCACGATGGATAACATGGCCGCCTTCGGAAAGAGCGTCAATCTTGTCATCAACCTGAAAAATATCGATGATGCGGGTGTTATAATAGAACGTGGCATTGCCGACGATGAAGCCTTTTACGGCGCATTTAAAGATGCCCTGAAAAGGGCAGGGCGCCTGTAGCCCTCAATTGTTCACGGTTGCCGGCTCACAGTTCACGGTTTTTTTAATGAGCTATGTAACGATTAAAGCATTTTGGATATTAATCGCAGCTCTTGGATTGATTCCTTTGCATCAAATTTAGGAACAGCCTGTTTTTTTAACCGTAAGCCGTTAACTGGTAACTGTAAACCGTCTTTTGAGAAGCTTATTTCCGGGACAACTCCAGGTATTTCTTTGCCAGAGAAGTGTTCACGTGGATAACTCCCCTGTTCATATCTTTCATCGGGTAGTCTTCTGTGATTTCCGGTAAATTATCCGCGTCTTTCTGTGTCTTTATTACCGAACCGGCCGGTATGTAGCGGTGATCCGATACGTTGACACCCATAAGGAGACAGCCGGGTTCTATAACGCACCCATTTCCCACCAGGGATTTAAAGACGAGGGTTTTCATACCAACAAAGGTATCATCATACACCACGGCCGGGCCATGTATATGAACCTGATGGGCAAGCGAAACTCTTTTTCCCACATAGACGGCATATTTCTCTCCGTCGACTGTGTACAGGTTTTCCTCAACAGGTATTCCATCTATTTCTGTTTCAAGCGCGTGTATAATGACACCATCCTGAACATTTGAATCATCACCTATGAACAGGGGTTGTCCTTCGTCACCGCGGACAGACGCCATTGGTGAGACCATTATGTTTTTACCGAGGATGACCCTGCCTATGACTGATGCCAGTGGATGGACATAGGTTGAAAGATCGATTTCCGGTTGTGATACCCTGGTGTTGAAATTCGTCAGTACATTTTCCTCCACCATTTTTTCATCTCCTCTTTATTCCGTGCGTTTCTTTTTTTATTATTGCCAATACACCTTTCGCTTGAACCCTTGAATCCTCGACCCCTTGTGTAACTACAACTAATCGGGAGACGCCCCTTTCTTTAAGAGTTCTTTCCATATCCTGTCAACAATCGCCTCCGTTTCTTCCGGGGTGCCTTCGTTGTTTATGACAAAGTCGGCAAAGGGAATCTTCTCATCCACAGGCATCTGAGACATGAGGCGATCTCTGGCTTCTTCGTAACTGTAGTTATTTCTTTTCATGATCCTTTCTGCCTGAACGTCGGGTGACGTGTAAACAAGAATCACGATATCTACCGCTTTGTGCCAGCCCACCTCTATAAGCAGGGGGATATCTGATATTACTATGGCCTCTTTATCATTATTCACGATATTATCGAACCTGTGCCACCATTCGTCAAATATGGCAGGATGTACGATGCTGTTCAGTTTTTCCAGTTTTTCGCTGTCCCGAAACACGATTCCGCCCAACAATTCCCTGTTTATCCTGTCGTCTTTGTCCAGGATTTTCCTTCCGAAGTATTCAACAATCCTGTTCCAGACCGCGCTGCCCGGTTCTTCCACCATGTGTGCAAGGACATCAACGTCGATAATGTAAGCGCCTTTTTTCTGGAACAATCTTGCGACGGTTGATTTTCCGCTGCCTATCCCGCCTGTCAGCCCTATGTTTATCATGGGAAGTTTCTAGCACAGGGTGGGCGTTCCATCAAATAGAAATTTGATTTTCTTCTGTTCTGGGTGCATAGCCCGAGCAATTAACCCAGCGGGGAATCCCCGTCCGTAAGAGCGTGGAGTTTCATTCGATTTCTTTTGGTGATTGCTCCTATACTTATGTTATTATTGATGAAATCAAAAGTTTAAAAAAATCGAACATATTGATTGACATATCAATCAATATGTTTTAATAACTTCACAGGATGAAAAATAACAAGCAGGAAATAATTGTAGATGCGGCTCTTGAGGTATTTAGAGACAAAGGCTATGCCAATACGCGTATGGCTGATGTTGCGAGAAGGGCGGGTGTGTCCTACGGTCTTGTATATCACTATTTCACGAGCAAAGAGATGCTTTTCAATATGATTGTTGAGGGCTGGTGGGATCGGCTCTACCAGATGTTGAGAGACGAGGGGATGTCCAATACCGGATGCCGGGAAAAGCTTGAAAATATAATAAGCTTTTTTCTCGATACGTATGCCGAGAAGCCGAATCTTGTGTCCATTTTTGTAACAGAACTTTCCAGGAGTTCCGTTTATCATACGGCAGGAGGTTTGGCTAAATTCAGGACCTTTTTCAGTCTGACTGAGGAGATCATGGAGGAAGGTCAGAAGAAAGGCTTTCTGCGTAGCGACATGGGTTCACATTATCTGACCTATATATTTCTTGGTGCAATTGAGGGTTTTATCTCCATTATTGTGCTTGGTAAAGAAGATGTAACAAGGGAGAGAAGGGATCGCACCATAAACGGGATCATTGAGGTGTTTCTCTCCGGTGCCATGGCGGAGTAAGTTTACGTACAACTATTCGTAATAGTTGTGTTATTATGATAACAAAATAGACAAATCAATCAAGGGTCCATAGTGAAACAATGTAACATATCATTACAGGCGACTCTGCTTACATATTGTATTGGTGATAGCAAATGCACTTGAAGGGCCAGCTTCATATTCATACCACATGTTCGGACGGGAAGCTTACCCTGCAACAGGCGGCGGATCTATATGCCAGTATGGGGTTTGACTTTATCGCATTTACAGATCATGACCACCTGCTGAAATCCCGTTACAGAAAAGCCATTGGAGAGATAAAGACGGATCTTCTCGTCTTTATCGGGATTGAACTGACCGTAAGTACGAAACTCGGATATATACATGTGAACAGGATTGAAGGTGATCACGAAGTGCTGCATACATTTAACCATCCGGGTGATTACGATTTTACTATCAAACAGACCATACAGTGCATCGATGATGTCGCTCGGGATATTCAAATCGATGCTGTTGAAATCACCCATAACGGATTTTATACACCGGAATACGATATAGAAGATATAGCCTACCCGAAAGTGGCTTCAGATGATTCTCATACCCGGCTGGGTTGCGGGAGGGCATGGATAGAGCTGGACTGCGCGAGAAACAGGGATTCCATCCTGCGTGCAATAAAAGAGGGAAATCATTCAAACTGTTACACCAGAGGCCAGGCGAAGGCGGCGGCAATGGCAATGGTTCTGGCCTGATGGTGGAATAAATATGAAGGAGGATAGGTATTGAGATGAAAAGAGTTGCTGTATGTGCTGTAGCCCAGCATAAGTGTAGTTCGAATATCTGGAACAAGCGCTTTCAGGGCATGCTCCTGGACGTGCTCGAAGATATTCAGGAACAGACGGGTATGCACTTTTCGGAAGAGGGGGGTGTTCGAAGCATTGTCTCTTGCTCGGATGATGTTTTTGATGCCAGAACAATATCAGACGGTGGTGTGACAGATGTTCTGGGGGCTCATTACCGCGAAGAAGAAAAGATGGCCCAGGAAGGACTCAATGGCATCGGGTATGCCATGTCCATTATCCTCTCAGGGCACGAGGATGTCGTGTATGTTGCGGGTCACTGCAAGGAATCACAGGGGGAAAGCCGGAATATGGTCACCAATCTCTCATATGATCCCTTTTACGGCAGAGCAATGGGTCTCGATTACACCAATGTTGCCGCCCTTCAGGCACGGGCGTACATGGAGAAGGCGGGCCTTACGGAAGAACAGTTGGCAAAGGTTGTTGTCAGGGCACGGCAGTGGGCGGCAAAGAATCCCTGCGCAAATGCCACCGAACAGGTGGAACTGGGAGAGGTAATGTATTCTCCCATGCTTTGTGATCCGATCAGGGAACTCCATGTCTATCCTGTGTCGGATGGTGCCGTCGCATTACTGCTGGCATCGGAAGAGAAGGCACATGAATATACGGACAACCCGGTATGGTTGACCGGTTTCGGCAGTTGTATGGACAGTTACTTCCTGGGCGACAGAGATCTGGCAAGCAACTTTGCCCTCAAAAAGGCTGCCGGGCGGGCCTATAAAATGGCGGGGGTCAAAGACGCAAAGAAAGATATTGATCTTGTGGAAGTAATGGATTGCTTCGCATATCAACAGCCCATGTGGCTCGAGGGCCTCGGTTTCTGTGGCGACGGTGAGGGGGCACAGTTTATCGATGAACAAGGTCTCGAAAAATACAATGTGAATCTGTCGGGCGGTATGCTTGCCGGAAATCCAATAACGACAGGTGGCCTCTACAGGGCGGCGGAGGCGGTACTGCAGCTCAAGGGAGAGGCCGGTGCGCATCAGGCTTCCGATGTAAGTCGCGCCGTAGCCCAGAGCACAACAGGAGGCGCGGGCCAATTTCACACGGTCGTAGTGTTTGAGAAATAAGGAGGGAACATAATGGGGAAAAGGAATAGAAACGTGGGGATCATCGGTATAGGCCAGACCGAGTATTCCAGCCACAAAGAACACCAGAACCAAGTGGAAATGGTAAATGAGGGGGTGAGGTATGCACTCGAAGATGCCAATATTAGCCTCGATGATATCGATTGTGTCCTTCATGGAAACATGGAGCTTTTCGAAATGGTCTATCAGCCCGATATGTGGCATTCACTTGGTTCAGGCGTATACGGCAAGGAACAGCTGAGAATCACAACAGGGGGAACGACCGGCGCAAGCCTTGTCTGCGCTGCGGATAATCTGATAGCGTCCGGCATGTACGATGTGGTCATGGCCATCGGCCTGGAAAAACTCCAGGAGGGTCACACAACAGGGGGAATCACTAACATGGCGGACCCCCTCTGGTTCCGTCACCTGCAGACGGGGGCGCTCACGGCGACCACGGCCACGATGATGATAGAGGAATTTGGGGAGGAACGGGCGAAGAGGGCAGCCATGAAGTACCGGATCATGATGGACAAACATGCCTGTCTGAATCCCAGGGCCCACAGGCGTTTCGGACTCGAGTATGATCAGGCCGATGATTTGATGAATACATCTCCCAAACTCGTCGGGGAATTGCGATTGATTCATATGTGCTCGCAGAGCGACGGGGCCTGCGTCATGATATTTGCCTCTGAAGAAAAGGCAAAGGAGATGTGCAAGAACCCTGTATGGATACGTGACCATATCACCGTTCATCGTGAAGAAACCTTTAACAATTTCGGTTTAGAAATGCCGGAGATGACGCATCATTATGCAGGGCGAAAGCTCTTTGAGCGAAACGGCATCACAGATCCTGTGGAGTATTTCGATGTCTTTGAAATGTACGATCCCTCTGCATGGTGGGGGCTTGACTGGTTACGAGAGTTTCTTCAACTTAAGGATGACGGGCATCTTAAATTGCTTGAGGATGGTGACTTTGATCTCGATGGGAAACTCCCGGTCAACCCGTCGGGCGGCGTAACGGCGAGCAATCCGATCGGTGCGACGGCAATGCTGAGACCCGCCGAGGCGGCAATGCAGATTCGCGGCGATGCCGGTCCGCAGCAGATCAAGAAAGAAGTAAGGCATGCCCTTGCCTCCGGATTCGGCGGCACCTTATGGACTGTACTGATGATGCTTGAGAAAGACTTAGACTGGCAGGAGGTATGAAATGGTTCAATACTTTGGAATAGCAGTTGAAGATATATTCAATACCATGGAGGAACGCTTTCTTCCCGAGGGTACTCAGGATGTGGATGTAACAATCGGGTATAATATCTCCGGGGAGGGAGGCGGTCATTGGAAAGTAACCATAAAAGAAGGGACTCTGAAGACCGAGGTTATGGATGGTGAGGTCGCTGACTGCACGGCGGTTTTAAACGCGAAAGCGGAAACATTTGCGGGCGTAACCCTGGGCAAAATAGACGCGGGAGAGGCTTTCTCATCGGGAAGTATCAAGGTCGACGGTGATCTTACGGTTCTCATCGCCGTCCTTCCGAAGGCTTTTCGGCTCTTTAAACCAGTGGTCAAAGCCAGCACTATTGTCGAATCGGTTGAAGAACGTTTTCGCCCCGAGAAGGCCGAAGGAGTTGATATTAAAATCGGTTACGATCTTTCAGGAGATGGCGGCGGACAGTGGACGGTCGTGGTAAAAGACCAGACCTGTACCCTGAAGGATGTTATGGATGATGATTGTACGATTGTAATGCGTATGGAGGCACAGGTGTTCGTTGACCTTAACCAGGGCAAACTGGACGGGGCAACAGCGTTTACTTCCGGACAGGTCAAGATTGACGGGGATATCGGCGCAGCCGGCCTGACTACGGCGCTCTTTAGAAAGTATGTGGCCGAAGGAGCCGTAGAAGAAAAGGGTGAAGAGCTCATATCTCTCAAGTGCGTACCTTCCATTAATCAGCGGTACGCGACCGGACCTCTCATGGGTAAGTGGTTTGACGGGCTCAAGGAGAAGAAGTTCTATGCCGCCAAATGTCCCGAGTGCGGAAGGACCCTGGTGCCGCCCCGTGAAATCTGTGCACGGTGCAGGGTGCGCTGCGACGAACTCGTTGAGGTTGGTCCCGACGCGACGGTAACACTGATCGATGTCGTCTATTATGCGAGTCCTGATCCGCTGACGGGAAAGATCCGTGAGACGCCCTATACGGCACTCTTCATGGTCATGGATGGGGCCTCCAGGGACGAAAGTTTCGCCCACGACCTGAATCCGAAGGATATCGACCGTATCAAGCCAGGAATGAAGGTACGGCCTGTTTGGGCTGAGAAGAGGACAGCGAGCTACAAAGATCTCCTCTATTTCGAGATTGCCGACTGAAGGAGGAAAAGTATCAATGAAAATATCCTATGAAGATACAAAAGACTGTAAAGTTATGACAGGCAAAATGGCCCTTCCCAACCAGTATTTTGCCGGGAGGGTTGGATCAAAGTTTATTATTGCACTCAGGGACGAGAATAAGATTCTCGGTGTCAGGTGCGAGAAATGTAACAAAGTTTTCGTACCTCCCAGGGAGTACTGCGAAAAGTGTCTGTCGAAGCTGGACGAAAACTGGGTGGAGCTCTCTAATGAAGGGGTCATTACGAATTATACAGTAGTCAATTATAATGACAAACATCTGCCGAGGAGCGCACCGTATATACTTGCATTGATAAAAGTTGACGGTGCCGATACCCCCTTTCCTCATATAGTGG